>Ga0209154_1000815_pt1 | contig 19494 bp, 20 predicted proteins | sample GraSoiAngelo_121_FD_185878 | JGI IMG/M metagenome (GOLD analysis project Ga0209154, IMG submission 185878) | Grasslands soil microbial communities from the Angelo Coastal Reserve, California, USA - 14_0919_12_20cm (SPAdes) (version 2) | ecosystem: Environmental > Terrestrial > Soil > Grasslands ... | reverse complement strand
AATGAATAATTTCAAAATTTACATTATCTTTTGCTATTTCAAAATTAGGATATCTTTTAAGAAAACTATTTGCTATAATAAAAGGATTATTATTCTCAAGAGAGCTACCTTCTCTTAATTATCTAGCGATTTGTTTGAAGAATTCATCCTGTTGATATTTTTCACTTTTTGTTGAATATAATCTTCGTTGGGTTAGGTTTAACTTTGTTAAACCCTTTGGAAAAGAGGAAGTACGAGAAAGCGAAGCAATAGGAACTATGGAGATATTATTAAGGTTATTTGACTGACGTGAATGGATTTTAAGAGCACCACGTCCAATCTCATAAACAAATCCAGCTGTAAGGATCGCTAAAAAAATTAAGACAACAACTAAACCGTAAATAGAGTTGTTATAGGCGGAAACCACGTAAGGATATATAAGCACAATTTCTAAATCGAATATTAAAAATAATATCTGTTTTGATATAAAAAACTTGAAAATCCACATTCAAACGAACTATCCTTTTCATTATAAGGGCTATGAGGCGCAAGTAGTAAATTTAAAGATAATAAAGCAAATGCTAAAAATAGTATAAAAATAAAGAAAAATATTGTTGAACTCATTTAAGGATTAAATAAAACAAGGGCCAATGTATTGGTAATACTTAATCATTCTGTTGGAGAAAAAATAAATAACAATATTATTAAAGTTAACACTGAAATTGTTATTGTTAAAAATGGAGAAGAGCTGGCAAAATAATAAGAATATTTATTATCAGCAATAGATTCATTTTTATCAAAAAAAACTAATTTTATTATTCTTAAATAATAAACAGCACTAACTACACTCGTTAAAATACCTACTAATACAAGGAAATAGAAACCTTGATTTAAAGCCGCGGAAAGCACTTGCTGTTTAGCAAAAAAACCAATTAACGGCGGAAGACCCGCAAAAGAAAAGAGAGTTATAGCTAAACTTATGGCCAAAAATGGGTTAATGAAAAAAAAGCCTTGAAATTGAGAAATTAATTGAACAGGTGAATTATTTATTTCTAATAATCTTCTATCAGCATTTCTACTAATTTCCAATAGATAATAACCGATTATTATTAAAATAAAGAAAACATTGATATTACTTAGGCTATACTGCATAAGATAAAATAAGAAAGCCTGAACAGACTCTGTGCTATTAATAACTAAAGCTAATAATAAAAACCCAACATGCGAAATTGTACTGTAGGCCAATAATCTTTTAATTCTATGTTGAACCAATCCAACTACACTTCCTATAATTAAAGATAAAAATGAACTTAATAATAATAATGATGTTCAATTAAACTCAAACATAGATTGGCTAGTATAGTGAACTAACTCTAACAAGAATATAAATATAGATATTTTAGGTATTATAGCTACGAAAGTTGTAACTACCGTAGGAATTCCATCTAGGACATCAGGAGATCAAAAATGAAACACGGCCATCAAATTTATCATACAAATAAATAAAAAGTAAATACACTTTTCCATTACGTTTGCGAAGCCATCCTTCGGTGTAGCGATGCCCGCAGGCAATTTAGATTATTTTCTTCCTTTGTTCATTCCAGCTTTAATTTTACGAATTTGGTCTAGCCCTTCAGCAGTTAGATGAGCTTTATTTTTTATTAAGTCAGCTGCTTGACATCAGTCAGCAAAATCCTTAGATTTGACCCCAAAAACTGGATATTTATTAAAGAACGGAATTATTTTCTTGGTTAGATCGGTAAATTTTGTAACTGAAAAATGAACTGTCTCTCTTTTTTAAGTAAATTTCCGCATTCAAAATACTCAATTAAACTTCTCATTAATTGCTCATCACGAGAATGTTGAACAAGTATAAATTTTAATTGAACAGCTTCTCCAAGTTTAGTATCTTTTGATTTTTGAATAACAATGAAAAAACATCCTTCTCCGCTAGTGAATCCTGCTAATCATTGTGGATCTGGAATTGGGACTCCCGGAACGCTCATATACGTGATTAGTGTTAAGATACCGCTAACAGGATTAGAAAAGCAAAATCAAAAACACAGAGAGACAAATAAAGGGAAGCAGGTAAAATTTATATCTTCGTAAAAATATATCTTCCTTTATATGGTTTTTGTTGATTTTTATAAAAATAATTTTTAATAGCCCCATATCGGATATCTAGGGCTATCGCAGCTGCACTGAAAGAATCAAAAGTAGCGGTAAGATTAGTTTCTTTATCAAAAACTTCTATCTTTTGCCCAGGTCTTCCTGCTCCTTCTGGCCTATTCTCACTTGACATAAATACACTAATTCTTTTTTTAGCTTCCTCAGAATGCTTATACCCTAAAGAAGAACCAGCTTTTTGTAGTATATTATATTTTGGCTGTAAAGTTTTTATATAGTAATCTTCTCTTTCAAACTGCTCATCAGGCAAACAATATTCCAATATTGTAAGAGAAAAGTTTTCAATCCCATAATTTAAAACAGCAGAAAATATAATACTATTAGATCTTTTTAAAACACCCTGCATGTATACTTGAGAATAATAATGTCTTAGTCTACTTGAGAGATTCAATCCACTGCCTACGTAAATTTTATTATTTATTTTGTTTTTTCATTGGTATATCCCTGTCAACCCTTCATTATCAGAAAATATTTCCAGTCTTTCTTTGTCCGGGTTTTCATAATATTTCTCTGGAGACACAGTAGAGGGAGCAGTATTAACCACAACGGGTGCAATTGATAATAAAGACAAGCTATTTAGCTGAAAATCCCCCATAGTATACAAGAAAAATAATAACGTCGCCCATGAGAGCACGCATCCTAACACGGCCATCAAATTTACCATGCAAATAATTAAAAGTATAAAAGGATATTCCCACAAAGGTCTCTCAACGGGAAGAATATTGGGAAAAGCAGCTTCTATACCTGAAGAAAGACTTCTATTCATTGATGCTTTAATTGCGACAATTTTATTTAATCCTTCCACAGTTATATGTTCTTTGTTTAAAACTAAGTTTATAGCTAGCTTTAATAAAAGATAATCTGCATGTTTTTTTGTAATTAGCGGGTGTTTATCTAAAAACTTTATTACTATTGGCAAATCTTTTATTGATTCTACTAATTCAAGCCCCATAATTAAAGAGCTAATAATTAACTAATTTACTTTTTTAAAAATATATACTCCTTTATAAGGTTTCACTTGATTATTTTTAATATAATTTCTAATTATATTAAAATTAGGAAGATTTAAGGCTCTTCCAGCTTCACGCATTGAATTATAAGTAATAGTAGTATTATTTTTAATATCAGTAACTTCTATTGCTTGAGAGGGCCTTGCTGATCCTGAGGGTCTTGGCTTACCATGCATAGGATTCTTCTCTCCTTTATTAATCTCAGATAGTATTTTTTTAGTTTTCTCAGAATGTTTTCTACCTAATGAAGACCCAGCTTTTGGTAAGATATTATACTTAGGCTGAAAAGAGGATATATAAAAATCTTCTCTTTCTAGACATTTTTCAGGCTCACAGTACTCAAGAATTATAAGAGAAAAATTAGAATGACCATTCTTTAATATATAACTTTGACTATTTTTTAATTTTTTTCCCATAGCTAAGTTAGAATAATCGAATTTTATCCTATATGACAAATTCACTGCACTCCCTATATAGCATTTACCATTAATTAAATTTGTTCACTTATAAATTCCTGATTTATTTTTATTTTCTTTTAGAATTTTATCTTTCTCAGCCCCAGCGTTAGAATAACTTTTGATGGGAATAAGAGCAGCAAGTAAACAAGGATCAATGCAAAAAGAAAAAAGCCAAGACATTAAAAATATTCCACCTATTAGTATAAAGGGGAAACAATTTCCGTCTCGATAGATACCCCCTACACCCAAGTAACTTTGAATCTGTTCTAGTAAAGCTTTGTCTTTTTGATGTAAAACAATTTTAAAAATTAATTTAACTCCTCAACCAACTTTATTTTTCTTGTCTCTAGAAATACCAATAGTGAAACATCCTTCCGCATCTATAAGTCCAGTGAATAACCAAGACATATTTTCTTTATTATCTAGATCAGAATTAGTATAAGTTAAACCTGGTGTAGCAGCTAATGCTAAAAATGAGCCCGTTGTATTTACTTCCGGGGAAAATAATAATAATAATATTATAACCCCTATTATTTGTTTAGAAAGGATTTTGACTTGATAGTTCCTTTCGAAACCCGTTAGAGTACATCTTAAACACGGTGCAATAGAGCAGATAAATCCCTTTTATTTTCTTCCAGTGTTCATTCCCGCTTTAATTTTACGAATTTGGTCTAGCCCTTCTTTGGTTAGATGAGCTTTATCCATTAATTTCGCGACTTTGCAAAAATCTAAGAAATCCTTAGATTTGATTCCTATTGGTCAAAGAACGGTACAATTTTAAGTTGAACGTCTGAAAACTTATCGACTACGAAATCTCCTGCTAGTTTATTTTTACGTAAAGCATATCTTCCACAATTAAATATCATAATTAATGCTTTTAATAATTCTTCATCGCGTGAATGCTGAACTACTGTAAAAACTAATTCAACTCGAGTTCCCAATTTATGTGTTTCGGATTTTCTAATTCTAATAAAAAAACAACCCTCACCGCTCACAAACCCAGCTACTCAATAGGGATCAATCTTTTCTGGTAATTGAACTAAGGGTCTAGGTATAGGGGTAATGTTGGGAAAGCTGTGTTTAACACCCCCTCGGACTGATAAACCTCTATTTAGTGATGCTTTTATCGCTAAAATTATTTGGAAACCAGCCGGAGTTAAATGTTCTTTGCTACCCATTAATTCTACAGCTTGTTTAAACAATTCGAAATCGGCACGTTTATTACTAATTAAGGGATACTTATCAAAATGCGGTATTATTACATTAATTAAATCCTTAAGAGATGTAACACGATATTGAATTGAATCCTTACTTCCTTTTGTAATATTTCCAACACCATAAAAAGATGCTATATTTTCCAATAAAGCGCAATCCTTTTTATGTAAATTAATTGAAAAACTAGCTTGTAAACTATAACCCGTTTTATACTGGCTATTTTTATTAATTAATAAGATAAAGCTTGATTCTGCATCAGCGAACCCAGAAATAAATCAAGGATGAATCCTAGGAGTGGTTGAAGTATGATAATGTTTTCGACCAAAATATACATACAAATTCTTTGTAAGTAAATGATTAGTATTAAAATAGTTATTCAATCTTCTTCATCTGAAGAACCTATATATTGCTTTTTGTTAACCAAGTTTTTCCAAATATAAATACCTGATTTATTTTGATTTTCTTTTAGAATTTTACCTTTATCAGCCTCAGCATTAGAATAACTTTTGATTGGAATAATAGCACACAGTAAAAAAGGATCAATATCAAATAATGTAATAATACTCCCCACTAAAAAAATCAAAAATAAAAAATAACTTTGAATCTGTTCTAATAGCACTAGATCTTTTTTATGTATAGTTATTTGAAAACAATGACTAACACGTCAACCAACTTTTCTTTCCTTATTTCTAAAAACACTAAGAGTAAAGCAAGATTCACCATCCGAGAAACCTGTAGCGAATCAAGGGTTCATTATTAAATTCGGAATTAAATCCTGCCTTACTATGGAAGTATATGATCTGCCGTAATGGGATTTATATGTTATTTGGCTACCCTTCGTAAGGATTTTTACTCGATAGTTTAGAGAGAAACCTATTAGAGTACACCTTACTTTAGAGGGCACCACACCGTGTCAACTACCGTTTACTCTTTTCTCTTTTACAATAGCATTATCAAGTGTAGAAACAACTACTGATTTAGATCCGCGATTGTCCATTTCGTTTTCACTCATCTTATAACTTTTTACCTTACCTGAATAATTACTTCAGCCACTTATATTTTTTCAAATATAGCTTGATATTATAAGCTTTAGGAGGTTCCCGGAATTTGATAGTTTTACCCACAATAGTGATTTCCTACATCACACAGCAGGTGCAGCAGAAACTTTAAATAAGTATCCTACTGACATAATTAGTAAAGCTAAATTAAAATATTGATTTGTTTCTACTAGAACTTCTAGCCCATTAACTTCAGATAAACTAGATAAAACATATAGACCATCTAAATTAGTAATCCCAAAATTTAAATACAATAAACAAGAACCTAGTAATATAAAACAAGAAGATAAGCCTCCTAATAAAAAATATGTAAGTCCTGCTGATGTTGCAAGTTCAGAATTTCTATACAATGTTGCAAAAATATATAAACCGTAACTTTGTAATTCTATTGCTAAAAACATAGAAACTAAATCACTACTAGACATTAAAAATATTGCCCCTATTAATATAAATAAAATAACTAAAGGATATTCAGGAATTAATGCCCAACCTAAAGTTTCTCTCTCTTTTTTTAGAGTATTTAGCTCAGGTTGTACAGCCGCAGTTGCCATACTTGACATCTGTCTTAACTGATTCATTCCTTTTTTAATATTAACAATTTTATCTAATCCTGCAATAGTAAGATGATCTTTGGAGTACATTAAGGCTGCTGCTTTTACAAAATCTGCAAAATCTCTTAATTTAGAACCCTGTAAAGGGTATTTTTTTAAGAATGGAATAAGGGTTGAAAATTTTCTCACCCCCGATTGTTCTCCCATATTATTTTTAGATTTTTCTAAAGAACTACTTGCATAATTTGTTAAAAAGAAAGACTTTTTCTTTCCTGTAGCTCCCATTGGTTCTTGTAAACGTCTGGGGTAATATGCAGTTAATTGTAACACTATAGCTCCTATAATACATACAAACAGGTCAAAACTATGTGTTATGGATGTTGAATGGAATAAACCACCATATATACCTATTCCTGTATCTAATGATGTAATATTTAAACTATCATAACATATGATTCCAGAATATAGCAGTATAAGGACAGCTACCCTATTAAATAAAATTGATCTTTCTCGTCTCAAAGTGACCGCATTGACTAACAATAAAAGAGTGCTACTAATAAAAAGCATAACCCTATCCTAGAATCGAACTAGGAAACCTTACCAAAAGGTTACTAACCGAATAAAGGATTTTTTATAAAAATAAAAATTAAATAAAGAATTCAGCTCTATGAAGTACTACATTTACATGCTTTATAGGGCACGAAACGAAAGTATCATAAGAATAGGGCAACTGAATATCCTGTAATTAAAAACACAAAGTAGCATTAAGCTTCGCTGAATTCATAAATAAAAGAAGAAGAATTAAAGTTTTAGGTGGGAACGAAGCAATGCTTGCATTTAAATAAATCACTAACAATTTCAAATAAAATAGAAGACACAGCTTAAAATATCGAAAACAATACATAAAGGTCTTGTCTCAAAAAAGATATTGGGCAATATGACAAAAAACATATAGCTATATTTAATACTTTCATATTTTAAATATAATATTCTATTCTCGACTACTTATTGAAGGAAATATTATAACCTTTAGAAGAAGGACCCGCGAGGCAAAGCTCCATTTAGAGGAGCTTGGTAAAATATATATTCCTTTGTTTATAATTTTTAAGGCTATAGCTGTTTGACGAATTGATTTATAAGAATATTTAAAATCGAACCTTGCTCTACTAATATTAGATTTGAATTCTTCCATTGCAATACCGACCTAAAGAAGAATTTGCTTTTGTACATATCTTGTATTCAAACAATAATAATATTCCCTTTCAAGAAATTTCTCTGATTCACAATATTCTAATTTTTACAATTTAAATTTTGCATAGCCATTTTTAAGTAATACCTATGTATTTTAATTTCTATTTCTAAATAAGAAACTGATAGATAATTTTTAAATGTACAGTCTAATTCAGCCTAAGACTCGAAATAGCTATTTTGATTGATTGAGTAAGTAGCCACAAGTAAGTTTTTAACTAAATTGTTTTTCATTTCGTTTAATTAATGTTATTATCACCTTCCATATCTGGCGCTTTAAACTATGTCGAGGAGACTTCATAACCTTGTGATTACTAGTTTTACTAGCTAATTAACAGTGTTAAGACAATGAATTAAAATGCTTTTATATCTTAAAGTTAATTGTCGATATAATCATAGAAACGCTATTTTACATAGTGCCTTCTCACTCTGATACTACTAAGACCACCAGCTGGTTTGGCCTCTATTAATATCTTGCCTATCATTTTCTCACAGACGGGCTGGTAAAGCCGCCAATCAGATGAGAGTTTACAACCCTATGTCTCTCTTCTAGCCTCGATAGAGGGAGAAAAGACAGAAAGGAAATGATTACTTATTACCTGTTGAGCTATCACCTAATATTATAGACTCAGAGCCAACTCATTTAATTGTACCTTTTTCATACGTTAAGGTTTTTCCTTTCTATTTTAACTCTATTTACTTTTAGTATAAAAAAATATGTTATTTATTACTTTTAAATTTTGACATTACTATTCATTCTTTTATTTAATTTAATATAAATAAAAAAAAACTCCTGTAAGAGAAACCAACGGAGCAATACTTCTGTTTTAAAGCAGAACAACCATATTCTTCTATCTTTTTATTAACTCTAACCGTAGGTAAGCTAATTTTATTTAGCCCTTTAATTATTTCGTGGATATTATAGTATGTTATCACACGCACCCTTTTTATGGTAATTATTTTCATCAAGGATTAGACTATGTCTTAAACATCGATATATTGACGACTACTACCATATAGTTGTTAAACTGCATTAAAACTTATTTTAAACTTGGCTGCAGATTACCCATTTACTATAGTGCATCAATTTCAATTAATAATTATATGGGCTGCGCAGCCCCAAATTACATTTTTACCTTGCTTAAATTTGAAAAATTGCTTTAGGGTATTCACGAAATTAATGAATTTTGCCACACCACACCTATTACGCTATCACATTAAACTAGCTTAAAATTCATATATACTTTTTATGACCTTAAGGAACCTAACTCCTAATTAATCATAAGCACGAAAAACGTGTAGCCTCATAAAAACTAACACTAAAATAATAGAATTAAGATTTAGGTTTAATTTGATTAAACCCTATGCATAGGATAGCCTCCAATTCTGTTAGTTTTTATTGTGCAAAGCACAAAACAAAAAAGAGAATACAAATCCTAGATAGCATAAAAAATATTACAATTTTTAAAAATCTAAAAATTCAAACTTATTACTTTTTAAGCCCATTAAATACCATTACCCCCCCCTCGCGTTAAAAGAAATAATAAATATTTTTGCAAAATATAAAATAAAACTTTTACATTATTGGATTCCTTAGTTCCAATAGGGTTTGAATAGCTTACCGGTTATCCCTCTAGCCCCCTTTATTTTATTTAAAATACCTTTGATTTAGTACGGCCCGATTCTACTCCGGAACTTCTCGCATACACTGTCCCAATGCTAAGTCATAAAAAACTTAAGAAGACAAGCTTCTCTTATGGGGATCTATACCCGCCTCGGCACCTAGGAACCTAGAAACAAGTGCTCTCTAAATCTGTATTTTTGTATTTATTATTTCAGTTGTTTAAAGAATTAATTACAATTCTTTGGCAATCCTCTCTCTGAATACTGAAAGTTCTTTACTTTTATATAAATATAAAAGCAGATTTTTTCTTAGTTCTTCAGATTTAATTGTATGGGATAAAGCTTTTCCTAGCGAAGGAGTTTGTACTTTACCCGGATTCATTAGCGTCAAATTAATGAAGTCCCTTACGTATATTCTACGAATGAACTTTGTAGCAGTACCAAACCTAATCACATATCTAGCAAGGATTGCTTTTTGCTCGACAGTGGGATTAAAATCTCAATATCCTAAAACCAAGCGTATAAAGAATTTTAATGTTTCTTCTCGAGAGCTATAAGAAGTAGCTAGAATATCTCGTCTAGTAAATTTCGAAGAATAAATAGTGTTACTAAATTTTCTCATAACTTTTCTTGTCATAAAAGCTTCTTCGATATTAAACCAGGGTTTTGTATCTAACATAAGTCCGCTGTTATTATCTAAGATAATAGCTCTCTTTGAGTCGAACACAGTTCTAAATAGACGCAATGAGGAAATATAAGAAACTTGTTTAAAATCCCTAGCTCCAGTTAACCTTTTTTGCAGATAAAATATTTTGTTATTTGTGGTCATTGCTTTAATAACCTCATCTTTTATTGTATCATGAGCAAATTGAAACTTTTGGAACCCTGTCATTGCACAAATAGGTACATTGTAATTATCTAGAGAAGGATCTGTATGATTATAGGAAACTTGACCTCTAGTTGACCATTGGAGAAGTCCAATTGTAGAAGTTTTAACTTCTAATCCAGAAGGGTCAGTTCCTCTTGACAGAACATCTCTAGAATTCCTGTAATCTTGAAGTAAGGAATCATCAAAGCCATCTTTTTCATAAAGAGCTAATATTTTAGTTTCAAGATCAGGAATATTACATGTAAACCCATCAGTTGTACAAGCAGAAACTTCACCTCCTAGATCATGAACAGCATTCAGTAGCTCTGCAATTAGAGCACGCACAAAACCTGTTATCCAAGAACCTAAAATAGGATTGGATAAAGGCCCGCCAATCATGGATTTCATAGCTTTTGTCCTTGGATCGTAATTAAGTTTGTTAGAAATACCACAAACGGTTTTACCGTAAATCATATTACCTAAATCTTTGTAAGTACGTTCCAAAGCTGAACCTTTACCATGTAATTTCTTGAATTTTGCTCTATTGGCTTGTAATTCAAGAATTGCTGAAAAGAACGGCCTGTAAGCCAAAGTACCATCATCATTATGTCTGAAAGGAATATAAGAACCAGTCACTATTTTTATGTAATATTTTTTATATAATTCAGAAAGTGTAATTTTGGACTCTTCTGAAATTCTTAAAAGCGCTTTATGTAAAATACGTTGAGCAGATAAGAATTCAGTTCCAGTTACAATACTTTCTCCATTTAAAGGATATATAGTTATAGTTTTATCCATAAAAACAGGCAATGGAGGATATTTAATAGTTTCAGGCAGATTAAATCTAATTTTAATTGCAGTATATGACCTTTTAAAGTCAAATCTAGTTAAATTAGAGTTTGGGTATATGATAGTAGCTTTACTATAGTCAGGATCTCCTAACAAAGAAGTAACTGAATCATCAATAATTTCTGATTCTTCATATTCTTGATAAACAGGATCCCCATTTTGGGACATAACTGTGGCATAGCACGAAGTTAAGTCATAATCACACCAAATTGTATCTGTGTCTATACCATATTTAAAACATTCATTACGCCCTCCTCTAAAACTGGCAATATGTAAATTTTCATTTTCTGCGGAAAAACCTATTGAATTTATTCCTTTCGGAGTATGACTAACTTGAGCATTACCAAGCAGGTATTCAGAATTAGGTTGATGCCCTTTATATCCATCTTGTTTTCACTTATTTTTTAGATATTTGGCACTAATTGCACCTAAAGTCAAAGGAACTCGCACATCTCCCAATCTAAACATAAAGTCACTCATAAACAACATATGAATTAAAGTAATTAAAGAATCATACATACCATATTCTTTAAACTTTTCTGGATTTTCATTTAATAAGAGTTTCATATTAGATAAGTAACTTTTGTCTAAAGGGATTTTTTGCATTTTATGTCCTAAACCAACTTTTTCTAAAGAAGAAGCAGCCGCTGAGGATAATAATAGAGAATCCCTAATATAAACAGGTATGTCAGCAAAAGTCATTAAAGGAGAGGTTATAGAAACATACGATTTTTTAAGAAGGTCAATATTTCTTTCAGAAATAGAGTTTCAATCTTTTAGAAGGGTTAAATCAGCCGCATTGAAATGTGCAGTTAGATAAATACGCCTTGAAAAAGTAAAAATCTTTCGGTCAAAGGGAGGTGCCTCCTTAAAATTATCCAAGGGGAACCCTTGGGCCTTTAAACAGCAAACTTCTTTTTTTCCTAACGAGGTACATTGGAATATATTAAATAAGAAATTTATAATAAAGGAGGAATTTTCACCCTCTTTAAAGTCGAGAGACTTCTTGAAAATTTCTACTAATTTCTGTTTTAAAGAGATTTTCTCCCCATTAAGGGCTTCATTTAATTCGTTACTTAAAATAACTTCCTTTATGGGTCTTTGGACTAAAGTTTCCCCATTTCAACTATCGTTCCTTTTTTCAATGAACTTCTGTTCTTTACAAACCTTGTTTTCAGAAAGTCACGCAAAATCCTTCATAAACAGAGATCCCTCATTATTACCAAGAATTAAATTTAATAAAGTTTTAGTAGATAATTCTAATTTTTCCCCAACTATCCCTTTTATAAATAAACTATTGATAGGTTGCTTTTTAAGTTGAAAGAAGATATGTTCATCAGTCTTATGAATTATGTCAAATGATTCTGACATAGACAACAAGTTATTAGAGACATTTCTTATTCTTTCATCAAAAGTTCCATATGTAAATAATCTAATAAGTTCTACACTATTTGTAATAAAAAATTTAACTGCTCCCACTTCTGAAAAAAGAGGCTCACTACGAACAAATCGCTCACTAGTTAATGTATTCAGACTCTCAAAATTATAGTCCCTACTAATAGGAACTTTTATTTTTGTTACTAAAGCACTACTTATCTGAGCTGATAAAAGTTCATTGTGTTTCCATTCAATTGGCACGTATTCAGTATCAAACCCAGCAATTACATCTTCATAGACTTTTATAGGTCTTCTAACAAGATGCTGTTTTATTGAGTTGTCTAAAGAATTATGTGATCAATCCATATACATTTTCAACCGGGATTGTAAATCTATCAGTTCCAATGAAGAACCCCTTAATAATTTCTTGTGCAATTTTATGTGAACTCTGCTAGCTATTAAATGTAAATTTAATATTAAAAGATTCCCTATTGATTCATAAATTTTTTCAATATTACGGGGTTTCATTTTCTTAAAGTCAGATTCTTTTAATAGTTTTCTTGCCAAGCTACTTACTAAAGGATATACATCTTCATCAAAAAAGTTAGAATTTACTACAAATCCCTTTTTCACATGTATAGACTGCAATGTTTCTTTCCAAAGGTACAATTTATCAACTATAGACAAAAGAGTTTCTTCTGGCCATTTAATGACAAACTCTTCTATAACAGCGTTATTTAAAGTACCTTGTAAAAAAGCAGCGAATGAACTATCCCCTTCCTTTGCACCTAAAGATAATGAGACCTCTTTATCTCTATTATCTCTGGCTCTTGTGTCAAAACTTCCAAACCCTGATTTTCATTTATACGGTCAATATTTTCTATAACTGGTGCTTCAATTTCGTATTCATCACAGCAATGTCTATCCAGGCGTCTAGATTTAACAGTAAGATCTGTACATGTTAAAGTAGGATCTGATAGCTCAATAGCTTCGATGTTAGCAACGCAGAACAGGTATTTATTGTTGACCAATCTTATTGAAATCTCTATAACCTTTTTAAGTTCATTTGCTCACTCCTTTATTAGCGCTTGATTATTTTTAATTGCATCAGCTAATTCTAAAATGAATTGATGATTGCTTAAAAAACTTTTTGCATCTGAGCAGATTTCATGGTTTTTAACCACAAATTCATTAACTTCAGAAGTGACAGAAGCGATTTCACTTAAAAGATTTGCATCATAGACTTTTCTTTGTCTAATTTGTTCTTTTATTGCTTCAACTTCCATATTAAAGCTACTACTTACGGTTACGGGCACAAAAGGAACAGGGCTTTGAACAGGAGCTGGTGGTACATCAGGGCTTTGAGCAACTATTTTTACCTGTGCTTCCAACTTATTTTTCAATAATTGGATTTCCAATGAAGCAATTTTATCTTTCAATATCATAACTTCTTTTAAATGGGCAATTTCCTGTTTTAAAAGTTGTTCTGAAAGACTAGGAGCTAATGGTACAGGAGCAATAGTTGGTTTTACAAAAGAAGGTTTTTCCTTTATAAATGGTTTGCTTCCCATTAAAGGTTCCGTCTTTGTAATAGCTTTTGGAGGTACAGCTTTAACCTGTGATGATACAATAGCTTTTGGAGGTAAAGCTTTAACCTGAGCTTTTGGAGGTACAGCCTTAACCTGTGAGAACACTGAAGACTTTTTAGCCTCCTCCATTATAGGCACTGCCTTCTCTATTATAGGCACAGCTTTTCGCTTTTTGACACTATTTAGAATGTCAAATTTGCTCATTACCATGTCCTTTGGTGGTAAGGCAGTATAATCTTTTCAATAGAAAACAAACTTGATTTTACTCAAGTTTCCCGTTTTCCATAATTTTTTATCAGGCCTTCTAGTCATTCAGTATTCTATATACTTCTGGGGATCCCAACGTGGACTAGTACCGAATTTCCAACTATCCCTTTCAAAAACCTTTTTAGTGGCTTTAACGTTGATAGTTTTTCCCTGAACAGCCGAAGAAGCAAAACGTATACCAAGTAGCCCTGATAGCCCTGAACCGCCTAATAGACCAACACTACCATTTTTACATGATGTTTTCATGCTGCTTTGAACACTCCCTGTGATCATTGCGAGATTATTTTTAAAGAATAGACTTGTCATTTTAAAATTTGTTTAAAAATTGCAAATAGTAAAAAGGCTTGCGGTTGACTTCTACACTTTAAATCCTACACCAATAAAACTCCTTTTAAACCCTCTGACTCAGATGCATACCGGTTTCTTCCCCAGACCTTTAAAATCCTTCTTTTGATTCGTCAGAACCTTAAAACCATTCATTCGACCTTTTATCTAAGAACCCTTAAAACCATTCATTATTAGTATCTCACGCTAACTTAAATCCTCTGACTTAATATTTTAAAGATTCCCTCTAATCGTTAAATCCTCTGATTTAATATTTTAAACTCTGACATTTAAAGTTCCTTCGCAAGCACAAAATATTGCCAATCACTTCAATACTTTTTAAGTTTTATTAATCTACTAATTAATTTATTATATCAACAAAGCCGCCGGGATTTTTTCCCCCCAAAATCAAAAATCACAAATCACCCAGCGGAAAGGAAGATTCGAACTCCCTGAAACAGTGCCTTTTTGAGCGCAGCTTCCACCAATTTTTCCGCAATACTCCACATTTCAAAATGAAAATTGCCAAATAATCTAATACTAAATTTCTTTAGTATTTCCAGGTGACCATACGACCTAATATTTATCCCTAAAGATTAGCTCACCAGTGTTGGGGGGATGAAAGTTTTACATTCTACCTCACGATAGACAGCTTTGAGCTTACAACCTTGCATCTTATTTTCTGCTAAATTAATCGGGCAACATTGTGATTCTGGTTTTCTACAACAGCTTACTTACCTTTTTTTTGTTTTTTTTGGGAATTTTTCTGAAATATGAAAAATGAAAACTGGCTCTGGCTCATAATTTTTTGTTACTTCTATAATTAACTGATCTTGAGGATAAAACATAAAAATTAACTTAAATTTACGTTTGTATATTTTGAATGTTCCAAATAATTTCTAATCCCTTTACTATCAATCCCTACAGCACACATAGAATCGTAAAGAGTAACTTCACCTGTTATTACATCTGTTACACGTACTCTAACTCTCCTATGATCCTTTCTCTTTATAGTAGCTAATTCTTTTACAATTTCTGAAAACTCAAGTAAAGATAATATGTTTTGTTTTGTATTCTCCAATTCAACTTCAGAAAAATATAATTTATCCTTATATCACCCTTTACTTCTGATTTTTAAATTTTTATAAAATCCCTGACTCATTCCTAAATTTGGACCAACGGACCTACCTGAAGGGAAGATTTGAATAAGAGTTAATTTTCCATCTTCCTCTTTTATACCGGAAAAGCTATTTTTTCTCTATGTTTCTGAATAGCTGAAGGAGATCACATAATACCAGGAGTAGCTATTAAGGGTAGGTCTAAGTTTGATTATAAGATACTGCTCGAGCAAAGAAATAAATTGTTTGTGGGATAAACCCTCTGGTATTATAACATCCTTTCTTACAATAAATAATTCTACAGTCCCTCTATCTTTAAGAGTTTTTACAAATTCCTTAGTAGTAGAATCATGCTTTTTTGCATGGTCTTTAACTCTATGTCCCAAATGTTTTGCTTGGCCTATATAAGATTCAATATTCTCTATTCCTGTGGCGTTAGAACGACCAGTATTAAGTCCTTTAATAAGATAGCAACCAGGAACATTATCTGTTGTTATCTCAGGTCCTACAAGGTTAACAAAAGGTAATACATATTCTGTATTTGGAACGGGCAAAGGCATAGAAACGCGTTTGTTATAAATATCTAAACATAATGCTAAATGTTCATCTGTAATTTGGGAATACTCATCAAAACACAACGCTTTTCCCAATATTTCAATATCCACTTCTTTATTTGCTTGGATATGTTTTACTACTAAATGATGCCGCTTGTAATGATTAGATCGCTCTTCTTTCCAAGAGACTAATGGGACTAGCAAACAAATATCTGAATAATCTATAATTAAAATATTGGCTAAATCCCAAACTTCGAGGGGTAGGTTTAACTGAGTTAAACCCAAATTGAAAGCAAAGAAAATTAAGCAACATACAAAAGCAAGAACGCCATCATCATCCACGGTAAAGCCAAAGAAAAGCGACCATAAGCGGAAAGGGACCATACGATAAATTCCGCCTGCCTGAGACTGAAAATGCCTGCGAAGCAGACTGGCCGCCACTAATTGCGGAGAATCTTTATAATATATCTTCCTCTATATGGTTTGTTTATTTGATTCTTTTCACGCCTTAATATTGTTTTTATATCAGATTTAAGAGCATCAGCTGCTTTTCGGATAGAGTCATAGGTAGAAGTAACATTTGTATCTAGATCAGTAACTTGTACTTTAAGACCAGGATTTGGGATATATTTTCTTTTTTTAGCAATTATGCTCAATTTCATCTTGGCATCTTCATTTGTTTTACGACCCAATGATGAACCAGCTTTAGAACAGATATTATATTTTGGATTAAGTAATTCTAAGTAATAATCCTCCCTTTCAAGACATTTCTCGGGTGGACAATACTCCAGAATTTCCAAATTAAAATTTTCAAAGCCATTTTTAAGTAATGAGCTGTAGATTATTGATCTCCCTTGTAAAAGTTGTCTTTTTAAGTAGCCAACTGAAAAATAGTCTTTAAATCGTACTTGAAGATTCACCGCAGAGCCAATGTAAGAACGGGCGTTTGTTTGGTTAATTCACCTATATATTCCAGATTTATTTTTATTGTCGTCAAGAATTTGTGTTTTTTGAATCTTGGCATTTTTGTAGATAATCGGAAATAATAATAATAAAAATTCCGGATTTTCTGGGGTTAGGTTTATCTGAGATAAACCCAACTTAAAAGCAAAAGAAATTAAGCAACATAAAGCAAAAGGAAAGCCATCATCACGCATGTCACCTCTTCGGCCTAAGATTGAACTTATTTGGAAATTTAAGGGTTCATTTAAGCCCACTGCAGAATGCTCTCTCCGTAGATATTGATTATATATTCAATCTTTTACGGCCTTAGCTAAGGCTGTACCCCACTCTTTCAAATGGCGGCTAGAGTACACCTTCCATAAGCCTTCACTGAATGCAGTGAGGAAATTATGTATAACCATCTACTCGTTGCGCTTTTTCAACTCTTCTTACGAAGAGTGATTTAGTTCCGCGATTGTCCATTTAACTTTCGTTAAATCTTAAACCTTATTACTATACATTATTGATTAGATAATCCACCAAACTATTTTGTCGATTTGGCTTAGTAGTTTAAGCTTTAGGAGGTCCCCGGAATTTGATTATGTCGAAAAGGGGTCATAAACCCTTCTCTTCGCTCAAACAGTCCTTGCTAAAGGGACTTTCAAGCAAAAAGCGAATCTATCTCTATCATCCTAGAAATGACCGGAGTGATAGAAGAAAATTGGACTATATCTTTATCGAAACAATTCGATACTTCACACACAGTCTCTGAGAAATCTATTTTTTAATAGTTTCCTGCTGATTATCCATTGTTATATCTCAATCATTATCACTTAATAAGTAGATTAAGCTTTAGGAACTTCCAGCATATAGTGAAGTTTTACTACGGCCTTTTTGACCTGTAGCCTCACAAAAAGCAAATCCAAGAATAGCATAACTAAATAACTGGCCTCTTAAACTCGGATTTCTAGCCACACCTAATATTAATGCACCGAATACTACACCAATTCCTACACCTGCCCCTATTAAACCTGTTGTTGCAAGTCCAGTTCCTATAATTTTTGAAGCTTGAATCATAACAAAAAAAAAATGTTGTTATTGCAGTATTTCCTGCTTAATTTGAAGACACCTGATGATTTTTTACATTATTTAAATTATATTATAACCACACCTAATAAAAGGTCAATTTGACAAATAATTTAAAATAGGTTACTTTTAGAAAATAATGAAATAATATATAAAAGATTATTTATGCTTTACCCCCACCCCAAAAATCAAAAATCAAAAATTTTTTAAACCCGAATTTTTTGATCTTAATACATGGATGTATGTTTTCATCTATAATGTATTACTTAAGAATAAAATTAATAAAAATGGTGAGAAATACTTTGAAGATAAAGTAAATGAGGAAAAAAAATAATTATAACTTTTTAAAAATATATCTACCTTTATAAGGCTTCTGTTGATTTTGTCTAAAATACATAACAATACTTATTCGTAATATGTTTAAGGCTCTAGCAGCTTCAGACATTGAATTATAAGAAGTCGTAGTATTATTTTTAATATCAGTAACTTCTATTTGTTGAGAGGGTCTACCAGATCCTTCTGTTTTTGGTTGTCCTGGCTTATAACAACCAGAATTATCCATTTTCTTAGCAGCATCAGACATTATTTGTTTAGATTCATCAGAGTGTTTACGACCAGACATTGGAGCACTTGGATTTAAGGATATATTATACTCTGGATTGAATTTTTTTAGATAAAAACCCTCCCTAGAAGGTTCACAGTACTCCAGAATTGTAAAAGAAAAATTAGAATGACCGTGCTTTAATATTGCATTATATATATGGCTTTTACTATTTTTTAATGAATTTATAATAGTCTTAAAAGAGTAATAAAATGCTAGCCTATTTGGCAAGTTAACTGCACTCCCGATATAGCATTTATCATTTGTTAAATTTTTCCACATATAAATACCTGCTTTATTTTGATTATCAGAAAGAATTTGAGCTTTATCAGCCTCTGCATTAGGATAAATTTTTGCTGGAATGAAAGGCGTTAACTGAGGCATAAAAAAATATGAGAAGTTTTTTGTTAAAAAAAGGCATAGCTATTATATCAAATATTTAATTAGAAGGAGAGAAAAAAAGCAAAAGTAAAGCTAGAATCGATAAGGAGAGGGAATTGGGTATGTTTAAACACGATTTTAATAATGACAATATATCTTCACATGAAAATTCAATAAAAATTGAAAAAGTAGTAGAAGAGAAAGGAAAT
>Ga0209154_1000806_pt1 | contig 19621 bp, 17 predicted proteins | sample GraSoiAngelo_121_FD_185878 | JGI IMG/M metagenome (GOLD analysis project Ga0209154, IMG submission 185878) | Grasslands soil microbial communities from the Angelo Coastal Reserve, California, USA - 14_0919_12_20cm (SPAdes) (version 2) | ecosystem: Environmental > Terrestrial > Soil > Grasslands ... | reverse complement strand
AGATCGAGTGGGGGCAGCTGCAGCTCGAGCAGAGCGCATGGTCCACCCACGCTTTCGTCGAGCGCGTCGCGAGCGCGAGGCTCCATATGGCGATGCCGCCCCCGAAGGAGATCGAGGTCATCAGCCCGTAAATAACCCGCGACTGAAGTCGCAGGCTTATGGTGAAGCATGGCAAGCCACGCAACCCACATCAGGCGTATTTACAACCGCCCTTGGCGAAACGGCAGTCTCGCCAATCCGGGCAAGATTCCGACTTGCATTCAAGTCAGCGTGCGCCCGGAGACCACAGGAACACTCGAAACGATGCTTGAGCCGTGTACCCAGCTGCCCGCAGGCCGAACAGGTCTGGCTCGTGAAGGCCGGATTGACATACACGACGGAGATCCCAATGGCACGGGCCTTGTACTCGACGAAGCCCTGCAATTGCCGGAATGCCCAGCGGTGCAGCCTTGCGCGCATGCGCCGACCGGCCCGAAGGCGATCGCGGATGTGGGTGAGGTCCTCCATCACGATCGTGGCCGCGCCAATGCGTCGGGCTTCCTCGAGAATCGCCTTGCTCGTTTCGTGATTGACGTGTCTGACACGCCGCCGCTCCTTGCCGGAGACCTGCCGGAGTCTTTGAGTGGCACTCTGGCTGCCGTTGGACTGGAGGCGACGACGCAGGGCCAGATGTTGATCACGCCGATGGCGCAGTGTCTCTCCGCCCCAGATCCGGCCCGTGCTGGTGGCGGCGAGAGTATTTTCCCCAACATCCACGCCCATCACGGGGCCGGATGTCACCCGTTCGCCGTCGGCCGACTCGACGGCGAGATTGAAAAGCCATTTGCCTCGGCGAAACACCAGTTCCGCCTCCTTCGGCAGGCCGCTCGCCAGGATCTGGCGCTGGTGATCCCCGAGGATCATCGGCACCCGCATGCGTCCCTGCAGCGTGTTGAGCGAGAGCGCCTCGCCCTTGAGCGTATAGGTGCGGTGGTCGAAATGGACGCTGGTGCGCTCAAAAGACAGGGGTGGGACCGGCGTGTCTTGGGAGATGCGTCCCAGAGCTCCTTGCGAGCGATACGCCTTGCACACCGAGAAGATGGCGTTGCACGCCAGCTGCGCGCCCAGCGAGGTCTGCTGCCGCAAGGCTCGGTAGCCGAGCTGATGCAAGGCCACCCGATTCCAACAGCGCGCGGCCTGCACGAGCGGTACGAGCCGATGGCAGGCATCCGCATACGCCCTCTGCAACGCACTCAATCTGGCGGCCTGCTCCCGGGTCACCTTCACTCGAATGCAGGCGGTGCGCAGCACGCTCTAGCGCCTCTGGGTGACCTGCTCGGCACGCTCGATATAGCGCTGGATGGTCGTGGCGCTGACCGTGCCTGCGGTGCCGACGTAGTACGACGGCGACCACAAATGCCCGCCCCACAACCGCTTCTTGAGCCGGGCGCTCACCCCCTTGAGCACCTTGACCGCATTGGCCACCGCGATGGTCGGGGGAATGCTGACCAACAGGTGGATGTGATCGGGCTGGATCTCCTTGGAGATCACCGACCAGCCGCGTTCGCCACAGATCGCCTCAAGCAGCGTGCCCACTTCAGCGGCGATCGGGCCCGTCAGCACGTCACGCCGGTACCTCGGACACCAGATCACATGGTAGGCCGTCTGGTAGAGGCAATTCCGGTTGGTCACCAGATCAACCATGTCTCCTATGGTTATCTGTATATCCATACAGGTCAAGCCTCGGACGCAATTCCTCCCCTGACTGAAGTCAGGGGTTTCCTTGCGGAGACTCTATGAAACCGCGCAGCCCACGGGATCCCGTGCCGCGCTCGTTCCGCTGGAGGGCGCGCCTGCTCTTCGCCCTGCTCTTCGGCGGGGCGCTCACCCTCGCCTGGCGCGCGGTGAATCTGCAGCTCGTCGATCACGGCTTTCTCGCCCGCGAGGGCGCGGCGCGCTTCTCGCGCGTGCTGGACATCGCCGCACACCGCGGCACGATCACGGATCGCTACGGCGAGCCGCTCGCGGTCAGCACTCCCGTCGACTCGGTGTGGGTGAATCCGGGCGAGCTGGCGCTCGCCACCGACCAGATCCCGCGCCTTGCCGCCGCGCTCAAGCTCGACGCCCAGGAGCTCACCCGCCGCGTCACCAGCAGCCTCGATCGCGAGTTCCTGTACCTCGCGCGCCATCGCCAGCCCGCGGAAGCCGAGCGCATCAAGGCCCTCGGCATCCCGGGCGTGTACACCTCGCGCGAGTATCGCCGCTATTACCCGGCGGGCGAGGTGAGCGGGCACCTGCTCGGATTCACGAACGTCGACGACGCCGGACAGGAGGGCCTCGAGCTCGCTTTCGATCACTGGCTCGCCGGGGAGGACGGCGCGAAGCGCGTCATCCAGGACCGGCACGGGCACATCGTTCAGAATGTCGAGAGCATCCGCCCGGTGCGCCCGGGACGCGACCTGGTGCTGTCGATCGACTTGAGGATCCAGTACCTCGCATACCGCGAGCTCAAGGCGGCGATCCGCGACCAGCGGGCGCGCGCCGGCTCGGTGGTGGTGCTCGACGTCGCCAGCGGCGAGGTGCTCGCCATGGTGAATCAGCCGGCCTACAACCCGAACGATCGCGATCAGATCCTCCCCGCGACCTACCGCAACCGGGCCGCCACGGACATCTTCGAGCCGGGCTCCTCGATCAAGCCGTTCTTCGTGGCCGCGGGCCTCGCCTCCGGGAAATACGACGAGCGCAGCGTCATCGACACCTCGCCCGGCTTCTTCAAGGTGGGCGTGAAGATCTTCGAGGACGAGCGCAACTACGGCGCGATCGACATCGCCACGGTGCTCGCCAAGAGCTCGAACGTCGGCATGGCGCACATCGCCCTCACGCTCTCGCCGCTCGAGCTCTGGAGCACGCTCACCCGGCTCGGCTTCGGCCAGGTCACCACGAGCGGCTACCCGGGCGAGTCGGCGGGACTGCTGCCCGCCTACTCGCAGTGGCGTCCCATCGGCATCGTCACCATGTCCCACGGTTACGGGCTGTCGGTCACGCCGCTCCAGCTGGCGCACGCTTACGCGACCATCGGCTCATTCGGCTTCGCCCGGCCCGTCTCGTTCCTGCGCCTCGAGACCGCCCCGCCCGGCGAGCGCGCGCTGGAAGAGCGCACCTGCCGCGAGCTCGTCGGCATGCTCGAGTCGGTCGTGGCCGCGGAGGGCACGGGTAAGCTAGCCGCCATCCCGGGCTACCGCGTGTCGGGCAAGACCGGGACCGCCTGGAAAGCGACCGCCGGCGGCTACTCGACCGATCGCTACATGGCCGTCTTCGGCGGCGTGTCGCCGGCGAGCGCACCCCGGCTCGCCGCGGTGGTGGTGATCGACGAGCCGGGCGCGGGGCTGCACATGGGCGGACAGGTGGCGGCGCCGGTGTTCTCGAAGGTGATCGGGGGCGCGCTGCGCCTGCTGGCCGTGGCGCCCGACCGGCCCGTCAATACCCCCGAGGAGCTGCCGCAGAGCCCCGCCCTCGGCGGCACGCGCGCGGTGGCGCCGCTGTGAGCCGCGCGAGCGCGAACGCTGGCCCTGCGGCGCGGCCGCTCGCCGAGCTCACCGCCGGCTTTGCCGCCGTGCCCGCCGACGTGCTGGTGAGCGATGTGACGCTCGACAGCCGCACCGCCAGGCCCGGCGCGCTGTTTCTCGCCTGCCGCGGCCGCACCCATCACGGGCTCGAGTTCGCAGCCGATGCCGTCTCGCGCGGCGCGCGCGCCGTGCTCTACGAGCGCGCTGCGGCGGACGGCGAGCCCGTGCCGGAGCTTGCGGCCGGGACCTTCGTCGCCGCCGTGCCGTCCTTGAGCGAGCGCGTCGGCCTCATCGCGGATCGCTTCTTCGGCGCGCCCTCCGAGCAGCTCACCATCGCCGCCATCACCGGGACCAACGGCAAGACCACCTGCGCGTGGCTCCTCGCTCAGGCGCTCGCGATGAGCGGGCGGCCGGCGGCCTACATCGGCACGCTCGGCTTCGGTCCGCCGGCGCGGCTCACTCCGACGCTGCACACGACCTCCGATGCGGTGTCGATCCAGCGCCAGCTGCGAGAGCTGCGCTCCCTCGGGGCCGAATGCGTGAGCATGGAGGTCTCCTCGCACGCGCTCGACCAGGGACGGGTCGATGCCGTGCGCTTTCACACCGCCGCCTTCACCAACCTCACCCGCGATCATCTCGACTATCACGGCACCATGGAGGCCTATGGGGCGGCCAAGGCGCGCCTCTTCGGCTGGGCCCGCCTCGCGCACCGGGTCATCAACGTCGATGACGCCTTCGGCGCGCGCCTCGCGGGGGCGCCCTCGAGCGCGCCGCTCACCGTCACCACCCGCGCCGCGCACGCTGCCGCGCTGCCGCGCGGGGCGCAGTTCGTGCGCGCCGTGCGCGCCACCCCCGATCCGGCAGGACTCAACATCGAGGTCGAGTCGAGCTGGGGGGCGCTCTCCCTGCCGGTGCGCCTGGTGGGCGAATTCAACGTCGACAACGTCCTCACCGTGCTCGCGGTACTCCTCGCGTGGAGCATCCCACCCGAGGAGGCGGCGCGCGCCCTCGCCGGCAGCCGCGCGGCGAGCGGGCGCATGGAGATGTTCGGCGGCAGCGGGAAGAGCCCGCTGGCGATCGTCGACTACGCCCACACCCCGGACGCGCTCGCCAACGCGCTGCGCGCGGCGCGCCGGCACTGTCGCGCAACGCTGCGCCTGGTCTTCGGCTGCGGCGGTGACCGTGATGCCGGCAAGCGGCCGCTGATGGGAAAGATCGCGGCCGAGCTCGCCGACGAGATCATCGTGACCGACGACAACCCGCGCAGCGAGGATCCCCGCCGCATCGTGGCCGACATCGTTGCAGGCATGGGTAGGCGCGCGCCGCTCGTGATCGAGCACGATCGGGCGCTCGCCATCCACCTGGCGCTCGGGCGTTCCGGCCCCGGCGACGTCGTGCTGATCGCCGGCAAGGGGCACGAGGACTACCAGATCGTGGGCAGCGAGCGGCGGCCGTTCCGCGATCAGGCCGTGGTGGTCGCCGAGCTCGCGGGGCGGCCCGCATGAAGCGTACGCTCATCGAATTCGCGCGCGCCTGTGGCGGGCGGCTCTCGGGGGCCGACGCCCCCTACACCGACGTGGTGAGCGACTCGCGCGCGCTCGAGCGCGGGCAGCTGTTCGTCGCCCTCAAGGGCCCGCGCTTCAACGGCAACGAGTTCGTCGCCGCCGCGCACGGCAAGGGGGCCGCCGGCGCGCTGGTCGACGCCGGGCAGCCGGTGCCGTTGCCGCAGATCATCGTGCCCGACACCCAGGCGGCGCTCGAGCGCGCGGCCAGCCGCTGGCGCGCGGCCTTCCGCGGGCCGCTGATCGGGGTCGCCGGCAGCAACGGCAAGACCACCACGAAGGAAATGACCGCCTCGATCCTCGCTCAGGCGGGCAGCTGTCTCGCCACGCGCGGCAATCTCAACAACCACATCGGCGTGCCGTTGACGCTGCTGCGCCTCGAGCCCACGCACCGCTTTGCGGTGGTGGAGATGGGCACCAATCACCCGGGCGAGGTCGCGGCCCTGGTCGACATCGCGCGTCCCACGATTGGCCTCATCACCAATGCCGGCGCCGAGCACCTCGAGGGCTTCGGGAGCCTCGAAGGCGTGGCGCGCGCCGAGGGCGAGATGGTCGCCGGCCTCGCCGAGGGGGCGACCGCCGTCATCAACGCGGACGACGAGTTCGCGCCGCTCTGGCGCTCGCTGACGCCCGCGCGCGTGCTCACCTTCGGCGTGCGCACCGCGGCCGACTACAGCGCCGCGGAAGTGCGCGGCGAGGTTGGAGCCGAAGGGTTCAGCACCCGCTTCCGGCTGAATGCGCCCGGCGGGAGCATCGCGATCCACCTCGCGGTCGGCGGCTTGCACAACGTCGCGAACGCGCTCGCCGCCGCGGCCGCCGCGGGCAGCGCCGGGGTGGGCCTCGAGCAGATCGCGGCGGGACTTGCCGCGGTGCGCGCCGTGTCGGGGCGCCTGCAGTTCAGGCGGGCAGCGAGCGGCGCCTGGCTCATCGACGACTCCTACAACGCCAACCCGAGCTCGGTGCGCGCCGCGATCGAGGTGCTCGCGGGGCTCGCCGGGCGCAAGTGGCTGGTGCTCGGAGACATGGCGGAGCTCGGGGAGTTCGCGGAGGCTGCGCACCGCGACGTCGGCGAGTTCGCGCGCGCGCACGGCGTCCAACGGCTCTACGCGACCGGTGCGCTCGCGGCGCGGGCGGTGCAGAGCTTCGGGCCGGGGGGCGAGTGGTTCGCCGACGCGACGGCGCTCACCGCGGCGCTCACCGCGGCGCTCGGCGCGGGAGGTGCGGACGTGCGGCTCCTCATCAAGGGCTCGCGCATGAACCGGCTGGAGCGCGTGGTCGAGGCGCTCGCCGCGACCGGCGCCCCGGCCACGGACGGACACTAGAATGCTCTACTGGATCACACAGCAGCTCGCCGGCCGCATCCCGGGTGCGCATGTGTTCGCGTACCTGACGTTCCGGGCGATCCTCGCCACCGCCTCAGCGCTCGGCCTCTCGCTCCTCGTCGGTCCGTCGCTGATCAGGCACCTGGTGCGCGGTCAGATCGGACAGGTGGTGCGCGACGACGGCCCGCCCACCCACCTCCTCAAGGCGGGCACGCCGACCATGGGCGGCACGCTGATCCTCGTCGCCACGCTCGTCAGCACGCTGCTCTGGGCGGAGCTCACCAATCGTCTCGTGTGGACGGTGCTCGGCGTCACCTTCGCGTTCGGGCTCATCGGCTTCTACGACGATTACCTGAAGCTCATGGTGCGCAACCCCAAGGGACTCGTGCCGCGCTGGAAATATTTCTGGCAGTCGGTCGCCGGGCTCGCCACCGCCACGACGCTCTACTACACCGCCACGGATCCCGCCGAGACGACGCTCTTTCTGCCCTTCATCAAGACCTTCCACGCGCCGCTCACCGCCTTCGGCTACATCGCGATCGCCTATCTCATGATCGTCGGCATGAGCAACGCGGTGAATCTCACCGACGGGCTCGACGGGCTCGCGATCATGCCGGCGGCGCTGGTGGCCTCGGCGCTCGGCATCTTCGCCTACGCGAGCGGCAATGTGGTGTTCGCGCACTATCTGCAGATTCCGGACATCCGCGGCGCCGGCGAGCTGCTGATCTTCTGCGCCTCGCTCGCGGGCGCCGGCCTCGGGTTCCTGTGGTTCAACTCCTATCCCGCCCAGGTGTTCATGGGCGACGTCGGGGCGCTCGCGATCGGAGCGGCGATCGGGGTGCTGGCAGTGATCGTCCGCCAGGAGCTGGTCGTGCTCGTGATGAGCGGGGTGTTCGTGCTCGAGACCGCCTCCGTGATCCTCCAGGTCGCCTCCTTCAAGCTGACCGGCAAGCGAATTTTCAGGATGGCGCCGATCCACCACCACTTCGAGCTCAAGGGCTGGGCGGAGCCCAAGGTCATCGTGCGCTTCTGGATCATCTCGCTGCTGCTCGTGCTCGCGGGACTCGCGACGCTGAAACTCAGATGAGCACGCCCGCCGCCAGCACACCGTACGCCGTGATCGCGGGCTTAGGCGTCACGGGGCTCTCGTGCGCGCGTTACCTGCTCGCGCAGGGCTGGCGGCTCGCGGTCACCGACACGCGCGCAGCTCCCCCGGAGCTCGGGGCGCTGCGCGCGCTGGGGCCCGACATCCCGGTGCGCGCAGGTGCGCTCGACGCCGCGCTCCTCGAAGGCGCGACGTGCGTCGTCGTCTCGCCCGGGCTCCCGCGCGAGGGCCCGTTCTTCGTCGAGGCGCGCCGCCGCGCGCTCGGCATCATCGGCGACATCGAGCTCTTTGCGCGCGCGGCCGATGCTCCGGTCGCCGGCATCACCGGCACCAACGGCAAGAGCACCGTCACGACGCTGCTCGCCCGCATGGCGGAGCGCGCCGGAGTGCGGGTGCGCGTCGGGGGCAACCTCGGGGAGCCCGCGCTCGATCTCCTCGGCGGCGGCGCCGAGCTCTACGTGCTCGAGCTCTCGAGCTTCCAGCTCGAGACGACGCAGAGCCTCGCCTGCCGCGCCGCCACGGTGCTCAACGTCAGTCCCGATCATCTCGACCGCTACGGGAAGCTCGCGAGCTACGCCGCCGCCAAGGCGCGCATTTACGAGCGCTGCGAGACGGCGGTGATCAATCTCGACGATCCGCTCACCGTCGCCATGCCGCGCCGCGCGTCCCGCACGCTCTCCTTTTCGCTCCGAGGGGCCGGCGGCGCCGACTACACGCTCTCGGTCAAGGAGCGCGAATCGTGGCTCGCGCGCTCGGGCGCCGCCCTGATGCCCCTCGCGCAGCTTCGGATCAAGGGACTGCACAACGCGGCCAACGCGCTCGCCGCGCTCGCGCTCGGGGAGGCCCTCTCGCTCCCGCTGCCCGGGATGCTGGAAGAGCTCGCGGCCTTTCCGGGACTGCCGCACCGCTCGCAGTGGGTGGCCGACGTCGCCGGCGTCACCTACATCGACGACTCCAAGGGGACCAACGTCGGGGCGACGCTCGCTGCGGTCGCGGGGCTCCCGGGACCGCTCGTGATGATCGCGGGCGGGGAGGGCAAGAACCAGGACTTCGCGCCGCTCGCCGTGGCCTTTCGCGGCAAGGTGCGCCACGCGGTGCTGATCGGGCGTGACGCCCCGCTCCTTGCGCGTGCGCTCGCGGGCGTGTGCCCGCTCGAGACCTGCGCGACGCTCCCGGCGGCGGTCAGGGCCGCCGCGCACGCCGCGCGTCCCGGCGACACCGTGCTGCTCTCGCCGGCGTGCGCGAGCCTCGACATGTTCCGCGACTACAGCCATCGCGGCGCGGTGTTCGCGCAAGCGGTGCAGGAGCTGGCGGCATGAGCTCGGTCGCCCACTCCTCGCTCCTCGGATTCGCGCGCTCGGGGAGGGGCGGCGGCGGCGTGCACTTCGACCTCGTGACCATCGCGCTCACCCTCGGCATCGTGCTGCTCGGGCTGGTGATGGTGACCTCCGCCTCGGTGTCGATCGCGGGCCAGGCGACGGGCGAGCCCTTCTACTATCTCGAGCGCCAGCTCCTGCTCACGCTCATCGGTGGCGCCTGCGCGGCGCTGCTGTTCTCGATCCCGACGCCGCTCCTCGAGCGCGCGAGTGGCCCGCTGCTGGCGCTGGCGATCGCGCTGCTCGGCCTGGTGCTCATCCCGGGCTTGGGTCATGCGGTGAACGGCAGCCGCCGCTGGCTCAAGCTCGCCGGCGTCAACTTCCAGGTCTCGGAGCTCTCGCGCATGCTGGTGCTGGTCTATCTCGCCAGCTACGCCGTCCGGCGCGAGGCGGAGCTTCGCGAATCGTTCACCGGGCTCGGGAAGCCCCTCGTGCTGCTCGCCGGCGCGAGCGCGCTGCTGCTCGCGGAGCCCGACTTCGGCGCGGCGACGGTTCTCTTCGCCACCGGCTTCGCGCTGCTGTTCCTCGCCGGTGCGCGCCTTCGCTATGTGATCGCCACGACCGCCCTCGCCGGAGCGGGCTTTGCGGTGCTGGCGGTCAGCTCGAGCTATCGCCTGCGGCGCCTCACCGCCTTCCTCGACCCGTGGGCGGATCCCTACAACAGCGGCTTCCAGCTCACCCAGTCGCTGATCGCCATCGGCCGCGGCCAGTGGCTCGGCGTCGGGCTCGGCGACAGCGTACAGAAGCTGTTCTACCTGCCCGAGGCGCACACGGATTTCCTGTTCGCGGTGCTGGCGGAGGAGCTGGGGCTCGCCGGGGTGGCGCTCACGCTCGCGCTCTTCCTGGGCCTCATCTGGCGCAGCTTCCACATCGCGCGCCTCGCCTCGGATGCGCACCTGAGGTTCCAGAGTCTGCTCGTGGCGGGCTTCGGTCTCTGGGTCGGCATCCAGGCCTTCATCAACATCGGCGTCAATATGGGGGTGCTGCCGACCAAGGGACTGACCTTGCCGCTCATGAGCTACGGCCGCTCGAGCCTCGTGGTCGCGCTCGCCTGGGTGGGGCTGGTGCTGCGCGTGTATCACGAGGCCACGCGCGAGCAGCGCGGCTCGGCGACGGCGAGGCGTGCGGCGTGAGCGGGCCGGTCCTCATCATGGCCGGCGGCACCGGTGGACATGTATTCCCGGCGCTGGCGCTGGCGCGGTTGCTGCGCGGGCAGCAGCTCGAGGTCATCTGGCTCGGAACCGCGAGCGGACTCGAGTCGCGGGTCATTCCGGCGGAAGGCATCCCGCTCGAGCGGCTCTCGGTGGGGGGGCTGCGCGGCAAGGGGATCCTCGCCTGGGTCGGTGCGCCCATACGGCTGACCCTCGCGCTGATCCAGGCGCTGCGTGTCATGTGGCGCTACCGCCCGGTCGTCGTGGTGGGTCTCGGGGGCTTTGTGACGGGACCGGGGGGACTGGCCGCCTGGCTCACGCGCCGGCCGCTCCTGATCCACGAGCAGAACGCCATCGCCGGCTTCACCAACCGCATCCTCGCGCATCTCGCGCGGCAGGTGCTCGAGGGCTTCCCGGGCAGCTTCGGCCGCAACATCCACTCGCGCGTCATCGGCAATCCCGTGCGGGCCGATATCAGCGCGCTGCCGCCGCCGGCGGCGCGCTTCGCCGGGCGCGCGGGACCGGTGCGGATCCTCGTGATCGGCGGCAGTCAGGGCGCTGCACGCCTGAATGCGGTCGTGCCGTTCGCGCTCAAACGCCTCGCCGGCTCGCTCGCCTTCGACGTGCGCCACCAGGCGGGCGAGCGTTGGATCGACGCCGGGCGCGGGAGCTACGCCCAGGCGGGGGTGCGGGCCGACGTGCGCCCGTTCATCGAGGACATGAGCGAGGCGTATGGGTGGGCGGATCTGGTGATCTGCCGTGCCGGCGCCCTGACCGTGTCGGAGCTCGCCGCGGTGGGGGTCGGCGCCATCCTCGTGCCGTACCCGGCGAGCGTCGACGACCACCAGGCCTACAACGCTCAGTATCTCGTGCGCGCGGGCGCTGCGGTGCTGATCGCGGACCGCGAGCTCACCGCCGAGCGGCTGGCCGCCGAGCTCGAGCGGCTCGCCGCCGGGCGCGGCCAGCTCCTCGCCATGGCCGAGCGGGCGCGGCGGCTCGCGCGGCCCCGCGCCGCGGACGAGCTCGCCGCTTCCTGCCTCGAGTGGGCACGGAGGGCCGCATGAGAGGCGAGCGGCGCACCCTCCCCGAGCGGCCGGCGGTCGAGCGTCGCGTCACGCCCGACCGGCGCGACCGCATGCGGCGCATCAACACCATCCACTTCGTCGGCATCGGCGGCAGCGGCATGAGCGGGATCGCCGAGGTGCTGCTGAATCTCGGCTACCGCGTGCAGGGCTCGGACCTGAAGGAGAGCGCGGTGACGCAGTGGCTCGCGGGACTCGGAGCGCGGATCGCCTTCGGTCACGCGGCGGCGAACATCACCGGCGCCGACGTCGTGGTCGTCTCGGCCGCCGTGCCGCGCGACAACCCCGAGGTGCAGGCGGCGCTCGCGGCACGCGTGCCCGTCGTGGCGCGCGCCGAGATGCTCGGCGAGCTGATGCGCTTCCGCTACTCGATCGCGGTCGCCGGCACGCACGGCAAGACCACCACCACCAGCCTGATCGCCAGCATCCTCTCCGAGGGCGGCGAGGATCCGACCTACGTGATCGGCGGACGCTTGAAGAGCGGCGCGAGCAACGCGCGGCTCGGCGCCGGGCGTTACCTCGTGGCCGAGGCCGACGAGAGCGACGCCTCGTTCACGCACCTTCAGCCGCTGATCGCGGTCGTCACCAACATCGACAACGATCACCTCTCCACCCACGGTGGCGATTTCGGGCTCCTCAAGCAGAGCTTCGCCGACTTCCTGCACAACCTGCCGTTCTACGGTCTCGCGGTGCTGTGCGCGGACGATCCGCACACGGCGAGCATCGTCGAGGAGGTGGGACGGCCGATCCTCTTCTACGGCCTCTCGCCGGGCGCCGACGTGCGCGGCGCGAATCTGCGCCCGGCGGGCCTCAAGACGCGCTTCGAGGTGGCGCGACGGGACAGCGCGCCGCTCGAGGTCCAGCTGAACCTTCCCGGCACTCACAACGTCGCGAACGCGCTCGCCGCGATCGCGGTCACCACCGAGCTCGGCATCGACGACCGGGCGATCCTCAACGCGCTCGCCACCTTTCAGGGCATCGACCGCCGGCTCCAGCACATCGCCGACGTGCCGACCGCGGTCGGCCGCGTGACGATCGTCGATGATTACGCGCACCACCCGACCGAGGTCGCCGTGACGCTGGACGCGGTGCGCCAGGCCTACCCGGGTCGGCGCGTGCTGCTCGCTTTCCAGCCGCACCGCTACACCCGCACCCGCGATCTGATCGACGATTTCGGCAAGGTGCTCTCGGGGGCGGACGCCCTCGCCGTGACCGAGGTGTACGCGGCGGGCGAGGCCCCGATCGCCGGCGCCGACGGCCGCGCCATCTGCCGCGCGGTGCGCAGCCGCGGCGTGCTCGAGCCGCTGTTCGTCGAGAAGGTCGAGGAGCTCGCCGCGGCGCTCAAGGACGTGATCTCGGACGGCGACGTCATCCTCGCCATGGGCGCGGGCAACATCAGCGCCGTCGCGCATGCGCTGCCCGGCGCGCTCGCGGCGCTCCTGCCGCCGAGGAGCTCGCGGTGAGCCTCGCCATCGCCCCGGAGTTCCGCGAGCGGGTGCGGCGCGATGAGCCCTTGAGCCGGCACACCTCCTGGCACGTCGGGGGCCCGGCCGAGGTTTTCTTCAATCCGCGCGATCGCGTCGAGCTCGCAGAGTTCCTGCGCTCGCTCCCGCCCGCGGTGCCCATCCACTGGATCGGGCTCGGGAGCAACCTCCTGGTGCGCGACGGCGGCTTGAAGGGCGTGGTCGTGAGCACGCACGGCGCGCTCGATCTCCTCGACCGCACCGGCGAGAGCACGGTGCGCGCCGAGGCGGGCGTCGCCTGTGCGCGCATCGCCCGGCAGTGCATCAAGTGGGGGCTCGGGCCCGCGGAATTCTTCGCCGGCATCCCGGGCACGCTCGGAGGTGCGCTCGCGATGAACGCCGGCGCCTTCGGCGGGGAAACCTGGGGGCACGTGCTCGCCGTCACGACCATCGACCGCGGCGGCGCGACGCGCACCCGCCCCGCGTCCGAGTACCGGGTCGGCTACCGCGAGGTCATCGGGCCAGTGCCTGATGAATGGTTCCTCGAGGCGAGCTTGAGCTTCGAGAGCCGTCCCGCGGCGCACGAGAGCGAGGTGCGCGCGCTCCTCGAGCGGCGCCGGGCCTCGCAGCCGATCGGCGAGTGGAGCTGCGGCTCGGTGTTCACCAACCCGCCGGGAGACCACGCCGCGCGCCTCATCGAGGCGGCCGGCCTCAAGGGCTTTCGCATCGGGGGCGCCTCGGTATCCGAGAAGCACGCCAACTTCATCATCAACCACGGAGAGGCGAGCGCCGCCGACCTCGAGCGCCTCATCGCCCATGTGCGCGAGACGGTCGCGCGCGTGCACGGCGTCCCGCTCACTCCCGAGGTGCGGATCGTGGGAGTGCCATAGAGCCATGCGCCTCATCTACGACCCTCGAGCCGAGCGCCGCATCGCCGCACCGGGCGAGTTCGGACGCGTGGCGGTGCTCTACGGCGGCGATTCCAGCGAGCGCGAGATCTCGCTCCTCTCCGGCAACGCGGTGCTGGAGGGCCTGAGGCGCCGCGGCGTGGACGCGCACCCCTTCGACCCGCGCGATCGGCCGCTGGACGAGCTGCCCTTGAGGCGCTTCGCGCGCGTGTGGATCGCGCTGCACGGACCGGGGGGCGAAGACGGGACGCTGCAGGGCGCGCTCGAGTACCTCGGTGTCCCGTATACCGGCAGCGGCGTCATGGGCTCGGCCATCGGCATGGACAAGCTGCGCACCAAGCGCCTCGCGCTTTCCGTGGGCGTCGCGAGCGCGGACTTCGTGGTGCTGCGCGGGGAGGAGGATTTCGAGCACGCGCTCGAGCGCCTCAAGCTCCCGCTGATCGTCAAGCCGGCCACCCAGGGCTCCTCCGTCGGCATGTCGAAGGTCGAGCGTGCCGCGGACCTGCCCGCCGCCTACGCCGTGGCCGCGAAACTGGAGCCTCTGGTGTTCGCGGAAGCCTGGATTCCGGGCCCGGAGTACACCGTCTCGATCCTCAAGGATCAGGCGTTGCCCTCGATCCGTATCGAGACCCCGAGAGTGTTCTACGACTACGAGGCGAAGTACTTCCGCGACGACACCCGCTACTTCTGCCCCTCGGGCCTCTCGGCGAGCGCCGAGGCGCACCTGGCGAGCCTCGCACTCGCGGCCTTCGAGGCGGCGGGCGCCTCGGGCTGGGGGCGGTCGGATTTCATGATGGACGCGGCCGGGCGCCCCGTGCTGCTCGAGATCAACACCATTCCCGGCATGACGAGCCACAGCCTGGTGCCGATGGCGGCGCGCGCCATCGGCGTCGATTTCGATGAGCTCGTGTGGCGCGTGCTCGAGACCAGCTTCACCCGTCGGCCCGCGGGCCCGGCAAGAGCCAAGGCTCCCGCGAAGGCGAAAGCCTCCGCGACGCCCAAGGCCGCTGCGAGGCGCAAGGCCGCTGCGAAGCGCAGGGCCGGAAGCCGGGGCAAGGCGTAGGAAGTCATGTTCGGACGACCCAGGAACCGCCGCAGACCCACCGAGCGCGCGCTCAAGGCGCCCGCGACCAACTGGCGCGCCGTCGGACTCACGCTCGGCACGGTGGTGGGCGTTGCCGCGCTCGCAAGCGCCGTGTCGTGGGCGTTCGATCAACCGATCGAGACGGTCGCGGTCACCGGGCGCTTCCAGCGCGTCGCGCCGGTCGACGTCGAGCGCGCGGTGAAAGGGACGCTGCACGGCGTGGGCCTGCTCTCGGTGGACCTCGCCGCGGTGCGCCGCGCCATCCATAAGCTCCCGTGGGTGGAGGCGGTGAGTGTCGAGCGCTTCTGGCCGCGGGGACTTGCCGTGCTGGTCGTCGAGCAGAGCGCCGCAGCGCGCTGGGGCGAGCACGGCCTCCTCAACACGCGCGGTGAGCTCTTCGACCCGGACGCGCACCACATTCCGCCCGAGCTCGCACGGCTCGAGGGTCCCGAAGGCAAGGAGTCGGTGGTGGCGCAGCGTTATCTCGCCGCCGAGGGGCGACTGGCGCAGGCGGGGCTGCGGCTCACGGCGCTGCGCCTCGATGCGCGCGGCGCCTGGGAATTCGATCTGGCCAACGGCATCACCGTGCGGCTCGGGCGGCGCCAGGTGGACGAGCGCTTCGAGAAATTCATGAGCACCGCGCTGAAGCTCGTCACGCAGCGCGGCGACGAGATTGCCTACGTGGACATGCGTTACACGAACGGGTTTGCCATCGGCTGGCGCGGCGCCGCCGCGCGCGGGCCCGGGCGCGAAGGTGGTCACGATGCTTAAGCGCTCCGAACGCAACCTCATCGTCGGTCTCGACATCGGCACCTCGAAGGTGGTGGCGCTGGTGGGCGAGGTGGGGCTGGATGGATCGATCGAGCTCCTGGGCCTCGGCTCACAGCCCTCGCGCGGCCTGAAGAAGGGTGTCGTGGTCAACATCGAGTCGACCGTGCAGTCGATCCAGCGCGCGGTCGAGGAGGCCGAGCTCATGGCCGGCTGCGAGATCCACTCGGTGTTCGCCGGCATCGCGGGCTCCCACGTGCGGAGCCTGAACTCCCACGGCGTGGTCGGAGTGCGCGACAAGGAGGTGAGCCAGGGCGATGTCGAGCACGTCATCGACGCCGCCAAGGCCGTCGCGATACCCGCGGACCAGAAGATCCTGCACGTGCTGCCGCAGGAGTTCATCGTCGACGGTCAGGAGGGCATCCGCGACCCGATCGGCATGTCGGGCGTGCGTCTCGAGGCGAAGGTGCACATCGTCACCGGGGCGGATTCCGCGGCGCAGAACATCGAGAAGTGCATCCAGCGCTGCGGGCTCGACGTGGATGACGTGGTGCTCGAGCAGCTCGCGTCCAGCTTCGCGGTCCTCACCGAGGACGAGAAGGAGCTCGGAGTCTGTCTCGTCGACATCGGCGGCGGCACCACGGACCTCGCGGTGTTCTCGAGCGGGGCGATCCGTCACACCGCGGTCATCCCGATCGCCGGCGACCAGGTCACCAACGACATCGCGGTCTCGATGCGCACACCGACCCAGTATGCCGAGGACATCAAGATCCGCTACGCCTGCGCGCTGTCGCAGCTCGCCAACCCCGACGAGAGCATCGAGGTGCCGAGCGTCGGCGAGCGCCCCGCGCGCCGTCTCGCGCGCCAGACGCTCGCCGAGATCGTCGAGCCGCGCTACGAGGAGCTGTTCGGACTCGTGCACGAGGAGCTGCGGCGCAGCGGCTTGGAGGAGGTGATCGCCGCCGGCGTCGTGCTCACCGGTGGCAGCGCCAAGATGGAAGGCGCGATCGAGCTCGCCGAGGAGGTGTTCCACGTGCCGGTGCGTCTCGGCGTCCCGCAGAGCGTGCGGGGCCTCACCGACGTGGTGCGCAACCCGATCTTTTCCACCGGCGTGGGGCTGCTGCTCTACGCGCGCGACAACGTGCTGCCGGTGCACCGCGGGCGTTCCTTCGGCGGGAACGGCAAGTCGGTGCTCGAGCGCATGCGTTCGTGGTTCCAGGGCAACTTTTGAAGCTGACAGAGCCAACAACGACGACCGAGCGAAGAACGACTCAACCAACCGTTTGTATTTGTGTTGTAAGGAGCAAAAACCATGTTCGAACTGATGGACGCGTACAGCCAGAGCGCCGTGATCAAGGTGATCGGCGTGGGTGGGGGCGGCGGCAACGCCGTGGCGCATATGGTGACCGCCGGTATCGACGGCGTGGAGTTCATGTGCGTCAACACCGATTCGCAGGCCCTGAAGCACGCCAAGGTGAAGACGGCGCTGCAGATCGGCTGCAACATCACCAAGGGGCTGGGGGCGGGCGCCGACCCGGAAGTCGGCCGTCAGGCGGCCATGGAGGACCGCGACCGCATCGTCGAGCTGGTCGAGGGCTGCGACATGCTGTTCATCACCGCCGGCATGGGCGGCGGCACCGGCACGGGAGCGGCTCCCGTGGTCGCTCAGGTGGCGCATGAGCTCGGCATTCTCACGGTCGCGGTGGTGACCAAGCCCTTCGAGATGGAGGGCAACAAGCGCGCCTGCGTGGCCGACAACGGCATCGCCGAGCTATCGAAGTTCTGCGACTCGCTGATTACCATTCCCAACCAGAAGCTGTTGACCGTGTTGGGTCCGCAGACCACGCTCCTCGACGCCTTCAAGGCGGCGAACCAGGTGCTGCAGGGCGCGGTGCAGGGCATCGCCGAGCTCATCACCCGTCCGGGCCTGATCAACGTCGACTTCGCCGACGTGCGCACGGTGATGGCGGAGACCGGCATGGCGATGATGGGATCGGGCGCGGCGAGCGGCGAGGGCCGGGCGCGCGCGGCGGCCGAGGCCGCAGTCTCCTCGCCGCTCCTCGAGGACATCAACCTCGCCGGCGCTCACGGCATTCTCGTGAACGTCAGCGCCGGCATGGACCTCTCGATCGGCGAATTCCAGGAAGTCGGTCAGATCGTCAAGCAGTTCGCCTCGGACGACGCCACCGTGGTGGTCGGTACGGTCATCGATCCGGAGCTCGACAACCAGGTGCGCGTGACCGTCGTGGCAACGGGTCTGGGCCGGCCCACTGCTGCAGTGCGCTCGCCCCTCACTCAACCCCGCGAGCGCGAGTTTGCGGGCCGGGCCGACCCGCGCGAGCTGCGCGCCGAGCCGCACATGCGCATGGTCCGGCGCCCCCTCTCGAGCAGCGATTACGCCGCGCTCGACAAGCCGACCGTGCAGCGCCAACGGGCGGTCGGAGACGGGCTGCGCACCGATGCCGACCCGGAGGACGTGCTCGATATCCCGGCTTTCCTGCGGCGGCAGGCCGACTGATGTGATACGGTAGCGCGCCTTAATTTAGAGAGCGCCTTGGGGGAGGGGCCGGCGTACCGGCGGTCTCTCTGTCGGCATCGCCCCCGATGTGCAGCGCAAGCTGCGCGATCGGTAAAGGAACACGCCAGTACGCATGATCGGACAACGGACGCTTAAAAACTCGATTCGCGCCACCGGTGTCGGCCTGCACACGGGCAAGAAGGTCCTGATGACCTTGCGCCCCGCAGGCCCCGACGAGGGCATCATCTTCCGGCGCACCGACCTGCCGGACCCCGTGGACATCCGCGCGCATGCGGAGAACGTCGGCGATACCGTGCTCGGCACGACGCTCGGCCGGGGCGAGTCGCGCGTCTCGACGGTCGAGCACCTGCTGTCGGCGTTCGCGGGACTCGGCGTCGACAACGCGGTCGTGGAGCTCTCGGCCGCCGAAGTGCCGATCATGGACGGCAGCGCGGGGCCCTTCGTGTTCCTGCTGCAGTCGGCGGGAATCGAAGAGCAGCGCCGGCCGAAGCGCTTCATCCGCGTGAAGAAGCGGCTGCGCGTCGAGGACGGGGACAAGTGGGCGCAGTTCGATCCCTTCGACGGCTTCAAGGTGAACTTCGAGATCGAGTTCAACCACCCGGTCTTCAAGCGCCGCTCGCAACGCGCGTCCATGGATTTCTCCACCACCTCGTTCCTGAAGGAAGTCAGCCGGGCGCGCACCTTCGGCTTCATGCGGGACCTCGAGACGCTGCGCGCGCGGAACCTCGCGCTCGGCGGGAGTCTCGACAACGCGATCGTGCTCGATGACTTCCGCGTCTTGAACGAGGACGGCTTGCGCTACGAGGACGAGTTCGTCAAACACAAGATCCTGGATGCGATCGGTGACCTGTACCTGCTCGGTCACAGCCTCATCGGCGAGTTCAGCGGCTACAAGTCCGGGCACGCGCTCAACAACAAGCTCCTGCGGTCGCTCCTCGCGGACGCCTCGACCTGGGAGGACGTGGTGTTCGAGCGCTATGCGGACGCACCGATCTCCTATATCGAGGGGCCGGCTCTGCAGCACCCGCCCCGGGGCTGAGCGCCAGGCGCGCGCCGCATCTCACTCCGGGAGGCGGCCGGGGGTAAGAGCGAGAAGAAAATCCTCGCACGGCAGGCAGAGTATGTCGTCACGCTTGAGCCGCTCCTTGCCGCGATACAGCAGAAAGCGGCGGCTTTGCGGGTAATCGTCACCGAAACTGTGTAGGGCGCGCAGGTCCTCGGGTCGAACCTGACGGGAACTCTTGACCTCCACGGCGTATAAGCCGGAGTCGCCGTACACGACGAAGTCCACTTCGACTTGCGAGCGGGTCTGCCAATAGTGCAGTTGATGCCGCCCGGCGGTGTAGTCGCACCAGGCGCGCAGGTGTTGCGCGACCAAGCCCTCGAGCGCGGCCCCATCGAGCTCCACGGGTGAATCGAGGGGTCCGCCCGGACGGTTAGCGCGAAAGATACCGGCGTCGAAGAAGTAGAATTTCGGATGAGCCGCAATGGCCCGCTTGGCGCGGCGCGAGAAGACCTCCAGGCGAAAGCCAAGGAGCAGGTCTTCCAGGATCTCCAGATAACCTTCAGCGGTCTTGCGGCTGACGTGGCAATCACGCGATACCGCCGCCAGGTTCAAGACTGCGGCGTGCGCCAAGCTCATTGCTTCAAGAAAACGCGCAAACGAGCCGATATTGCGGACCAGCCCACGCTGCGTTCAGCCGCGCGGACGCACGC
>Ga0209154_1000802_pt1 | contig 19664 bp, 21 predicted proteins | sample GraSoiAngelo_121_FD_185878 | JGI IMG/M metagenome (GOLD analysis project Ga0209154, IMG submission 185878) | Grasslands soil microbial communities from the Angelo Coastal Reserve, California, USA - 14_0919_12_20cm (SPAdes) (version 2) | ecosystem: Environmental > Terrestrial > Soil > Grasslands ... | reverse complement strand
AATGACAAAATAGAGGTGTAAGAATAACAAATGCGAGGAGGAAATTGGAAGGGCAGGAACGTTCGAACCGAAATGAAGACCCTAGAATGCCCTAGATGTCACGACCACGTAAGACTGGACAAGTACAGTGTTCATATCGCCTCTTGTCCCCAGCCAGCCGTCGCTAATACGGCGGCCTAACGGTATTATTTGGCGCCGGGAGTGGGATTCGAACCCACGCGGCCCTAACGGGCCACAGGCTCTCAAGGCCTACGCTCTCACATCTCTGGAAGATCTGCGCCTTTAGACCCACATCAGCGGGTTAATCCACTCGGCCAACGGGATGCAAGAAACCAACTCGAGGCTTGCATTATCCCGGCGCGTCAGCCCGCCTTCAGGTCGAATCAGACGCAAAGGAAGTCACCTAATAAGCAGTTCTAAAAAGAACACCGAAAAGACCGAGTCGAAAAATCCTTGGGATTCTCTGGAGGATACAGTTTTCTCGAACATGTAACAGATGCCCTCGTGGAAGCTTGGGGGGATACTCTTGAGGAGGCCTTCTCTCAGGCAGGTCTAGCCTTATTCGAGACAATGCTGGACACCAAGAGCGTACACCCAAAGACCAGCGAGGAAATCGAAACTGCTGGTCATGACGAAAAAGAACTCCTCTACAATTATCTTGAAGAGCTCTTACTTCTGTTTGAAGTCAAGCAGCTCGCCCTCGGAAACTTTATCGTAACCTCTATCATTCCAGCTCGAGGCGAATTTAGGCTCAAGGGTAGGGCAAGTGGAGAGCCTTACGATCACACAAGACATAGCGGGAAAATCGAGGTCAAAGGAATAACATATCACTTGATGGAAATAGAAAAGTACCCGGGAAAGGTGACGGTCAGATTTCTACTGGACTTGTAGCTTAACATATCGTATGTGAGCGATGCACGAGTTTCCACAGTGCTCACGTTGCCCTGCTCTTTTTGTTGTGCCAGCCATGCTTATAGGTAGCTATTCAGGATGCACCACGAGCGAAGAAACACAATGAGCCACCAAGGGTCCGGTCTTGTCAACCGTTCAAGCACCCAGATTCCTCTAACTCAAATTGAGCCTAACATATGGGAAGTCCCAAGAGACTTCCAGTCGGGAATGAAAGTCCCGGCGAGAATCTACGCCGACGAAGACCTTCTCTCCAAGATGAGAACCGATCGCACAATCCAACAGTGCGTAAACGTCGCGCACCTCGACGGGATTTGCAAGTACGCAATCACCATGCCAGATGGACATGAAGGGTACGGTTTTCCGATAGGCGGCGTGGCTGCCACTGATTACGACGAAGGCTTGATCAGCCCCGGCGGAGTGGGCTACGACATAAACTGCGGAGTCAGACTGATCCGGACGAACCTGACCGAGGAGGAAGTGCGCCCCGTTCTCCCGAAGCTCATCGACACCATTTTCAACTTCATACCTTCCGGACTGGGAAGCCGAGGCCAAGTCAAACTCAGCATCACAGAACTGGATCGCGCCGTTACTGATGGGCTGGACTGGGCAGTTGACCATGGCTATGCTTGGCCAGAAGACCCGAAGACGATTGAGGAAGAGGGATGCATGGAAGCTGCTGACCCTTCCAAGGTTTCGAACAGTGCGAAGTCCCGTGGGGCTCCGCAACTTGGCAGCCTAGGCAGCGGAAACCATTTCATCGAGATCGAGCGAGCGGACAAGATCTTCGATAAGCGCGTCGCAGAACGCCTCGGCATCCATAAGGAGGGTCAGATTCTAGTTTTGATCCACACCGGGAGCAGAGGGTACGGTCACCAGACGTGCAGTGACTATCTGCGAGTAATGGAGCGCGCGATCAACAAGTACAACATCAAGCTCCCTGACCGGGAACTGGCAGCTTGTCCGAGCAAAAGTCCGGAGGCTGAGGACTACATCCCTGCAATGTCGGCCGCCTGCAACTTCGCCTTTGTCAACCGTCAAATGATAACCCACTGGGCAAGAGAAGCATTCGCAAAAGTCTTTCAACGCCCAGCCGATAAACTCGACATGAAGATCGTCTACGACGTCGCCCACAATGTAGCAAAAGTCGAATCCCACATTATTGACGGGGAAACAAGGAAGGTGACTGTTCACCGGAAAGGTGCAACCCGTTCCTTTCCACCAGGGCACCACGATGTTCCAGCGGAATACCGCGACGTGGGGCAGCCCGTTCTGATTCCTGGAAGCATGGGTACGAGCAGCTGGGTCCTAATTGGAACTCCCAGAGCAATGGAACTAAGCTTCGGAACAACTGCACACGGAGCAGGCCGATTCATGAGCCGATCCGGTGCTAAACGCAAGTGGTTTGGAGGAGACCTCAAGAAAAGTCTGGAAAGTCAGGGCATCGTTATCCGAGCTGCCAGCATGGAGGTGTTGGCCGAGGAGGCTCCTGGCGCATACAAGGATGTCGATCGAGTGGTCGAGGTCAGTCATCAACTGGGAATCGGCCAGAAGGTTGTACGCATGACTCCAATAGGAGTCGCGAAAGGCTAGCCGACTGCGAGGCCCCAAACCCCAAGCGCCGATCCTTAGTGCGTTGTAGTAGGAAGGGGGCTGCCTATTCTTTTCTGTAAAGCCGAATCCAAGGAGTATCGGTAGGATCGAGGCTTTTCAGAAAAGCAAGATACACTGAGACGAAATCCAAGTAAAGAACTGGCAGTAACAACCCGCCTAGACGGGTGCGCGCGTTCAAACGCACTTGTGCCGGCGCAATTCGGCTCGCCTTAGTTATCGTCGATCTGAAAGACTGCAATATAGTCCGTTCAAACTCAGATTCCGAATAATCCCGAATGAAAATCGGTGCCAATGGAACATGCGGGGTGAACCATGATTCTACTTCATTATGCCCAGCCTCGGGTAGTAAGCCGTACTTTGCAACCATCTTGCTATTCTCGGCAAGCTGATTCTTAAATCGCCGAGCCACACTGGCCATTCTTCCAAACGTGTAAATCACTGGGAGGCGGCCTATCAATGATGCAGCAAAGCGTTTCGCCGGGTTTTCGGAAAAGGGAACCCGTCTCTGGATCCGATTGCTAAGCCGACTGAGCTCTCGAGTTGCTAACAGGATCTCATTCTTAGGGTCCTGAATGATTCCACAGTTGTGCAGCATGATAGCAGTTGCAGCAACCATCTGACCTAGTGCAGCTCGAGGGGCAGGGGCCGACTGAACCGTTAGAAAGGGGATGCCTAATCCTTCGGATAACTTTTGCAGTTTGCCACCGGTTCCGACTGCAACTAGATTGGAGCCGCGTTTTCTCGCCTCTCGGAAAGCAGCAAGGGTTTCACGCGTCTCCCCTGAATAACTTAGAGCAACAAAGAGAGTATTAGATCCCACGAATCTGGGAAGGGCTGGGTCCCGGTGAACAACTGCGGGAACGGAGATCTTGTTGTCGAGCCAGTCCCGGACTAAGTCTCCTGCTGATGCGGACCCACCCATGCCCATGAATACGATGTTACGAAAGACTGGGCGCTTCGACTTTCTTCCGGTGACAGGCTTTACCTGCAATTGGCTGTTCATGAATTCGGGGAATCTCTCAACTGCACCGAGCATGTCCTTCGTGTCGTGCAGACTGATTGCTTTTTGATTGTCGAGAATTTCGGACATGCTCGAGCATTAGAAGTTAGATTTCTAAATGTTCGCAGTCTTTTTGAAAGCGTCCAACCAGCTTATCTTTCCCACTACTCGTGAGCAACCATGACCCAACCGGCACGGCGATCCCGAATCGTCTCCGTTGCAATACCAGCCACGTTGACATTAGACATACCTCATCTGCGAGAAAAGACAGCCCGTCTAGGGTTTGTCTCGAGGGCACTAGCGACCTTCCGGGTGGAAGAGGTAATCATCTACCGCGATAAACCTGGGGCACAAGTAGATCGAGAAGCAAGTCTGATCGAGAAGATGCTGACTTACATTGAGACGCCTCAGTACCTGAGGAGGCTCCTCTTCAAGATGGACCCTGATCTACAGTATGCCGGCACTTTACCGCCCTTGCGAACGCCTAACCACCCTGACAAGCAAAACCCGAGCCCGGGTCTATTGCGGGAGGGCGTAGTCGTGCAATCGGGATCATCCTCGATGATCGAGGCTGGTTTCCGCAATTTGGTTCGTGTAAGGTCAAAGTTGCCAACCTCGGAGAGAATGACTATTCGATTAACGAAGGACTTGCCTGAACTCGAGGGAGAAATCGTGGAGACGAGCAGGTTAACCATATATTGGGGGTTCAGGGTGGCTCGTGGGAACGTCTCACTACCAGAAATAGTACGGAGCAGGAAATTCGACTTGACCATATCCACTTCCCGGAAGGGCACGGATGTACGCGAGATCACGCCCGATCTAACGACGAAGTGGAAGTCAGCTAGTCACGCACTGATAGTATTCGGCTCACCGAACGAGGGGATCCCGGAGATTCTTGCCCGGTCCGGCATGAATGTCTCGAACGCGATGGACTTCAACCTGAACACCATTCCAGACCAAGGGGTTGAGACTGTCAGAACCGAAGAAGCACTATGGGGCTCCCTGGCCGTACTCAACGTTTTGGAGGGGAACTAGATGGGTCATAGGAAGTATAGTGCACCAAGAAGAGGATCACTCGCCTATCTGCCTCGCGGGAGATCTTCCCACTGGGCTCCTCGCATCCGCTTCTGGCCAGAATACGAGGGAGCGCCGAAACTCCTCGCCTTCGCGGGCTTCAAGGCCGGAACAAGCCACGTCACCATAGTTGACAATCGACAAGGATCACTAAACTACGGAAAAGAAGTTACTCTACCAGTCACCGTGGTTGAGACCCCTCCGTTATTGGTGACAGGGTTAAGGTTCTATGAGAGATTCAACGGCGGCCTCAGGACATCGGGAGAAGTATGGGCTCCAGAACCATCAAAGGACCTAGGACGCAGAATCAAGGTCCCCGAGAAATTTGACGACAACAAAGGCTGGGAAAAACTCGAGTCCGCAAAAGAAAGAGTTGTGGAAGTGCGGGCCATCGCGGCGAGCCAACCCCGCTTGGCCAAGATAGGAAAGAAGAAACCTGACCTTATGGAGGTAAAGATCGATGGAGGGACTGTGAAGGACCAGTTGGAGTTCGCGAAGAAGCTGCTCGGTAAGGAAGTGAAGGTTGCCGATGTTTTCAAAGAAGGAATGGACGTCGACGTTATTGGGATCACCAAGGGAAAGGGAATCCAGGGCCCTGTGAAGCGCTGGGGAATAAAGAAGCTCAAACACAAATCGAGAAAGACTGTTCGCGGAGTCGGCTCTATCGGTCCGTGGCATCCACACTACGTCATGTATTCGGTACCTAGAGCAGGCCAGATGGGTTTCGCTCAGCGGACTGAGTATAACAAACAGATTCTGAAGATTGGAGACAATGGAGCAGACGTCACACCGAAAGGAGGGTTCCTTCACTATGGACCAATCAAGACGGAATTCACCCTATTGAGGGGAACGATTCCAGGACCGGCAAACAGGCTAGTCGCTCTTAGAACACCAGCACGAGGGCGAGTCTCGGGCGAGCCTCCAAAGATGGAAATGATCAGCCTGGCATCAAAGCAGGGGGCATAGAACCTTGAGCCAACGCAATGTGAAGATTTTCGGAGCAGATGGAAAAGCCACCGGCGAGCTCTCATTGCCATCAGTATTCACTGCGGTTCTTAGAAGGGACATCATCACTAAAGCTGTTGTAGCGCAGCAATCTCATCGGTTCCAGGCGCAGGGACGGAACCCGATGGCTGGGAAACGCACCACAGCTGAGTCTTTCGGGGTGGGCAGGGGAATCTCGAGGGTTCCGCGGGTAGGCGGACATGGGCCGCTCTCCGGCACGGCTGCCTTTGCCCCAGGAACTATGGGAGGGCGAATGGCTTTCCCACCCGTCACTTCGAAACGTACCGCGAAATCAATGAATAGGAAGGAGCGACGCGTTGCGTTGGATTCGGCGATTGCGGCCACGGGATCGAAGGACCTTGTCCGAGTGAGAGGGCACAAGTTCGATGAAGACATCGACTTACCATTAGTCGTCACAGATGAGGTGGAAAAGTTCTCCAAGTCCTCTGCGGCGAAGAGTTTCCTCACCGCGATCGGAGTGTGGGACGACATTGACCGGGTGAAGAAGAGTAAAAGGATACGGGGAAAGAACCGAAAGCATTCGGTTGGACCACTTCTAGTTGTTAGTGAGTACCAGGGGGCTCAGAGAGCCTTCGAGAACTTTGAAGGCGTAGACATTGTTCGGGTTAAGGACTTGAGCGTCGAAGCGTTAGCTCCTGGAACTCATCCGGGACGATTGGTGATCTGGACGGAGTCCGCGATCAAGACTCTGTCCGACAGGAGCTGGTTGCGATAGATGGGCCGAGTCTCAACCGAACTAGTCATCACCTATCCCATGATGTCTGAGGACACCGTCAAGCTGATCGAGACAGAAAACAAGATCGTATTCATCGTTCATAGCAGCGCATCAAAACGAGACATTTGGAAGGCGGTCGAGGAACTCTACGAAGTCAAGGTAGACCAAGTCCACACGCTTGTGACCCCGGAGGGTAAGAAGAAGGCATATGTCAGACTCGGCCCCGAGTCGAAGGCGTCAGAGCTGGCCGTGAAACTGGGAATACTGTAGGAGTGTGCGTGTATGGGTAAGAATATTCTGGTTCAGAGACGGGGTCGTGGCTATTTCATATTCAAAGCGCCAACCCATCGCAGAATTCACTCGGTAGGATACAACAGCGTGGACGGGCACTCTTCAGGCTATGTCAAAGATCTCCTCCACGAGATGGCTCGCGGAGCACCCCTTGCTTTGCTGAAGGTGGAAGGTGCGGGAGAAATCTACGTCCCAGCCCCAGAAGGAATTGCAGTCGGACAAAAGCTCCTCTTCGGATCAGAAGTCCCCGCCGAAATCGGCAACATCAAAACTCTCGGAAAAATGCCTGAAGGGACGATGATATGCAATATTGAACTGAGACACGGCGATGGCGGAACGATGGCTCGATCATCCGGTTCCTTCGCAACAGTGGTTTCGCATACTCCGATTGGCACAGAGCTTCGTATGCCCTCAGGTAAGACGATTCATGTGAACGATAATTGCAGAGCGATGATAGGTGTCGTGGCCGGTGCGGGGCGAACTGAAAAGCCCTTCATGAAGGCAGGGCCCCGCTGGTTCCTCCAACGAGCAAGAGGGCGAAAGTGGCCCGTTGTTAAAGGCCAGGCCATGATCGCGGCGTCTCATCCTCACGGTGGAGGAAGACACAAACACGCCGGCAAGCCTACAACAGTGGGACGATGGACCTCGCCAGGTCGGAAGGTTGGAAACATCGCCGCGCGCCAGACCGGAAGAGCAAAGAGAAGAAGCGCACGATAGACATTGACCAGCCCAATGTTAATTACAAGAACACGACGACCGAACCGGAGGATTTCAAATGCCTAGACAGTTCACCTACCGCGGCCACAATATGGAAGAGGTAAAGCAGATGTCAATGGACGAGTTCATCAAGCTACTTCCATCTCGCCAGCGAAGATCTCTGCTCAAAGGCTTGACTAACGACCAGCGGACCTTGCTCGAGCACATTCGCCAATCGCGAAGAGAAAACGGGAATGGTGGAGGAAAGGCAGAGCCCGTCAAGACTCACGCCAGGGATATGATCATAATACCTGAAATGCTGGGATTGACGTTGCATTTGCACTCCGGTAAGGAATTTGTCGCCATCGAGATCAAACCAGAGATGATCGGACACTTTCTTGGAGAGTTCGCAATCACCAACCAGAAGGTTGTCCACGGAACACCGGGCATCGGCGCGTCCCGTTCAAGTATGTACGTGCCTCTGAAGTAACACGCTCGATCACACCCCGGCCATAGGTGGGCGCGAATTTGCCCATAATCAGCCATAACTCCAGCTCTAAGCCTGCAATGTCAAGAGTCGTCATCTTTCACGCTGATCGCTAGGGGAATCCACAGGGATCGAAAAAGGCTAGATAAACCGATAACGCACCCGTCTCACGAAAACAAGCCCATAATCCAGCTCGGACAGAAACCATGGCCCAGAAGGAACGACCTAGACTCTGATTATGGACCCGCGATCCAAGACCGGTTTAGGAGGAATGAACATGGTTCAAAATCGCCTATTATCAGCCCTGATCTTGAAAATGGGAGGGGGTGCTAGATTTCCCGGAAACCGTTCGGGATGCACCCGATGAAACCCCATTATCCGCCCTGGCATCCAAGCCCAGTCTAAACCCTGAATCATGAGACTCGCCCAGAAACCCTGCCAGACAGCAAATGACCTCCCCAGACCGGGGGGGTCTAAGCGACTCGACCTCACGACGCACAAGTGCCCTAGCTGGAACAATTAAGAACAAAACGCTCTCAGCCACTTGTTGGAGCGGGCTGCTAGACGCCTGCCTCGAGAGAGCCGGGCTGAGGGAAGACAGAGATCTTCGCGGTGAGGCTTGGGTGTTAGTGACGCGGGCGACAGACACCCTTTAACAGGGCTGGAGGCAAAACCCGCTCCAAACCCGAGCCACGGAATAGAGGCTTTTAGTACCAAACCAGCCAAGCGGAAACCCGGAGGACATGATGAACCAGGAGCAACGCCTCGAACTGGTCACAAAGGGAACTGTAGAGATCATCCAGCCTGCAGAACTGCAACGCGTCCTACAAGAAAAGAAGAAGCCCCGCGCATATTGGGGCTTCGAGTGCTCCGGAAAGCAGCCCCGCTAGCTCGACTGCCCGGATTGATGCATATCGGCACAGGACTCGTCTGCGGCGCGAAGATCAAAGACATGGTCCAAGCCGGATTCCACTTCATCATATTTCTCGCAGACTGGCACAGCATGATCAACAACAAGTATGCTGGCGACATGGAAAAGATCGAGACAGCAGGCGAATACTTCAAACACTGCTTCACCGCACTCGGACTAACCGAGGACAAAGTCGAATACATCTGGGCCTCAGAACTCGCCAACAAACCCAACTACTGGGAACGAGTCATCAGAATCGCCAAAACCACAACAGCACAACGAGTAATGCGAGCCCTACCGATCATGGGCCGAGATGTGAAAACTCTAGACGTCGAAGCCGCCAGCCTATTCTATCCATGCATGCAGGCCGCCGACATATTCGAGATGAACATAGACTTAGCCTGCGCCGGAATAGACCAGAGAAAAGCCCACGTACTGGCCCGCGAAGCCGGCGAAAAGTTGCGATGGGAAAAACCGGTCGCCCTCCACACTCCAATGCTAATGGGCCTAGCCGGTATCCAAGGACCCGACAAGGGAAGCTACGATGAGGATCCTAAACTGAGCAGTGTGATTGCGGCGAAGATGTCCAAGAGCAAACCCGAAAACACGATATTAATACATGACTCCCCTGAACTTATCGAAGAAAAACTGCGCAAGGCTTACTGCCCACCCAAGATAGTCGAGGGAAACCCGGTAATCGAATACTATCGCCTCCTCGCCTTCCCGACAAACAAGACCGTCACACTGGATAGAGACCAGAAGTTCGGAGGAGACCTGAAATTCTCTACATACAAAGAGCTTGAAGAGGCATACAAGACCGGAGAGATCCACCCGCAAGATCTCAAAGCAAACATGGCGAGAATACTAGCCGAGATCGTCAGAGGAGTGAGCGAGTACTTCGATAAGCATCCCGAACCGCTCGAGCAGATGCAGAAGCTAGAAGCAAGGTAATCGCACATGGTAGCTCCAGCGAGACGAAGATACCCCGCGCACATTCGAAACCCGCGGACAGATCTCTATACTCGAAAGATGGATAGAGCGACCCGCATACTCCAAGATTTACAGGAACAGTCTGACGCAGGAGTACCAATAATAGTCGAAGGAAGAAGAGACGAAGCTGCCCTCCGAAAACTCGGAATCAAAGGAACCATCCACTGCCTCAAAGCCACGGGCGAGCCCAGGTTCAGATTCATAGAACGGCTAGACGGATCCAAGCGTGCCATCGTGCTGACCGATTTCGACAGAGAAGGAGGAGAACTTGGAACGTGGCTCTACCAGGAGTTATCACACCGCGGAATCCGTGCCGACAATCAAGTGTGGCAGAAGATCCGCGGCCTCGCCAGAAGCGAAGTCCGCAGCGTCGAGGAACTTCCGAGTTTCGTACGAGCTCTGGAGATTCGATCCAGAGGATTAAGACCGTAGACCGGGCCACCAAGATGCCCATCATTCGGCCGGAACATACTGCATTTACAATACTTCTCAGGTACGGTGCAGTCCGTCTCGGACCCTCGAGAGCGCATGCAGTGGCTAAGATCTACCGTTCTTCATCCGGACGGCCTTCGAAGGCTTGCTGTTGCCTTGAAAGTAGTTTCGAAGGATCTGCTCGAAGAAGATTGAGAGACCTCCGACGCGTCCGTGGTAGACTTTTTCGACCTCGTGGCGCACTAGATTCTCCGCCTGATCGCTCAGAGAGATCATCATTTTGCCCATTTTCGATTGGAATACCTCGGAAGCGACTGCGAGATTGACAATTCTTGACGGAAATCCCTAAATCCTATACAAGGGAGACTATGGATATCTACAGCAACTTGCGGCTAACCAAGTGAATAGGCGCGCCTAACTCAATTTTTCGGTGCGAGAACGTGTAAATTGCATATAAATAGTCAAAAAAGGGGAATCACGCAGGCACTCACTCACGCCAATCTCCTCCTTTCCATGAGGCAAACACAGCGAATCCTCGCCAAAACGCAGAATTCAGGCGCGAGAGAGAAGGAAATAGTCCGCCTTGACCTATCCTTCGCTCAGGTCGATCGAATCGTCGGGATCGGATATCTCGAGAGAAGCACCGAACTATTATCGTCCCGAGTGTCAGGTTGTCGTCTCGCGCCCATTTCTCTCAATATGAAAACGAGAGCGGTAACGCTAACCGAAAAGTACACTAGACTAGTAACGAAGAAGCCATACGCGGTCGCCATGACTGGAAAGGGATCCGGCGGAAGATCCCACGACCACGAAGACATAGTGTTCGCGAGCTCTAGAAGAGCGCCTACCATTAGGGTCTGACGCAGACGACCACGCATCAGAATCGGGACGATAGCCCACACCAGATAGTGCGTGTAGATCTGACGAAGTGGTATGAGCCATACCAATAGTCCAATTGCCACCACGTCAACCGGATTCAGCGCTCGGGCTCTAGCCCATACAATACCCAACGCAGCTACGAAAAGTGCTGCTGTTGCAGCCAACCACACCTGATTCTCCACACTCGTGAGCAGAGAGAGATGAAAGACAGAGGGAAATATCGCATAAAGCAAGTTCATCGTTGTAAAACTCGATGTTCCACCCCCAAATCCAGAAGATAGGTTGAAGCCCAGAACAGATCCGAGATAACCGGGCAAGATGGCTGGAGCTACCAAGCCGAACGAAAGAATGGATCCTGTTGTAATGACAGTTGGAAGCGATTTCGAGAATCCATACCTCCTAACCAGCCAGACAAGAACCAAGGGAGTCGCCAGAATTGGGTGAATCTTGAAGATGGTTGCGGTAGCAAGTAGTACAGAACCCACAAAGTAACGACCTGCGATCAACGCGAGAACGGACCCGGCGAGAATAGGATATCCAAGAACGTCGCTGTTGAACCAGTAGTAAGGGGAGAGGCTTATTGACGGAAGAGTCAAAAAAAGGACTGACGGGACAAGAGCCGGGAGGCCGGAAACCCTCTTGGCGCGTAAGGCGAGGAACACCAGTAGCGCGACAATGGCATCCGCGAGGAGACCTGCCATCCGAACGTTTCGAGAGATGAGATCGATCGTCTCGGGTGTGAGCATTATGCTGCCTGATGTCACCCTGATGACACTTCCTACAATTGCGAGTAGAAGGGGCGGGTAAGGAGAGGCCCAAGGGCTGGACGAGTAAGGATTCTGCCCAGCCATCAGCATCATGCTTTTCGGAATGTCAGCGCCTAAGAGGTCTCCACCGCCATCTGTGTGAAGAATCAATGTAAGCTTTTGGAAGGTCGTTAACGCTATCACCCCGCCCAGAATCAACGGCGAATATTTGTCGACTAGACTGTCAAGCGTGGCAAAACTCCTATGCCAGAATAGTTCTAGAGACTCAAGCATCGTCTAGTCGAGCGCGTTCTAAGATGCTAAATAGCCTTTCAATCCAGAACCTTAAGATGAGTCTGGGACGCGCACAATGAATTTTGCAGACGGATTCGTTCTCGCACTAACAATAATCTTCCTCGCTTACTTCGCCTACGCTACACCAATAATCATGGTAGGTGTGTGGCGCTACAAGAAGCACGGGTTTGCCGCAGAAAAGGCCGGAGAAGACTGGGACCCACCTAATGTCTCGATCCTCGTACCAGTGAAGAATGAGGAGAAGGTTGTTGGAAGATTACTCGACGCGCTTACCAAGCTGGATTATCCGAGGGAGAATCTTGAGGTAATTGTTATCGAGGATGGATCTAAAGACGGGACCCTCGAAATCTGCAATAGCTTCGCCCGTAATCATTCATGGATCAAAGTCTTCCACAGAGATGCAAGCATTGGAAAAGGAGACGCGTTGAACTTTGGATTCAATAAGTCGATCGGAGAGGTCATCGCTACGTTCGACGCCGATGATATTCCAGAACCATTAGCCATCACCAAAGCACTACGGTATTTCAACGACCCGAAGGTCGGGGCTGTACACGGCTACCATCGTACGCTTAACCTGCAGGAAAGCATCGTAGCAAGACTGGCAGCATACGAGACATTCCTCTACAGGTTGGCGAATGATGGGAAGTATGCGTTGAAACTGTTCGTAGCCTTTTCCGGCTCCAACACTTTCTTCCGACGAACAGCTCTGGAGAGGGTGGGACTCTGGGACCCGAACTCGATTGTTGAGGATGCGGAGCTGGCGGTCAGGTTCGCGCGAGCAGGCATTCCGACGAAGCTGGCTCCTGTGGAGAGCTGGCAGGAGATGCCTGCGAAGGTCAAGAGCCTGCTGAAGCAGCGGATCAGGTGGAGCGGAGGGAATATTCAGACGGGATTGAAGCACTGGGACGCATGGAGATCCATGTCGCCTGCAAAGGCTTTCGACATGGAGGTGCTCATGATGAGCCCGATAATGGCAATCCTCGCCTTTGTGGGCTGGGCAATGCTCGCGCTAGGAGTAGCCCACGTGGGAATCCCGATTGCAGAGCTCATACCATTGCTCGTTGTAATGGGAGCCTTGAACATATTCTACTTCGGAACACTCCTAACCGTCGTGGTTGCCCAAGCGAAGACCGGCATAGTATCGTATCTCACCCTTATTCTGGCCACGTATCCGTACGCGACCCTCCTCTCGATCGCAAACTTCGGAGGCCTAATCTCTGTTCTAGTCCTGGGACGAAGGCTTTGGCTGAAGACAGAGAAAACAGGTTACGTTGACTCCGCGACACTCCTAGCAAGCATTACACAAAATAAACTGATGAGTGCATCCGGGGAATCTCTCGCGGGACCGGAGAAGATTTCAATCCTGTTCGACGGCTCGCAATAGTGCTAGAGGCCATCTGCTAAGCATGATGAATTTCCTAACTACTGTACTGTTACTGTGAATGAGAAAGGTGAAGCGGGAAGCGAAGTTATCCCAATGTCCAACTTACAGTCGATAGTCTGGTCTGCCGCGACTGAAGTTCCAGAGGCAATTGTTAGGCTTCTAGTGATTTGGGATCCGCTGAGAGATATTGTCAGGGTGACGGTAAAACAGCTGACTAGCGGAGTGCTGGCGGTTGCATTTACTTGAACGTCATATACTATGTCCCCTGCGGTGATCGCATTGTTCGCCGTTCCAGGTGAACCGCTGAATGTGACATTGTCGATTGAAGGGCATGATCCGGTCGCCCCGGTGCTCACTGCTGGTTTGAAGAAACCCTTGTCTCCGACCAGAAGATTGTTACTGACGTTGTACGCGCTGCCTAACTCCGCTTGGTAGGTCGTGCTTGACGCGGTGATTGATGCGGCTGAGACCGCAAGCACTAGGATCGCGAGGCCAACTTTGGCCGAGAAATACCAAGTGAACGTGCGTCGAACCCGTCTGGAGATTACGGAAGGGCACTTCATCTTAGAGCCTTCATGACGTTTCGCGGTGACTGTTTGAGTTTTGAGTCCCTCCGACCAGCACAACTAGGTAACAGTTCTGGTCAACGAATGCGAGAGAGAACGTGCAGACGATGGCTCTTACTTGCGACGCGAGGGTTGTCAGAAACGTGATCGGGCTGAAAATAGGCGATTTCGCAAATCTTTCTGCTTCCCTAATCACCGCTCTCGAACACGAGGACCCTGCAAAAGTTATAGGAATTTCTTGTCGAGATGCTCTTTCTGTCTGGGTGGGATTCCGGGCTTGCTTTTTCGAGACGGGTGCGTTTTCGGCTTGTCTGGCTTTTTTCGATCCCCGGGGATTCCCCTAGGGATAAGCGTGGAATAGTGTGGTCTGGAAATCGCGGGCTTAGATCTGGGATCGGGGCTGATTATGGGAGATTTCGCGAGCCGGACTCCTCCCTCAACCGCTCTTGGGTCACGAGATGCTCTGTGCAATACCCCCCTCCTTTTCTAGGGAAAATTTCCTGTCTAGCAATGATAATGGGCGAATATTCTGATTCAGGGCAGGGTTCGGGCTTTGATCAGAGAGCGAGTTAACGTGTAATTAACGTCAATTCCCGAACGATTCTAGGGCATGATGCAGCCCTACTCCCAGATTCAAGAATAGGGCTGATAATGGGCGAATTTGCTCGGAAAAGATCTTCTATTTGCAGACTTGGTAGTTGATCTGCAATCGCACAACGGCCTGTTCTAGAAAAATAAGGGGCTTCCGGGATCTGCCCCGGAAATCTGACTGAGGAGCGAGACGCTCTAAGTTATGCTAACGTAGATTGTGACGGGAGAATTCAACGATGTAACGCCGGTGTCCACGTATGCGGTAATGGTTCCGTTGCTTGAAGCGTTTGGCCCAGTGAGGGTAAAGGTCGCGGTGACGAGAAGGGCACCTGAGGGTCCCGTTCCATCCCTAACGGTGACGGTGGCGGTGTGGGCACTGTTGTCAGTTAGAGTATCGGTGAAGGTGATCTGGTCGAACCAGTGGCCAGCAACGAGGATGTTGTTGACATTGTTATTATTACCAGACGCTGGAAACGTGGCTGAGGGGATAGCGACCGCCGCGTTAGAGACGACGCCCAGACCATTGTCAGTTACCGTCATTGTTCCGGAGTTGGTGTGAAGCGTGCCTAGTTCGCCGGTGTTGCTGACTGGAGTTACCACGATGGTGGCTGCGAGAACGCCCGCGACCATTCCCAACATTGCTACGACAACCAATGCTAGTACTGGCACTTTCTTGTTCGTCAACTGGCTTATCTTAGCTCTTAGTTTGCTCATTTTTCAGTCCTTAGCTGGGCTAAGATAAGCTAGTGAACGATAAGCCACACGTTACTAGCGTGGAGGCTCCACGGTAGCCTCGTATCGAGGAGGTATGATGTGTGAGATTCTAGTCCTCTTGCGGCTGCGGTTTAGACTTGTACCTAGGCTTCCTCTGCCACTTCTTCAACAACCGCATAACGGGCGGAACCTTAGGGTGATGATCGGACAGCTTTCTAAAAACGGACGAGCTTTCATCGTGACTAGGAGCTAGATCATCTTCTCCAAGGCTCCACTTCTTGACAGCTTTGAGACCTTGCTCATTGGATTCTTCGGTCAGAGATAGCTCTAGTCCCACGTGTTTGAGGAGGATCGACTCTATTTGTTTGGCTGAGTCAAACTCCACCTTCCTCTCGACTAGGTCCATGTAGACCTGGTTTAGGAGTTCTCGGTATGGCAGTGGCTCTCTGTGTTTAGAGATGATTGAGACAGCGGATCTTAGCATGGCTCTTTCTTGTTTCGTCATCTTGCGCGGAGCCCATTCTGGCGGGGAGGTGACAGTGAGGTGCGGGGGAATGTCCGGGAAAGAGGATTCAGTCTCGATGGCTTGAGCGAGTACAGATGTTGTCTCAGGTTCTGACTGGCCAGATTCAAGAGAGACGAGGGGTTTTCTGAATCGCAGTTGCGTCTCCGGCTTGCCCGGAGCCCGATAGATAGTTCCCGTATCCTCCATGGCGAATCCGGTCCATGTGAGAAGCTTCTGGAACCGGTCGCTAATGCTGGACGCCCATGTGGGAAGAACAATGCTGATTGTTCCACCGGCCTGGACTGTGCGGTAGATTTTTCCGAACGAGTCTAGCAGTTGGTCGTCTGTCGTGTTTTCAGGGTCCTGACTTAGTGGGTTTAGATCTCTGTCGCTGGTGGACAGCCACGCGTGCCTATAGGGTGGTGTGAGGAAGAATTCCTTGACGCCAGGGATCGCAGTGGCTAGTAATCCTCGCTCCTGGAGCATTTTGAGGAGCGTACTTGCTCCGACGATTGTGAGGCTTAGGAGTCCAAGATAGAAGTCAAGGTTGAACGTCGCGGCAAGTGAAGGATTGAGGTATGTGTTGAGATCAGTTCCCACCATTCTCGCAGGATACAATATTGTCCCACTTGTGGGGGGATTCATGCCATAGACAGTAAGTAGCGCGGTCTGACCCACATGAACGAGCAGAAACAAGCTAAAGAAAAGTTCAGCAAGGCTTGCGAGACTAAGCCACGTGGCGAGTGGACGCCACCAGACAGTGGGGCGAAGTGATGATGCGAGCAGGGCTAGTGAGGATAGAATGAGGAGAACACGTGTGAGCGCGCCTAGGATGGATGCGAGTGAAATAGTTGTTGGGATGCCTGTGGCGGCGATCTGTAGGTAGAACGGGGAAACTTGTATTGATAACACGTGACTGTTTATCGGGCTTGTGAGGGTCCACCAGGGCTCGCTGCCGATGGCGAGGAAGCCTGCGACCAGGCCGCCGATGAAAAGTGGTAGATCGATTCTTTGAAGAAGCTTCTGGTCTGAATTCTGAGCTGTAGTCTCCGTTGTCTTTCACTAGTCTTGAGAGTGCGGGATCCCGATTTAGATCAGGATCCTGTTGACTGTATTCTGGGTCGGGCGCGGATAGGTGTCCCGTAACTGTTTTGGTTTCGGCAAAGTCCTTTGGACTGTAGACGCTCCACGCTAGTCTTAGCACTGTCTAGCGTGGAGGATACATGGCAGGATTAAATCCGGACCTTGCCACAGTAGGGGTACGAGGCAAAAGGGACAAAGGAAGTTAATCTATGTAGGAACCATGAATGTGGAGAATCTGTCAGGAGAGAAAATGGTTCCCCGTGGAAAAAGAACGGGGCTAGTGGGGGTTTATGCCTTCGGTTTACGTCGTAGATAGAAGAACCCGCCGAGGCCTGCGAAGAGTGCTCCGACACCGATCAGTGCTATTCCAGTTCCTCCGAGTAGGAGGTTGACCAGTGTGGCGTTGTCGACTCCGCCTCCTTGGTTGGTTAGTGAGCCAGCGGCTGCGTTGGCGTCATTGAGGGCGTTCTGGTAGTGTGTCTTTGCACCGGCGAAGTCACCGTTTCTCCAGCTTTGGTCACCGAGGGAAAGTTCCGCATTTGCTTGAGCTATTTGCCCTGATGCGGCGGTCACACCTGGAGTGTTAGTGTGAAATTGTAGATTGGCGATTGCTGTGTCGACTCCTCCATCAATAGCGTTCGCTTGGATGCTAGCTTGGGCGCCGGCAAATTGGTCAGCTGTGTAGAGGGTAAGCTCACGGTATCCGGCTTGGCCTTGATTGACGGTCACGCAGGCGTTAGCCTTCTCCGTGTCTCCTCCGGTGCAGCTAGCGGGGTTCGCGGTGTTCGCTTTTCCGTCCCAGACCGCGACAGTCCACGTGTGAGTGGGTCCTGGTCCTCCAGTCGCCGGTAGGTTTACAGATATCGTGGCGGAGCCGGCTTGGTTCGCGGTCAAGGGCATTGTGGCGCTTGGGTTGGCGTTGGTGGCGTTCTGGTACTGGGTCATCCAGTCTCCTTTGAACCCAACGGTTACGTTTCTCTGGTAAACCACGTTGGTCGCTTGTACGAGGGTTGTGACTAAGAGGGTGGAACCGGCCTGGGCTGCGTCAACAGTGCCTCCGGACGGATCTGGGAAGCGCCTGATTAGCCCGGACAAGGAGACGGTAATATTGTTGTGGAAGGCGTGGGCTCGTGGTACAATTGCGCTGGGCAGTGCTAGTCCTACTAAAAGTAGGCCGAGGCATGCGACGAGTATTCTCTTTCTTTGCATGACCCGCGCTTCCCGATAGCGCTGATAAAGAATACGCTAAAACCTAGAATATTACGAACAGGTTACACGGCGACGGCAAGTTCGGATCATGTGGCGAATATCGATACGTCTACTGATTGTATGAAATATGTTAATTGGGAATGTTTTGGGGCTTGACCTGGCGCTTTCTTGGCTTCGGTGTAATCGTTTCTGGCGTGAACTGTTTCTCCTGTGGGATTGAGATCTTTCATCGTTCGGGCTTGATGCTGGTTTCGGATCTTGTTATGAGTCAACGCAGCAGTTCCTCTGTTAGTCCTGTCGTTTGGCCCAAACTTTTACAAGAATCCTCGAGTAGAGTCCTAGGCTTGGGTAGTGGATGAGAAGTGCCGCGTAATAACAAGAAGTTCATGCAGACTCTTGAGACCGAGACTTATCAGACGATTGCCAAGGAAGCGTCGCAAAGAGGTGCGACCGTCCAGGAACTCTTGAGAGCTGTGATCATTCCCGAGTGGCTGAGTGAGAACCGGAAGAAGTGGAGCAAGTAACGACAGGCTTGGCTCAATCCCGGATTGATTAGAGGACCTCGTGCTTGCCGGCTAGGGTTCTTTCACAGTACTTTTTTTCGGAAATAATGTGAATTATTTTCTGACGTAAAGGCCGGATTGGTTTTTCTCTTCACTGATTGTTATTGGGACACGGCAGTGGAAAAGGGGGTCAACAGGTTGTGTGCGAGCCCGAAAAAAATTGGAGCGATGTTCCCGGCAAGCACGATTTTCCTTTTCAACGCCGTGTTGCGCCAACCACAAATTATTGAACAGAACTATTTGGGCGACACGTTTACAATGTGTTCGATCCTAACACAGCCCTGGGCAGCGCCCGGTTCGAAGGCGAGAGACTTCCGGGAACCGCTCCTGCGTCGCGAGACTCGGTCGCTAAGACCCCCTATTTTCTGAAACCCCAATTCGTGTCTGGCACTGATTCCAGGCAAGACAGGCTGATCCGGGCCCAATCCAGGGATCGGATGGCATTGGAAAGATCGCGAAAATGCCCAACGAATCTCGGGAGAGTTCCTCAGGTGTCCCAGAATCGCGATCAGGGCTGATTCTGGGCGAATTCTCTCCTCCCCCTACGAATATAGCTCGGACTGTCGCATGTTATAGGCTATGGTCGAGGAGGTCAGTATCGCCGGGCTTCGGGCGAGGCAGGCGGCAAGGCGGGCGAGGATCGTGGCGGGGGTTCAGTCTGTGATGATATTTCTATTGCTGGTCGCCGTTGCTGAAGATTACAATCATAACCAGTATTTTCAGGCGTGGGCGGGAGCGAACCTGGGCGGTTTGGGGTTTCTATTGAACGGGACACTCGCAACGTTCTATGCAGGATTACTGGTAGCTGTGTTTCTTAGGAGGCCGCCGGACGCGGCTGGTCAGAGGGTTAGGAAGCGGGAGCGAGTGGTAGTAAGCGCGGAAGCCCAGTGACTAGGATCATGGGAGTCACGATTTCATGAAGGGCGAGGCACGAGAAAATCACCCACCCCGGGGGGTCGCATAAT
>Ga0209154_1000795_pt1 | contig 19795 bp, 12 predicted proteins | sample GraSoiAngelo_121_FD_185878 | JGI IMG/M metagenome (GOLD analysis project Ga0209154, IMG submission 185878) | Grasslands soil microbial communities from the Angelo Coastal Reserve, California, USA - 14_0919_12_20cm (SPAdes) (version 2) | ecosystem: Environmental > Terrestrial > Soil > Grasslands ... | reverse complement strand
CTCAAGTTTCACAACCACACCTGGTTCCACATCACCCGCCACGCCGGATCCTTCGTGGCCCACAACCATCCGATGGCCTCCTGGTCGGCGGTCTACTGCGTGAGAGCCGGCGAAGTCCCCGCCGATCACCCCGGCAGCGGTGTCCTCCGGCTCTTTGACCCGCGCCCGGGCGTCAACGCGTACCGCGACCCGGCGAACGAGCACCTGCACGATATTTTCGGAATGAGGTCGATCGAGCTCCGCCTCGTCGAGGGTCAGATCGTGGTCTTCCCTTCTTATCTTTTTCACGATGTTGCGCCCTATTACGGCGCAGGCACGCGCATCACCGTCGCGACCAATTGCTGGTTTGCGTGAGGCACTGGCCTTACTCGTGACGGACCCATAAGCGGTGCGACCAAGCGCCCTTTTCGCGCGACGAAGCGAGCTCCTGGCGTCACGAGCGGCCGTTCTCGTGGGACGAAGCCTCATTTTCCCGTCACGAGCGGCTATTTTCGCGTGACAAAGGTGCCTTCTCGGGTGATAAGGCTCGGTCGCGCTGACTGAAATTGGTTTGTTGCGCCGACGATACAAAAAGTGCACAGACCTTGACTTGGGGGTGAAAGCGCTGCCGCGGCGCTCGGATTCTTTGCATGCGCCGACGGCCCTGTGTAGCATTTAAGCAATAGCTGACGCGGCGGGTTCGCCGCAGCCTCGGGCGCTTGGGGCTCATGCCATCGGGGCGAACACAACCATATTCGCTCAAGGGGAGTGAAACGAATGTCGAATTCAAGTCGAAGTGTGCGGAACGCGGTGCGCTTCGCCCTCGCGGCATGCGCGTCGACCGCGGCTCCTGTAATCGTGTACGCGCAGGCTGCGGCCCCAGCAACGCCTGCGCCCGTCGAGGAGGTCGTCGTCACGGGTTCTCGGTTGCTGCAGGCCCCGAATGACATTTCCATCAGCCCGATCTCGAGTGTGACTTCCGAAGACATCGAGAAGACGGGCTTAGTGCGCACCGAAGACGTGCTGCAAAATCTGCCCTCGATCAGTGCGGAGTCCCCCTCGGGCAACTCCATCAGTTCGATCGGCATCAACACCGTCAGCCTGCGCGATCTCGGCTCGCAACGCACCCTGGTGCTCATCAACGGCCGGCGCATGCAGCCGGGCGGCGCCGGCGGTGTCACCGGTCCTGGCGGCTCTGCCAACGCGGCGGACCTCAACCAGATCCCTGCCGAGTTGATCGAGCGCGTTGACGTACTGACCGGCGGTGCCTCCGCCGTCTACGGTGCCGACGCAGTCGCCGGCGTGGTCAACTTCGTGATGAATACGCATTACGAAGGCATCAAGATCGACACCGACTACAGCTTCAACAACCACAAGAATGACAACCAGACATACCTCGGTTACCTGCGGGCCTCGGGCAACGCGATCCCGCAGAGCACCCTGAACTCCGGGGCGAATCGAACCGCCTCCATCCTCGTCGGCATGAATTTCGCCGACGGCAAGGGCAACGCGACGGGCTACGCAACCTACCTCAACAGCTCTCCGGCCGTCGGTTACCAGTTCGATCACGCCGGCTGCACGCTGAATGGCGGCTCGACCCCGAACCAGCCGATCGCCTGCGGCGGCTCGTCCACCAGCGGCCACGGCCGCTTCCTGTACCTCGGGACGCAGGGACGGATCTTCAACAACGCCGTCGATCCGGTAACCGGAAATTTCCGCACGTACTCGCGGTTGCTCGACTCGTATAACTACGGCGCGCTTAGCTACTTCCAGCGCCAGGCCGACCGCTGGACGGCGGGCGGGTTCCTGCACTACGAGGCAAGCGAGCACGCGAACTTCTACTCGGAGACCATGTACGCGCGCAATACCAACCAGGCGCAGTACGGCCCGAGCGGCGCGTTCGCCTTCACGTCCTTCGTGTCGGGCTGCAATAACCCCTTGTTGACGGCGCAGGAGTTTGCCGCCATCTGCGGCAACACCACGGCTCTCAACCAGAATCAGAGGGCCTTCGGCCTGCCGGTAGACTCCAATCCGGCCACCGCCAAGTTCGACATGTATCTCGGTCGGCGCAACATCGAGGGCGGCGGACGCCAGGACAACTACACCTCGAATTCGATCCGCCAACTGCTCGGCGTCCGGGGCAATATTAACGACGTCTGGTCGTATGACTCCTATGCGCAGCTCGGCATCACGGAGCTCGGGGACATCGAGGGCAACTTCCTCGGCGTGCAGCAGATCAATAATGCGCTCAATGTCGTACCGAATCCGGCGACGGGTGGCGTGGCCGGCGTGCCGGCCGGGGCACCGGTCTGTGCAGCCGCACTGAGCGGCGCGGACCCGACCTGCGTCCCGTGGAACATCTGGCAGAAAGGCGGGGTGACTCCCGCGGCACTGGCCTATATGACCGTACCCGCCAGCTACCAGGCAACTGCCACGGAATACATCCTGGATGGGTCGGCGACCGGTGACCTGGGCAAGTACGGCGTCAAGCTGCCGTCGGCAGACCGTGGCCTGAACGTCAACGTAGGCGCCGAGTACCGCTCGGAGAACTACGACTTCAAGCCGGATTACATCTTCGCCAACGGCTTCCAGGCCGGCGGCGCGCCGGCCCGGGCGATCAACGGCGGGTACCGGGTGTGGGAGGCGTTCACGGAGATGCGTTTCCCGTTCATCAACGACAAGCCGGGCGCCTATCTGCTTTCGATGGATGCGGGCTATCGGTACTCGAGCTACACGATCAACAACGTCACCACCAACACCTACAAGCTCGGCCTGGAGTACGGGCCGGTTCAGTCGGTGCGCCTCCGCAGCAGTTATAACCGCGCCGTGCGTGCAGCGAACCTCGACGAGCTGTTCGAGCCGCCGGTCGTGGGCTCCGGTGGCACGGCGGATCCGTGCTGGGGATCGGTTCCGACCCTGTCGCTGGCGCAATGTCAGCGCACCGGCGTAACCGCGGCAGAGTACGGCAACATCCTCGCGAACCCGGCCGCACAGATCAACACTCAGGTCGGTGGCAATACCGGTCTCGTCCCGGAGAGCGCCGACACCTACACGTTCGGGCTCGTCTTCCAGCCCGCGGCGATTCCGTCCCTGGGGGTCTCGGTTGACGCGTTCAACATCAAGGTCAAGCAGGCCATCTTTTCGCTGTCCTCGAACACGGTGATCAACAACTGCGCGACCTCGGGCGATGCGGCGGCGTGCAGCCTGATTCATCGCGGGGCAAATGGCTCGCTGTGGTTCAACTCGAACGAGTTCGTGAACACCCAGTTCCAGAACATCGCTGTTCTGTCCACGAAGGGCGCGGATCTCACCGGCCACTACCGCCTCGACATGGCGAGCGGGGGCAAGCTGTCCTTCAATCTCGTGGGGACTTACACGAGGGACTTCCTGTTGAAGCCGCTGCCGACCCTGAGCGCGTACGACTGCGTTGGCTACTTCGGAACGACCTGCGGACCGCCGTTGCCGAGCTGGCGTCACATGCTGAACACGACCTGGGGAACCCCCTGGGCCGGTTTGGACGTGACCGTCAGGTGGCGCTACATCGGCACGTCCAAGACGGACCGTTCGAGCCCCGACCCGCAGCTGAACCTGGTCCCGGTCGGCAGCCCGCTGCTGTTCTACCCGCAGACCGCGCGCATTCCGGCGTACAACTATATCGACCTCGCGGCCTCGATACCGATCGGGCGCGACGTCTACTTCCGCTTCGGTGTCAACAACATCGCCGACAAAAACCCGCCGCTCGTCCTGAACGGCAGTTTCTCGGACTGCCCCAACAACTCCTGCAACGACAACACCTGGGTGGGTACGTACGACGCGCTCGGCCGCTTTCTCTACGCGCACATGAGCGTGAAGTTCTGACGTAGCACCTTCACTGACCAAGTCACGGCGGGCTTCGGCCCGCCTTTTTTTGCCGTACGCTCGCGGCCGCGGGCGGGGCCCGGCCGCGGCCAGGGCGTGGGGCTTTCTGGCATCATGCCGGCATGGCACGCAACCTCGAGGCCGACCAGGCGATGCTGGCCACGGTTCTCGCCCACGCCCAGAACCGCGACATCGCCCGCGCTGCCGCCATCGCCGAGAAGGCCCTGGCCGAGGGGTTCGAGCATCCGCTGCTCTTAAACGTCATGGCCACGCGCCTCGAGGAGCAGGGCAGGCTCGAGGAGGCTGTGCGCCTGCTCGAGCGGGCCGTGACACTCGCCCCCGATGACGTACCCGCACGCAACGCCCTGGCGCTGTGCCTGCAGCGCGTCGATCGGCCCGCCGAGGCCCTCCACCATGCCGAGGTGCTGCTCAAGAGCCATCCCGGGCTCGCCTTTGCGCACGCTAACAAGGGCAACGCGCTGATCGCGCTGGGCTCACTAGGGCTTGCAGAGGCGAGCCACCGGCGCGCGCTCGCGCTCGACCCGGGGAACGTCGCGGCCATGGGCGCCCTCGCCTCGATTGCGACGCACCGCGGCGAGCACCGCGAGGCGCGGCGCATGGCGGAGCGCCTCCTCGAACGCATACCCGGCTTCCCCGATGCGGTGCTGAGCCTCGCGGCCGCCGAACTCGCGGACGGCGTGATCGAGCGCGCCGAGCATTTGCTGCGCGCGCTGCTTGCCGACCGGCGCGCAGGAGCCTTGGATCGGGCACGCGCCCAGGGCTTGCTCGGCGACGCCCTCGACGCTGCGGCGCGTTATCCGGAAGCGCTCGAGGCCTATAGCGCTTGCAATGAGTCGCTGCGGCATATCCATCGGCGTTTCGCGGCCGGGACGAGCATCCTGCAGTACACCCGCGCGCTCACCGCAGCGTGGACCGCGGTCGCGCCGCAGTGGAGCACGGTGGCCGCTCCCGAACCGCATTCGCTGGCCGGCGCGGCGGCCGAGCACGTGCTGCTGCTCGGCTTTCCACGCTCCGGCACGACGCTGCTCGAGGTGGTGTTCGACGGTCATGCGGACGTGGTGAGCCTCGAGGAGCAGGATCTGCTCATCGAGGGGGTGCTGGGTTTCATGCGCGAACCGCTCGATCTCGAGCCGCTCGCGCGCGCGTCCGAGCGCGAGCTGGCGGCGCCGCGCGCAGCCTACTGGGAACGCGTGCGCTCTGCCGGCGTGGAGGTAGCCGGCAAGTTGTTCCTCGACAAGCATCCGCTCAACACGCTGAAACTACCGCTGATCGCGCGGCTGTTCCCGCGCGCTAAGATCCTTTTCGCTTGCCGCGATCCGCGCGACGTGGTGCTGAGCTGCTTTCGGCGCCGGTTCAGGATGAATACGGCCATGTACCAGCTGCTGACCCTCGAGGGCGCCGCGCGCTTCTACGACGCCGTGATGGACTTCGCCGAACGCGCACGCCCGTGCCTGGGCCTCGACTGGCACATGGTGCGTTACGAGCGGCTAATGGCGGATTTTGCCGGCGAGACGCGCCGCATCTGCCAGTTCCTCGGGCTCGAGTGGAGTGCCGACCTCGAGGCGTTCGCCACGCGCGTGCCGGGACGCGAGCGCGCGACGCCGAGCACCGCGCAGCTATCCCGCGGCCTGGATAGCGCCGGGATCGGCCACTGGCAGCACTACGGTGCGGCGCTCGAGCCGCTCCTGCCATTGCTCGCGCCCTGGGTCGAGCGGCTCGGTAGGCAGTCGTAAGCGAGCAGCCTCGCGGCACCCGTCAGGCGCGCGTCACTGCGTACGTTGTACGCGGTGCGTCTGGCGGGCCGGCGTGGTCATCAGGAACGAGCCGAATGCGGCACGCCTGATGGTCACGCGGTCGCCGGACTTCAGGCGCATGTCTTCGTCCTTGAAGGTCCAGGTCTGCCCGTTGTCGAGCGCCACGCTCACCGTGCCCGAGCGATCCGCGCTGACCTGCGCCACCGTCGCCTGGATCAGCTCCGGGCCTTGGGGCTTGACGGCTACGTGCTCGGCCAAGCCGAAGCCTGCCGCGCCCTTGGAATTGGTGGCAGCTGGCGCCGGCGGCGGCCGCACCGGCTTGTCCTTGGCGAGCGCGTCGTAGCAGGCGAGCCGCTCGTCGGAGGCAGTGATCGCGGCACACCTGAGGGCGTCGTAGCAGGCGAGCCGCTCATCCGGCGCGGTGATGGCAGCGCAGCGCTGCATGTCCTCGCTGATGGCCGGCGGCGCGGCACGCGCCACCGGCAGCGTCACTCCGGCGAGTCCGAGGGCGAAGACGACTCGCAGCGCGCCATCAACGGCGCTCATGCGGTCCGCTCCGGCGGCAAGGCGTAGTGGCGCACATAGATCTCCGTGGCGGTCTGGACCAGCTCGCGCTCGGCGAGCGTGAGCAGCGGGTTCCAGATGTCGAAGATCAGGATCGCGCGCGGCGTGTCAGACGAATTCCACGCCTCGTGCTGGATCGTGTCGTCGAACACCCACGCCTTGCCCGGCACCCACTCGCGCGTGGTGCCACCGACCCGGAAGCCGCACCCGGGCGGGACGAGGAGCGGCAGGTGCACCGTGAGGCGCGTGTTGGTGACCCCGGTGTGCGCAGGGATGCGGGTGTTCGGCTCGAGGATCGAGAAGAACGCCGTGGGCGCGCGCGCCTCGATGCGTGGGCGCAGCGGCACCGCCTCGAGGGTGCGCGCGGTCACCGGGCAGCGGGCGATATGCCCCGCGTGCGCGACGCTCTGATTCCAGAGGAAGTAGGCACTCCAGCGCCGTGAGCGGTTGAGCTCGCGGAACTGGTCGAGCGGCATGTCCGGCGGGAAGTCGATGTACGGCTGCAAGCCCTCGCGGTCCGCCACCACCACGCGCAGCAGCTCGGCGCGGATGTCATCGCTGACCGCCTCGAGCGCCTCGAGCCAGGGAAACTCTTCGCGTTCGAAGAACTCGATGGCCGGCAACTCGGGAAAATACATCCAGGTGGGTTGGGAGTAATACACCGAGCGCTTGCCCATCAGCGCCTCGAGGCACAGCTCAACGCGTCGCTGGCGTCCGCCACCGTGACGCTCGCGCACCGCAGCCAGCGGGTGCTCGAGCGCCGCGCCGAGCTCGGCGAGGTCGTCCTCTACCACTTTCCTGGCGTGGCTCACAGCCGCCGCCACGGCCGGCGCCGACTCGACGCTGGGCGGGACGCAGGCGAGCGCGTTCTGATAGGTGCGCGCCGCTTCGCGCATATTCCCCGACGCCTCGAGATACGCCCCTTTCTGCAACAGCGCGGAAAGATGGCGCGGTTCAAGCTGGAGCGCCTTCTCGATCGCATCCATCTCCTCGGCAGGCCGCCCGAGCGCCTTGAGGCTGCTCGCCAGGTTGCTCCACAGGGCGGGGTGCCTGGGATCCGCCGCCGTCGCCCGCACGAACAATGCGTGTGCCTGCTCGTGCGCCCCTCGGGCGAGCATGCGCACGCCGAGCTCATTGAGGACCGCGGGGTGATTGGGAGCCTGCTGCGCGACGCGTACCAGCAGCTGCTCGGATTCCGCCGCGCGCCCCGCGTCGGCGGCAGCCTTGGAGGCCTGCAGAACGCGGAAGATCGTCGCGTCGTCCAACGGTGCAGGTGCTGGAGTGTTCAATGTCGTCCTCGAGCGCTGGCGGCAGACTGCGGCAATTGTACCCACCGTGTGCCTCGCCCACTTCGTTGACTGCCTTGGGCGAGTCGGATTAGATACGGGCCCCGTCTGCTCCGCCGCGGTCCGGGGACGTCCTTGGAGCCCCATTTGTCACCGAGTACCCCCGCCGATCTCGAGCTCATGCGTGCATCGGTGCTGCTCGAATCGGACCCGGCAGGTGCCGCGCGCCGGGCGAGCGAGATTCTCGCGGCCTGGCCCGGGCATGCGGAAGCGAGCCTGCTGCTCGGAGCCGCGCTGCGGCGGCTCGGAGACGGGACGGCCGCGGCTGAGCGGCTCGAGTCCCTTGCCCGAGCACACCCTGATTCGCCCTTGTTGCAACTCGAGCTCGGTCGCGCCTATGCCGCAGGCGGTCGGGGCGCCGAGGCCATGGCGGCGCTGCGCCACGCCGTTGAAATCGACAGCGGCCTCGCCGATGGGTGGCGGGAGCTCGCACAGCAGCTGTTCGCTGCCGGCGACGCGCTCGCGGGCGACCAAGCCTACGCGCGCTACGCGCGGCTGTGGCGCGGGCCGCCCGAACTGGACGATGCCAGCCAGGCATTGACTGACAATCGACTGGAAAGTGCCGAGGCAATTCTGCGGCGCCGTCTGCAACAGGCACCGCAGGACGTCGTGGCACTGCGCATGCTGGCCAACCTCGCGACGCGCCGCGAGGACCATCTGGAGGCCGAGCGGCTGCTGCACGAGTGCCTGGCGCTCGCGCCCGGCTACGCCGCGGCGCGCTATGACCTGGCCTGCGTGCTGTATGAGCAGCAACGCATCCCCGAAGTGCTGCCGCTGCTCGAGCGACTGCTGGCACTGGAGCCCGACAACTTCGATTGCCTGAGCCTCAAGGCGCGCAGCGTGCGGCTCATCGGCCGCATCGAGGAGGCTCTCGCCTCGATGGAGAAGGCGGTCGCCGCGCACCCGCGCGAGGATCAGGCCTGGCTGCTGTACGGACACTTGCTGCGCGAGCTGGGACAACCTGGGCGCGCTGTCGAGATGTTCCGGCGCGCTCTGGCAGTGCGGCCCAGCTGCGGTCACGCCTACTCGAGCCTCGCAAATCTCAAGACGTTTCGTTTCGAGGCTGCCGATCTCGAGGCGATGCGTGCGCAGCTCGCGCCCGGGGCGGCGCAGGGCGCAGACCGCATCGAAATCGAGTTCGCCCTAGGCAAGGCGCTCGAGGACGCCGACGAGTTCGCGCCCTCTTTCGAGCACTACCAGCGCGGCAACGCGCTTTACCGCGCCACGGTTTTCTACAATCCGGATGCGATAACCGCGGAAACCGAGATGCACAAGGCGCTTTTCACCACGGATTTCTTCGCCGCGCGCGCCGGTTGGGGAAGCGCGCGGCAGGACCCGATCTTCATCGTCGGGATCCCGCGCTCGGGATCGACGCTACTTGAGCAGATCCTGGCGAGTCACTCGCAGGTCGAGGGCACACACGAGTTGGTTGACATGGGCCGCCTCGCCTTCGAGCTGTGGTCGGGCAAGAACGGCGCCGCACGGCCGCCTTACCCACAGCCGGTCGCCGAGCTCTCGCGGGAAGAGATCGAGGCCCTGGCGGGGCGTTATCTATCGCGAACCCAGGTGTACCGCGCCGAGGCGAAGGCACATTTCGTCGACAAGATGCTCGGCAACTTCAGTCACATCGGCCTGATCCATTTGATGTTCCCTCTCGCCGCGATCATTGACGTGCGGCGTCATCCGCTCGGCTGCGGCTTCTCCTGCTACAAGCAGCTCTTCGGCCGGGGTCAGAAATTCACCTACGATCTGCGGGAGCTGGGCCGCTACTACCGGGACTATGTCGGCCTGATGGAGCATTTCGACGCCGTGCTGTCGGGACGGGTGCATCGGCTCTACTACGAGCGGCTCGTAGCCGATCCGCGCAGCGAGTTGCAAAAGCTCTTCGACTACTGCGGTCTGCCTTTCGAGGAGCAGTGCCTGCGGTTCTACGAAAACCCGCGCGTCGTGCGCACGATCAGCTCCGAACAGGTCCGCCAGCCTCTCTACACCGAAAGCATCGAGCAGTGGCGGCACTACGAGCAGTGGCTCGGACCGTTGAGGGAGGCGCTGGGGGATCTCGTGGAGCGTTACCCGTCGGCAGCGCCGGCATGAACCTCGCTCCGATCTTCGCGACCCCCTTCGCCACCGTGTCGCTCGCCGGAAGTGAAGGCTTCAACCCCGCACTGCTGTCTCTGTTCACCGAGCGTGCCCAGGCGAGCTTCCGCGACCCCGCGCTTCCCGCGCGACCTTTCTGCTTTCGTAGCCGGGAAGACCTCTTCGAGTGGGACGCGGAGCCGGTCGCACGGCTCAGGGACGAGATGCTCGCCGCGCTCTGCTCGGTGGTGATGGCCGCGAGCCTTTACAGCGAGGTCGAGTTCAACGCGCTCGCTCTCCAGGCGCGCGCCCGGTTCATCATCGTGCGCCCCGACGGATACATTCCGGCGGCGAGCGCGCCGCTCGCTTCCTGGTGCGCGCTCTATTGCGTCGCGGCGCCTCCGCCCTCGCCGACCCGCCAGGACAGTGGGGCGCTGCGCCTCTATGAGACGCGCCTGACGACGATGTTCATGGACGCAGCGAACTCGCGGCTGCGACCGCCGTTCGGCGCCGCACATCATGTCTGGCGGCCCGTCCCCGGTCAGATGGCGGTGTTTCCCGCTGCCGTGGGGCACGAAGTCGCCCTGAACCGAAGCGATGAGGACCTGGTTCTCGTCGCTGCCCGCGCGCGCTTTGCGGCGCCCGCTCAGGAAGCCATGCCGCCATGGTGAATGGCCCGATCCGGGTGAGCCCCGTGTTCGCGGTGCCCTTCGGCGAGGCCCGTCTCGGCAATTGTGAGCGGCTCAACCTGGAGCTCGAGGCGCTGTTCCTGGCTCGTGAGAGCGAGGAGTACCGCAACCCAACGCCGAGCCACACCCCTCAGAAGGAGATGTTCGAGAGCCGCTTCAACCTGTTCCGCTGGCCGGAAAGCTGTGTGCGGGAGCTCCGGTCCTTCATGCTCGACGGCGTCGTTCAGACCGTCATTCAGACTTCCGACGTGAAGCCCGAGGATCTCGCCCGGCTCACGATGCACAATCACACCTGGTATCACGTGACGCGCTATGCCGGCTCCTTCGTCGCGCATAACCACCCCCTCGCCTCCTGGTCGGCGGTCTACTGCGTGCGCGCTGGCGAGCGGCCGCCCGGGCAGCCCGAAAGCGGAATGCTGCGCTTCATGGACACCCGCGCCGGGGCTGATTCCTACCTCGATCCCGCCAACCGCAGGCTGCACCCGCCGTTTGCACTCAAGGCTCTCGAGATCCGCCTGGAAGACGGTCAGTTGATCGTCTTCCCTTCCTACGTCTATCACGAGGTCACGCCCTTCTATGGCCGGGACACCCGGGTCACCGTAGCGACCAACTGCTGGTTCGTCTGAGCCGGGAGCCTGGCCTGTAGCTAATTCGCAACACTCGGACACCCTCTCATCGTCCGCCTATCGTAAAACCAGCATCCGAGACGCTTGAGGGGTGCGATGCTGGTTGGCAACACTACGGCAGCATGCTTTAATTCCGCGCCAAGTTGAGCGGCGGGCCCCGGCGAGGGTCGCCCAGGGCCCCCCGCGTGATCGGCTCATCGGGCCATTCGCACTCGAATCACTGGGAGAACCCACACATGGCGAAAAGTCGCAGCTTGCAGCAGGCGGTGCGCTTCGCACTGGCCACGGCCGCCGCGGGCGTCTCGACGCTTCACGCGCAGACGGCGCCGGCTCCGGGCGCAGCCCCTATCGAAGAGGTGGTGGTCACCGGATCGCGCCTGGCGACGCCCAACGAGGCATCGATCAGCCCGATTACCACAGTGTCCGCGACCGACCTTCAGGCCACGGGTCTCACCCGCGTCGAGGACGTGCTCAACAACCTGCCCATGGTCTTCGCGGGACAGAACTCGACCGTGTCGAACGGTTCGGACGGCACAGCCACGGTCGACCTGCGCGGCTTAGGTCCGCAGCGCACGCTGGTGCTCATCAACGGTCGGCGCCTGGGCCCTGGCTTCCCGGACGGTCGTAACTTCTCCGACATCAACGAGATTCCGGCGGCCCTGATCGAGCGCGTCGACATCCTGACCGGCGGCGCCTCGTCGGTGTACGGCGCGGATGCCGTGGCGGGCGTCGTGAACTTCATCGTCAACACCCGCTTCCAGGGTGTGCGTGTCGACGCCTCCTATAACTTCAACCAGCACCATAACAGCAACGCCGTGGCGAGCCTGGTCTCGGCCCACAATTACCCCTTGCCCTCGAGCAACGTCGACACCGGCTTTGGCAAGACGGCCTCGATCCTCATGGGGTCGAACTTCGCGGACGACAAAGGCAACGCAACCTTGTACGCCACGTTCGACCACGCGGGAGCCATCCTTCAGAGCAAGTACGACTACTCGGCGTGCAGTCTGGACGCGAGCAGCACCGTGGCCAACGCGCTGGCGTGCGGAGGCTCCTCGACCTCGGCCGGCGGCCGCTTCCTCGCCTTCGCGAACTCGGGAGCGCTGTTGTTCAGCGATACCGTCGACCGGACGAGCGGACAGTTCCGGCGGTTCAGCTCCGCGACCGATGCCTACAACTTCGGCCCGCTGAACTTCTACCAGCGGCCGAACGAGCGCTGGTCGGCGGGCGGATTCCTGAACTACGACATCAATCCGCACCTCAGCCCCTATGCGGAGGTCATGTTTACCCGCAATACCTCGGATGCTCAGATCGCGCCGAGCGGCTCTTTCGGGGTAGTGGCCTTCATTCCTTGCAACGACCCGCTCCTCACGGCGCAGGAGCAATCGACCATCTGCTCGCCCGCGAACCTCACGGCTCAGGGGCAGCCCGCGACCGGCGGCGGCATCACGATTCACGTTCTCCGGCGTAACATCGAGGGCGGCGGGCGCGTAGCCAGCTTCGACAGCAACACATTCCGCACGGTCGTAGGCATAAAGGGCGACCTCGGCGACACCTGGAGGTTCGACGTCAACGCAGAGCGTGGCACGCTGACCGGCAGCAACCAGAACCTGAACTATCTCTCCAACGCGAGCATCGCCAACGCGCTGGACGTGGTGCCGGGACCGGGCGGCGCTCCGACCTGCCAGTCGGTCATCAGTGGCACCGACCCGGCCTGCGTGCCGTGGAACATCTGGGTGCCGGGCGGTGTCAGTGCGGCGGCGCTCAAGTACCTGTCGATTCCGCTCCTCGTCGAGGGCGACGTCGCCGAGCAGGTGGTCTCGGGCTCCCTCACGGGCGATATCGGCAAGTACGGGGTCAAGCTCCCGTCGGCCGACCAGGGCCTGCAGTTCAACATCGGTGCCGAGTGGCGTTCCGAATCGGCCGACTTCCGCCCGGACCTCGAGAGCCAGCTGGGCAATGCCGCCGGCTCCGGTGGTCCGACCGTTCCGGTGTCGGGGAACTTCCACGTGAAGGAAGTCTTCACGGAAATGCGCATGCCGCTGGCTGACCACGCCCCGTTTGCGGACTCGCTCGCGCTCGAGGGCGGCTATCGCTATTCGGACTACACCCTAGGCTTCACGACCAACACCTATAAGCTTGGCCTCGAGTGGAAGCCGGTGCAGGACCTGAGAGCGCGCGGAAGCTACCAGCGCGCGGTGCGAGCCCCGAACATCGGCGAGCTCTACTCCCCGCAGGCCGTGTTGCTGGACGGCTCGACCGATCCGTGCGCCGGCTCCACCCCTTCGGCGACCGCGGCGCAGTGCCAGTTCGCCGGAGTGAGCGCCGCGCAATACGGCAATATCGCGCTCAATTCGGCGCAGCAGTACAACGGTCTCCTCGGCGGCAACCCGAAACTGGCGCCGGAGCCTTCCGATACCTACTCGATAGGCTTCGTCCTGCAGCCGCGCGTGGTGCCGAACCTGAGTATCTCGGTGGATTACTTCAACATCAAGGTGAAGGAGACCATCGGGGCGATCGGCGCCGACATCATTATCTCCAACTGCCTCTCGACACATGATTCGGCCTACTGCTCGGCGATCCATCGCGATCCGACCGGCTCGCTGTGGCTCACTTCGAATGGATACATCAGCGATACCAACGTCAACTTCGGATCACTGTCGACCAAGGGCCTCGATGTCAAGGGCAGTTACCGCCTGAACGTCGGGACGTTCGGGTCTCTGTCGTTCGGGCTCGAGGGCACGAAGCTCAACAGTCTGGACACCCAGCCGCTCACCGGCGGGCCGACCTACGACTGCACGGGGTTCTTCGGCGTCAAGTGCGGCGCCTCGACTCCCTCCTGGCGGCACGTCTTCAACATGACCTGGTCGACCCCGTGGAGCGCGCTCGATGTCGGCCTGCGCTGGCGCTACCTCGGCTCGGTAAACTCGGAGCAGACGAGCAGTGATCCGCAGCTGAACGGCGTACCGGTGCCGATCGCGCAACGCATTCCGGCCTACAACTACCTCGACCTCCAGGGGCAGTTCTCGATAACGAAGTCCGTGCGCATGCAGCTCGGCATCAACAACCTCACCGACAAGGATCCGCCGATCATACAGTCCGGCGGCGGTCTGCTCGGCGCAGGGTCTGACTGTCCGACGCTCACCCCGAACGGCAGCTCCTGCAACGGCAACACCTGGCCGGGAACCTACGATGCGATGGGCCGCTACATCTTCGCCCGCGTGACGGCGCAGTTCTAAAAAGACGAGTTTCGGACGACCTGATACGGCGGGCTTCGGGCCCGCCGTTTCTTTTTGTCAGCGCAGGCGCTGCGCGCGGTGCGTGCGCCCCTTGGAGGTCGTCATCAGAAACGACCCGAAGGCAGCACGCTCGATGGTCACCGAATCCCCCTTGGCGAGCAGGGGGTCCAGCTCATCGAGCAGCCACAACTGCCCACCCTCGAGCTCGACGGTGGAGCGACCGTCCGGGCTCGCGCCGACCCCGACGATCCGGGCAGTGATCGATCTAGGGGGCGCCGGCGGCGCGGGATGCTCGGCCTGATAGAGCCCGAAGGACTCCTTCGGCGAAGGCGGCGGCGCTGCCGGCACGCCTGGCGGAGCCTCCGCGGCGGGCCGCGCCGAAGGCGCCTGCGCGACCTCGGCAGGGGGCGGAGCGGCCCCCCCGGAAGCCGTCGGCGCAGGCAGCGCTCGCTCGCGGGCGGCGAGCCGGTCGTAACAGACGACTCGCTCGGTAGGATCGCAGATCGAGGCGCACGCCTTAAGGGGGCTCGCGGACGCGGGGGCCGGAGTCTCCTGCGCACCCGTTACCGCCGCATTCCACAGACAGCCGGCTGCGAGCGTCCGAGCCGCCCAGCTCATCAGAGCCTCCCCCATGGTCTGCGCTTTGACGCGATCGATTCTAGCGGTTGCCTGCGGGCGATCAGCCGGGCGAAGGCGGCGAGCACGAGCGCGTCCAGTCCTGCGCCGTCGCGCCCGGGTTGTGCCAGCCGCAGGGACCGGTGAGCAAGCCTTCCGCTCGCAGCGGGCCCCAGCTGCCCACGACATAGGGCACGGGCTCGGTCGGGTGCAGCACCGGATCGACGATCTTCCACGCGGCTTCCACCTCGTCCTCGCGCGCGAAATGCGCGGTATCGCCGATGAGCGCGGCGCTGATGAGGACCTCGTAGGCGTCCATGTCATCGCTGCGCTGCTGGGCGAGGAAGAGCTCGATCGGCCGACCGGTCATCACGGGCCCCGGGCGCTTGGTGTGCGCGCCGAGCGCGATGGCGACATCAGGGCCGACGCGGAAGCGCACGTGATTCGGCTGCTCGGGACCCAGGTCGCCGAACACGTTGACGGGCGGCGGCTTGAGGTCCACGACCACCTCCGTGGCCGTCACCGGGAGGCGCTTACCGGCGCGCAGGTAGAACGGCACCCCGCCCCAGCGCCAGGAGTCGATCGCGAGCGCCAGCGCGGCGTAGGTCTCGACCTGCGAGTCTGCGGCCACGCCCGGCTCCTCGCGGTAGCCGATGAACTGCCCGCGCACCACCTGTGCCGGCGCGAGCGGGCGCACCGCCCGCAGCACCTTCACCTTCTCATCGCGCAGCGCTTCGCCCTCGGTGTTGACCGGCGGCTCCATGGTGAGCAGCGCCATGATCTGCAGCAGATGGTTCTGTATGACGTCGCGGATCGCGCCGGTCTCCTCGTAGAAGCGGCCGCGCCCGCCGATCCCGATGGCCTCGGCCATGGTGATCTGCACGCTGGCGACGAAGTTGCGGTTCCACACCGGCTCGAGGAACGAGTTGGCGAAGCGGAAGTACAGCAGGTTCTGCACCGCTTCCTTGCCGAGGTAGTGATCGATGCGAAAGATGCTGCCTTCGGGAAAGTGCGCGTGGAGCGTCTCGTTCAGCGCGCGCGCCGAGGCGAGGTCGTGCCCGAAGGGCTTCTCGATCACCACGCGCGCCCCTCGCGCGCTGCCGGAACCGCTCAGGTGCTCGATGACCGCCGGGAACATGCTGGGCGGAATCGCGAGATAGTGCAGCGGCCGCTGCGCTTCCCCGAGCGTGCGGCGCAGCTTGTCGAACGTGGCGCGGTGGTTGTAGTCGCCGTCCACGTAACGCAGCAGCTCCGTGAGGCGCCCGGCCACCGTCTCGTCTGCGCCCGGGACGAACGCCTTGAGACTGTCCCGCACGCGGTTGACGAGCCATTTGACGTCGCATCCCTGGCGCGCCACGCCGACCACCGGCACGGCGAGCAGGCCGCGGCGCAAGAGGTGGTAGAGCGCCGGATAGATCTTCCGGTAGCACAGGTCGCCCGTGGCTCCGAAGAGCACGATGGCATCGCAGTCGCGGCGTTCCATGGTCGCTGTGCCCTCAGGCGGACTTCTCGGCGTGACCGCCGAAGGCGAGGCGCATCGCCGAGAGTACCTTATTGGCGAACTCCGCCTGCCCGCGCGACTCGAAGCGCGAGTAGAGCGCCGCGGAGAGCACCGGCGCCGGCACGCCGGTCTCGATCGCCGCCTCCAGCGTCCAGCGCCCTTCGCCGGAATCGGACACGCGCCCCCCGAAGGCGGTGAGCTTCTCATCCCGCGCCAGCGCCTGCGCGGTGAGATCGAGGAGCCGCGAGGAGATGATGCTGCCGTGGCGCCAGACTTCCGTGATGGCCGCGAGGTCGAGCCGGTACTGAAAAAAGCGCGGGTTCGCGAGCGGCGCGGTCTCGGCGTCCGCCGCAGCGGCGCCGAGGCCGGCGTCGGCATGGGCGAGCACGTTCAGGCCCTCCGCGTAAGCCGCCATCAGCCCGTACTCGATGCCGTTGTGAATCATCTTGACGAAATGGCCTGCGCCGGGCGGGCCGCAGTGCAGGTAGCCGAGCGCGGCCGCCGCGGCGCTCGCGGCCCGGCCGGGGGCGGCACCCGAGGCGGCCTCGCCCCGGGCAGCGGCCGGCATCCGGCCTGCGGGCGCGAGCGTCGCCAGCGCCGGCTCGAGCAGCGCGACCGCGTCCGGCTCCCCGCCGATCATCAGGCAGAACCCCTGCTCGAGCCCGAGCACCCCGCCGCTCGTGCCGACGTCGAGGTAGCGGATGCCGGCGGCGCGGAGCTCATCCGCACGGCGGATGTCGTCGCGGTAGTTGGAGTTGCCGCCGTCGATGAGCACGTCGCCCGAGCCGAGGAGCGGCTTCAGCTGCCCGATCACCGAGTCGACGATCGCCGCCGGCACCATGATCCACAGGGCCCGCGGCGGCGGCAGCAGCCGCACCAGCTCCGCGAGCGAGTGCGCCCCCTGCGCGCCCTCCGCGGCGAGCGCCTGCACCGTCGCGGGCTTGCGGTCGTAGGCCACGCACTCGTGACCGCCCTTCAGCAGGCGCCGGACCATGTTGGCGCCCATGCGCCCAAGTCCGATCATCCCGATCTGCATGAAGGCCTCCTTGAAGTACCGTGACGGACCGCAGCCTCGCCGCCCGGGCAGTATAATGGTTCACAATCCCGGGAGCGTCTTGCACGCGTGTGGCAGCAGTGCCACCGACATGATGCGTGGAGTGAAGCTGTGCCGCACCATGCCCGCTCGCAATGAAATCACCTCAGCGTCCACCGAAATGCTGCATGCGGCAGCCACGGCCTACGGCACCCGCGATTGGGCGACGGCCGAGCGCTTGTGCCGGCTGATCCTGACGGACGGACGCGATCGGTTCGAAGCGCTGAACCTGCTCGGCATCATTCAGGCGCAGACGCGTCGGCTGGACGAAGCGGCAGTGCTGCTGGCGCGCGCCGTCGCCGCGCGGCCCGACAACGCGACGGTGCACAACAACTACGCCAATGTGCTGCGGGATCTCGGACGCCCGGGAGAAGCCGTGGCCGAATACGATCGCGCGGTAGCGCTCGACCCGGGCTACGCAGAGGCTTTCAACAACCGTGGCGGAGCGTTGCAGGCGCTCGGCCAGCTCGACGCCGCGCTGGCGAGCTACGATCGGGCGCTTGCGCTACGGCCCGATTACGCCGAGGCACACTACAATCGCGGCGTCATCTGGCAGAGTTTCGGGCAACCGGAAGAGGCGCTGCAATGCTATGCGCGCGCGCTGCACTTCAGCCCCGGGCTCGTCACGGCGCACTACAACCGGGGCATCGTGCTGCACCAGCTCCGGCGCCTTCCGGAGGCGCTGCGAAGCTACGACGAGGCGTTACGGATCGCCGCGAGCGCCGAGGCGCAGAACAACCGCGGCAACGTGCTGCTGGAGCTCGGACGCCTTGAGGAGGCGCTCGAGAGCTATGATCACGCGCTGCGAGTCAACCCCTCACTCGCCGACGCCCATAACAATCGCGGGAACGCGTTGCAGGCGCTGAAGCGACCGGAGGAAGCGCTCGGCAGCTACGCGCGGGCGCTCGAGCTCAATCCGGATCTGCCCTGGCTCTACGGAATCTGGCTCCACGCGAAGTTGCGGCTCTGCGACTGGACACACATCGACTCCGAGATCGGCGAGCTCGCGGCGAGGATCGTGCAGGGCAGGAAGGCGACCCAGCCGTTCATCGTGCTGGCCGTGAAGGATTCACCGGAACTGCAACGCCGTGCAGCGGAGATCTGCGCGGAGGACTGGGTGCTCGCGAGCCGAGCCTCGCCGCCGCTCCTCAGGCGGGCGGCACACCGCCTCATCCGGGTCGGTTATTACTCCGCCGACTTCCGCAATCACGCGATGGCGCAACTGATGGCGGGGGTGTTCGAGCTGCACGACCGCCAGCGCTTCGAGCTCACCGCGTTCTCCTTCGGGCCGCATCAACCCGACGACATGACCGAGCGACTGCGCGGCGCGTTCGATCGATTCCTCGACGTCCGTGGCAGATCGGACGACGAGGTGGCGCAGGCGTCCCGGGAGCTCGGGATCGATATCGCGGTCGACCTCATGGGTTTCACCCAGGATTCCTGCCCCGGGATCTTCGCGCACCGTGCAGCGCCCCTTCAGGTGAGCTATCTCGGCTACGCGGGGACGACCGGTGCCCCTTACATCGACTACCTCGTCGCGGACCGGATCGTGATCCCCGAGCAGTCGCGCCGGTTCTACTCGGAGAAGGTGCTGTACCTGCCGAACAGCTACTTTCCGAACAGTTACGAGATCAATCAGCGCAAGTCAGCCTCGACGGACCCGGAGCCTTCACGGGCGCAGCTCGGCCTGCCGGGGACCGGCGTCGTCTTCTGCTGCTTCAACAGCGCCTACAAGATTGCTCCGGGCACCTTCGAGAGCTGGATGCGAATCCTCGCGGCTGTGCCGGAGAGCGTGCTGTGGCTGCTGACTGACAATCCAACGGCGATCCGCAACCTGCGTCGGGAAGCCGAGCGATGCGGCGTCGGCGGCAGGCGCCTCACATTCGCAGAGCCCCTGCCGCTCGCGCAGCACCTGCCGCGGCATCGCGTGGCGGACCTGTTCCTCGACACGCTGCCGTGCGGTGCGCACACGACCGCGACGGATGCTCTGTGGACCGGCCTGCCAGTGCTGACCCTGGCCGGAGAGTCGCTGGCGGCGCGAGTCGCGGCGAGCCTGCTGACGGCGGTCGGGCTGCCGGAGCTCATCACCACCACCCGGGAGGATTATGAGGCGCTGGCGATCGCGCTCGCGACCGATCGCGAGCGGCTGGCCGCCTTGAGGAGGCGCCTGGCGGCCAACCGTCTAACCATGCCGCTCTTCGACACCGGGCTCCTGACCCGCGCTCTGGAGACGGGCTACCAGGAGATTCACCGGCGTCATCAGGCCGGTCTCGATCCCGAGGACGTGCAGGTGCCCGCGGAACCGACCGGCTAGTTCGGCACGCGCCGGATCTGCGCGCCGAGCTGCGCCAGCTTCTCCTCGATCGCCTCGTAGCCGCGATCGATGTGATAGATGCGCTCGACGTCGGTGCGTCCCTCGGCGATCAGTCCCGCGAGC
>Ga0209154_1000794_pt1 | contig 19814 bp, 21 predicted proteins | sample GraSoiAngelo_121_FD_185878 | JGI IMG/M metagenome (GOLD analysis project Ga0209154, IMG submission 185878) | Grasslands soil microbial communities from the Angelo Coastal Reserve, California, USA - 14_0919_12_20cm (SPAdes) (version 2) | ecosystem: Environmental > Terrestrial > Soil > Grasslands ... | reverse complement strand
CCGTCGTGCGACCAAACCGGAGTGCCCGGACTCTTCGATTTCACCCACTTCCACTCCTCGACGACGTCCCGGTCGGCTTGCTTGATGAGCTTGCGCATTCTGCTCAGGGTTTCTCCGGCCAGTCCCCGAGCTCGGCGATTCTTTTCGAGATGAGCTCCGCTGCCGACTGGCCTTGGCTCGCGCCCGACTTTGTCATGTTCGCATCCTAGAAGTTCAAGATACGCCGAACTGCTTTGCGTACTCCGCGTGCAGTCGTTGCCAGCCAGCGAACTTCATCGCCTCGGGACCAACGATGCGGCCGAGGGGGGTCCCATTGAGCAGGTGATCCAGAACATCGAAGCAAAGGTGCCACCCGGCAGCACCCATCGCGATGAAGCGGCGATCGATGTTGGTCCACAGCGTCAGCCGCGTGCCGCCACCAACGGCTTCGAGTTGCCACCGCATATCGAAGCCACCCCAGTTGTACTCGAGCACCGTGGGAGCGTCGGCTCGCGTCACCGTTGTTTCGGTGACGTGCGGCGTGGGCGCTCCGACCGTGGTGAGCTTCACCCTGGTTCCAACCGTCCCCAGGCTCCCAGCGGCGTCGAAGGGCGCCCACTCGCGCAGCTGCGCCGGGTCGGTAAGCGCTTGCCAGACTTTTTCCGGTGAGTGACGCAGTTCTCTGACTACAATGAGCGTCCACTTCTCTCCGTCCTTGCGTACCTGCGCCCCGCTGGCCGGACCCGGTGTGTACTGCTGGCGATCGATCATCTGTCCTCCTACGCGTACCGACCGTAAGCCACGAAGGCCGACAGCAGCCCCATCACGACCGCCCAAACCATCGGGTTGGTAGCGGCCAGTTTGAGCGAATACCGCGCGTACAGCCCGGCGAGGGCCAGGGTTTCCAGCGCGAGCGCGCCCGCGGCGAGCGGGGTCAGGATCGGCATCCACTGCGCGGCGGCGGGGACGACCAGCAGGACGGCGCCCAGCATCTCGAGCACGCCGAGCGCGCGCCATCCGCCGCGCGAGAGCGCGCGCATGTGGTTCGCGAGCTGGTCGAACTTGAACACCTTGTATGCCCCGCCCGAGAAGTAGAGGAAGGCGAGCGCGACCTGGATGACCCATAAGAGAATGCTCATCGTTTTCTCCTTGTCTTCCGTTTCGCTGGCGTTGACTGCTCCAGGCGGTCGAGGTGACGTTCGAGCGCATCGACGTGAGCGGACCAGAGCTGGCGGAACTGCGCCAGCCAGGCATCCACCTCCTGGAGGGGTTCTGGCTTCAAGCGGTAGAGCCGGCGCTGTGCATCCACCGTGGATTCCACGAAACCGGCCTCGCGCAGCACGCGCAGGTGCTTGGACACGGTCGGCTGCGGCATACGAAGCCGACGCTCGATTTCTCCCACCGACTGTTGGGACGAGACCAGGAGGCGCAGGATCGCGCGGCGGTTCGGCTCCGCGAGGATTGCGAACGCAGATTCCATGCTCTTAGCATACGCCACAGAGCATATACTTGTCAAGGCATATACGGAGCAACTGCTCAGGGGGTCATCGCGTTTCTGGCTCCCTGGGGCTGCGGTAGCAGAAGGGCATTCACCGTAACCGTCACGGTGCTGGCGCTCATCGCGAGCGCGGCCCACGCGGGCTTGAGCAGGATTCCCAGTGACGGATACAGCACGCCGGCCGCGAGCGGGATGGCCATCAGGTTGTAGGTCGCGGCCCAGAACAGATTCTGCTTGATCTTGCGTCGCACACGGCGCGCAAGAACAAGCGCGACTGGGACGTCGGCTGGGTCGTCCTTCATTAGAATGATTCCTGCTGTGTCGATCGCCACGTCGGTTCCCGCGCCGATCGCGATGCCGACCGTCGCCGCCGCCAGCGCCGGAGCATCGTTTACCCCATCCCCGACCATGGCCACCGGGCGGCCTTGCTCCTCGAGCCGCCGGACCTCGGCAGCCTTGTCACCCGGCAATACCTCGGCGCGGACATCATCGATGCCGAGCGTGCGAGCGACTGTTTCGGCGGTGGCCCGGCTGTCCCCCGTGAGGAGCAGGACGCGGATGTCGAGGTCGTGGAGCGCTGAAACGGCACTCTTGGCGGTCGGGCGAATCCGGTCGGCGACGGCGATGAGACCGAGCATCCGGCCGGCCGCTGCCACGTAGAGGACAGTCTTGGCTTCCGCTCGCAACTTCTCCGCTTCGTGTTCGAGCCCCACCGTGACCCCGTTGCGGTCAAGCAATCTGCGATTACCGACCAGCACGGTCCGACCGCCCACGCTTGCCTGTACGCCGTGGCCCGGAACGGCCTCGAAATGGGAGGGCGGATCGATGACAAGCGACCGCTTCCTGGCAGCCTCGACAACGGCCGTGGCGAGTGGGTGCTCCGACTGCGCATCGGCTGCCGCAGCGAGCCGGAGGATCGCTGCCTCTTCGACGCCGGCTGCGGGAACGACATCCGTTACGGACGGCCTCCCTTCCGTGAGCGTGCCGGTCTTGTCGAAGACAACCGTGTCCACTTGGGCAGCCGCCTCGAGAACCGTGGCGGTTCGGAAGAGCACGCCGGCTCGCGCTGCTCGCCCGACGCCGACCGTGATCGCCGTCGGCGTCGCGAGCGCAAGCGCGTCCGGACAGGCGATCACGATGGCGGCGACCGCCGCCGACAGTGCAAAGGAGAGGCCCTGGTGTCCGAACACGAGCCAAGCCGCGAACGTGATGACGCCGGCTGCGAGCGCCACGATCACCAGGTACTTTCCGGCGAGGTCCGCCAGCCGCTGCGCCGGCGCCTTCGAGGACTGCGCCTCCTGGACCATGGCGACGATCCGAGCGAGCGCCGTGTCGGCTCCGACCCGGGTTGCTCGGAACCGAAACGCTCCCCGCTGGTTGTGCGTCCCACCCACGACCTCGTCGCGCGGCCCCTTCGCGACCGGCACCGGCTCGCCAGTGAGCATCGATTCGTCCACGTAGCTCGAACCCTCGATCACGACGCCGTCCACCGGAATGGTGTCGCCCGGCCGAACCGCGAGGATGTCACCCACCGCGACGGCTTCGAGCGGCACCTCCTCCTCGTGCCCATCCCGGACGCGCCGCGCGGTGGGCGGCGCGAGCTTGAGCAGCGCCTCGACCGCCCGGCCAGTGGCCAAACGGCTCCGCATCTCCATCCAGTGGCCCAGCAGACTGAAGGCGGTCAACATTGCAGCAGCATCGTAGAATGGCTCGCCCGGCAGCCCGAATGTGACCGCGACCGAGTACACGTAGCTCACGAGAATGCCGGTCGCGATCAGAGTCATCATCGTGAGCTCGCCCTGCCGCAGCGAACGCGCCGCGGACGACACGAACGGCCACCCGCCCCACCAGACGACGATCGAGGTCAGGACGAAACCGAGGAGGGCGGGCGACATCCCGAACGGCGGTGCGAGCGCGCGGCCGAAGAGTGAGGTGCCAAGCGGTGAGTAGAGGATGATCGGGACCGTGAGGATCGCCGACCCGATGAACCGGCGTAGCATGTCCTGCACCATGTGCGCCCCGTGCTCGTGTTCTGGGGGACCTTTGGCTGCCGCAGCCGCTTCCGCGTCGTGAACGTGCCGCTCCACAGGATGCTCCCGAGTCAATGAGTCCGGCGCTCGTAACAGGAAGCCCGAACATCACCCGCAGTGTCGTGAGAAACTCACAGCATAACTCACAGCATGCGACCCCCTGAAACGTCATCAGGGGGTCGTCGTTTTCGATGGCGCACCTCGGCAGTTGTTACAACGGCACCGAAACCGTCTTGATCTCCTCGCCCTTCGCGAGGGTGACATCGGCGACGGCGCGGCCATCCTTCAACGACGGCGTGATGCTAACTGCGTGATAGGCGGCGTTGTCTCGCAGGGCCTTCTCCACCGCTGCCCGGAGGGACACCTTCGCCTTGGCCATCGCCGCGCTCTGGCTCTGTGCGGCCGTGTAATCTTCGCCTGCTGCGATCGGCTCGGCCTTCACCACCCTACCGGTGTTGTGGTCTACGATCACCTCAAAGAACTTGCCGTCTTTCACGGTGTAAACGGAGAGCTGCAGCTTCCCTTCCTCCATCTCGAACTTGGCGGAAATCGGCTGGCCGTGACTTGCGCTCGCCGCCAGACCACGATTGAGGGACACCGGAGCGCCTATCACGGCTTTTGCCAGCGCACCGTGGCCACCTTCCTCTTCCTGGGCCGCGAGAGTAGTCCCCCAGCACGCCGCGGCCAGGGCCAGAACCGGAACGCTCCACGTCATCGTCTTCATGTGATGCCTCCGATCTAAGTCTTCTTGACGTTCATTTTGTCCAACGCGGCGCGGAGCCCGTGCGCCAGCTTGAGCGCGTCGTCGTTCGCCCAGTAGTGCATGAAGAAGAGGTGCGGGCTGTCGGTCAGCATATGACTATGGAGGGCCGTGATCGCGATGCCGTTGTCGCGCAGGGCCCGGATCACGGGGTTCACCTCATCTCCGATCAAGACGAAATCCCCGGTGATCGCCGCCTTGCCACCAGCCGTCGGCTGGAAGTTGATCGCTGTTGCGAGTCCCATGGACGGCGGCACCTCAACTCCCTCAGCCGTTATCGTTTCCGCGCGCGGTACGCCCACCTGGTACACGCCGCCGTTCACCCTGCCATGAAACCCGAGTATCTGCCCGATCTGAGCGGTGTCGATGCCCAGGCTCGCCGCGGGCGGCGCCGCGGGAGCTGCGCCGAGCGGTGTGCCCGTTAACGCGAGCCCGGCGTGGACCGCGGCCGCAAGCTTCGCCGGCGTGCCGTGACCGCCGATGTGCATGTACATCACGTGCGGGGACTCGTGCAGCAGATGGTTGTGCAGCGCGGTCTGCTCGATGCCGCCTTCCTGGAGCTTCGCGAGGACCGGGCCGACCTCGGCTTCGAGCAGCACCAGGTCACCCATCAGCATCGCCTGCGTGTCACTCACCTGCTTGAACGCGGCCCAGGAGCCGAGCGCGAGCGCGGGCTTCAGCGCCACGCCCGCGGCGGTAACGTGGAGGTCGCCGCGCGGCATGCCGACCTTGTAGGCCCCGTCCGGCTGCAAAGTCCCGGACTTGCCGAGCCCCGCGTCTACCTGTTTCCAGTCGATGGGCGCGAGCGGTTGCTGCGCCTGCTGGCGTGCTGGCACGATCAGTAGCAGCGCGGCGAGCGCCGAGAAACGTGGGCCCATTGTCTCCTCCCGTGAGTTGATCCCGATCCAGCGGAGCCTTGCTACGTAATTTCTCGCATGATACACTAGCCCGACGACTTCCGGGTCAAGATAAGGCGCAGGTTGCAACGTCTCGGCGCCGCCGCGATCGAGGGGAGGTGCCGTCCATGGCCGACGAGCGAGCCAGCCTGCGAGCGTTGCTGCTCTACTTCCTGCGGCTCGGTACCTTGGGGTTCGGCGGGCCGATCGCGCTCGCCGGGCACATGGAGCAGGACCTCGTGGAGCAGCGCGGCTGGATCAGCGCGCAGGAGTACAAGGAGGGCCTCGCCTTTGCGCAGCTCGCCCCGGGCCCGCTCGCGGCCCAGCTTGCGATCTACCTCGGCTGGGTTCGGGGCCGGGTGCTCGGCGCGACGCTGGCGGGGATCGCCTTCGTGGCGCCCTCGTTTCTCATGGTGCTCGTGCTGTCCGCGCTGTACGTCCGCTTCGGCGGGCTGCCGTGGATGCAAGGGCTGTTCTACGGGATCGGTGCCGCCGTCATCGCCATCATCGCCCGCAGTGCGCTGAAACTCGTGCGGATGACGCTGGGCCGAGATCACCTGCTCTGGATTCTCTTCGCCGTGAGCGCCGTGGTGACGGCCTGGACCGAGTCCGAGATCATCTGGGTCTTCTTGGTGTGCGGGCTCGTGCCGATGCTGCTCCGAGGACGGCGGACGACTCCGGCGACGACCGCGCTCGCGCTTCTACCGGTCGCTCCGGGTCTCGCTAGTGGTCTCGGAGGCCCCGCGTCGGTGGGAGTGCTCTGGAAGATCCTTACGTATTTCGCTGGCGCCAGCCTCTTCGTGTTCGGGAGCGGGCTCGCGATCGTGCCGTTCCTGTACGGGGGAGTAGTCCGCCAGTTCCACTGGCTCACAGAGCGGCAGTTCATCGATGCCGTGGCCGTTTCAATGATCACACCGGGGCCCGTGGTAATCACGGTCGCGTTCATCGGCTACCTCGTGGCGGGACTCGCGGGTGCGATCCTCGCCGCGATTGGGGTCTTCCTGCCCGTGTATCTCATCACCGTGCTCTTGGCTCCCCATTTCCACCGAGTGGCCAAGAACCGACAGGTGAAAGCGTTCGTCGATGGCGTCACGGCCGCGGCGACCGGGGCCATCGCTGGGGCCGCGGTGATCCTCGGGCGGCGGGCGCTCACGGACGTGCCAACGATCCTCATCGCGCTCGTGACCTTGGCGCTCCTGCTGGTCCCCAAGAAGATCCCGGAACCAGTGTTGATTCTTGCCGCAGGAATTGTCGGGCTCGTGCTTAAGGGCATGTGGTGAGGACGCGCGTCAGCATTGCGCTCGCGGGGATCAGCATACTGAGTCGCATGGCAGCGGCTCAACAGGATAACTCGGGAGGCAGGAGAGCGAGCTCTGCGACGATTCGAGCGACGCTGATCCGGGCGCCGGTGACGCTCGATGGCAGGCTGGACGAGCCGTTCTGGGCGGCGGCGGACTCGATCAACGACTTCCGCCAGCGCGAACCGCTTGAGGGGTCCCCCGCCACGGAGCGGACAGTCGTCAAGGTGGCGCATGACGCCGACGCTCTCTACATCGTCGTGCGCTGCTACGACTCCAACATGCGCAGCGTGCGGGCCAGCCAGCTCCGCCGGGACGCCGATCTTTCGAGCGACGACAACGTCCAGCTCCTCATCGACAGCTTCGACGACCGCCGGAGCGCCTTCGTGTTCGCCACCAATCCGAACGGCGCCCTGTGGGACGCGCAGTTCTCAGGCGTCGACGACTTGAACGAAAATTGGAACGGTATCTGGGACGTCGCCGTTTCACGCGATAGCGCCGGATGGACGGCCGAGTTCCGCATCCCGCTGCTCGCCCTGCGGTTTCACGCTGGGACGAACCCGGAGTTCGGGTTCAACGTCCGGCGCTTCATTCGACGCAAGAACGAGGAGGACCTGTGGCGCTCGTACGGCCGGGCGCAGGGGTTCTACCGCCTGAACAACGAAGGAGCAATCATGGATCTCGGGGATCTGCGCCGTCCCCACGATCTCGAGCTGTACCCATATGCGCTCGGTCGGGCCGTGGAGACGGAGCACGACAGCGTCGGCAGGGAGACAATGGGCGGCTATTTCGGCGGCAAGGGCGGGGTCGACGCTAAGCTCGGCATCACACCGACGTTGACCGCGGACGTCACGGTCAGCACCGACTTCGCGCAGGTAGAAGCCGACCAGCAGGTCGTCAACCTCACCCGATTTCCCTTCTTCTTTCCCGAGAAGCGCCAGTTCTTCCTCGAATCGAGCGGGCAACTCGACCTGGGGACGCCGGGCCGGGTGCAGCTGTTCTACTCGCGCCGCATCGGCCTCGACACGAGCGGTGCGCCGGTGCCGATCCTCGCGGGGGGCCGGCTCTACGGGCGGCTCGGGCCGTGGAGGATCGGTGTCCTCGACGCGCAGACCGGGGGGGGGGCAGACAAGGCCAACGACGCTGTCGTTCGGGTCCAGCACGACCTGTTCGACCGGTCGTACATCGGGGCGATCGGCACGCTCCACGCGGGGTCCGGTGGCCAAGGTGTACAGCGAGCGGGGGGCTTGGACGTCGACCTCCCGCTCGTCGTCCATGGGGCCAACCTCGAGCCCAAGTTCTGGATTGCCGGCAGCCAAACGCCGGGGGTGCCGGGGACCCCGTACGCCTGGCGGCTCTCCACCGATAACCCGAACGACCTCTTCGACAATTTCGTCTCACTGTACCGCATCGACTCGGGGTTCGCCCCGCCCTTGGGCTTCGTCCGCCGCACGGGGATCTGGGAAACGACCGGGCACGTGGACTTCATGCCGCGGCCCGGCGTGCTCGGGATCCGGCAGCTCGACTTCACCTTTCCCATCCCGAGCTGGGACATCATCGCGAACGGGACGGGCTCACTCTTGCGGAGCGCGGATTGGCAGACGGCGTGGTTCGAATGGCGGGTGTTCGGAGGCGACCGGCAGAATGGCGATCACTTCGAGGTCAACTTCCAACGGCTTATGGATGCCCCGACCGACGCCTTCGACATCTTCAAGGGCGTCATGATCCAGCCCGGCCGCTACTGGTGGTCGCGTTATGAGCTCCAGTACTTCATGAACCCGGGCCGCCCCCTGAGCTTCGGATCGTTCGTGAACTGGGGCCAGTTTTACGGCGGTCACAGCACCGATTTCGAGCTTACGGCAGCGTGGCGCGGCGGTGGCCATATCATCGTGAGCACCGATCTGACCCGGACAAGAGCTGACCTGCCGGTCGGCACGTTCACGGCCGTGTTGTCGGCGAGCCGGTTGGAGTACGATTTCAATGCGCGCACGAGCCTGCTCGCATTCGTCCAGTACGACAATGAGAGCGAGCGCGTCGACTTCAATGTCCGCTTCCACTGGATACCGGTGATTGGGGACGATGTGTTCATGGTGTGGAACTCCGGGTACACCACTGAGCCGCTCGCCCGGTTTCGGTTCCCGGACACTCGGGCCCTGGCGCGCCCGCTCAATGGGGCCTTCGTCGTCAAGGTAGTGCACCGCCTCACGCCGTAGGGAGGATGGCTAAGCGGTCAAGTCGCCTGCGATGTCGATTTCGGGGTACCTGATTCGACGCATAGATGAGACCAACCAACTGGACATTCTGACATGGCTACGATGCGCAAGCTCAAGCTGCAGGTGCAGATGACCGTCGACGGGTTCGTCGCGGGCCCGGAAGGACAACTCGACTGGATGACGCGCAACCTGGACGAGGGGGTTATTGCGCGCATCGTCCAGATCACCGACTCGAGCGATACCATCCTGCTCGGCAGAAAGATGACCGACGGCTTCATCAAGTACTGGGAGGCCGTGAAACCCGAGAGCCCCGAATACATCTTCGCGCGCAGGATGGTGGACACGCCGAAAGTGGTGTTCAGCAAGACGCTCACCCGCGTCGAGGGCAAGAATGTGCGTGTGGAGACCGGCGATCTGGTTCAGGCAATCAAGCAGCTGAAGGCTCAGCGGGGCAAGGACATCGTCGTGTACGGTGGCGCGACGTTCGTGAGCGCTCTGATCGAGCACGATCTGATCGACGAATTCAACATCTTCGTGAACCCGGTCGCGATCGGGCGCGGAATGCGGATCTTCAACGACCGGAAGGCGCTGCGCTCGACCGGTTCGACGGCGTATCCCAGTGGGGTTGTGATCAATACGTATCAGGCGGTGAGATAAGGCGGTAGGGGCGCAGCATGCTGCGCCCCTACTACACGATCGTTTTCAGAACCGCGCCGAGTTTGCAGGCAAATCCCGGAAGGATGTCTTCACCTTGCAATGTGTCGGCTTCGCCAAGAATCGACTCCGAGCCGTCCTGGCGATAGATCCGCGCGAGTCGCCGCTCGGGATCGATCACCCACACGAGTCGAGTTCCGGCGGACAGCCAATCCGCGATCTTGGCGAGCGTCTCGCCGGGTCGATCGCCGGGTGAGAGGACCTCGACCACGAGGTCGGGCCCAAGCGGCGGGAAGCCCACGGGCGACTCCTGCGGCATTCGTTCCCACCTGACGAACGCGATGTCAGCCCCACGTACCGTGTCGGGGTCCGATTGGAGCTTGAATCCCGCATCCCCGGCCACCACGCGACCGAGATGGCGCGTGTCGACATAGGTGCCGAGTGCGATTGTAAGCCGCACAGTGATCTCGCCGTGTCGAAAACCGGGCGGTTCGTGGACCACCAGGACACCCCGCACAAGGTCTGCGCGCTCGGGCACACCCGGCTTCAGTAGGTCCTCCGCGGTCATGAGCGGCGTCATGCTGGGAACGTAGACATGCTCGGCGGGCATCGCAAGGAAACTGTTGATGGACGTCAACTACCGGTCAACCGGCGGTTGGTCGACACCATATGGCCAACCATGCGAAGCGGCCGTACGTTGCCGCACATGCAGCACGTTGCCCGTGTCCTCGCGTCACCGCTCACAGGCGTCTACAGCACGCACATCGACAGCGCCCAGCAGTTCACCCGGCACTGGCACGACAGCGTATCCACCTCAGGAGGGCTCCAATGGCCGTGACGTCTAAACGAGAACGCGCGCTGCAGCTCGTTCTGGTGGTGTTGGGTGTGTTGACGGCCGGCGCCAATATCTATCCGCTGGTGACCTCTCTCCTGGCGCTGCGCCCGACTAGCGGGACGACAGCGCCGATGTTCTATACCATTTTGGCGACGCTCGGCGTTTTCTTGGTGCTCGCGGCACGCAACCCCTCCGCGCATCGCAGCTTGATTGCGTACGCCGTATGGTCCAGTTTCGCGCATACGGCGGTCATGGCGCTGATGGCGATTCAACTGCCCAACAAACGCGGCGAGCTACTGGCCGGCGTGGCTCTGACGGGCCTGCCGGCCATGCTGCTGTTCGTGCTCGCCCCTCGGAAGGAGACGGCCCTGACCACCTCCTAACCGCCCCTCTCCCCTTCGCTGCGCTCAGGGCAGGCTCTTCGGGAGAGGGGGGACGCATGACAAACTGCCACTCCAGCCCGCTCGGCGATTACAATTGTCTGGACTATGCGCGACATCCGTGTGGCGACAGTCCAGTTTCAACACGCCGCGGGCGACAAGGCGTACAACTTCGGCCGCATCCGCCACTTCGCGACGGAGGCCGCCCGCGCGCGGGTGGAGATGATCGCGTTCCCGGAGATGTGCCTCACGGGCTACTGGCATGTGCGCAAGCTCTCGCGCGCGGCATTCGAGGCACTGGCCGAGCCGGTCCCCGACGGGCCGTCGACGCGGGACCTCTTGCACCTGTCGCGGGAACACGGGATGACCATCGGCGCGGGGTTGCTGGAGCGGGCGCCCGATGGCGGCGTCTACAACGCCTATGTCGTCGCCATGCCGGATGGGGCGTGGGCGGTCCACCGCAAGCTGCACGTCTTTGAGCACCCGAACATTTGCGCGGGGAACCGCTACACCGTGTTCGACACGCCGCACGGTTGCCGCGTGGGCGTGCTGATCTGCTACGACAACAACATCGTCGAGAACGCCCGCGCCACGGCGCTGCTGGGCGCCGAGATCCTGCTCGCGCCGCACCAGACGGGCGGGTGTCACTCGGTGAGCCCGCGCGGCATGAAGCCGATCGACCCCGCGGTCTGGGCCCGGCGGCATGAGGATCCCGCGGCGTGCGAGGCGGAGCTGCGCGGGCCCAAGGGCCGGGCGTGGCTCATGCGCTGGCTCCCGAGTCGGGCGCACGACAATGGCATGTTCGTGCTGTTCTCGAACGGCATCGGCCCGGACGACGATGAGATCCGCACGGGCAACGCGATGGTGCTCGACCCCTATGGTGACGTCATCGCGGAGTCGCGGGCGCTGGGTGACGACATGGTCGTCGCGGATCTCGACGCGTCGGTGCTGCCCACGTCATCCGGCAGGCGCTGGCTGCGGGCGCGCCGGCCCGAACTGTACGAATCGCTGACGCGTCCCACGGGCCAGGAGCAGGAGACCAGGCGGGTGCGGTTCGGCGAGTGACGTCACCCCGTGAGACGCCGAGTGGTAACACACCGGCGGCGTGATGTCCTCACCCCCTGTCCCCCTCTCCCCTTCGCTGCGCTCAGGGCAGGCTCTGCGGGAGAGGGGGGACGCCGGCTGATCTCAGTTCCTGTCGTCGCTGTCGTCGTCGCTGAAGCTGTACGTCCCGTCCCAGGCCCAGTTGGGCCCACCCAAATACGAGACAGCGACACTTGCATGGAACCCGGTGAACTTCCCCGTCCCGCCAGAGAACGTAGCTGTCCCGCGAGCGTTCACAAAATCGAGTACGACATGGCCGAACGCGGTGTTGTTGCCCCGGCCTGGTGCGTAGAGGATGACGTCCGTATCCAGCAGAGTAGCGCCGGCCGCCCTCGCGTAGACGACCCTGGAAGCGACGTCGATCTGCTTCACGTTCGAAGACGTGATTGTGCAGAAGGAACCAGCGAGCCCCGCGTACGCCGAGCACTCCTTCGTTACATGGAGAGCTCCGCTTCGCGATTCGCCTCCGTTCGCCAACTCAAGGCCGCTTGAAAAGCCCTGGGGTTTGAAGGCGATGTTATGAACATAATCTAGGCCGGTCTTCAGGATCGGGGTGGCCATCCCGGTGGCCAAATCGAGCGTATAGATTCTAGATCCTGTCACCCAGTCGGCGACATAGAACTTGCCGTCCTCATCGATGGCGAGCCCCATGACCGTCCCCACAGCGACCAAGTCGACCAATTTCGTCGCTACTCCAGTCAGCCGGTCAACGTGGAACAATGTGCCAGTGTTGACCCCGTACAGCGCCCCATCGGGCGCAAAGGCTAGGGCCATGAGAAATCCGGAGAATCCTGGGTCCCGGGTTGGGTCGTTGACACCGGTCGACCCGATCCGCGAAGCAAAGCCAGTCTCCCGATCCAAGGTATATAAACTGTTGAAATTAGTGTTCGTGGGGTTGGACTGGCCAATGGCGTAGAGCGTTCCGTCTGGGGAGCAGGTCATGCCCATGATGTTTAATGCCTGGCCGCGCGGTGATCCGACCTTCGTCGCCACACCTGTGCGCAGATCGAGTTTGGCGAGCTGCGCCGTTGGGTCGAACGTGTTGATCATCGTGTATGTCACTACTTCTTGTCGGCCTTTACCTTCCGACGGGCAGAAGGCCAGCGCGGCCGAAAATGGGAAGCCGGTACTGCCAATGACCCTGACCCTCATGGCCTCGAAGTTAGCGGCGACGAGCTGGGTAGCAGCTCCGGTGGCGGGGGGGACGGTCGCGTAGAGAAGGCGTGATTGCCCCCGGTCCGCCGCGATAGAGCCGGAGGTCGAGAGGGCCGTCGGTGAGGATGGCCTTTCGCCGTCACAGGCGGTGATGACGACAGAGGCGGTGATGGCGGTGGCGATGAGCAGTTTGCGGTGGATCATCGGCGTGTCTCCTCGGTGCATACCCATTGGATTCGCTACGTCATTCAATTGAGATTCGCCGCGGGGGACGCATTCGCGCTTGACCGGGCGGACACAGCCCTCCATGATAGACCGTCCCCCTCAGCAGAACATCAGATAAAACTCACAGAGCTCGCGTAGCCGGAAAATGTTGATCCTCGAGCTTCTGGGAACGCTCTCCCTGCGCGACGAGACTCGCCCGGTCCCCGTAGCCGCGCAGCAAAAGCGGCCGTTGGGTCTGCTTGCGATCCTGGGCCTGGGCGGAAAACCGGGTCTCTCGCGCGACCGCATCGAGGCCTACCTCTGGCCGGAAAGCTCTGGCGCACGGGCACAGCACGCGCTCGATCAGACGGTCTACGCGATCCGACATGCGCTGAGAAGCGATTTCATACTTTCGACAGGACGAGAGCTCCGACTCGATCCGGACCTGGTTCGGGTCGACGTATGGGAGTTCGAGGAGGCGATTTGCGCTGGGCAGTGGACCGCGGCGGTCCGCCACTATAAGGGGCCGCTCCTGGACGGATTTCATTTTGCAGACAGCCACGAGCTCGAGTCATGGATAGACACAAACCGATCGCGACTGCGACTCGAGTATCAACGCGCCATCGAATGCCTTGCCGACAGGTCGGCGGAGGCAGGCGACCATTCGCAGAGTGTGACCTGGTGGCGCAGGCTTGCCAACGCCGATCCGCTTTCAGCTGGTGCGACCAAGAAGCTCATGCTCGCGCTCGCGGCCGCCGGAGACCGCGCCGGCGCGGTACAGTACGCCCGGGTTTATCAGGAACTCGTGCGACAAGAGCTCGAGATGGAGCCCGATGCCGAGATCGAGGATCTCGCCGCGGCGTTGAGCCGTCCCCCGATCAGCGCGACCGTGAACCTTGCTGTGTCTCCGCACACTCCATCGGTCACGCCGTCCGTCGCTACTTCCACGCCACAAGGCAAAGAGCACAGCCGTCGCGACAGGACGGTGTTGTACGCCGTGATCGTGCTCGCCATGCTGATTTCTGGTGGCGCGATCTGGGGTTGGATGCGCCCCGCACCGGCGAAGCAAGTAGTGCGGTCCATGCTGGCGATCGATTCGACCGAGGCAATGGCTCCAAGTACGGCCTGGTCGGGACGTCTTGCCATCTCCCCTGATGGATCGCGACTGGCGTACATCGGCGGTCCCCGCTCGCAGCTCTTGATACGAGCACGCAACCAGCTCCATGCCATCGCTGTGCCAGGGACAGAAGGGGCGACTTCACCGTTTTTCTCGCCTGACGGTCGTCAGGTAGGCTTCCTCAGGGACTTCATCGTTCAGATCGCGTCGCTCGACGGGGGGCCACCGATCACCGTGTTGGATTCGCTCATAGGAGTGTCCGGCGCGTCATGGGGACCGGACAATTTCATTTACGCCGACGCGTTCAACGATAACTTTGGTCTCCTCCGCGTGGAGGCCAAGCCGGGGGCCAGGCCGAGATGGTTTACGACGCTAGATACCGCCCGTGGAGAGATCGATCACGCATGGCCCGACGTGCTGCCCAACGGAAAAGGCGTGCTGTTTACGGTCAGGTTCAGGGGAAAGAACGGAGCAAGAGGTAGGATCTCGCTCTCGATCGCTGTGGCCGACATCCCGTCAGGGAAACACCGGGTGATCGTGGACGACGCGATGTACGCACGCTACACGACGTCGGGCCACCTCCTCTACGTGACGACGAACAAGACATTAATGGTCGCGCCCTTCGATCAGAATTCCATGAAAGTCACGGGCGAGCCGACCGCGCTTACCGAAGGTATGCGGTTGGGGTTCCTGGGCGGCTCAGCGGACCTCGCGGTTTCAGCGACAGGAACGCTGGTCTATGCGACCGGCGCGGGAGAGGGGAAGCAGGAGCTCGTGTGGGTCACGCGCGACGGGAAAGCGCAGGCGGTCGATCCTGATTGGCCGTGTACCTATGTGGGCTTCCCAGCCGTCTCACCGGACGGGAAGTGGCTCGCCGTAACGAGAGTCGCTAATGCCGAGCCCTCCAATATCTGGATCAAACGGCTTGACCGAGGCCCGAGCATAAAGTTGACTCTGGAGGGAATGGACAATTATGGCCCCGGGTGGACACCAGACGGCAGATCCGTGACGTTCTCCTCGACCCACGCGACAGGCGCAGTCGATCTATGGACCAAGCGGGCTGATGGCGGTGCACAGGCTGTGATGCAGCTCCATCGGAAGGGGAACTCGTACAATGCGCGCTGGTCTCCCGACGGGAAATGGCTGCTCTTCCAGACCGACATAGCGACACCCGGTGCGGGGGACATTCTTGGGATACGGCCGGGAATCGATACGGCGCCGGTGCCCGTTGTGGCGACCAAGTTCAGCGAAATGTCTGCCGCCTTTTCACCCAACGGGAGATGGCTGGCGTACAGCTCGAACGAGACCGGCGCGGACGAGATCTACGTGGTGCCATTTCCAAACACGGGCGCGGGAAAGTGGGCGATTTCGGCGGGCGGGGGGACCGAGCCGCTCTGGTCCCATCGCGGGAACGAGTTGTTCTATCGCGACGCCTCCGGGGACCTCGTGGCGGTGGAGGTACACACGAATCCGACATTCTCGCTTGGCCGCTCCGTCGCGCTCTTCCCGGCCGCGGGATTCTCGTCCCTGCGCTTTGCCCCGCAGTATGCAGTGGCCCTAGACGACCGGCGCTTCTTGATGATTCGGCCGCTGCGGACCGGCACGCCCGACAAACTGATCGTCGTCGAGAATTGGTTCGAGGAGCTCAGGGCGAAGTCGCGGAAATGAAGTGGCCTTTACCCGGACCCACAAAAGGGTGCGGCCAGTGATCGCGGAATTTAGAGCGGGAGGAGGCCCGTGCGAATGCCCCGGGAGACTGCCTCGGTGCGGGAGCGCACGCCGAGCTTCGCGAGCACCGAGGCCAGATGGTATTTCACTGTGTGCGTGGAGAGATCGAGCTCCGCCGCAATTTCCTTGTTGCCCAGCCCCTGCGCGACAAGGCGCAGCACATCCAGCTCGCGCGGCGTGAGGGCGATGCCTTCCTGGGGCAGAGTAAGCGGTGCCGCGGTCGCGATCAACCGCTCGCTCACCACCACATCGGCCTCCTCGGATTCGTTCACGAGCACGATCTCCGCATCGGCCTTGACAAGCGCCGCGAGCCGGCGCCGCGTGACCGGATCGGTCACGTCGAGGTGGACGCGCAGCTTCACGTGAGCCCTGAGAGCAGGCGCTCGACGTCCGGCACCGGGACGGCGAGCGCGATACCGGACACGACCATCGCCGCCACGCCGATCACCCGACCCTGAGCATCGCCGACCGGGCCCCCCGAATTCCCCGGCGCCAAACGCACATCGGCCTGGATCCAGACGAACGAGCCGTTTCCGTTCAGTCCGTAGCCGCGGGGCAGAGGGCTCACGGCCTGGAGCACGCCCACGCTGACCGCGTCCCTTACCCCGAACGGATGGCCCACCGCGAAGACCAGGGAGCCGGACCGCAGGGCGTAAGGATCGCCCGCGACGGCCGCCGGCACGCCGGCCCCGGCGGCCCGCACCACCGCGATATCGCGCTCGGCGTCACGACGAACCACCTCGCCCGGCACGGCTCGGCCGTCGGGCGTCACGATCGTCGTGTGGGAGGCCGTGACGACGTGCGCGCTGGTCACGAACAAGTCGCTTGACCAGGCGATGGCCGCCCCGCCGGCCGCACGGCGACCCCTCCGTCCATTTGCGATCCCGACCACACTGGCCCGGAGCCGTTCTGCCGCGTCGCTCAGGAACGCTGCGCTCATGGTCGTCATCGCGCTCTGCGTGACCGCTCGCCGATGACGACGTCCACCGACACGGGCTGGCCTGCCCGGACCACCTCGAGGCGCAGCGTCTTTCCCACGACATCGCCCGCCAACACGTCGAGCAGCTGGTCCACGCCGTCGAGGCTGTGACCATCGATCGCCACGATGACGTCGCCGATCAAGAGTCCCGCCCGTGATGCCGGCGCGTCGGGCTCCACCGACAGTAGCAGCAATCCGCCGTCGTGCTTCAGCCGTTGCCGACTCGTCGGGTCGAGCTGCACGGGCTGCATGGCGGCGCCGATCCATCCACGGGCGACGTAGCCACGCTCCAGGAGCTGCGCCATCACGCGGTTCACCGTGGCGACGGGAATCGTCGTCGCGAGCGCCCGGCTCAGGCCGCCCGAGTTGACACCGTGGATGCGCCCCGCGGCGTCCACCAACGGCCCGCCGCCGAAGCCGGGATAGATCTCGAGGTCCGATTGGAGCCAGCGGTCGATCTCGCCCCCCTTCCAGCAGCGCCACTTGCCGCCGGTGGCACTGACCGCGCCGAACGCCGCGCGCGGGCCGCCCGCATCGAGGCGCGCCAGGGCCAGGACCAGGTGCCCCGGACGTAACGTGGCCGGATCGCCGAGCGTTGCCACGGGCAGTGACCCGGACGCGATGCGCAGGACCGCGAGGTCGGTGCCGCGGTCGCGCCCCGCCAGCGTCGCCGGGATATGCCGGCCGTCCGGGAGCGTGACCGCGATGTCGTCCTCCCGCCGGATCGTGCCTTCGGTGGTGACCACCAGGCCGTCTTTCCAGTGCACGCCGCTGGACGGCAGGCGAGGCCGGGCGTGGACGGCGACGAGTGCGGCGCCGGCCGTGGCCACGGCATCGGCGAGTTGTTCGGAGAGCATTGCGAGGGTCGTACGGTCGTCAGTCACGGGCTCGGCCTTTCGAGAGTTTAACTACTTCTCGAACCATGCCAGGGTCAGCGACGGCGCACCATCCGCCGTTTGGCCAGGCTGGCGGAGCGCTGTCTGGATGCGCTTTGCCGCGGCGCGACTCCAGCTCGCCCAGCGTCGCGCGCAAGAACGTGCCGGGTGTGCCGTGCGCCCGTGGTCAGGTGGCGGCGAGGCGGAGGTTGTTGCGCGCTGCGTTGAGGGCAGTGCGGAGCTGGTTGGAGTCGCGGCGGACCTGGGTGAGGAGGAGGCCGCCTTGGATGCTGGCCATGGTGGCAGTGGCGAGCGCGGCGGGGTCGGCGTCGTTGCGCAGCTTGCCGCGGGTTTTCATGCGGGTGAGGCCGTCGCGGAGGTGCGCTTCCCAGCGTTCGAGACCTGCGGCGATCGCGCGCTCCAGGCGCTGAGTGCGGTCGCCACACGGGGCTGAGATCCACCTCCACCTCCACGCGCCTTAGCGCGCGGAGGCAACGACAGACAGGTGATCACTGCCATCCATCCCACACGGGTGGCGGTGATCGCCGCCGGGGACCAATGCCGACGAGACGTTACGGCCTCGTAAACATGGCGTTGCCGGCCACTGTTTTTTCCGCTGGCACTTCTTCCTGCAGGACGTCCCAATGTTCAACGATAAGATCGCCCTCGAATCGAAAAATGTCCGCGGCAATAAGCGTCTTGCCCCCGCCGCCTGAATAGCGACCATGTGCCATAACCAGATCGCCTTCCGCGATGATGATCATACCGGGCTCGTAGTGCCTGCCCTCGGGATACTTTTCCACCAGGGCGCGCAGACCCGCTCGCTTGGCGGGGATAAAAGGGTTGTGCTGGATGTAGTCGGGCGAGAGCCACCGTTCCAGCGCAGTGAAGTCGCGATCGGTAAAAGTCTTAGTGAGGAATTCGCGGACGATGGCTTTGTTGCGCTGCGCGTTGTCCGTCATGTCTGCGTCCTCCTTCGATCACGGCGTCAGATCGCCGTGCGACCACCGTCAGCGGCGACGATCGCGCCGGTGACGTAACTGGCGCGGGGTGAAGCCAGGAATGCGACAGCCTCGGCGATTTCTGCGGGGTCGGCCGCGCGGTGGAGCAGGGTAGTGGCCCCCAGCGCTTCGATGCGCTCGGGTGCCGCGCCCCGGGTGTACACCGGGCCGGGAGCGATGGCGTTCACCCGCACGCCGCTGGGACTGAACTCCGCAGCCCAGGCCCGCGTCATCGACGCGAGGGCGGCCTTCGTCGCCCCGTAGGCAGCGCCACCCGCGAGGCCGATCTGGCCGGCCATGCTGCTGACGTTGATGATGCTGCCCTTGCCCCTCGCCGCCATCCCCGGCGCGAACGCGGCGACGAGGAAGAATGCGGCGCGGACGTTGCTGGCGAACAGCGCGTCGAACGTCTCGACTTTGAGGTCCGGCGTTGCGCCGAACCAGGAGAACCCGGCGTTGTTGACCAGGATGTCAATCTCGCCGACAGCCTTGACCAGGCGCTGGAGGTCGGCTGGATCGCTGAGGTCGGCGCCGACGAAGCGCGCCTGGCCGCCCGCGGCGGTAATCGCGTCGACAGTCTCGGCGCCTCGGGCGGCGTCGCGGCCATGGACGATGACCTCGGCGCCGTCGCGGGCCAGCTGCAAGGCTACTGCACGGCCGATGCCGGACGTCGCGCCCGTCACGAGGGCCTTCTGACCTTGGAGGTTACGGGGTTGGGTCGCGGGCATTGTTGCTCTCCGAAGGTTGTGGTTCACAAACCCCTCGGCGCTCACAACAGCGCGGTCAGTATGATGGTTCCCGACCACGGGAACTCACAGAAGGCTACCCCATCTGAAAGCAGCTCAGGGGTCGCTCGCTTTTCTGACTCCCTGAGGCTGCCAGACGAATTCCCAGGTCGCTCCTAGGCACCCGAGCCCGCGCCCTGCAGGTTTGCAGGATGCAGGGGACCGTATCTGGGCTCGTTGCATCCTACGGCTACGTTGTTCTCTTTTTCCTGGTGGGCCTCGAGAGCCTCGGGATCCCGCTCCCGGGCGAGACCGCCCTGGTCACGGCGGCCGCCTTCGCGGCGCTGGGACATCTCTCGATCTATGGAGTCGTGACGACCGCC
>Ga0209154_1000792_pt1 | contig 19825 bp, 20 predicted proteins | sample GraSoiAngelo_121_FD_185878 | JGI IMG/M metagenome (GOLD analysis project Ga0209154, IMG submission 185878) | Grasslands soil microbial communities from the Angelo Coastal Reserve, California, USA - 14_0919_12_20cm (SPAdes) (version 2) | ecosystem: Environmental > Terrestrial > Soil > Grasslands ... | reverse complement strand
AGGACCGAGCCAAAGTCGTTGTGGCTCACGAGGTACTCGAAGCCGTCCAGGAGGACGGTCGGACGCTCGCTCGCCTCGATGAAGTGTTCGATCGCCATGGCGACGTTTTCCGGAGGACTCGGCCGGATCACGTTCTTCTCGGCGGCGACCCGACTCAGCCAAAGGACGGGCGTCCGTTCGAGGCCGTACTCTGCCATCACCGCCTTCGGGGCGCGGCGCGTGATGCACAGCCCCTGAGCTCCGTGCGTGACCAGGTCCTTGAAGATCTCGAAGGCCTGGCCCGCATCCCGCTCCAGGACCACGTAGGTGACCCCGCGGTCCAAGGCATAGGTCGGCTTCGTGAGCAGATGGGCCTCCGCCTCCGGGACGATCAACTCCTGGAGGAACGATTCCCCCCGCACGCCGAACGCGATGAGTCCGACGAGGGCCATTTCCAGGATGAAACCGGGCGCACGCCATGTCGCGATCCCGACGTAGGGCAGGACGATCTCGAAGAGCAGCTCGCAGAGCGCGAAGCCGCTGATCCCAAGGATGATCAAGTAGGTGTCCCGGCGAACCTCCTGCCCCGGCTTCGTCTGCCGAAGGTAGGTGATGAAGCGGTACGGCGCATAGAGGATCAGGGTCGCGACCGCAATCCCATTGACGAAAAGGAAGTAGTCCTCGAACCGGATTTGGGCCGGGTTCGATGGATCGAAGGTCACCTTCGAGAAGAGGATCGTGACGATCGTGATGATCATGAGGAAGAGGTAGAAGACATACGAGTTCGGAAACTCGGTCTTCATGTACTGGACGAAGTCGCGGCGGGAGTTGATGGAGGTGGTCGTGGCGACGAAGATGAAAGCCCCGATCGCGATGCCGAAGAGGTAGTCGAACGTCGCTTGGACACGCTTGGATAGGATCACGCCATCCTGGAGGGCGGCCTGCCCTTGCGTCGTCACGTACACGCTGATCACGACATTCGAGATGATCGCGCAGACGAGCAGGTACACGGCGACGAGCAGGATGTGTTTCTGGAACACCTGATGCGTCTTCTGCCGGTAGATCGCCACGATGATGAGGGATGAGAGGAAGAGCGCGCTCGCGGCGCTCAAGAATGTGACCATGGAAATGTCGGTCAAAGTTTCTCCCTCGCCGCGGACTTGCCATAACCCTCCCTCGCGGCTATTTAAGCGGTCTCTGGCTGTTATCTGAGACGATTCCACGGCCAGGCGATTGCTGCTCTCAGAATCAAGAATCATGGAGGCGAACCAACATGGCCCCTTTCATATGCCCGCGGGAGAACGCATCAAGCGGTCGCAGTGCCTCTTCAACCAGTGAACCCTCTCGGCATCAATCGGGAAGACCTCGATCTCCTGTCGCGGACCGTGCTCCGCCTCGGCGGGTACGCGGAGGGCCTTTTCGACTTCCACGACTTCGGGTTCGACAAGGCCGCTTTGAGGGACCACATCACGAACGTCCACATGAGCCTGAAGCAACTCCGGGACCTCGCGACTCCGGACGGCGTACCCTTGCGGCCGCCGAACATCCCCGCCGGCGCGTTCTGGGAAGACCAGGGTGAGGTGTGGAACTACCTGCAGACGTTGCGTTTCGCGGCGGGGGCGACGATGATGTCGGAGCAGTACAGCCCTCACATGACGACGGAGAACCTGCATCGTTCGATGACTGCGAAGATCTTCCGGGAATGCGTGATTGGCATCCTGGACGACCTCATCGATAAGGGGAACTACTCCTACTTGGAGGCGAAGGACCTCCACCACATGGTCCTCAGCTCCATGCTGGACCCGGACCTCGATTCGACGGCGTTCATGAAACGGCTCGTGACCATGTTGCGTCAGGAGCAGATCCCGCTGTTCGACCTGATCAACAACATCGTCCGCGGCTTCAACATCCTGTGGAACGGCTCGCCCCATGGACACGACTACTTCTACCAGATGGAGGTGATGGACGAACGGGTCGCGCTCGGCCAGGCGCTTTCCATGTTCCAGAAGGAACCGAACTTCTCGATCCCCAAGATGGAGAAGATCATGGAGAACTTCTACGCCCCCGACGACACGATGTACTGGTGGGAGAAGCTCGGAGGCCATGTGAGCGCTGCGAGCCGGCACAACCTGATCGACATGGCCTTTACCAACCAGCCGTACGACATCAAACACATGAAGAGTTTCCTCGCGGGTTGGTATTACTACGACGCCGCCGTGATCTTGATGGACCACGTAGTGAGCATCCACCAGGACCTGCGGAACGGGATCGCGAACCTGTCCTTGATTGCGATGCGCGAGAAGGAGCTCCGCGACCTCACGTCGTTGAAGAACTACAATCCGCACCTGACGATCGATGACTACGACGGCCATCTCCGACGGATCGCGGACCTCACGTCGAAGGCGATCCGCCTCGCCACCACGGATGTGCACGACGAGACTCTTGTGTACCCGTTCATGACGATCATGATGCCCGTCGTGATGATGGCGGATTGGATCGGCAACCGCGACGACATGATCCACACGTTCCTCGAAGCGATCGCACCGACGATCCGTCGCGTCGCGGGGAACGGGGCCGTGCCCGCGAAGGGCATCGTCGAGGCGATCGACGAGGTCGCCCGCAGCACCTGAGTCGCCGACGCGTCGCCATCCACGCCGGTTTCGTCCTGGACCAATTTACTCCCGCATGGGTGCCGTGCCCAGGAAATGGTTATATAAGGCCGGGCGATAGCTCGCGATGGGACGGCCCGGATCATGGGTTCGCTCGACTTTGGCGTGGCTAATGAACTGGCCTTGGTCGAAGCCCGGATCCGGGAAAGCATCGTCACCGAGGAACCTCTTCTCCACGACATTGCCCGCTACGTGATCGAATCCGGGGGCAAGCGGATCCGGCCCATGGTCACGCTGCTCGCCTTCCGTGCCCTCGGCGGGACGGAAGTCCGAAAAGCCGTGGACCTGGCCGCGGCATTCGAGCTGATCCATTCCGCGACGTTGATCCACGACGACATCAACGACGGCGGGGACATGCGCCGCGGGCGCCTCGCCGCGTACAAGAAGTTCGGCCTCCAGAATGCGCTCGTGACCGGGGACTTCCTCTTCGTCAAGGCGTTCGGGATCGGCGGCCGGTTCGACGACGACATCGTCGAGATCACGGCGAACGTCTGCGCCGCCCTCGCCGAGGGCGAGATCCGCCAGAAGCGCCACGCCCATGACACCGGGGTGACGCGGAGCGAGTACCTCGATATCATCCAGCGGAAGACAGCCCTCCCCATGTCCGCGGGAGCGAGGGTCGCAGGTCTTCTGGCGAACGCGCGACTGGAGCACATCGATGCCGTCGGGGACTACGGGATCAACCTCGGGATGGCCTTCCAGATCGTCGATGACGTCCTGGACGTCGTGGGCGACGCGTCTCGCCTCGGCAAGCCGCCGGGCACGGATGTGCGGGAGGGGAACGTGACCCTGGTCACGATCCACGCCCTTAACGACGGAAGCGCCATCGACGTCCGAGCACTCGAGCGGCTCGTCCGCAAGCATCGGAAACAGGATGCGGACGTCCGGCGCGTCCTGTCCCTCCTGCGGGATTCCGGCGCCGTCGAAAAGGCCCGGCTCGACGCGCAGACGTATGGGCAGCTCGCCAAGAAGGCCTTGGACCCGATCGCCGACAGCGATGCCAAGGCGAGCATGATCCGCCTCGTCGATTATGTCCTGTCGCGCGACATGTGAGGAGGTGGCGGAATGCCATCGCCGTACGACGTGATCGTGGTCGGCTCCGGACCCGCCGGTGGCACGGCCGCCCGATACGCGGCACGACGCGGGCTCAAGGTCCTCCTCGTCGATAAGCGCAAGGAGATCGGCGTGCCCGTGCAATGCGGCGAATATGTCGCCCACAACGAGGAGGTTCGGTCGATTTTCCCCGACGTGGAGGGACTCGAGGATCTCATGGCGATCCCCTATCACGTGCGCGAGGTCGACACCCCCGTGATCCGGATCTGGTCGCCGAAGGGTCGTCGATACGAGGTCCCGTTCAAGGGATTCACGGTTCGGCGGGACCGAATGGATCAAGGGATCGCGGCGCAGGCCGTCGAGGAAGGCGCTGAGATCATGACGGAGACGACCGTCGTTCGCGTTCACGGCGAAGAGGTCGCCACGAACCACGGGACGTTCCGGGGGAAGGTGGTGATCGGCTCAGACGGTCCTCGCTCCACCGTCGCAAAGTCCGTCGGTCTCGAGTGGCCTGTTTCGGCACCCGCGATGAGCGCGACCGCGGACGGTGATTTCAGCCACGCGACGGACATGTTCTTCGGCAACCTCGCCCCGGGAGGATACGCATGGATCATTCCGAAGGCCCATTGCGCAAACGTCGGCCTGGGAACGTGGCAGTACTTCCATGGGAACTTGCAAAGTCTGTTCGACCGGTTCGTCCGGTCACGGGATCTAGAGCCGGGCAAGGCGACCGGTGGGTTCGTGCCGGTGATGGGCCCTCCGCCTCGGACGGTGAAGGACAACGCGATGCTCGTCGGGGATGCGGCGGGCATGGTCATGGCGACGAACGGCGGCGGAAACAACGTGGCGATGATCGCGGGTCGGATCGCGGGCCTGACCGCCGCGGATCATCTCCTCGATGGCACGCCGCTCGACGCGTACGAGACGCGGTGGCGCGCCGCCGTCGGCGGGCCCTTGGCCCAGGGTGTGCGGATCAAGAAGCTCGCGGACCGATTCTTCGGGAGCGACCGGCTCCTGGAGGCGGCGATGGTCCTCATTGGACGACGTCGGATGGCGCGCGCGATCCGATGTCAGCGCCTCCTGCTCCCGTCCGCGGCGAAGGTCTTATAGACGCCGGAGGTATCGACGGCGGAACGGATGGATTTCCAGTTTCTCGGCGGCGCTTCGGAGGTCGGCCGCCTGGGGATGATCCTGAAGAAGGGGCCCACCTCCCTCCTCTTCGATTACGGCCTGTTGCCGCGCGATCCGCCCCAATACCCCTTGCCCGCCCCTCCCGTGGACGGGATGTTCATCAGCCACGCGCACCTGGACCACACAGGCATGATCCCCTGGGTCACCCGCCGCCAGGACGTCGACGTCGTGCTCACGCCGCCGACGGCGGACGTGGCGGACCTCCTGCTCCAAGACTCCCTCAAGATCGCGGACGCGGAAGGATTCGACGCCCCCTTCGATGACGGCGACCTCCGGACCGCGAGGCGCCGGTTCCGCACGATCGATTTCGGGGACAACGTGGATATGGGCGAGCTCGAGGTGACGGCGCATCCCGCGGGCCATATCCCAGGCGCCACGATGTTCGAGGTGAACGGGGCGGAGACCTCGCTGTTTACAGGCGACCTCCATACGCTGACGACGGACCTGGTCTGGGGCGCCAAGCCCGTGGCCTGCGACACCCTGTTCATCGAGTCCACGTACGCGGGTCGGCAACACCCGGAGCGGTTGAAATCGGAACATGCGTTCCTGCGAAAGATCGAGCAGGTGGTGAACCGCGGGGGACTCGCCCTCGTCCCGTCGTTCGCCGTCGGACGGACGCAGGATGTCATCCTGACGCTCGCGAAAGCCCGACACGAGGTCTGGCTCGACGGGATGGGGAAGAAGGTGAACTCGATCTACGTCGAGAACCCGGAATACATCAAATCGGTGAAGGCCCTCCGGAAGGCGATGCACCATGTGTCCGTCGTCCGCGGTCCCCGGGATTCGGAGATGGCGGTCCAAGGCGAGGTGATCGTCACGACGAGCGGCATGCTCGATGGCGGTCCGGTCCTCCGATACCTGGAGAAGATCCGAGAGGACCCGCGCAGTGCCGTCCTGCTCACCGGGTACCAGGTCGAAGGGACGAACGGGCGGCGGCTCGTCGAGGAGGGCGTTATCGACCTGTATGGCGTCACGGTCGACATCAAGTGCGAGTGGCAGAAGTTCGATTTCAGCGCGCACGCGGGCCATGACGAACTCGTTCGGTTCATCGAGGCCTGCGACCCGCGGCGAGTCGTCCTCATGCATGGGGAGAACCGGCAAATCCTCGCGGACGCCCTCGAAGGGCGCGAGGTCGTTCTGCCGCAAGAGGGAAAGTGGTACTCCTTCTAGAATCCAATTCCAGGCTACGCGGATGGCCAGTGAGGGTCGAAAGTGCTAGAGCCCGACGTTCTTCGCGATCATGGACCGCAGGGCCTTCCCGACGTACTTCAGAAGACGCGGATCCTCCCGGAGGAGCGCCCAGCCGACCTTCGAGGGAAAGTCGATGTCGCCTTTCTTTTCGATGAGCCGGAGCATCTCCGGATTGTCGAAGATATCGAACAGCTCCTCGAAATGTTCGTCGCTCAGTTTCACAAAGCTCTCGTGGATGGCGAGGTCCTTTCGCAATTCCTTGCCGATGGACTTCGTCCAGGCCCGATGGTATCGGTGGAGCATCCGAGCGGAGTAGTCACCGTCTTCCAGAGCGTCGATCGCCGTATCAGCCGCGAGGTCGGAACAGGTGAGCGCCGTGAAGATGCCGCCGCCCGAGACCGCCTTCGTCTGGCAGGCGGCGTCGCCGACGACCAGGACGTTGTCCGCGTACGTGCGCTTCGGAAACCCGAGCGGGATTCCTCCGGCGATGTACAGGATCGGTTGGGCGCCTTTCGTGTATTGCCGGACCTCCGGCCGGAGCAACATCCGTTCCAGGTACGCGTACGCGTTCCCTTCGCCCACGCACAGGCCGACCCGCGCCGTGTCTCCGCTCGGGATAATCCATCCGAAGAATCCCGGCGCAATCTCGTTTCCGATGAAGAGTTTCACGTACCCCGGGTCTCCTCGCACGCCGGTCATCTCGACCTCGAAGCCGGGGATGATCTTCCTGGGCCGGAGGATGTTGAACCATTTCGCGACGTTCGAGCGGACCCCGTCACAGCCGATGAGGAGCTTGCACCGGAGCGTTTTGGGCTCCCCGTCCTGATCCAGGACGACCTCGACGCCGCCATCCTCTCGCCGGGCGGCTTGGGCCTGCGCCCCCAGGAACGTGTGGGCTCCCTTCCGGACCGCGTCCGTCGCGATCGCGCGGTCGAACATGGCCCGTTGCACGACGACCGCTTCCGTCTGGTGCCCGTCGATCACGAGCTTGCGACCCGATGGAGAATAGAGTTCGGCCCCGTGGACCGCGCCGATGATCGTCTCCTTGCAGTGCACGTACTCGAAGACACGTGGCGTGACGAGGCCGCCGCACTGAATCGGCTCCCCGATCTCCCGGTGCTCCTCGACGAGCGCGACCTCGTATCCGGCCGCAGCGACTTTGCCCGCGAGATATCCGCCGGCGGGGCCGGCCCCGATCACGACCACGTCGAAAGAGCGCGCCGACGTGACCACGTTCCGGCATCACTCCTTCAGGTTCCGAATGATCTCGAGGAAGTTCTCCAGGTGCTTTGCCAAAGACGCGTTGTCCGTGTACCCGCATGCGGACAGGTCCGGGGCCGCGATCAAGGCGGAGGCACCATCCACGATCACGTCCGTGGCGATGAGTCCCTTCCGATGCACGGAGGACGCGCCCTCCGGGATCTTCTGCCCGGGTTCCGTGATGATCGTGAAACGGATGCCGCGAGCGATCGCTTGCTCGATTTTCTTCCCGAGGTTCTCGCGAATCTCCGAGAACGTCGGCGTCGCGACGATGCACGTCTCCGTGGACTGGTCGATCAGCTCGCCGATCTTCTCGAGGACGCGCGGCTTCGTGATTATCGTGTACACGAGCTGGGGTTCGCCCTTCGCCCGGAGGACCTCGTGGAGCAGGTCGAGCTTGCTGAACGTGTCGTCCAGGTGCTCGACGACGCGCCCTTTCACCTTGCTCGGAGCTTCGGGCTTGAAGATCGTCGGACGGCCGCGGGTGGAGATCGCGAAGCCCTTCTGGCACAGGCTCTGGAGGACCTTGTACGCGGACGTCCGCGGGATGCGGGCCGTCTCCGCGATCGTCTCCGCGCTCCCGTACCCATGGGCCACGAGGGCGATGTAGCCGCGGGCCTCGTACCCGGAGAGCCCGATGGACTCGAGGGTCTTCGTGGCCCGCTCGAACTCCTGGTCCAAATCGACTCCCTGGGCGAGGAGCTTGGACAGGTCTTGCGGAACCACGGAGCCACGATACCCGAGGGCTGCATTTTATCTTTTCGAAACGGCCGTGAGCGCACCTTTATCCCGGCGGGAGGTTACCTTCGGACGCGATGGGATCTGCGCGCCCCGCGCTGTTCGCACTCGTCCTCGTCCTTCTCCTGTTTTGGAGCGTTCTTCCTCCAACGGTCGGGCAAGGCTCCGCAGGCCATCTCGTCGTCTCCACGGACTACGAACTCTTCGGCACCTCGGATCTGCGGGGCGGCGGCCATGTCACGTGGACCCTGACCGGTGACAAGGCCACCGATCTCCGAATGAAGATCCTTCACATGTTTGATGAGTACCCGACGATCCCTCACGGGTTCACGTTCGAGGGCGCCCTGACGAACGCGAATAGGAACGCACGCCTCGAAGCGACGGAGGGCGTTCGCTACACGGATCTCCTGGAGAACCAGCTGGAGGCTTCGGGACGCGGCACGTCCGCCCAGTACGTGCAGATGTATCCGTTCGACCTTCGCGAAAAGGATCCGATCGAGGCGAATGGCTTCAACCGGAGCACGGTGGGCCTCGCGGGCGCCGATGCGAACACGACCGGCGACGCGGAGATTCGATTCCTTTTCGAGGCGAACATCACGACGAAGGAGGGAAGGGTCCCACTCGCGACCCGCGCCCTGGTCGATGCTCTGTATGACGTCTTTTCCTATCGTGCGGTTCAGTCCCCGACCCTGACAGCATCCGCATCATACCCCGGGTCCTGGCCCTTCCTTTCGGTGAACGGATGGCACGTCGTCAGTGCGAGTCGCGTCCCGAACGCGGGAGGTCGGGGGGCCCTCTGGGAGGGCAACGACACGACGGGCCAGTACGACAACAACGTCAACCTCTCGAGCAGCACGTCCGCGGATCCAGCGCTGGCCGCCGATCTGCCGTTCGACTTCCGATTTGCATCCCGCGCCTGGGCGACGTTCAACTACACCGGATCCGTGAATGGCTCCGGAGATTACCTCCGCATCGAATACGCCCGTCCGCCCGCCTACACGGATTGGACCAGCTTCCGTTTCGGCGCGAGTGCCGATCTTCCTTCGACGAAACCAGGAGTCTGGTCGCCCGAGACGGTCAACCTGACCGGTCTCCTAGGGCAGAGGGCGCGACTCCGCTTGCGATTCCACTCGGACAACGCAGGGACCGCATCGGGATTCTACATTCGAGACTTCGACGTCCATGCTCCCGCTGGTTACACCGGGGAAGTCGTCGAGTCGGATACGCACTACCTCATCGGTACCCTGAGTTTCTGGGGGCCCTCGGTGGACCGCGGCGGGATCAATCTGATCCGGACGCCAGGGGGCGAGCTCCTGACCTACGGCGCGACATGGGATCCCTCCAGTGTACCGAGCGACTCGATCTACTTCCGAACCTTTGACGTCCCGGAGAATCCGCAGGTCCTCTTTGGCGTCATGCTCGTCGCGTGCTACGCGATCTCGCGACTCCAGGAGGGCGCGTACCAGCGGTTCCGGGGTTCGCATCCCGCCGAATATCGTCCCGCTGTGTACCGGGCGAAGTGGCTTCATCGGGCCGGCAAAGCGGGCATCGGGGTCCTCATCCTCTTCTACTTCGTCCCGACCGCGTTATGGGTCATCAGCATCCGCGCCGTCATCACCGGTTTGATCTACTGGATCCTCTCCCTGACCCTGGTCCTGATGCTCGGCTTCGTGACTCGGACGTACTACAGGCAACATCTCGGGGAGGCGCCGCCGACGGTCGTCGAGGAGGAGGTAACCGTCGTCCGGAAGATCATTTCACCGGCACCGCCGGCGGAGGCGGCCCCGGTCGTCGGTCATTGCACCCATTGCCTGAAGGAGATCCATGAATCGGATCGCACGTATCGTTGTACGTGCGGAGCCTTGTTCCATTTCAGCTGCGCATCCGGCCTGATGCGTTGTCCGAACTGCCGGAAGCCGATCGCCGCCGGGGTCCTGAGCGAACGCAAACAGGTCTCCCTTCGATGCGAGTCGTGCGGCGAGTTGCAGACCGTTTTCGAAGGGACGGACCCGCGGGCCTTGACCTGCGCGAACTGCGGCGGACGGTTGCGTCATCTCGACGTGGGGAAGCGCTACCTGATCGTCGCAAACAATCCCGCGATCGCGATTACGTGGATGCGAGACCTGGTCAAAGGGGGCAAGCCCGCGTTGATCATGACCCACGCGGCTCCGGAGCGGCTGCGTCTTGAATTCGGCGTGAAGAAGGCACCGATCGTCCAGATATCCGACAGGGCCTCCGGGGCCATCGCGCCGAAGGACCTCGATCCTGCGGGGCTGCGGGCGATCCTGCCCTTCGCGCGCGAAGGGAAAGGAGGCGCGATCCTGTACGACGGGCTGGACGAGGTGATCGCGGAAGGCTCCCTCGCGGACGTGATCCGATTCCTCCGGAAGGCGAACGACATGGCCTTCGTCCACGGCGTGACGGTGATCGCTCGCGTCACGCCCGGTCGTTTGGCGGACGCGGACCTAAAGCGACTCAACGGGGAGTTCGACGAATACCTCGATCTGTCGGCCCAGCTATGATGTAGCTTATTCCGGGAGACCGGTCCATCGTACGCCGATCGCGTGCTCGACCCCGAGATGGTCCAGGATCCGGGCGACGATGAAGTCGACCAAGTCCGAGATCCGTTTCGGTCCCCCGTAGAAGCCCGGCGAGGCGGGAAGGATGACGACCCCGAGACGGGCCAGGCTCAGCTGATTCTCGAGTGCGATGGCGCTCGACGGCGTCTCTCGGGGTACGAGGATGAGGGGACGGCGCTCTTTGAGTGCCACGGCCGCAGCCCGCGTAACCAGGTTGTCCGCGATCCCGCTCGCGATCTTCGCCAGGGTCGTCCCGCTGCATGGCACGACGACCAGGGCTCGAAAGAGATGCGATCCTGATGCCGGAGGCGCGGCGAAGTCCTCTCCTCGATAGAGCGTCCCCGCGGGACCGACGAACTCCTTCACGGAGAGGCCCGTCTCGATCTCGATGACCGCGGACGCATCCTTAGTGACGATCACATCCGTGCGGTCTCCGAGGAGTTCGATGAGACGCCTGGCATACTCGACACCGGAAGCTCCGGTGACGGCGACTAGAAATCGCGATTCCGGATCCACGGGAGCGGGAGACATCGAAGCCAAATGAAGATTCCGCGGAGTCCGCTCCGGATTGGGACTCGAATCAACCTTGTTTAAGGTTGCCTTCATTCCCGCAACGGGTTAACGTGGCTCCTCAATCTGGCGGCGTGGTCCGAACGGTCGTCCGCACGGCCACCGGGAAGGATCTCGATCTTCTCGTCCGCCATCGTCGGTTGATGTGGGAGTCGATCGCGAACTTTTCGATTCGTGATCATGACGCGGCGGATGCGGTTTACCGTCGATGGGCGCGCGATCGTATGCGTTCGCGACGCTTCGTAGGGTTCATCGTCGAGATCGGCGGCGAGCCGGTCGCGAGCGGCTGCGTGTGGATCATGGATGTCCAGCCAAGACCGGGTCGAAGCGGGACGGCCGCCGCGTATCTCCTCTCGATCTTCACCGAGCCGGACCATCGCGGTGAGGGCCAAGCGACCCGGATTGTTCGCGCGGCGATCCGCTGGGCCAGGTCTCGCGGCATTCCGATCATGCTGTTGCACGCCTCGGATTTTGGCGAACCTATCTATCGTCGCCTGGGATTCGAGGGGACTAGGGAGATGCGCCGATCGCTTGTTCGGTCCCCGCGCCACAAGGCCCGCTCCTCCCGGAAAACCTCGCCTCGGGCAACGCACTGAACCGCGACTCGGAGGGAGCACGCAAGCCTTCATATACGACCTTGATTTATGAAGCTCGAATCTTCCGAGCGTTGACGATGACGACCGCGTATGATGTGCCTCCGACCCTCTTGATCGAGCGACTCAAGGACCGCTTGCAGAAAGAGGGCAAGATCAAACCTCCGGAGTGGGCGCCGTTCGCTCGGACCGGGGTGCACACGGAGAAGGCTCCGGTGCAGCCGGACTGGTGGTACCGCCGCGTCGCCGCCGTCTTGCGAAAAGTCTACTTGCACGGTCCGGTCGGCACGTCGCGCCTCGCCGCGGAATTCGGCGGCCGTCGGGATGACGGGTCGGCTCCCTACCATCCGCGAAAGGGCTCCCGGTCCATCGCGCGCGAGGCGATGCAGCAACTCGAGTCGCTCGGTCTCCTGTCGAAGACGGAGAAGAAGGGCCGGTCGATCAGCGCCCAGGGCCGCAAACTCCTCGATTCCCTCTCGCACGAGATCCTCCTGGAACTCGCGAAGACGAATCCGGAACTCGCCAAATATGCGGGAGGCGCCTGACGGCATGGCGATGGACGACGACGAACTCGAGGCGATTCGCCGGAAGAAGCTCGCCGAGCTCCAACAGTTCCAGGGCCAGGCCGCGGCGGAGCAGCAATACCGCGACCAGGTCCAGGCCCAGCGGCAGACGATCCTGCGCCAGATCCTGACGCCGGAGGCGCGGGAACGACTCGGCCGCATTGAGCTCGCCTATCCCGAGCTGAAGGAGAACATCGAGAACCAGCTCATCCAGTTGGCGCAGAGCGGGCGCGTGCAACGGCAGATCGACGATCCGACCCTGCGACAGATCCTCGAGCGCGTGATCCCAAAGCGGCGGGACATCAAGATCGAGAGGCGTTGAGCGATGGCGAAGAACAAGCCGTACGCGAAGAAGCTCCGCCTGATGAAGGCCGTCAAATCGAATCGGCGTGTGCCCGCGTGGGTCATCCAACGGACGAAGCGGAACTTCACCCGCCATCCGAAGAAGCGGTCGTGGCGCCGCAACAAGCTGAAGGCGTGAGGCCATGGCCGAGCAGGAAGAAGAGCGCATCATGGTGGTGCCCCTTCGCAAGGCGTGGGCCGCCAGCCGCACGGATCGGACACCGCGGGCCGTCAAGGCGATCCGCGAGCACGTGAAGCAGCATCTCAAGCCGGACCGGATCTTCATCGACGACGTGCTGAACGAATACCTGTGGAAGCAGGGTCGCGAACACCCGCCCCGACGCATCCGCATCAAGGCGATCAAATTCGAAGACGGCTCCGCCGTCGTTTCTCTCCCGGAGGATTGAGGGACCCGTTTGCTTCGGCGCCTGGAGGTCGCGGGCAACCCCTACGTGGGGGTTTTCTGCGCGGCGAACGACGAACGGCTGATCATCGCATCGGACGTCCCGAAGTCCGCGATCCGTCATCTCGAAGGGGCTCTTGAGGCCACCCCGGTCGTCACCCACGTGGCCCACTCGACCGTCGTCGGTTCGTTGATCGCAATGAACTCCAAGGGGATCCTCGCGTCTCCGTTCATCGAGGAAGACGAGATCGAAAGGATCGGCGACGGCGTCTATCCGCTCCCGCACCGACTGAGCGCCGTCGGCAACAACGTGCTCTGCAACGACCAGGGAGCCGTGGTCCATCCCGGGTACGACGACGAGGCGATGGACGTCATCCAGGAGGTCCTCGGAGTGCCCGTGGTCCGCGGGACCATCGCGGGGATCCGGACCGTCGGCGCGGTGGCGGTCGCGACGAACAAAGGCGCGGTGTGCCATCCGCACGCGCGGCCCGCGGAGATGGACCTCCTGAAATCCGCGTTGCGAGTGCCCGTCATGATCACGACCGCGAACTACGGTGCCGCCCAGGTCGGTGCGTGCATCGTCGCGAATTCGCATGGAGCCGTCGTCGGCGCGCGTACGACGCCCATCGAGCTGGGCCGCATCGAAGAGGGCCTCGGACTCTTCTGAGTTTTGTCCATTCGCCAATCGCTAAAGAAGATTGATATATTGAGGGACGACTAGAGGCATGTCGATGAAAATCCTCGTCCTCTGCGTGGACCGGGACGACGATATCGGCGTCAAGACCGGGATCAGGGCGCCCCTCGTCGGCCGGGAGGACAACCTTGCCGCAGCGACGAAGCTCGGCCTGGCCGACCCCGAGGATTCCGACGTGAACGCGCTCCTGAGCGCGGTGTCGACGTACGACAGCCTCGTGAAAGAGGGCCAGGACGCCGAGATCGCCACCATTTGCGGGGACGTGCGCGTCGGGGCGACCTCCGATCTGATCCTCACGCAGCAGCTCGACCAGGTGCTCGAGGAAGTCCGACCCGATCGCGTGTTCCTCGTCTCCGACGGTGCGGAGGACGAGGCGTTCGCCCCCATCGTCGGCTCCCGGATCCGGGTCGACCATGTCCGTCGTGTGTACGTGCGGCAGACGCCCACCGCGGAGTCCCTCTACTACGCCCTCGGACGGCAGCTGAAGAACCCGAAGGTCCGCCGGAAGATCGTGGCGCCGCTTGGGTTCGTCCTCTTGCTCTTCGGGGCGATCTGGCTCGCCGTCCCGAACGCCGCCCCGGCGCTCGTGTTGATCCTCGCGGGGCTGTACCTGCTCATGATCTCCCTGCCGTTTCAAAGCGTGGGCGACGTGTTCGACAAGGCCGGTCGAGTGTATGCGCGGATCCGAGATTCCGTCGCCTCCGGGGACCTGTCGATCTTCTTTAACGTCTCCGCGTTGATCCTGCTCCTCGTCGGGATTTTCTTCGGGGCGGACAGCGCGGGCCGGACCCTCGAGCCGAGCTACGTGGTGAAGTTCCTCACGTTCGCGCTGAACTCCGTCTGGTTCTTCGTCCTCGGCACGCTGCTCTTCGAAGGAGGGAAGGTCCTGAGCGCCTACCTGCAGCACGGGCGGGCTCCGCGTCACGCCTTGGCGGTCGCGGTCACTTTCATCGCCCTCGGTTTCATCGTCCTCGCGACGATCCAGATCCTGCAATTATTCTTCGCTCCGTACAATCCGAGCTCGGCGCTACCGCTCATCTACCTGAGCATCGGCCTCGCCATCTTCCTCGTCGCGGTGACGGGCCTCTCCTACCGGACGCGGGAACAGCGCCCCGTGGAACCGATGGAAGACGGCTGGCGGCACTGAGGGTTCGGATGGACTACGAGGCGTGGGAGCCCTTCTACGCCGAGATCCTGACCGACTTCGGGTTCTCGCAAGCCGACGACGAGGCCGTCGCACGAGATCTCGACACGCGCCTCGGCGGGAGAAGGACCACGGATCGGGAATTGCGAAGCCTCCTGGAGGACCAGGAGGTCACCGTGGCCGGCAACGGTCCGAACCTCGTTGCGGAACTCGCCGACGTCCGTGGGATCCTGGTGACCGCCGATGAGGCGACCTCCGTGGCACTCGGGCGAGGCCTTCGCCCCGCGATCCTGGTCACCGACCTCGATGGGACCGTCCCGGATCAGGTGAAGGCGAACGATGGAGGCACGATCGCGGTCGTCCATGGTCACGGAGACAACGGTCCTGCCGTACGTCAATGGGCGCCACTGTTCGCGGGCGAGACGGTGGCCACGACCCAGTCCCGGCCGATGGGAACCTTGCGCAACTTCGGCGGATTCACGGACGGCGACCGAGCCGTGTTCCTCGCGGACCACTTCGGTGCCGCTCGGATCCGTCTGATCGGATTCGACTTCGAACATCCGAGCCCGAAGGACCTCGACCCGCGAACGAAGCAACGAAAGCTCGACTGGGCCTACATTCTCCTCGGCACGCTGGGCCGTGACGAGCTCGAGTTATAGCGACGCGTTTTTGCGCGCCTTCGCCATCCGCGCGCTCAGGATCGGTTCCCGGGCGGCGCGGACCTCATCGACCCGACGGACCGCCGTGTTGTGGGGCGCGGAGTGGAGGATCTCCGGATCCTCGCCCACAATTTCCGTGAGCGCGTCGACAAAGGCATCGAGGGTCTCCTTCGTCTCCGTCTCGGTCGGCTCGATCATGAGGGCCTCCTCGACGAGGTGCGGGAAGTACACGGTCGGCGGATGGTAGCCGAAGTCCATGAGGCGCTTCGCGATGTCGACCGTGCGGACGCCCTTCGCGGCGAGTTTCGAGGCGCTCGCGACGAACTCGTGTTTCCGAAGTCCTCCGAAGGGCACATCGAGGACGCCGCTCAGCCGATGCCGCACATAGTTCGCGTTCAGGACCGCGCGCTCGGAGACCTCCCGCAGGCCGTTCCCGCCCATCCGAAGGATGTACGCGTATGCCCGGACGAGGAGGGCGAAGTTCCCGTACCAGGCGCGGACCTTCCCGATCGACTTCGGACGGTCGTAGTCCAGGTGATAGCCGCGACCGTTCAGGTGGACCTGCGGCACCGGCAAGAACGGTTCGAGCGACTTCCGGACACCGACCGGACCCGCACCGGGACCGCCCCCGCCGTGGGGCGTCGTGAAGGTCTTGTGGAGGTTGAAGTGGACGATGTCGAAGTTCATCCTGCCGGGGGACGTCCGGCCGAGGATCGCGTTGAAGTTCGCGCCGTCGTAGTACAGGAGGCCGCCCGCGGCATGGATGATGTCCGCGATCTCGAGGACATGGTCCTCGAAGATGCCGAGGGTGTTCGGATTCGTCAGCATGAAGGCGAGCGTCTTGTCGCTCGCCGCGGATTCGAGGGCTTTGAGATCGACGCGACCATCCTTGGACGGGATCTCGACGATGTCGAAGCCCAACATGCCCGCGGACGCGAAGTTCGTCCCGTGGGCCGTGTCCGGGAGGATCACCTGGGACCGCTCCTCCCCGCGGTCCCGATGGTACGCCTGGGCCAGGAGGAGGCCCGTGTGTTCGCCTTGGGCCCCCGCGGCGGGCTGCAACGTGACGGCGTCCATGCCCGCGATCGTCGCGAGCACCCCCTGGAGTTCGTACAGGAGGCGCAGGGCACCCTGGACGGTGGACTCGTCCTGATCCGGATGGATCCGCGCGACGGTCGGGAGGGCCGCGAGTTCTTCCGTGAACTTCGGATTGAATTTCATCGTGCACGAGCCAAGCGGATAGAAGCCCGTGTCGATTCCGAAGTTCATCTGTGAGAGCCGGGTGAAGTGCCGCACCACGTCGTGGTCCGCGAGGTTGGGGAGGGCCAGGCTCTCCCGCCGCAGTTTCGGGGGCACGAGGTCCGCGAGGTCCAGCGGGAGGTCGGGAGCGGAGCGTTTCTCCATGAGGAGCGGCTCGTCCCAGTAGGCTTGTCGGAAGCTCATCTGACCGCCTCCAAGGCCGCGAGCAATTTCGCCACGGCCTCGGGCGTGTGGCGGCCGGTCGTCGCGTAGAGCGCGGCATCTTGCATTTCCGGTAGCTGCCGCGTCAGCGGGAACCCCCCGTGGATGCCTTTCTCCAGCAGGGTGCGATGGACCGCCGCATAGCCGTTCTTGTGGCGCACGACGAATTCGTTGAAGTGGGCACCTCGGAAGAGGGGAGCGGTGAAGCCGGGAATCTTGTCGATCGCCGCGGCGAGGTCCTTCGCCCTTCGAATGTTGTCGGCCGCGACCCGACGGAGCCCGTTCGCACCGAGGACGGATAGATACGTCGCTGCGGCGACCGCGAGGAGGGACTCGTTCGTGCAGATGTTTGACATCGCCTTCTCCCGCCGGATGTGCTGTTCGCGGGTCTGGAGGGTCATGCAGAACGCCCGGTGTCCAGTGACGTCTCGGGTCAGGCCGATGACGCGTCCAGGCATCTTGCGGATGTGCTCTTGCCGGCAGGCAAAGATCCCGAGCAGGGGACCGCCGAAATTCATCGGCGTGCCAAGGACCTGGCCCTCCCCGATTACGATGTCCGCTCCGAAATCGCCGGGAGGTCGCACGAGCGCCTGGGCGATCGGATTCACGCCCACGATGAAGATGCCCTTCGTGGCGGCCCGGATCTCTTGGAGCTGCTCCTCGAAGCGACCGAAGAAGTTCGGGTTCTCAGCGTAAACCCCGCACACGTCGGACGAGTCGACCTCGCGCAACTTCGCCAGATCGAGCATCCCCGTCTCGCGGTCGTACTCCACCTCGCGAACCGCGATGCCCGTTCCGACGAGGTAGTTGGCCAGGACCGCACGGCGGTTGTGCCGCAACGCCCTTGGAACGAGGAACGTCTTGCCGCCATGGAGGCGGTGGGCCATCCGCGCCGCCTCACCGAGGGCGGTCGAGGCATCGTACATCGAGGTGTTCGCTCCGTCCATCCCCGTCAGTTCGCAGATCAGGCTCTGGTATTCCCACAAGGCCTGGAGGAGCCCCTGGCTGAGTTCCGGTTGGTACGGAGTATACGAGGTATAGAACTCCGAGCGCGATGTGATCGCCCGCACGCTCGCGGGGACAAAATGGTCGTACGAGCCGCCCCCGAGGAAGGTCGGCATGTCGACGACGGTGCGGTTCGCCGCGAGCATCGAGGTGACGCGCCCGACGACGACGTCCTCGGGCAGACCGTCCGGAAGATCGAGCTTCGGGATACGGACTGCGGGAGGGATGTCCGCGAAGAGGTCCTCAACGCTCCGTAGGCCCATCGTCCGGAGCATCTCGTCTTCGTCCGAGGGCATCCGGTGTCGGCTGAGCGACCGAAGCCTCTTAAGGATTTGGACTAGGCAGGCCAGGAGGAACCGATCTCATGATGTGAAACGATTCTTTGAGGGAGGAGACGGAGTCCCGTAGATCCGGAAATCCCGGACGAGCCGAAGGTCGGAGCCGATCTCGACGATGGCGGCGGACGCGAACTGGATCGAATCCTTGTACGCCTCCGTGGGTCGCTCGCCCTTCAATGTCGCCGTCACCAGACACAACAGCGTCCCGTGTCCGACGACCGCTGCCGTGGAGCCATCGACTTCCTCCGCAATTCCTTCGATGCATTGAAGGCCTCGGATCGCCGCTTGCGCAAGCGACTCCTTGCTCGGAGGGACGAAGTCGAAGTCCGCCCAGGACCTTCGCTCCAGATCCTTGTATTCCGGTTGGGGGATTCCCGCATCGTCGGCGGACCATTCCTTCAGGGGAGGCCGTTTCACGATCGAGAGGCCGAACCCCTCGGCGAGGAGGAGTGCGCTTTCGATGCTCCGTCGCAAGGGACTCGCGAAGATGGCCACGGGTCGATCGACGGGCCAGGCTTGCGAGAGAGCGCGGATCTGCGCCTCGCCCCACGTCGAGAGGGGCGCCCGGTCGAAGTTGGAAGTGTACGCGGGCCGGACGATTTCCCCGTGTCGTATGAGCACGAGGGTCCCGGTCATTCCACGGAGCCTCCAGAGACGACCGCGAGTACGCGAATATGATCGCCATCGACCAATCGTTCATCGATTGCGATCGGGGCGTCTCCTCGGACGAGGATGTGTGCATCGGGAGCGAGCCGGAGCGCTCGGAGGAGATCGGAGCCGGTCGCCCTCTCGCCGAGCTTCACTTCCTGTTCCTGGCGTGCGGGGAGGATCTCCGCAACGATTCGCATCCCGTCCGCCGAAAGCCGAATCCGTCATAAGCGTTCTTGTCTGAGTTCGGCGGAACGCTTATCCGAAACGTCGTTCTCTGGAGGCGTCGCTGCCCAGGTCGCCTAGTCCGGTAGGGCGGCGGTCTCGAAAACCGCTGGGTTACCCCTCGCAGGTTCAAATCCTGCCCTGGGCGCTCCTATCATGCGACGGGGACAATTTCCCGCCGGGGATTTCTGAAACTTCGAACTCCTTCTGAAGAAAGCCTGGGGACCCTGTGTTCAAATAGCCGCGAAACCTGTGACCGCCGAGGTTTCACCTACCACGCAGCAGGCGGGCAATTCAAAGCAAGACGGCCGGGATACGGAACTCATCGACTGGTTGCTCGAAGAAGACCAGCCGTCCGTTCGCTATCACACATTGGTTGACCTACTGGAGCGCCAGGAAGACGACCCCGAAGTGAGAGGGGCTCATTCCAAGATAGCGAGAATCGGTTGGGCGCGGGACATACTGAGACTCCAGAAACCGAAAGGGTTTTGGGAACCCCATGAGCCGACGAACGTCCACG
>Ga0209154_1000788_pt1 | contig 19918 bp, 19 predicted proteins | sample GraSoiAngelo_121_FD_185878 | JGI IMG/M metagenome (GOLD analysis project Ga0209154, IMG submission 185878) | Grasslands soil microbial communities from the Angelo Coastal Reserve, California, USA - 14_0919_12_20cm (SPAdes) (version 2) | ecosystem: Environmental > Terrestrial > Soil > Grasslands ... | reverse complement strand
CCGTCCTCATCCTCCACGGGACGGGCGGATCGGGGAGTCAGTTCCTCTCACCCCTGTTCGCGGGCGAGCTGTACGGCGCCGGTCAGCCGCTCGATACGGCCACGCACTACGTCATTCTGCCGGACAACATCGGCCACGGCCGCTCGTCCAAGCCGAGCGACGCGCTGCGAGCCCGATTCCCGCACTACGCGTACGAGGACATGGTGGCGGCGCAGTACCGGCTCGTGACCGAAGGCCTGCATGTGAATCACCTGTTGTTGGTGATGGGCACCTCTATGGGATGCATGCACAGCTGGATCTGGGGCGAGCACTACCCCTCGTTCATGGACGGTCTCGTGCCGCTCGCCTGCCTGCCGACCCAGATCGCGGGCCGAAACCGCATGTGGCGCAAGCTGATCATCGACGATATCACGGGTGATCCCGACTGGAAGAACGGCAACTACGCCGCCCAACCGCGAGGGCTCCGCGCCGCGCTGCAGCTCCTGTTCGTCGCCGGGAGCGCGCCGCTCGTCCAGCAGCGCCTCGGGCCTACGCGCGACTCCGCCGACGCGTTCATCTCCCGCTGGATCGATACGCGCCTCGCCGAAACCGACGCCAACGACCTGCTCTACCAGGTCGCGGCCTCGCGCGACTACGATCCCAGTGCCGCGCTCGAGCGTATCGCGGTCCCCGTCCTCACCATCAACTCGGCCGACGACTTCATCAATCCGCCGGAACTGGGTCTCATGGAGCGCCTGATCGCCCGCGTGAAGCGGGGCCGTTACGTCCTCATCCCCATCAGCGACAAGACGCGCGGCCACGGGACACACACCGCGGCTGCCGTGTGGAAGGAATACTTCGCGCCGTTCGTCGCCGCGCTCGAGCGCCGCTAGTGCCGTTCCAACTTTCTCGCCCAAGCCTCGACTGACCCCGGGCGCAAGCCCGGGGTGAACGAGGAAAACCCGTTTGTTGGTGTCGTCAAGTTGGAACGGCACTAGCCCCGCAGCCGGCGCAGGAACGCCGCAGGATCGTTGAGAAACGCCCGCGTCAGCGCCACGGGCTCGAGGTCCTCATAGCGGACCGGCGAGATGGGCACGCGATCGAAGCTGTAGATCGCGGCGCCGGGAAAGGCGAGCAGCATAGGCGAATGCGTCGCGATGATGAACTGCGCGCGATCGGACCACTCGAGTAGCAGCGCCAGCAACCCGAGCTGGTTCTGCGGCGACAGCGGAGCCTCGGGCTCGTCCAGCAGGTACAGGCCGTCCGGCACGAACCGACCCTGGAACAGGTTGAGAAAGGCCTGCCCATGCGACCGCGCGTCCGGGTCACGTCCATAGCGACGCTCCATGTCGCCGAGCGAGGCGCGCACCGGGCCGGCGGCCAGGCCCTTGGCGTAGGCCGACCGATCGCCGTATGCCACGTCGATTTCGGCGAGCCGCTCCTCGAGCTCTCGCCGCTCGGCGGCAAGCCGACGCTGGAAGCCGAAGAAATCCTCGGCGCGGAGGAAGAAGCCCCGATGGGTGCGCTGCGCCCAGTTGAGCTGGAGCCGTGCGGCCAGCAGTCGTTGCGCCGCGAGCGTGCCGTCGCGGCCGATCTCGGCGGCCCCGACCGTGGGAAGGTTGGCGGCCGCGGCCAGCCCCTCGAGCAGGGTGGATTTCCCCGACCCGTTCTCACCCACGAAGAACGTCACGCGGGCGGAGAGGTCGAGTGGCGGCAGCGTCCGGATGGCCGGGATGGAGAACGGGAAATCCTTCTCACCGGCCGCCGGCGCCCGCTTCGGGCTCACTCGCAGCAGCTGTGCCTGCCAGGTCACCGATACCCCGCCGCCTGCAGGCTGAACAGCTCGGCGTACAGGCCGCCGCGCGCCACCAGCTCCTCGTGTGTCCCCTGGTCGATGAGCTCGCCGCCCTGCAGCACCAGGATCCGGTCCGCCATGCGCACCGTCGAGAAGCGATGCGAGATGAGCACGGCCATTCGCCCCTTCGTCAGCTCGGCGAACCGCAAGAACACCTCGTACTCGGCGCGCGCATCGAGCGATGCGGTCGGCTCGTCGAGGATCAGCACCTGGGCATCGCGCATGTAGGCGCGCCCCAACGCGACCTTCTGCCACTCGCCTCCCGACAGCTCCACGCCGCCGTCGAACCGCCGGCCCAGCATCTGGTCGTAGCCCTTCTCGAGCCGGGTGGCGACGGAGTCGGCCAGGCTGCGGCGCGCCGCCTCCCGCACGCGCACGTCGTCGTCGAGGGCCTCGACCTGACTGACCCCGATGTTCTCCTTGAGCACGAAATCGTAGCGCACGAAGTCCTGGAAGATCACGCCGATGTTGCGCCGCAGGCTGGCAAGGTCGTAGTCGCGCAGATCCACCCCGTCGAGCAGCACGCGCCCCTCGTCCGGATCGTACAGACGCGCCAGCAGCTTCACGAGCGTCGTCTTGCCCGCGCCGTTTTCCCCCACGAGAGCGATGCGCTCTTCCGGCGCGAACGAGAACGTGAGGTGACGCACCGCCCAGCGGTCCGAGCCCGGATACCGGAAGCCCACGTCCTGGAACTCGAAACCCCGCCGGATCGGCACCGGCACCGGCCGCGCGCCGGGTTTGGACGTCACCCGCGGCCGCACGTCGAAGAACGTGAACAGGTCGGAGAGATACAGGCTCTGCTCGAACACCTGCGACAGCGAGAGCAGGATGCGCTGGATCAGATCGCGGCTCTGCCGGAACGAGCCGGCGAGGAAGGTCAGCGAGCCGATCGTGAACCGGCCCAGCACGGTGAGATAGATCGTCACGGCGTACGCGCCGTAATAGCCCAGGGTGCCGATCGTGACGAACACGGTGGACACGACGTTCCGCCTGATGGCGAGGCGCTTGTTCGCGTCGTAAAACTCGTCGGACAGCTTGGCGTAGCGTTCGACCAGGAACTGTGAGAGGCTGAACAGCTTCACCTCTTTCGCCATCTCGTCGGAGGCGCCGGCGTAGCGGAGATAGTCGAGCAGCCGGCGCTCCGGCGTCCACGAGAACAGCAGGGAATAGCCCAGCGCCGCGTAGTGCGTTTCTCCCAGGAACGACGGCACCACCGCCATCGCGAGCAGCAGCAGCAGCCACGGCAGCTGCAGCAGCAGCACCGCGGCGAGCGACGCCAGCGTCACCAGGTCCTGGGCCGTGGAGAGCAGCAGGGCGACCAGACCGATCCGGCCTACCGTCTGGCGGCGCGCCCGCTCCAGGTGGTCGTACGTCTCCGCGTCCTCGTACTGCGCGATGTCGAGCGTCGCCGCGTGCTCCATCAGGCGCACGCTGATTCGGTTCGAGAACAGGTCGCCGAGCAGGCTCTCGAGCAGGGAGGAGAGACGGGCCAGCCCCTCCCCTGTCACCGCGATTCCCAGCTCGAGGCCGACGAGCGCGCCAAGGTGCCACCAATCCACTACCGCGCCCGCCGCCCGCGCCCCCATGGCGGCGATGACGCCGTCGATGATCAGCTTCCCGATCCATAGCACCGCCAGCGGCACGAACGAGCGGACGGTGCGCAGGGCGAGGATGGCGATGGTGTAGCCGCGATGCGTCTCGTAGACGAGCTTCAGGAGGGGCGGGACGTACTTCAGGGCCTCGAGCCGCTCGGACCAGCTCGGCGGCTTGCCGTCCGAGCCCGTGCGCGAGCTCCTGGGGCGCGGAACGACACCATGCGGGGTGAAACGGGGCGGGGGCGCCGTCACGACCTTAACTTCTCCACAGGGCGGTGCGTCAATATAACCGCATGAAAACCCGAGTCCTCCTCTTCGTCGCGACGGTCGCGGCGCGGCCGCCGGTGGTAGGGGCGCAGCATGCTGCGCCCCTACAATCGCCGGGGGGTCGCGCGTTAACCCCACGCGACTCTGCGGCGCATGCCCTCAATCGCCTCGCCTACGGCCCCCGGCCCGGCGAAATCGAGCGCGTGGCCCGAGCCGGCGTGCTGCGCTGGATCGACGCTCAGCTCACGCCCGACAAGATCGACGATAACGACCTGGCGCGACGCGAGCGCGAGTTCGCCGTCCTGGAGTACGATCGGGGCGACCTCGCCACGCTGTACGCCGAGGTGCAGCGGGCGCGGCAGGAGCGCAAGCGGATGGGCGACACCGCCGCCGACAAGCCCGACGACAGCCCCGTCGCGGTGAAGGGCCGCCGCTTCGCCGCTCAGGTCCAGCAGCTCGCCGTCGTCCGCGCGGCGCTCTCCGCGCGACAGCTCTACGAGGTGATGGTCGACTTCTGGGCCAATCACTTCAACGTCTACTTCGCCAAGGGCGCCGACCGCTTTCTCACGCCCGACTACATCGAGCACACCATCCGCCCGCACGCGATGGGAAGGTTCGAAGACCTCTTGATCGCGACCGCGCAGAGCCCGGCCATGCTCTTCTATCTGGACAACTGGGAGAGCGTGGCACCCGGAGCGACGCCCCCGCGGGCGATGCGGCTCCAGGCTCGCCCGTTGTTCGGCCGCCGACCGGCCTTGTTTCCCCCGCCGCGCGATCGCGTGCCGATGGATTCCCTGCGCCCGCGCGCACCGAAGGGGATCAACGAGAACTACGCCCGCGAGCTACTCGAGCTCCACACGCTCGGCGTGGACGGCGGCTACGACCAGCACGACGTGATCGAAGTCGCCCGCATCTTCACCGGGTGGAGCATCAGGCGCCCGCAGCAGGGCGGAGACTTCGAGTTCCACGACTGGGCCCACGACACCGGCGACAAGCAGGTGCTCGGTCTCGACTTCGAGCGCGGCCAAGGGATGGACGAAGGTATCCGCCTGCTCAAGCTGCTCGCCAATCACCCGGCCACCATGCATCACGTCAGCCGCCAGCTGTGCCAGCGGTTCGTGAACGACGATCCGCCGGACGGCTGCGTGGACGACGCCGTCGCCGCCTGGCAGCGCACCCACGGCGACATCCGCGAAGTGTTGCGCGCCATCTTCCACGGCCCCGACTTCTGGGCGGCGGCGAACGTGCGTGCCAAGGTCAAGACGCCACTCGAGTTCGTCGTGAGCGCGGCGCGGGCCGTCGCCGCCGACCCCGACACCACGCCCCGCCTGGCGCAGGTGGTAGCACGTTTGGGCGAGCCGCTCTACCTCCATGTCGCCCCCGATGGCTATCCTGAGAGAGAGGATGCGTGGGTGAACAGTGGGTCGCTGCTGGATCGCATGAACGCCGCCGTAGCGCTCGCGGCCGGGAGACTTCCCGGGGCGGCCGTGGCACTCGACTCCGTCGCTCCCGACACCGTGGACGTGCAGCACCTCATCGCCGCGATCGATGACGGGATTCTGGGCGGGACCATGTCCCAAAACACGAAACGCGTGATCAGCGAGCAGCTGTCCGACGTGAAGGACCCCGTCCAGGCCCGGGCCCTGGCCATCGGACTCGCGATCGGGGGGCCGGAGTTTCAGAGGCAATGAGGCGGCGGACGGGCGGTAAGGCGGACGGGCGGACCGAAAAGACGGAGCTATGACGATGACGATCTCGAGACGTGTCTTCGTGAAGTCAGGCGGCCTCGCGTTGTTCAGTCTTGGCTTGGATCCGTTGTTCCTCGCCCGAGCCGCCTTCGCCGTCCGCCCGTCCGCCCGTCCGCCTGACCGCCGCATCTTGGTCTGCCTCTTCCAGCGTGGCGCCGTCGACGGGCTCAACATGATCGTGCCGCACGGCGACCCCCTGTACTATCGCGAACGGCCGCGCATCGCCGTCCCCGGATCGGACGTGGTCGATCTCGACGGCTACTTCGGCCTGCACCCGCGCCTCGCGGCGCTCAAGCCGCTGTGGGACTCGAAGCGCCTTGCCGCGATCCATGCCATCGGGTCGCCCGACGCGACGCGCAGCCACTTCGACGCCCAGGACTACATGGAGTCCGGCACGCCCGGCGTAAAGGCGACGCCGGACGGGTGGCTCAACCGCTATTGTCAGCACGACCGCGAGCACGAGGACACGCCGTTCCGCGCCGTGGCGTTCGGACCCGAGCTGCCGCGCATCCTCGCGGGCTCGGCGCCCAGCCTCGCGATCGCCGATCTCCAGGCATTCGGTCTGCGGGCGCCCCAGCCCGCCGCACGTGACCGGCTCACCCGCGCGTTCGAGGAGCTGTACGCGGGCTCGGCGACGGGGCTGCTCTCGACGTCGTCCCAGGAAGCCTTCCAGGCGGTGCAGACGCTCCAGCGGGTCGATCCGACGCGCTATCAGCCCGCGAACGGCGCCGACTACCCTCGTGGCCGACTCGGCAAGGCGATGCTGCAGATCGCCCAGCTGATCAAGGCCGACGTCGGGCTGCAGGTGGCGTTCGCGGACGTCACGGGGTGGGACACCCACGTGAACCAGGGAGCGAGCGAGGGGCAGCTCGCCGCACGGCTCGCCGAGCTGGGTCAGACGCTGACCGCGTTCGCGCAGGACCTGGGAGACAGGCTCGACGACGTGGTCGTGCTCACCATGTCCGAGTTCGGCCGGACGGTGCGCGAGAACGGCAACTCGGGCACCGATCACGGTCACGCCACCGCGATGCTGGTGCTGGGGGGACCCGTCAACGGCGGCCGGATGCTCGGTAAGTGGCCCGGACTCGATCCGGCCAACCGGTTCGAGGGCCGCGACGTCGCGGTGACCACGGACTTTCGCGATCTATTCGCCGAGGTCCTGGCGCGTCACCTCGGCGCGAGCGACCTGTCGGCGATCTTTCCGGGGTTCACGCCCGACTCCGCGCGCTTTCCGGGCGCGATCAGCGCTTAGCCGCCTGCTCCAGGGCTGCGACAAGCGGCTCCAGGTCCCACGACTCGTCGTAGCGCTGGCCGTTGATGAAAAACGTGGGCGTGCCGTTCACCCCGCTCGTGACCCCGCTGCGGAAGTCCTCGCGCACCCGCGGCGCGTAGGTCCCCGCCACGAGCTCTCGGCCCACGCGGGCGGCGTCGAGACTGAGATCACCCGCGTACTCGATCAGGTAGTCGTCGTCCAGCGCGAACTGGCGCTCGAACAGGCGGTCGTGCATCTCCCAGAACTTTCCCTGCGCTCCGGCCGCTTCGGCGGCCTCGGCCGCGTGCTCCGCGTGCGGGTGGCTCTCCCGCAGCGGGAAGTTGCGGAACACGAAGCGCAGCGACACCCCCAGGCGTTGCCGCACCTGCTTCAGGATCGGGTAGGCGCGCCCGCAGTGCGGGCACTCGTAGTCGCCGTACTCGACCAGCGTGACGGGCGCGCCCGGCGGCCCGAGCGCGTGATCGCGCTCGCCCACCGGAAGCGTGAGCGCCGCCGCCGCGGCACGCTTGCTCATGCGGGCGCGCCCGCCCCGGCGAGCGACTCGAGCGCTCGCAGGATGCCGTCCGCGCCGGGGTTCACGTCCACCGGCGAGACGTAGCTCCAGCGCACGATCCCGTCCTCGTCGACCACGAACAACGCCCGCTCGCTGACGCCGTCCCCCTCGCGATAGGCCCCGTAGCGGCGCGCCACCGCTCCCTTGGGCTCGAAGTCCGCGAGCAGAGGAAAGCGCAGTCTACGGTCGCGGGCGAACGCGGCGTGGCACCAGGTTCCGTCCACCGAGATCCCGAGGAGCTGGGCGTTGTAGCGCTCGAACTCCGGCAACACTTCGTTATAGAGCGCCATCTGATCGCCGCACACCGGGCTCCAGTCGGCCGGATAGAACGCCAGGATCACGGGCCGGCCACGGAAATCAGCGAGCGACACGGTCCGACCGGGTGCGCTCGAGAGCGCGAAATCTGGGGCTCGAGTCCCGGCGGGGAGCGGCGCTCCCGGACCTTGGGGCGGTGTTGCCATGGGGTCTCCTTTCAGGAAATGCGGCGCATCAGGAAGGCAGCGACTCGACGCTGGTGATGGGCAGCTCGAGGCGCTCGGCGCCCCGCAGCACGACCACCTTGGTCGCCACGCCGATGCGTTCGGCCGTGAGCACCCGGTGCAGGTCGTCGATGCCGGTGATGGCGCTCCCGTCGAATTCGACGATGATGTCCCCGGACGCGAGCTGAGCGCGCGCGGCGGGGCTCTCCGGCTCAACCCCGGTCACGAGCACGCCGCTCTTCGCGCCGATCCCGAGTGCCCGTTGCGCGAGCCGCAGCAGCGGGACGGTCTGGCCCGCCACGCCGATCCGGCCGCGGCGGATCTTGCCGTGCCGGATGAGCTGTCCCGTCACGAACTTGGCGGTATTGATGCCCACCGCGAAGCAGATCCCCTGCGCGGGCAGGATGACGGCGGTGTTCACGCCCACCACCCGCCCGCGCGCGTCCACGAGCGGGCCGCCGGAGTTGCCGGGGTTGAGCGCGGCGTCGGTCTGAATCACGTCGTCGATCAGCCGCCCGCCCACCGAACGGAACGAGCGGCCCAGCGCGCTCACGACGCCGGCGGTGACCGTGCTCTGGAAGCCCAGCGGGTTGCCGATCGCCACGACGAGCTGGCCCACGCGCAGCGCCGCGGAGTCGCCCAGCTCGGCGACGGTGAGCGAGACGGGCGGCACTCGGAGCACGGCGAGATCGGTGTCGGGGTCGTCCCCGACGAGCTCGGCCCGCACCCGGCGGCCGTCGGGGAACGCGGCGTCGAGCCGTGTCGCGCCGTGCACGACGTGGCTGTTGGTCAGCACGAACCCGTCGGGCGTAAACACGAACCCCGAGCCGTTCCCGGGCACTTCGCGCGCGGGGCGGCCGCGCCGCTCGACCTTGTGGCGCACCTCCACGCTCACCACGGCCGGACCGACCAGCTCGGCCGCTCCGGTCACGGCCTCGGAGTAGGCGTCGAGCAGCTCGCCCTCGATGGGCGATGCCTCGGCGCCCGCCGCATGGGGGGACACCGTATGGTCGGCAATCGCATGCAGTGTAGCGGTCATCGTGCAGCCTCCTTCATATGTTTGAAGAACGTCGCATGGTTCCCGCGCCGAGCGAGCCCGGGCCCCGTATATTTGCTCCGGATATGGACGTTACGGGCTCGCTCGCGGTCGTGACCGGTGCGACCGAAGGGATCGGTCGCGCCACGGCCTTTGCCCTGGGCCGGGCCGGGGCGCGCGTCGCCATCTGCGCCCGCACGGAGGCGAACGTGCACGCCACCGTGCGCGACTTGAAGGCGGCGGGGATCGACGCCCTCGGCATGCCGTGCGACGTGTCCGACCCGACCTGCGTGGACGCGTTCGCGGCCTTCGTGGCCCGGGAGCGCGGAGCCCCGCGCGTGCTCGTCAACAATGCTGGAATAGGCCGCTTCAAGCCCATCGCCGAGCTGTCGCTCCAGGACTGGGACGAGACCATGGGCGTGAACGTGCGCTCCCTGTATCTCGTCACGCGATCGCTCCTGAAAGGCATGGTGGACGCGGGCGGTGGCACCATTGTCAACGTCGCTTCGCTCGCCGGCAAGAACGGCGTCGAGGGCGGCACGGCCTACTGCGCGTCGAAGCACGCGGTGCTGGGGTTCTCGAAGGCGCTGATGCTGGAGGTGCGGCGCCACAACGTGCGGGTCGTGGCGATCTGCCCCGGCTCGGTCGACACCGGGTTCCGGGAAAGCCGGGCCAACCGGACGCGCGTCCTCACCGCCGACGATGTGGCGCACGCGATCCTCGCGTCGCTCACGGTGTCGGATCGTGCGATGATCAGTGAGGTGGATATCCGGCCTACAAACCCATAAAAACCGTCACGGAGAGGCGTCGCGGAAAACCGTCACGGAGAACCGTCACGGAGACCGTCACGGAGAACCGTCACGGAGAACCGTCACGGAGTGCCGTGGACTTCTGGACGTCTTTCCGCGACGCCTTTCCGAGACGCCTTTCCGTGACGTAGTTTGACTCAATGCTAGACCCGATCCGCAAGCTGCTGACGGAAGCCGGCAAAGCCAAGCAGGTCCGGGGCTTCTGGGATGCCGCCGCCGCTATTTTGAGCGAGTGGACGGCCGGGGCGCGGGTCGAGCTCAGCTACAAAGGCCTGCGCGAGATGGGCAGCGCCCAGGCGGGGACGGCCGGGAAGCCGGGCGACCCCTTTATCGCGGATTATCACGACGCCGAGGGCCGGCACGTGAGCGCGCGGTTCGAGGGGCTTGCGGCGGGATTTCCGGCGGACGCGCTGCGCGCCGCACTCGAAATCGCCACGCATCTCGCCGTGATGGTGGCACGGCGCTCCAGCCTCGAGCGCGAGCGCCGGCTCGGCACGTTCCTCGTGGAGCTGTCGCGCTGGCTGCTGGCGGCGCCGGAGCGCGAGCTGCTGTTGCGCTACACGCTGCAGAGCGTGACGAGCCTGGTCGACGCCCAGGGCGCCTACGTGGCGCTGCGCCACGCCGGCGCGGACGCCCTGCGCGTGGCGGCGACGGTGGGGCAATGCGCCGAGTTCGACGGGCTCGAGATCCCAATCGGCGCGAGCGTCACCGGCAAAGTGGTGCGAACCGGGGAGGCGCTGCTCACCGACAACATCCTCGACGAGCCGGAGGCACAGGCGGCGCTGTCTCCATCCGGGACGGCGCGCGCGGCGATGATCGCTCCGCTGCGCACCTCGAGCGGTGTGGCGGGCGCGGTGGGCGTGGTGCGCTACGCGCGAGCCGGCGGCGACGAGCCGCCGCCGTTCCAGCTGGTGGAGCTGCAGTACCTCACGGCCGTGGCCGCCTACATCGCCGGCGGGTTGGAGCTCTCCGAGGCGGTGAGCGGCGCGCGCGCGGCGGCCGAGCGCGCCCACGCGATGGTCGACGGGAGCCCGCTCCCGATGGCGCTGGTGAGCCGGGCCGGCCGCGTGCTGCAGCTCAACCAGGCGGGGTGCCGGCTGTTCGGCATTCCATCAGAAGCGCAGGCGCTCGACACGCACCTCGAAGCGCTGGGCTTGTCGCCCAGCGAGATCTCGCTCCACCTCGTGCTGACGCGGGCGCGCCAGGGCGCGCCCTGGCACGGCCGGGTCCTGGTCACGCGCCCATCCGGCGACCGCCGCCTGTGCGATTGCACCGTCACGGGCCTGTCCGGCGCCGGCCCCGACAGCCTGCTGGTCGCTCTGTACGACCGCACCGACGAGCTGCGGGCCCAGCGCGACTTGATCGCCCGCGAGAAGCTCGCCACCGTGGGCGAAATCGCCAGCGGCGTCGCGCACGAAGTGAACAACCCGCTCGCCGCCATCCGGATGGAGGCGGAGCTGCTGGGGCGCGCCAGCAAGGACCCCGAGACGAGCACCACGGCGGCAACCATCACCCGCGAGGTGGACCGCGCCGCCCGCATCGTGCGCAGCCTGCTGCGGCTCGCCCGCCGCGCCGACACCGCGCCCACCCGCGTGCAGATGAACGACCTGGTGCACGACGTGGCCGAGATCCGCAAGCGGGTGATGCGCACCGAGAGCGTGGAGTTCCGGACCGGGCTCGACAACTCCGCGCCGCCCGTGCTGGGCCTGGGTCAGGAGCTGCAGCAGGTCGTGATCAACCTGGTGACCAATGCCGAGCACGTGGTGCGGGGCCGAAGCCCGGCCATCATCCGGCTCACGACGCAGTCGCGCGAGGGCTGGGTGCGCCTCACGGTGGAAGACTCGGGACCGGGCGTTCCGCGGGAGATCCGCGCGCGCATCTTCGACCCGTTCTTCACCACCAAGGGCCCCGACGAGGGCACGGGCCTCGGGCTCGCGATCTGCCAGCGCGTGGTGACGGAGGTGGGAGGGAAGATCTGGCTCGAAGATTCCGAGCTGGGCGGTGCCAAGTTCGTAGTCGAGGTGCCGGCCGCGCCGGAGCACGTCGAGGCGGGCACCATCGGCTGAGCCGGCCTCCCCCGCTCAGTGCTCCAGAATGCGGGTGCGGTACAGTGCGAGGACGACCAGGCCGTAGGCACCGAGCGCGACCAGCAGTGCGGTGAGCGACCAGTCGAAGCCGAAGCGGGTCGCGCCCACCGCCGCCGCGACGAGCCAAGCGGCGCTGGCGCCGAAGCCGAGCACGACGACTTCCTTGCGCGCCATCAGGATACCGAACACGTAGCCCCAGCTGAACCCGGCGACCGCGAGAAACATCACGCCCTGAGGAATCTTCACCGGATCGATCAGGTTGAGCGCGCCGGCGAAGAAGCAAAACAGACCCAGGACGGTGTAAGCCGCCAGATGCAACGCGAGCGGCAGGGGGACGGTGCCCATCTTGTTGAAGGTCATGAGAAGAAAATACGGTGTCGGGTGTCGGGTGTCAGGTGTCGGGGGGGATGTCCCTGGCACCCGACACCCGGCACCTGACACCTTTACATTCCCCCCGTGCAAGCCACGCGGACCTATCTCGAGCTGAAGGAGCCAGGCCAGTTTCGGCCCGCCTTCGGCCACTTCCCGGACGTCTTGATCGAGCGTGTCGGGGAGCCCACCCCCGAGCTGTATCGTGACTGCTACCGCACCGTGGGTGAGGCGTACCACTGGCGCGACCGCTGGGACTGGACCGACGCGGAGATTCGGGCCCACCTCGTGCAGCCCGAGATCACGCTGCATGTCGCGCGCCGGAAAGGCGCGCTGGCCGGGTGGTACGAGCTGCGGCGCGTACCGGAAGACCGCTCGGTGGAGATCGCGTATTTCGGACTCGCGCCGGCGGCGATCGGCCGGGGGCTCGGCAAGCACCTGCTGTCGTGCGCCGTGCGCGATGCCTGGGCGCTCGCGCCGTCGCGCGTGTGGCTCCACACCTGCACGCTCGACCATCCCGCCGCGTTGCCGAATTACGAGAAGCGCGGCTTCGCGCGGTACAAGACCGAGACGTACGAGGTTAACTTCCCTCCGTGAACTTCACGCTCTCGCGCGCGCAAAAGCTGATCATCGCTGCCGTGCTGATCGTACCGGTTCTGCTGTTCGCGCTGTACACCTGGTCTACCCTGACGTGGAGCTACTCTAGCGGCGAGCGGGCCGGGTACGTGCAGAAGTTCTCCAGGAAGGGCTGGATCTGTAAGACCTGGGAAGGCGAGCTCGCCATCGTGTCCATCCCCGGAACGATGTCCGAGAAGTTCTATTTCACCGTGCGTGACGATGCGGTCGCCGCGCGGGTGAACCAGACCATGGGCAAGCGCGTCGCGCTCGTGTACCACCAGCACGTGGGTATTCCGATGAGCTGTTTCGGAGAGACTGAATACTTCGTGGTGGACGTGAAGAGCGTAGAATGATGACGGCGAACAGCTTCGGGTCCCAGGCTCAGCTCAAGACCGCGGGCCGCACCTTCCAGATCTTCCGGCTGGACGCGCTCGAGCGGCGCGGACTCCCCGTCTCCCGCCTCCCGTATTCGCTCCGCATCCTGCTCGAGAACCTGCTGCGTCGCGAGGACGGTGTCGCAGTGCGCGTCGCGGACATCGAGCAGCTGGCGCGCTGGGATCCCAAGAAGACGCCCGACGACGAGATCGCGTTCATGCCGGCGCGCGTCCTGTTGCAGGACTTCACGGGCGTCCCCGCCGTCGTGGACCTGGCCGCCATGCGCGATGCGATGGAGGCCATGGGCGGCGACCCGAAAAAGGTCAACCCGCTGCTTCCGGCCGAGCTGGTGATCGACCATTCCGTGATCGTCGACGAGTTCGGCACGCCCACGGCGTTCCAGGTGAACGCCGACCTCGAGTTGCAGCGCAACCGCGAGCGCTACGCGCTGCTGCGCTGGGCGCAGCAGACGTTCCAGGGCTTCCGCGTGGTTCCCCCCGACACGGGGATCGTGCACCAGGTGAATCTCGAGTATCTAGCGAGAGTCGTGTTCACAGCCGAAGGCCGCGAGCCGCAAGCCTACCCCGACACCCTGGTCGGGACCGACTCGCACACCACGATGATTAACGGCCTCGGCGTGCTGGGCTGGGGCGTCGGCGGCATCGAAGCCGAGGCGGCCCTGCTCGGTCAGCCGGTGTCGATGCTGATTCCGCAGGTCGTCGGGTTGCGGTTGACCGGGAGGCTGGCCGAAGGCGCGACCGCGACCGACCTGGTGCTCACCGTGACGGAGCTGCTCCGCAAGAAGGGCGTGGTCGGGAAGTTCGTGGAGTTCTACGGCCCGGGGATCGCGACGCTGCCCGTGGCGGACCGCGCCACCATCGGCAACATGGCACCCGAATATGGCGCGACCGTGGGCATCTTCCCGGTCGACCAGGAGACGCTCCGCTACCTCGAGTTCACGGGTCGCCCCAAGGAGCAGGTGCAGCTGGTCGAGGCCTATATGAAGGAGCAGGGCCTGTTCCACTCGGCCGCGAGCCCCGAGCCCGTGTATTCCGACACCCTCTCCCTCGACCTCGCGACCGTAGAGCCCAGCCTCGCCGGGCCGCGCCGCCCGCAGGATCGCGTCGCGCTGCGCGACGTGCCGCGCAACTTCCAGCTCGTGCTGCCGACGCTGGTCCAGCCCACGTCGCCGATTGCGCCGCCCACCGACGTGCGCAACCACTGGGAGGCCGAAGGCGGCCAGCCGTTCGGCGGGGGCGCGGCGGTGGCGGCGCCGCCGCGCCGCACCCATGTCGACCTCACGATCGACGGCACCGCCTGCAAGCTGCATCACGGCTCGGTCGTGATCGCCGCCATCACGAGCTGCACCAACACCTCGAATCCCACGGTGATGATGGCCGCGGGCCTGGTCGCGAAGAAGGCCGTCGAGCGGGGCCTCACGTCGCAACCGTGGGTCAAGACCAGCCTCGCGCCCGGCTCGAAGGTCGTGACCGATTATCTCCAGCAGGCGGGGCTGATGCGGTATCTCGAGCAGCTGCGGTTCCACCTCGTGGGCTACGGCTGCACCACCTGCATCGGCAACTCGGGCCCCTTGCCCGAGGCGGTGTCCACTGCCGTGGCGGAGGGCGAGCTCGTGGTCTGCGCCGTGCTCTCGGGCAACCGCAACTTCGAGGGCCGCATCCAGCAGGAAGTGCGGGCCAACTACCTGGCGTCACCGCCGCTCGTGGTCGCTTACGCCCTGGCCGGGCGAATCGATCTCGATCTCCAGACCGACCCGATCGGCACCGGGAAAGACGGCAAACCGGTGTACCTGCGCGACATCTGGCCGTCGGCCAAGGAAGTCGACGACCTGGTCCGCTCGTCCATCCAGTCGGCGATGTTCCACAAGGAATACGGCGAGGTGTTCACGGGCGACGCGCGCTGGCGCGGCCTGCCGGTGCCGGCGGGCGATCGCTTCGCGTGGGAGCCCGCGTCGACCTACATCCGAAGGGCGCCGTACTTCGACGGCATGCCCAGGACCCCCGCGCCCGTCGCGGACATTCGCGCCGCGCGGGTGCTCTGTCTCTTGGGCGATAGCATCACCACGGATCACATCTCGCCCGCGGGCTCGATCCGCAAAACGAGCCCGGCCGGGAAGTACCTCGTCGGGCACGGCGTGGAGCCGCAGGACTTCAACTCCTACGGCTCGCGCCGGGGCAACCACGAAGTGATGGTGCGCGGCACGTTCGCGAACGTGCGACTCAAGAACCTGCTCGCGCCGGGGACCGAGGGGCCGGTCACCCTGCATCTCCCCGACGGCGAGCAGCTGACGATCTACGACGCCTCGGTCAAGTACCAGACCGACGGCGTGCCGCTGCTGGTGATCGCCGGGAAGGAATACGGCGCCGGGTCTTCACGCGACTGGGCGGCGAAGGGCCCCAGGCTGCTCGGCGTGCGGGCCGTGATCGCGCAGAGCTACGAGCGCATCCACCGCTCGAATCTCGTGGGCATGGGCATTCTGCCGCTGCAGTTCCTGAGCGGAGACACCCCCGAGACGCTCGGCTTGACGGGCAGGGAGACGTTCGATCTGACCGGGCTCGCCGCCCTGCTCACCGAGGGATTCCCGCGCGGCAAGGAGCTGACGGTCACGGCGGCGCGCCCCGACCGGTCGACGACGCGGTTCCGGACGACGGTGCGGATCGATACGCCGCAGGAGCTGCAGTACTACCGGCACGGCGGCATTCTCGAGTACGTGCTGCGGCAGCTACGCGGCTCCTGACTCGCTGATCCCCCGCACCCGCGCCTCGACCGCCAGCCGCTCGAGCTGCTCGAGGGGCAGCGCCAGCAGCAGATCGATCCGCCGGCTGAGTAGCAGGAACGCGTCTCGGAACGCCGCTCGCCTGGTGACTTCGTCCCCTTCAACCTCGGCGGGGTCCTGCATACCCCAGTGCGCCAGCATGGGTTGGCCAGGAAAGATCGGGCATGATTCCTTGGCGTGATCGCACACGGTGATCACGAAGTCCCAGGTCTCGCGCCCCAGGCCGTCGATGCCGCGCGGCGCGTGGCCGTCCCAGGGGACCTCGTACTGGCGCAGCGTGTCGACCGCGAGCGCGTTCACGCGGCTCGCCGGGCGCGATCCCGCGCTCTGGGCCGCGAACCGGCCCTTTCCTTTCCAGTTGAGCAGCGCCTCCGCCATCTGACTGCGGGCGGAGTTCCCGGTGCAGAGAAAGAGAACGCGCAAGGGTCGTCCGGTCACACGGGCCTGCTGGCGCGCACGAACGCGCCCATGATCCGGCCGCCGACCTCGCGCGCCAGCACCGCGGCGTCCAGACCGGCGCCGGCCAGCACCGCGCGGGCATCCGCGAACTCATAGATCCGCGTCGGCTCGACGCCCACGTCCACGAATCCGACGTCGGCGAGCAGTCGTCGGTACTCCTGTTCCTCGAGCGCTGGGGCCACGCAGCCCACCCACAGCTCCATGCTGCGCCGCACCGCGTCCGGGATCGCCCCCCGCACCACCACGTCCGACACGGCAAAGCGGCCGCCGGGCTTGAGCACGCGGAACGCCTCGCCCAGCACCCGGCGCTTGTCGGCCGAGAGATTGATCACGCAGTTCGAGATGACCACGTCCACGGAGGCGTCGGGCAGCGGGATGTTTTCGATCTCGCCCTTCAAGAACTCGACGTTCGCGACGCCGGACTTGCGCTGGTTCTCCCGCGCCAGCGCCAGCATCTCGTCCGTCATGTCGAGACCGTACGCTTTCCCGGTGGGGCCCACGCGCTTGGCCGAGAGCAGCACGTCGATCCCGCCCCCCGAACCGAGGTCGAGCACGATTTCTCCGGCGTGCAGCTCGGCCAGGGCGGTGGGATTGCCGCAGCCGAGCGAAGCGAGTACCGCGCCTTCCGGGAGTGCGGCCGTCTCGGCGGCGTCGTACAGATTCGAGCTGACGGGATCGCAGCCACAGCTGCCGCCTTGCCCGCCCAGCACGCGTGTCGCGGCCTGGCCGTACTTCGCTTTCACCGTGTCCTTGATCTCTTCACCGCTCATGGGCCCACCTTCCGCGGGTCACCGTCAACGCGACTCGCCCGGCTTCATCATCTCGCGGTGCTGCTGCATCCAGGTATGCATCGAGTCGGCCCATGCTCTCAGCTTGGCACGTTGCGCGTCGTTCAATAACGCCCGTCCCTGCACCGCCGACTCCAGCGCGAGCCAGTGTGCCTTGCCCATGGCCGCGTGCGCCGCCTGGAAGTGTGTCTTCATGGCGCCGGTGTCTGGCGCGGGAGCGTTCGCCGCCTGCTCGAGCTCCTGCAGGTGGGTCTCGGCCTCGCTCATGGCGGCGTCCTGGCCCGCCCGCGTCGCGGCGCGCAGCGCCGTGAGCCGGCTGACTTGATCGGGGGAGAGTCCCAGGGCGTCCTTCCGGGCGAGGAGGTGCTGGGGCGTGTACAGCATGACCTGCATCATCGGCGCCATCATCTCCTGCATGGCCATCGGGTCGCCCATGATGGCGCCCATCCTGGGATGCGCCGGCGGTGCGAGCTCCTGTGCTACGAGCCGCCCGGCGGCGAGTGCACCCACCCACAGCAGCGACATGCGATTCATGGTTCGGTCCCCCTAGGATTGCCGTTAATGATGTTAATGATAATGAGGCGGCCACTCTTGCCGGCTGCCGCCGGGGCGGAGAGCTTACGTCCCCCATGTACGACACGACGACACAGAGCGCACTCTCCCGAGAGCTGGGGCTGGCCTCGGTCACGGCACTCGTCATCGGCGAGGTGATCGGCGTCGGGATCTTTCTCACGCCGGCGAGCATGGCCCGCTCCCTGGGCTCGCCGTTCTGGCTGCTCGTGGTCTGGCTCGTCATGGGAGCGATGGCGCTGAGCGGCGCGCTGTGCTACGGCGAGCTTGCGGCGCGGTTCCCCGAGGCGGGCGGCGGCTACGTCTACCTGCGCCGGGCGTACGGGCCCGCGATCGCCTTCCTCTATGGGTGGAAGTGCCTCCTCGTGATGGACCCGGGAATCACGGCGGCGCTGGCGGTCGGCCTCGCGAGCTACGCGGGCTACGCGGTGCACCTCTCCCCCCTGGGGCTCAAAATCGTGGCGGTCGGATCCATCTCACTGCTGGCGGCGATCAGCGTCGCCGGGGTCCGGCTCGGCGCCGGTCTGATGCAATGGCTCACCGCCTTCAAGCTGGGAGCCCTGGCACTCATCACAGCGCTCGCCCTCGCGCTGCGGCTCGGCGACTGGTCGCACTTCGTGCCGTTCGTCGCCCAGCGTGCCGGAGCGGATCCCTTGCCGGGCGCGCTCGCGCCCGGTCTGGTCGGTGCGTTCTTCGCGTTCGGCGGCTGGTGGGAGATCGCGAAGCTCGCGGGCGAGACGCGCGACCCCGCCCGTACCCTGCCCCGCGCGCTCATGGTCGGCGTAGCCACGGTCACTGCCGTCTACGTGATCACCAGCGGCGTATTCGTGTACCTCGTGCCGTTGGAGCAGGTGACGTCCGGCGAGGCGTTCGCGGCGCAGGCGGGCGTAGTCCTGTTCGGTCACGCCGGCGGGCGCGTGCTCGCGGGCATCGTCATCGTGGCGGTGCTCGGGAGCCTCCTGGCCTTGCTGATGGCGCTGCCGCGGGTGTACTACGCCATGGCGCGGGACGGCGTGTTCCTCAAGGCGGTGGCCGCCGTGCATCCCCGCTTCGGCACGCCGGCACGGGCCATCGTCCTCCAGGCAGTTCTCGCCTCGCTGCTCGTGATGCTCGGGACCTTCACGCAGATCCTCGCGTACTTCGTGTTCGTCACGGTCTTGTTCGTCGCCCTCACGGTTGCCGGGCTGTTCACGCTGCGACGGCGGGAGGCGGCCGAGCCCGCGTATCGCACCCCGGGCTACCCCGTGACGCCGGTGATCTTCCTCGGGCTCGTCGCCGTGCTGCTGGTCCTGCTCGCCGGACACAATCCATTGGAGGCGGCCCTCGGCACCGGAATCGTGGGTCTAGGGCTCCCGGTCTACCGCGTCGCGTTTCACCGAAGCTCAACTCCTGAAGAGACGACACCATGACCTGGATTCGCACCATTCCCCTGCCGGATGCGGATGAGAAGCTGCGACGTGCCATCGAGGCGCAGCGTGCGCTCTATCCGGCGGAATACGCCACGCCGGTACAGCCGACCGCGGACGGGACGTCCGGGATCGTCGCGTCCCACAGCCTCATACCGGACGCGCTGCATCACGCCTTCGCCACGTTCGGGGCACTCATGTCGCCGGAGCTACCGCTGACGCGCCGGCAGCACGAGATGATCACTACCGTGGTGTCGGTCACGAATCGCTGCCGCTACTGAATCACCTCGCACGCAGAGTTTCTGCGTCGGGTCACGTTGGACCAGGAGCTGGTGGCGGCGTTGGAAGACGACTACAACAAGGCGCCCGTCTCGGAGCAGGATCGGGTGATGCTGGACTACGTGGTGCAGGTGACGCGCGACGCCACGTGCATCCGCCCCGCGCACCACGACCGTCTGCGCGCCGCGGGATTCGACGACCGCGGCATATTACAGATCACGTTGATCGCCGCCTGGTTCAACTACATCAACCGCGTAGCCGACGCATTGGGCGTGGGAAGGGAGTGAGCCGGGCACTCCACGGCGCCCTCGCGCTCGCGAGCCTGAGCGCGCTGGCACGACCACCACAGGCCTCCTCCCAGGGCAACACTGACGCCTGGCGACCCCAGACGGTGCCGCTGTGGGGCGTGAGCTATTCGCCCGATATCGGACTCCTCGTCGGGGCGGGGATCACGCACACCCGCTATGGATTCCGGGCGTTGCCCCCAAGCACGCGCCTGCTCGCCGAAGCCGCGTATGCAACGAGTGTCCACAGCTACCGCGTAGACCTGGCAGGTGAGTTCCGGCGGCCGGTCTT
>Ga0209154_1000782_pt1 | contig 19977 bp, 20 predicted proteins | sample GraSoiAngelo_121_FD_185878 | JGI IMG/M metagenome (GOLD analysis project Ga0209154, IMG submission 185878) | Grasslands soil microbial communities from the Angelo Coastal Reserve, California, USA - 14_0919_12_20cm (SPAdes) (version 2) | ecosystem: Environmental > Terrestrial > Soil > Grasslands ... | reverse complement strand
AGCTAAGTCGTCCTTGGCCGCAAGCAATTGACGATCCGCGTCGAGGACGTCAGTGAGTGCGATGACACCGGCAGCGTAGGACTCTTCCGATAGGTCGCGCACACGCTGCAGTTCAGCGATTTCATGGAGGATTTCATTTCGGCGGTTCTCCGACTGGACGAGTAGACTGAAGGCGTCCTCGACATCTTCGGACGCGTGAAGGGCTGCGCTTTGATAGTGGAGCAAGGCTTCGGCGCTGGCGCCTCGCGCTTGCTTCACTTCCGCGGCGACAGCGCCAAAATCGAAGAGTCTCCAGCGCAAACCTACTAGACTGATTGGTTGAAATCCTTGCTGCTCGAATAAATGGGCGGGCGCGATCGCTTGAGATCCGACGATCCCTGCAACTGAGAGCTTTGGATAATATTCGGAGAGAGCCTGGCCAATGCGAGCATTCGAGGCAGCAACCATTCGCTCGGCAGCGATGATGTCGGGCCTCCTGCGTAAAAGGTCCGTCGGTGTTTCATAGCCAGAAATTTGCGGCACATCGGGAATGTCTGCGACCGAGCTCAACTCCGCTGCGTACGTTCCCGGCTGGGCCCCCATGAGCACATCTAACCGATTCAGCTGTCCTTCGAGGAAGACTGTGAGCAGTGGGATTGTCGCCTTCGCTTGCGACAGCAAGGCTTGGGCCTGAGCGAGTTCGCGGTCAGAAGCGACGCCCGCATCCTTGCGCTGCTGCACCAGTTCGACGAGATGCTCGTCAGTGGCGATCTGGTCTTTGGCGGAGATTAAGCGCGCCTGCGCGCCGCGTATCTGCATATAGGCATCAGCGGCTTCCGCGGCAACTGTGATGCGAGTTCCCGTCTGGGAAGCTTCGGCCGCCTGCGCCTCGGCGGTGGCAGCCTGAGCTCCTTTTTTCAAACCGCCGAATAGATCCGTTTCCCAGCTCGCGATGAATCCGAGATCGTAGTAGTTCTGAGTGCGGCTATAGCCGGGCAGGTGCGAGGCGAGACGCCCCGTCATACTTTCAGTCGACTGGTACAGTGTGGTCGTCGAAGCGTAAAGGTTTCCTGATGGTGTGCGCCGAGCTCCTGCTCCTTGGGCAGCGGCACGCGCCTGCTGTACTCGCGTCATAGCAGCGGCCAGGTCGAGATTCTGGTCCAGCGCCCGCTTCACGATCTGTGTCAGCTCAGGATCACGGAAGCCCGCCCACCACTGGTCGAGGGGCGGTGCCGGAAGAGAGGTGGTACGAGCTTCGATGTCGGGCGCGTTGTGAAACGGCTCCAGCTTCACTGTCGGACGACGATATTTTGGTCCCACGGCACATCCGGTCATGCTCGCGCTTAGTGCGAGGGCAAGGCCCATTCGGAGAGTAAACTTCCTCGCGGTGGGTGATCCTTTGTAAGAGAACATGTAAGACATCCTTTGTGGCTTGTTTTCGGGAGGCCAGGAAGCTGTCTATCTCACTCCGACCGGAACCAATTTTCTTGAGGCCTTCCAGAGTTGCCTGTTAATGAAATTGGGTGCAAGGCGCCGCATCAACGCCAGCTGCTTGGCCTGACCCGGCCGGATCTCGAGTGCGCCCGCCTTTAGCGATGCAAACGACTGCTTCACCAACTCGTCCGTGGTGATTACAGTAACGCCGTTTCCTTCAGTAATGTCGGCTGCCAAATCGGTCTTCACAGTTGGTGGCATGAGCTCGATGACCTCCACCCCTGTTTCCTCCGACTGGAACCGGAGCGACTGGGTGTAGGCGTGAACTGCCGCTTTAGTAGCACTGTAGATCGGCGCAGACGGCAAAGGCACGAAGGCGAGAGCAGAGGATACGTTGATTACGGTGCCCTTGTTGGCCGTGAGAATGTCGATGAATGCAGAATTCATGCGGATTACGCCGGCAACATTGATATTCACCTCAGCCATCAACCCGTCGAGGTCCGCCGCCGGGACCTTGAGGTCCTTATGGAGCATGATGCCCGCGTTGTTCATCAGCACGTCGAGCTTGGGAAAACCTGCTTTCATCCGCTTCGCGAGGGCCGCGATTTGCGCTGTATCGGCGACGTCGCTCTGGATGGTGTGGAGTTTCGGATATTTCGCCTTCACCTCATCCAGCACCGTCTGGCGGCGACCAGTCACGATGACCTCGTTGCCGAGTTCGAGGAACTTGAGCGCGAAAGCGAGGCCGATACCCGCAGAGCCGCCGGTGATGAGAATGGTGCGATTTCGGAGATTCATAGAAGTCCTTTCAATGCATAGGATTATATAAATAATCCAAAGGTCGCAAAAAAATCAGAAGCTGTGCAAAAGATGATCTCGAACGCTAGCCAATACTCTCTCCTGGTCGGCAGGCTCCGTAAGGACGCGGGCAATGGACAGCGCACCCGCCATCGCACTAAGAATGATGAAGAAGTTCCGCTCCCGCTCCGCTGCGCTCGCTCCCGGCATAAACTCCACCCACTTATGTTGCTTGATCACTCCGGAAATTCGTTTTCGAACGCTGAGTTTGGCGCGGGCAATCTCAGGCGCCAAAGCCGCCACCGGGCAGCCGCTATCGGGATGATCACAATGGTCTGGTGAGAGGTACAACCGAACGAGTTCCTTCCACCTGTCTTCGCGCGGCATAGTTTGTACCGAGGAATAGAGTTTCTCGCTATCCGAGAATGCCTGCGCAATCGCTTCGGCCAGAAGTTCGTCCTTGCTCCTAAAGTGCTTGTAAAATCCGCCGACTGTTAAGCCGGAGGCTTTCATTATGCCGGCCACATCAGGGCCGCTCAGCCCCTCAGCGCGAAGCTTGCGAGCGGCGTTCCGCACAATACGATCGCGGGTTCGCGTCTTGTGTTCCGGTTCGTATCGCATATTAGCTGATTGGATTATATACATAATCTACGGACTCAAAATCTTTTAGTTAACCGCAAGCAGCGCCGGCCATGGGCTTAGTGGCCGGTTCCGAGTGAATTGTCGCTAGCCGGAAGTTGACTAGAAGAAAGGGCTTCGATGAAGTTGGCCGGATTTGTATCGACAAGTCGGCTAGTAGAAAGTGATCTCGTCACTTGGGCTCGATTCTGGGTGGATCACGAGCAAACCGGAAAGTAATCAATGTGGCTTCACGACCGCTATTTCTCATTGAGGTGCCGACCTCGGCTGATTCAATTCTCGCTTCAATTGCAGCAACTGCCGAAGTTCCTCGGCGTTTGTGTTCAGCGACTGCGAGCTGCGGGCATTCGACGACCCCGACGCTATATCGACTTTTGGCGCCTGCTCCAAAACGACATAGATCGGAGTGTTGGCAGAAACGGTGACCACTATGCGCGACGTTATTGCCATTCGGGATATTTCCTCATCTGAGGCCTCGCCGATGTTGTTGCTCACTCGTTCCCGCATAAGGTCGGACTCGCTCAAGGGCTGGTTCAGACTGCCCCGTGCGAGTAGTAGCGAACCTGCCTCCCCGATTCCGGAAAGCGATCTGACCAAAATATTCTTGCCCGTGTTCTTACCCTCGACCTTGCCCTTCAACGGGCGCATGTCCAAATCGGTGGCAACACCCTGAATCGGAACAGTCGTGCCATCCGGCATCATCAACGATTCGAATTGGATGAGCACGTAGCCCGACCGGTCCGCCTCTTGAATGTGCCCCACGGCTTTAGCCCCAGCGGGAACAATGATTTGTCCCTCCCGTTCATAGGTGTATTCGATCACTGCCAAGACCGGGGCACGCACCGCGGTGCTAGCAGCGGATTCCAATCGAGCGCGCAATCGCGTGCCCGTGGACAAACCGAGGCCAATCTCTGAGCTCATGAGATTCATCCTGTCTCGTGATTGAGATTCAGTTTGTGTGGCCGATACGGTTCGGACATAAACCAATGATGACTTCTCCATTGCCTCACGGTCGCCTTTTCCGAGATCCGCACCGTCAAAGCCCACCGGAGCTGCACCCGCTTGGTACGGCGGAGCCTGCCATCCTGGTTGATCCGGGCCGAAAGGCGGTATGGACCCAAGAGTTCCGGGCGCGTTCGATGGTCCAGGCTGAATCGAAGTCGGGTGAGATCGCCGGGTAACGGATCGCTCCAGGTCCTTCTCGTTCAGAAACCCTTCATGCGACTCTTTTGCCGAAGGCCTCCCAGAATCCGTGATCGGGAAAAGGCTTCGATCTGCGCCAGCATTCGCGATCTGTGTCGGTTCTTCTTTGACGGCCGCGGCGCCGGCCTTCGTCTTTTGTACCGGATTCTTGTGCGGGATGGATGTTGCCACAAAGACGAGCAAGGCGACAACAAGTGCTCCGGCCCCGATGATGACGAACCGGTTCTGCTGAAAATGCTGTCTGGCTCTCAGTTTGGCTCTGGTGGCAATGTCGATGGGCTGCTCAACCTTGGTTGGCATTTCCAGCGGGGCCTGGACGGTCTCACTCGGAACGGGTGCAGGAATGGTCGCGGTTGAGGGGTCGTGTCCGTCTGGATGGATCATTTGGCAGCTCCTTTCGCTGGGGCCACAAACCTGATCGGCACCAAGACTGGCCGGTCTACTTCCTCTGCTTGTGCGATCTGAAGCAGCAATTGCTCCCGTGATTCCTTAAAAGCGGGCCGCTCAAACACTACCGTGCCCTCGGTCGCTGCGCCTGGCGGCAGACGTCGTGCGGACAATAGATAGTCCTTGACGGCGACAGGTTCGGCTTTAATTGCCTTGTGGTGTTTTTGCTTGGCTGTTCCCGAGAGCTGAACCTGGGGCGGAAGCAGTTCAACAGTGCGCGGTGAATAATTCGCAATGTTGAAGGTCACGGTCATGTCCGAGCCTGTTTCGTCAGTCCGCGCAACTGCCACTCGCAGCTCCTTGCCGTGCCAGTCGAGCGGCGCAGCCACTCTCGGACTCGGTGACTGAGGTTCATCGCTATCGGGCTTGGGAGTGCCCTTGGGATTCACAGGACGCTCGTCGCTCAGGGGCTTCGATTCACCTATCAGCACCAACGGGTACACGGCTGGGATCAGGAAGCTTCGCTGTGGCTGATATTCCAGAACATAATCGACAGGCTCAGAGTGCGCCGACGCTCCATCGCTCACGAGAGTTAGGGATACTTCGCGGCCGCTTCGCGTGCTGATGAGTGCGTTACTCTTGGCAGGTTTCGGGCTGGCGGGCTTGAAAAAGACCAGCCTTGGCTCTGCTTCCGAGTGCTCCCCCTTGAACGCGCCGGGGTCTCCAAGAACGACAGAGCTGACCTCCTCCGGCAGGCGCACGGAGGTGACGAACCCCGGGTGCAGATGCAACACCGTAACTCTCTGCGGATCGAGAGTGAGACTTACGATGTGCGCTTGAGGGGGTTCGTTCTGCGCCAACCCGCCGTAGGTCAAGAAGCACAGCGTTGTGAGATGCACCAAACTCGTCCGAATTTTCATCGCATAACTCCCTTCGAGTTAGTTCTTCCAAGGTCGTCCGCAACGCCGGCTTGCAACAAGTAAGTGGCTCTGATTCTCGTCACATACGACACCACGTCCCGGTTGTGATAGGACAGGCCGCGGCGAGCAACAGTGTCCTCACCTGCGTAGTAACCGGCGGCTACAAGCCTGAGATCGTTGTGAAACAGCCGCATGAGCCATGCCAAATAACGCACACCGCCCGAGATGTTCTGCTCGATATTGCAGCTGTCTCTGACACCCAGGCGCCGAGCTGTCGCCGGCATGAGCTGCATCAAGCCCCTCGCGCCCTTCGGAGAGACCGCACAGGCCCGCCAGTTCGATTCCCGCTCGATAATCGCGCGTACGAGAGAAACGGGCACACGGTAGTGCCGCGCATACATCGCGGCGTAATATTCGGCCGCGCGGCGGTTTTGCGGATTCGCTGGCTTCGGCGATTCGGCAGCGAGGTTCGCAGCTACGATCAACACGAACGCCAGGGAGAAAAGCCGTGTCACAAAGCGCTCCCTTCGAGGCTTTGCGCCGTGTACTGCTGTGCATCGTAGACGAGGCTGGCGAAGCCATCTCGCAGCAGCAATTTCCGGCGGTCCGCTTCCGTTTTGGCCAACAGTGGCAGGAGTGTATCTCTCATCTCGGCTGTGACTTTTTCAGCGCCGAGAATTCTGAGGGCCTGAGCAAGATCGAGAATCTCAGAGACGGATGGCGGCTTTTCCAAACTCCATCCGCGCAGCGCCTTGGCGAGACCCGCCATGCCTGCGTGAAATTCCGCGCCGGCATCGGGAGTCCTCATGGCAACGATTTCCGCTTCCCGTTCTGCGGTAGGGTGCTCCACGCGCAGGTAGAAGCTGCGCCGGCGAAGCGGATCGCCGATTCGCCTTTCCTCGTTCGACGTGAGCACAACGAAGGGAATGCTCTTTGCCTGGATCGTCCCGAGCTTGGGGATGCTGAGTTGCCAGACGCTTAGCAGTTCCAACAACATGGCCTCGAACGCATGGTCGACCTTGTCCAGCTCGTCAATGAGCAGGACGCAAGGCCGTTCATATTGCAACGCGCGAAGAAGCGGTCCCGCGCTGAAGAACTGCTCGCCATGTAATTCGTTCCTAAGTAGCTCCCAATCGACGCCAGAGGCCTTTGCTTTCAGCTCTACGCACAGCCTTTGCAGCGATTCATCAAACTTCCCAATGGCCTTGTCCTCGCCGATTCCTTCATAGCACTGCAGGCGCTCCACAGTGGTTCTACCGGCTTGCGCAACTGCATATGCAAGTTGGGTCTTTCCACTTCCCGCGGGTCCCTCTGAGAACACCGGCCGATGCAACGAACCAGCGAGAAAAACGGTCGTGATCGCGACGGAATCAGCGATGTAGCCCGCTTTCCGCAGGCCTTCGCTGACTTCTTGAACGGATGAAAACACGCTTGCTACCTCTACGCCGATTTTTAGGCCGAGCGTGAAGAAGCTAAAGCCGAACAAAATTTCGGTCAAATCCGGTTCTTCAGGATCGTCTGGGCTGCTCCGGAGCTCCTCTGGACTTGAAGTTGACCGAAATCACTACCTGGCCTAAAGACAGTGCATATCGGCGCTCGACGTGAGGACGCAAAATGAAAACTGAACCAGCCAACTCTTTAACACCTGTAACGATTCCTGAGCCTTACATCAATCCACAGGAGGCAGCCCGCTTCCTCAGCATCAGTCCCAAGACATTGACGCGACTGGCTCGCGAAGGCTTGATCCCCGCCCATGCGATAGGAAATCGAGTCCGGCGTCGATGGCGATTCCTGAAATCGGAGTTGGACACCTGGATGCAAGCTCGGCTACATTCAAACCACCACCTGCGCTCTTACCAGGAGGAGACTCATTGACAAGAGCGCGTTATCAGGAAGGATGTTTGACACGAGCAAAACGAAAATCCGGCGATGTTTGGGAATTTCGCTTCCGCGAGCGACAACCGGATGGGACCAAACGGATGCGATGCGTGGTCATCGGTACGGTAGCCCAATACCGGACCAGGACCGCGGCATTGCATCAGATTGAAGTCCTGAGAGCCAACGTAAACCGGGAAGCCGTCACACCGGAAACCCCGGTCTTGACCACCTTCAAGTCGCTGGTTGACCATTACCGCCTCACGGAATTGAAAATGGACAGCCACGTCAAGAAGTCCTATTCCACCAAGAAGCGCACCGCAACCTACTTGGGAAAATGGATCCTGCCCCGCTGGGGCAAGTATCGCCCCGGCGACATCAAGTCGGTAGCCGTCGAGGAATGGCTGGACGGACTGGTCCACGATTACCGAGAGGAGGAAAAAGGAAAGCCATTAGCCAATGGAACCAAGGTCAAACTCCGCAACATCATGAGCGCCGTGTTTCGGCACGGAATGCGCCATGAATTTCTTCCGCGCGTTGAGGAAGCAAACCCGATAAAGTACGTTCGGCAAAGCGGGAAACGGCAGAGTATTCCTGTCGTTCTCGAAGTCGACCAATTTCAAGCGCTCTTTGCCGCACTCAAACAAAGAGAGCGGACCATGGTGCTGCTGGATTGCGGAACCGGACTCCGCCGCGGCGAGTTGATCGGACTCAAATGGGGCGACGTCGATTTCGAAAAGAAGCAGATGAACGTCGTCCGCTCCGTGGTGGAGATGGTGTTGGGGGATGTCAAGACCGAAGCCTCGAAGAAGGCCGTGCCGCTGGATGACTTCATGATCGAGGAATTGTGGGCCTGGCACAGGGCTACGCCGTACAAAGAGCCTGGGGACTGGGTGTTCGCTAGCGACTCGCTCCGCGCGGGCGCGAAGCGCGGCAAACAGCCGTACTGGCCCGCAACGATCATGCGGCATTTCATTCAGCCGGTTGCGAAGAAGCTGGGGATTCCTCACATCAACTGGCATACGTTCCGCCACACCTACTCGACGCTCCTGCGCGCCAACGGGGAAGATCCCAAGGTAGTGCAGGAACTGCTGCGGCACTCGTCCATCAAGATCACGATGGACGTCTACACGCAGGCAGTGACAGATGCGAAACGCAAGGCGCAATCGAAGGTTGTTGAGATGATTGTGCCGAAAAAAGCGGTTTCACAGGTGGCGCCAGCTTAACGTTACATACAGTTACATGAAACGACGACGCCAAATCGAACTTAAGTCTTTTGGAATGTTTGGCGTCCCCGACGGGATTTGAACCCGTGTTACCGCCGTGAAAGGGCGATGTCCTAGGCCGGGCTAGACGACGGGGACTCGTTGACTCAATTGAGTTTAACAGGTTCCTCGGTGCCTTGCCCGCTTGTACTGCGGTACAAATCGAAGGCAGGGGCAGCAAGAGGCTTGCCGCAATTGCTCTGGATGCCCCAACCGTATTCTCAGGCAGTGATCGTCTGGCTGAGCACGGGACCAGCCGCTTGTTTTGCTGTGCGGCCGGTGCCAGCAGGCGCGGGCCGATCCAGGTTGCTTGTGCCGGATCAGCAACAGACCATGAAGCTGTCCTGACGCCACGGTTGCGTGACACTCATCGCTTCAAAGACCACCATCGCTGAGATTGAGGAGTTCGAAATGATTTGCCGGCGCGTCTTCGAAGATGAGTTGCCGGTTGACTTCCACGGAGTTTGTGCGCAGGCGGTGGACTGCGTACCACGCCCCGAGTGTTACTGCGAGAAAAGCGGCTTCGGCCACGGGATCAGCGAGAGCTTTAGCCTCAAGGACGGGTATCGCAACCGTGAAGCCAAAATATCCCAGCGCGCAGGCTATGACATAAACCACGGCTGCAGGGTGAAATGGTGGATAGGTGCAGGTGAACGGCACCTTACTAAAACCAACAAGGAGAGTCTCGGTTAGCAGCAATAGCCAGATTGCCACCAGGCTCCCGTGCAACACAGCAATGAGCCATCCCCAAAAATAGACATAGATCGGAAGAGCAGCCAACAAGATGCATGCTACGAAACACAGCATTATGCGGCGTGCTAAGGCGCCTGCTTCCCGCGCGTGTTCGTCGAGTAGGAAGCGGAAGATCCAGTTGGCTTGAATGTAGGCAGGGATATCAAAGACAAAGCGAATTCCGAGCAGCAGACAGTAACCCAGGATGAGAGGGATCGACAGCAGGTGTGCTGTCGGAAAGCCGGGAACGCCTTTACCACTGAGGGCCGACACCATTTCCTGTGATGCGAAGACCGCCCCTAAACTGAGGAACCCTCCCGTGCACATAGCGTGTGCCTCGTTTCGGAGCACAGTGTTTACCGCAAATCGATATCCTGCTCGCTGAAATGGCGTGCGAAAAATGAAAAAATCAAACACGCGATAGACAACTGATGTCCATGTTCCTACATTTCCGCGAGGGACGTCGGCCAACTCGGGAAGCCGAACGAAACATCTCCGGTAAGCAAGAGCGTAAGTAATTACAGCCACCGCACACACGCACAAAAGCGCGATGAGGGCCAGGTGTCCAATTTCGGCAAGCGCCGGATCGAAGCGTCCGCGCAGTAACTGGCAGAATCCGACGAACCAAGCTGAAGGTAGGAGCCGGACGGGAGAGTGCGGGGAACGGGGCAAGTCCCGGATCATGTCGGGAACCGCAAAGCTGGTTGAGAGCATCGCCAACAGCAGGGCGGCAAGCGCACTGCGAACCAAGAGCGACACTCGGCGGAACAGGGGGTAGGGCAAGACCAGCATCAACAGTCCGGCAGTTGCGAAAACGGCGAAGAAGCTGAAGATGCTTGCCAGTACCACAACCAGCGCATGCACTCCCGCGAACCGTGCCATAAAGCTGAATGTCGGTTGTGCGCCTCCGACAATGAAAGGGAAAAGTATCGCGGAGGCACCGTTTACATCGATAGCACACACGGAGGTCAGGATCAGTACGGCCACCGAATTGGCTAGAAAAATCTTCGACATCGGTACAGGGAGATGCACCAGGTTGTGAAAGTCTCTCCTGTCCGGAAAAATGCTGTCCCACCACCAGACAGCAACTCCGCCGGCGACCGCCATCGAGAGCACGATGAAAAAATACTCGTCCGGGAAGGCGGCGGCCAACGGGTCGAAGTTAGTTTGGCCCCGCAACCACTGGAGAAATGAACCGTATTTGTCGAACAGGAAAATAGAGGCGAAGCCGCCGGGAATGGCCAGCAACGCCAGTACAACGCCGAAGTTGATATTCAGCTCTTCGTCCTCGCTGGCGTTGCTGCCGTGGACAATACGATCGATCGAGAGCCTGACAAGCAGAGGGAACGGCTTACGTGCATACGCGTTCCATTTGGCCGCCAGCGAAGTCAACCGCATCATGCTGCCCTGATGACCTCGAGGATGTCCCGCGTTACTTTGTCGGGGTTAACATCCTCAACAAGGTGGTGGAAGGTACCCTCCAGGGACGAGTGCCCAATGCGCTTCTGAATTTCGCCGGTTGGTCCGGACGCGACGACTGTGCCCTTACGAAGTATCAGCACGTGGGAGCAGACGCGCTCGACTACCTCCAAGACGTGTGAGCAGTAGAAAATCGCTTTCCCCTGCTCGCCTAAGGCACGAATCAGGTTTTTGAGAATCAGAGCGGAAGAGACGTCAAGCCCGGAAAGCGGCTCGTCGAGAACCAGCACTTCCGGGTCGTCCAGAAGTGCGGCAATCAGAAGCACTCGCTGGCGCATACCCTTGGAATAAGATGCTATTGCGGAATGACGGCTGGGGTACAGAGAAAGCAGAGTTAACAAGCTGTCGATTTTCCTGCCGAGCCGCGGCTGCGGAATTCCGCGCAGAATGCCCACCATTTCTAGGTACTCCCGCCCGCTAAGGTAAGGATACAAATTCGGCTCCTCCGGAACATATCCCAGGTTCTTGCGGAAACCGACCAGGTCCTTGCGAATGTCCTCACCCCGATACAGCACCCGGCCGCGACTTGGTTCGAGCAGACCGGTAATCATCTTGACCGTCGTACTTTTTCCCGAACCGTTCGGCCCCAGGCATCCCAGGATCTGTCCTGCTGTCAGATGGAAGGTGACACTCTCCACGGCTGGGATGGATGCGTAATACTTCGTGAGCGCAATCGCTTGAAGCACCTGCGTTCCTTTGCGCCGAAGGCTTCCCGTTTTGCCACCCGGCTATTTTTCGCGGGTCAGGGCAACGTCCAGAGTCCAGGACCTGTCGCCTGAACGTCCATGCGCTTTGCCCTGCATCCGATCGTTCGTGACGCTCAGGTCACGGTGGTACGTCAAGGTGAGCCCGGTATCGTCAGTGGCGCGGAGAGCAAACTGGAGATGTTTTCCTTCGAATCTCGCGTCGTAGATGTGCGCCGGATTTTGCTTGCCGGCTGGTCCGGCCATCCCTAGAATTCGATCGCCTTGCTCCCGCAGAACGACGCGAAGGTGAGCCGTCCCGCCCTCTTCGCCCTTCGCCTCTCCGGTCCAGGGGCAGGTCACGTTGACTCCTGCGCTAGCCGGCAGCACCGATTTCAAGGCAGCCACTGGTACGGCCAAATGCAATCGGTTTCTCGTGGGCAGCTCCTGTTTTCCCCGACTTTGACCCTATGTAGAAATCTACGTTAGCACAAAATGTCGCCTGGTGCAGTAGAATTCTACATAGGCCATTCCAAGATGGAAACGCCGGTCAACCTTTCGCACACCTCCGCGCTGATTCTGCAGACCATCAGCCATGGGTACCGCTATGGGTTTGACATCATGGACGTCACGGGTCTGCCGAGCGGGACCGTGTACCCTGCCTTACGGCGATTGGAGCGGGATCAGCTAATCCAGTCCAAGTGGGAAAGCGAAGCGGTGGCCCAGGATCGTCCGCAACGGAAGTACTATCGAGTTACCCGTTTGGGAAACGAGGTCCTCCAGAATGCCGTCAAACGCTATCCGCTCCTGGAACGTTTGGCGCCGGAGGCCAAAACACCGGGACGCTAGGGAGCAAGTCTTGAAACCGCGGCTCAATATCCTTCGTCAATGCCGGATGATCTTGCGCGTGGCCAGCTGGATCGTACCGCGGCACGAACGTGCTGAATGGCGACACGAATGGGAAGCCGAGCTTGCCTTTGCATGGCAGAGGGCAGAGGAAAAAGGACAGCCGTACGCCGCGACCCGGCTGCGATGCCAGTGCTGGGGAGCATTCCTGGATGCGGCATGGCATCGATGCAATCGTGAACCCGCCCGTCCCACGGGCAAGCACTGGTTGCAAAGGCCAACCTCTGCCCTGGTGGCGCTGGCCGGCGCACTTGCGCTGCTTGCACTGGCCAGCGGCAACTTCACCAGAATGCGATCGATCCTGTTAAAACCGCCCTATTTCGATCCCCAGCATATTGTCACCATTTCCCGAACCGGGGTTATCAGTTCCGCTGAGTGGGTGATTCCCTATTCGTGGGTTGGAATCTGGAGGAAGCAAAAACGTGCACTTGAGGGCGTCGCGGCGTACACCTGGAAACCTCATGCAACGGACGTGACGATTGGCCGGCGGCATGCGCATATTGCGTCTGTCCGCGTGGAGGATGATCTATTTCACGTTTTCGGGGTCAGGGCCCTCATGGGCCGGACTTTCCGACCCAGCGATGCTCAAGATTCCCGCATCGGTCTACTGCTGAGCTACAGCGCCTGGAGACGTTATTTCTCTGGCGATCCCAACATTCTGGGGAAAGTGGCAACCATTGACAGTCACCAAGCCAGGATCATCGGAATCCTGCCGGAACGATTTTGGTTCCCTTCTGCCGATGTCGACGCATGGCAGCTAGCGGACCCCGATTCGTTCTCAAGCGAAGTCGTTGGAGTGGTTGCGCGGTTGCGCCCGGAAATGTCCGAACAGGGGGCCGTGGGTGCTCTGGAGCGTGACATTTTCAATATGACTGGCGAACCTTTTTGGGGTCGTGCCTTAGAGGTGTGGTCGGTCCAGGAAAGAATCCGACAACCGCTGATCTCTTATGCGGGCGCTTTTTGCATCAGTCTGCTGATTATGTTTGCGGCCCTCTGGTCAGGGCGGCTCAACCTCTATCCTCGGAACGCAAAAGTCATGTCCGCATGCCGATGGTGGACCTTTCTCGCGATGAAATCCTCTCTTCTCATCTCGATTCTTCTAGCCGCCGTAATCGAGTTCACTCCTGAGCCCTACGTGTTTCCATCCGGTTCGACGACGTTCGTGACAGAATCGCTGTCGCTATGGATTTTCTCGGTTGGTTGCGTGTTCATGCTGTGGTGGTCCCTCCACGACCAGCAGGCGCGGTGCCGTATCTGTCTCAGAAGGTTGGTTCTACCGGCACACATCGGGCGCTCAGGATGCCTACTGTTGGGCTGGGTTGGAACCGAACTAGCTTGTCCTGCAGGCCATGGCCTGCTTCATGTCACTGAGACCGACGTCTGCTGGCTAGATCCGGCACGGTGGACGGAACTCGATGAATCGTGGGACTCATTATTTTCCGAAAAAACAAGTGAGGTATTAGGTTGAGTGAGTTAGCTTCTCTCTTCTTGGCAGCAGACGATAACGGAGTCCTCTCGAAGGTCAAGAGCGCGGTTTGCTCCGCGATTCCGAATGGCCGCGACAGCCTTGCGAAGTAGGCTGATCACACACCTTGAACCAACCGAGGGGTGTCGCGGCTTCAGCGCTCGCTGACGACACTCGAACTGGTAAGCTGTGTCCCAAGTACGATTCTGCCAGATTATGAAGGACGTCCGCCCACGCGGGCTGGCGTCCTCGCAAAGCTTCGCACACAGAGCAAGTGAGAGCGCCTACTGTAACGCAAGGCAAGAAGCGGACCGACCCCCTTGTGGTGCGCAATAATTCCATCCGGAGAGCGTAACTGGCAGAAAAACGGAGCCTTTGAGGCGAAGTCGAAGGCCCGGAGCAGGACTCGCTTTACTCGTCGCGTCTGCCTGCAATTTTCAGTCATTTTCTACCTGGCCTGTACAATGCGGTCGGCGCTGCCTCGACTTCGAGCTTTCCCTCCCCTGCGACTCGCTTCGACCGTTTCGGAGCTGTTCGTCGACTTGCTCCGATTCATGAACGTGGCCCTACGTTCCCGCAGCTCTCTGATCGTCGAAAACCCGTTCGCTTTCGGCCCGCGCACTGGCGTTCATAGGACCTTCACATCAAATGCCTGAAGTTCGCGGTCCAGATCCCCGGAAAAGATCGCGTCGCGATCGCCGGAATCGAAAACAAAGCACTCAAGCTCGGAGACTACTCCATTGCCGGGCTGGAGGATGTTTGTGTGGTGGAGCGAAAAGACCTTCCGGACCTCGTCCACTCCTTGACTGTGGACCGTGATGTATTTGTCCGTCGGCTCCGGCTCATGAGTAGGTACCGGCATCGCTTGCCGGAAATCGCGGCCGCCTTGAGTGAAGTGAAGTCGCCCTACGCCTATGCTGGCAACCCGAATCGCATTGCCCAGTCTCTGATTGCCATGCTCGCAGGTCTGCAAGTTCCATTTCTGTGTGCTGAGACCCACGAACCGGGTGAAGAGTTTCTTGCCTCGTACCTCTACCAGGTTCACCTCTATTATTTATTGGCTCGAAACCAACGATTACGGCAGGTTCTTAGCGGACAACAACCTCTGAAAGCCCAGGTGACGAGGATTATCGTGTGCAGGAAATCCGATGAGACGTTCGGGACTTCAAGGCGGACGGAATTTTTGCGCACCACAGCCGTTGCCTAGCCACGCGTCAGCCTGAAATGGACGGCTTTCTAAATTACTGACCGCCGGTTTCTGGTTCCCATTTTGGGAATCTTCGGGTCGTTTTCTTGAATGGGGCGATTTTTGCAGTGGTTTCACTGCCAATCTCGTTTTAGCATTTGACTACCCTCCCCTTGCAGAACCCACGGATCACAGGTTCGACCACATGAGTGACAATCGACCGGCTAGTGTCACCCTTCCGGCCAACTCTTACACTTCTGCGCGTTTTAATCATAGAAAACGACCGCAGTGTTGCCGATCTGGAGATGCCACTTCGGGATCAAGAAGACGACGCCCGCACCGGAGGCAGTTGGCGAACTCACGACCGTTAAAGCCAGGGAAGGAGCACTTATGTTTGGAAAGTTTGGATTACCGGAACTCCTGATCATTCTTTTTATTGCGCTGCTGATCTTCGGTCCGAGGAAGCTCGGGGACCTAGGAAAGAGCTTGGGTGAAGGAATTCGCGGTTTCCGGTCGACCATGAAGGATGGAGACCCGGAGCATAAAGCGTAGGTTTCACTATGAACCTTGGTTTGTCGGAAATGCTGTTCATTTTTGTCATTGCCCTGCTGATTTTCGGTCCGAGAAAACTCCCGGAGATCAGCCGCCAGATCGGACATGCGCTGGCCGAGTACAAACGTGCAACCAATTCTCTGAAAGGGAAGTGGGAGGCCGAGGTTCGCAAGCTGGACGCGCCTCCCGCCACTCATCTTGCGTCAGTCCAGGACCGGATGAGTGCGGAGCAGCCCGCAGTCGGCATTCCCGAGGAATCGGAGAGCGTGACCTCCGGGACTGGTAGGGAATCAGTCAGCCCTGAGATCGGAAACACGCCTGCCGCAACCGAGATGGCGCAGGAGGATGCGGGCACCGAGGCGGCTCCCTCCCCCCCCTGAGGCAGCCGATGTCAGCCTCGAGCCGAACTGCGATTTGCTGCGGGCGGCTCTCGAGAACCTGCCGGAGCTAAGTACCCCGAGTACAGGCGAAAAAGAACCAGTCCGGCCTTTGCCGTGACAGGCAGGCGGCGGCTCGAAGCCAAGGCACTTCAAGGCGCGTAAAGACTGCTTACGAACTCCCGATGCCTAACGAATATGTTCAACATCTTCTAACAGAAATGCTCAGAAATTAAACATCGCTGTGACCTTGCTCGCAGACTTCTGTGCTCATGCGGTGATGGAGTGAATCTCGCGAACCGAAAAGCGTAATTGCTCTTCGGACCGGGCTTGGTAAGCAGCAAGGAAATGGGCCAAATGCACCCCCGCGGAATCGCCAACTGGGAGCTCCAGTAGGATTCCTTGTTCGTCGGCCTTCCAGGTCGCGCACTTGGTCGAAGTCTCGCTGCTCTTGGCAACTGTTGTCAGGGATCTCCGAATTCTGTTGAGGAAAGCCCAATGGTGAGGAGCGGCGGGCGAGCTGTCGTCCCCACTTCTATTGCAAACCCGCCTGTGTCACTTTCACGGCGCAGAACGTTCCGGTTCCGCAGTTGTTGGACGTAGCCAGGGTGGTGAAATAGATGCTCGATGCCTGAGCCTGAACACTCACGTTGTCCACCACGATAGCGCTAACGCCACCCTGGGCAGCGGGCTCTGCGATAGAAGTAATGTTCGCGGCGTTGGTGATATCGGCATTCAAGAATGCGCCGCCAGCACCTCTACCCTGGATCATAGCTACGACAGAACTGCTGCCCGCCAAACCGGTGCCGACGAAAACGCGGTCGTTCGCGCCGTTATAGATTTCGGTGATCGGAGTGCAATCATCGTGTTGTACCAAGTTGGCCGGCGAGGCGATAAGGTTGCCGGAGGGCGTGTCCGTATTATCGGTATGCGTTCCTGGGTTGATGGTCGCGCCGGCGGCCCCGGTGGCGAAGGGTACAGCGTAGAGATCGGAGTTAAAGGCCACGGAGACTGTTCCACAAACAAAGTAGTGGCCGGCGTTGTTGCCCACGCCGGTCCAATTGTAATAAGCCTGATCAAAAGCGCCGCCGTGAACATAGTTGACCGTCGCGGCCCCCGAGCCTGCCATTCCCCTGCCGAGCACCGCCACGTTTTTCGATCCGAACAAGACCGGTGTGGTCGTGGCCTGCACCAGCACGGCAGCGGTATTGGCGTTTGTATTGCCGACGCTGGCGGCATTGGAGGCCGAAGCGAAAAAGACTGTGTTATTGGTAGTGTCCACGATCGGCCCATCGAAGATGACGCCGCCGGCATTGGTCGTCAGGCCGCTCCCCACCGTCATGCTGCTTTGCGTGGCCGGCGCGCTTGCCTGAATTGCATACCCATTCCCGTTGGAGGACCCAAGGAAGATCTGCCCGCTGGCGTCGTCCAGCACCGGACTGGTCATGATTGTTCCTGCTGCTCCGGTGATGTTGACGCCCGCTGCCGCCCAGCCTCCCGTAGTCGCCAGAGCCGGCGTTCCATTGAAGACGCCAGTTATTTTGAATATCTGCCCATTATCGTTCGCTTGATAGATGACATCGTTAGTGTAGTCGTAATACGGTGAAGAACGGGTTGTTCCGAAGGCCCCGAACGTCAAATTGAACATGCAAGAGGTAGTGCCTGCCAGGCATGCAGTCCAGGTGGCGGCGGCGTTTGTGCTCGTGGCCGGCCCAACGCTCGCGCTTACCGTTCCCTCGTTGCCTGCGGTCAGGAACCGCAAGACGTGGAGGACGGAACTCGCGCCCACGCTTTCTACAAAGGCGACCTTTGTACCGTCCAGCGCCAAAACCGGCGACGTGACCACTTTCCCGTTGGCGACCGTCGTTACGTTATAGGCCCATTTGACAGTAGGATTGGCGCCGCACAGTCCGGCCGGAGCAACGCCCGAGTACAGATTTTGTAGCACGACAAGGTTTGCCTGCCCCCCGGTCACTCCGGCGACATTCAAACCGTAGACGACATAATCGGTAGTGCAGTTGGAGGCGCTAACTATAGCGTTGATGTCGAAATTGAACTTGGCGGGAGACATCCCTCGCGCGATGGTGCCGCTGCCCAACGAAAAACTCCAATCGCGCTGCAATTGGTGGCGCTTCTTCCGCCGCATGTTTCCGCCGCCACGATCGTCCTCATCGTTGTCGTCGTCGCGGCGGCGATTGAGTTGCCTCTCGGCATCCGACCGGTCCAGTTGTTGACCAAGAACATGCCCCAGCAACAGCCAGGAATGGTAGAAACGGGGCTCGTTCTTTGCCCGTTCCAAGTCTTCGATGCTGAGCTTCTTGGTGTAGATGACGTAATGGGAACTCCAATCCTGCGGGAGCGAAATCCGCTTGCCGCCCTCTTGCCCGGACAGCTGCGGAACGACCCACAGAAGCAGCACAATAGGAGCCTTCCACCGTCGTGCGTAAAGTAATGATCGCGAGCGCTCTCCTCCTTGCGCCATGCTGCATGGTTTTGTCGAGGGCATTTCGGTACTCTATACATTGGGCCTCAATCATCGGGCAAAGTCAATTCTAGGTTAGGGCTGTCCCTCATCAAAATGTCGTGCACCCGTAAAATGAACGACTTGGGATCTGTTTTGTTGCCGGACCCTTAGATAAGATTTCCGCCATGTTCTTGTGCTCCGGCACCTCATCGGCTGGATTGTCGGCGCCTTGGGTTCGCGCAGGAACCTCGTCCTGGAAAATCTTGCGCTTCGTCAGCAACTCCTCTCGTTGCATGCCAAGCGCCCCCGCCGTCGATTATCCGCAACGCACAAACTGTTCTGGGTTCTTCTGCGACGGCTCTGGTCGGGATGGAAAACCCCTCTTCATTCTGGTCACGCCACGAACCGTGGTGGAGTGGCATCGGGCGGGCTTTCGTCTGTATGGGAAATGGCTCTCCGGAGCCAAGCAGGTCGGTGGCCGAAAGCCCGTGGGCAAGGAGATTCGGGCTCTGATCTTTCGTATGGCTGCCGAAAACCCGACGCGAGGAGCACCCCGCATGCACGGCGAGCTGCTAATGCTGGGCTTCAATGTATCGGAGCCAACCGTCTCATGCTGGCTGCGACGGGCGCCGAGGAGTCCGGATGTGGGCAAGCGTTGGCTGACCTTTTTACGGAACCATCGCGAGGCCATTGCCGCAATGGACTTTTTCACCGTCCCGACCGTCATGCTTTGGTGTTCTTTACTGCTTCTTTGTAATCGGCCATGACCGAGGAAAGATTTTGCGGTGTCAACGTGGCACGAAATTCCTGTGCCTTTTGGATCGTGCAGCAGAGTGCGCGCCGATCAGGGGGAATCGGTTCTGGTGGTTCGCTATTGACTGGATCGCAACATTCCAGCCCTTGACCGTGTGGCACTGCTCGCAATTGACGCCCATCTTCCGCTTGTGGATGTCGGCGTGGCAATCGGCACATCTGGCACCCACATTGGTAAAGACTGGCTTGGTGTGACACTGGTTGCAAGCCACATTCTCGTGCATGCCGCGCAAAGGATACTTGGTCTTGTTGTGATCGAATTCGGGGACAGCCCGGATGGGCTTCCAGCCCATCGCGGTGTGGTAGTTTTGGCAAGGAACGTTCAGAGTCCCATGCGGGCTCCGCGTCTCTGGGCATAGCTAGGTATTTGCCCGTCGCCAGGAATGCCCACTGGCAGCAAAGAAAGAAGCAGGCCGATCAGAAGTGTGGAACTCACAGTGCCCACCCCGATCTAACTTCCTGTACAGAACTAAACTTAAGAAACAGATAGAACAGACTGGAGAGTAGAAGGCCTCGACGCGAACCATCCAGCTAGACGAAGAGGAGTGATGAAATATTGAGCAATTCGACGCCCAGATAGACTAACCGGTTGGAGTCCATGGAAACCTGGTGCAGGGTACAGTTTGTCTTCTTGCGTGTTAAGTGTTTCGCCTTAGAGGTCAGATTTCTGGACGGTGACTCAAAAAGTAATTTCTGCGCTGGGGCAGGCAGAACTTACAAGCATTCTGATCCCTATGCCTCGCCAAAACTCCGCCGGGCCGGGAAATCAATAGTTCGCACAACTTCCTCAAGCCGCCAATATGCTATGACTGTTCCCTAG
>Ga0209154_1000778_pt1 | contig 20017 bp, 15 predicted proteins | sample GraSoiAngelo_121_FD_185878 | JGI IMG/M metagenome (GOLD analysis project Ga0209154, IMG submission 185878) | Grasslands soil microbial communities from the Angelo Coastal Reserve, California, USA - 14_0919_12_20cm (SPAdes) (version 2) | ecosystem: Environmental > Terrestrial > Soil > Grasslands ... | reverse complement strand
GGTTTCAGAGCCCGCATCGAAGTCACTCTCAAGGCTGACGGCGGCACCTACGTCACGATGCCAGGAATTCCCAGCGACATACCGTTCATGATCGTCATGCGGGCTCTCGGATTCGAGGAAGACGCAAAAGTCGCGGAACTGGTAAGTCTAGATCCAACCATCCAGAACGAACTAGAAGGATCATTCGAAAAATCCTTGGAGGCAACCAACCAGCGAGACGCACTTCTCTACCTCGGCAACAGACTCGCACCCGGGCAGGTCGACGAATACCGGCTCAGAAAAGCAGAATCAGTTCTCGACAGAAACTTCCTTCCTCATATGGGCCGCGTCCCCGCAGACAGGAGGGAAAAGGGGCTCTTCCTCACGGAAATCGCGACCCGAATAATCGAGGTAAAGCTTCAAAGGAGAAATCCCGACGACAAGGATCACTACGCGAACAAACGGCTCAAACTGGCCGGGTCCCTTCTCGCCGAGCTTTTCAGAATCTCATTCCGAAACCTCACTCGGGACCTAAAATACCAGCTAGAGAGAATAACCATCAGGCGTCACATCGAATTCTCCATCGCCAATGCGATCCGGCCTGGAATAATCACTGAGCGAGTCCAGCACGCTATCGCAACTGGTAACTGGGTTCGAGGAAGAATCGGTGTCACGCAGCTCCTCGACAGAACAAACTTCATCAGCACTCTAAGCCACCTTCGTCGCCTCCAATCGCCGCTGAGTAGGAGCCAGCCAAACTTGGAGGCCCGCGATCTTCATCCAACCCACTACGGAAGACTGTGCCCAGACGAGACACCTGAAGGGTCAAACTGCGGACTGGTCAAGAACCTCGCCCTTTCGAGCAGTATCAGTGTCGGCATCGATCCTCACGAGATGGTTGAGAAGCTCCGTCGAATGGGAGTCATACCCGTTGAAGAGTCCGACAAGAAACTCCGCGCGACTGGCGGGAAAGTAGTAGTCGACGGAATAATCGCCGGCTATTCGAAGGATCCAATGGCCCTCGCCGAAGAGCTGAGAGAATACAGACGACAGGGCAAGATAAGTTCCGAAGTCAACTTTGGATATCACCCACCCGAAGTGGAGGGTGGAAGAAAAGAACTCTACATCAACTGCGACCCAGGCCGAGTACGCCGCCCGCTAATCGTTGCCGAAGGAGGGAGACCCAAACTCACCGAAGAACACTTAGCATCAGTCGACGACGGACGCCTAAACTGGCAAGATCTTGTTCGAAGCGGAGTAGTAGAACTCCTTGACGCAGACGAGGAAGAAAACGCGCTTGTCGCCATGTATGAACACGAGCTGCGAAAAGATCATTCCCATCTTGAAATCGCCCCCTACGTGATGCTCGGAATAGCTGCTAGCCTGATACCATTCCCGGAACACAACCAGTCTCCCAGAAACGCTTACGAGTCAGCAATGGCGAAGCAGGCACTGGGCGTTTTCTCTACAAACTTTTTCACCCGCGTCGACTCACGCTCCCATCTCCTCCACTACCCACAGACCCCGATAGTGCAGACGAAGCCCATGGAGGTCTTCAACTATCTAGAACGACCCTCAGGGCAGAATGTCGTAGTCGCGATCCTATCCTTCCAAGGGTACAACATGGAAGACGCCATCATCATCAACAGGTCATCCGTAGACCGGGGACTCTTCAGATCCACATTCTACAGAATCTACGAGGCAGAGAGCCGACAATACCTTGGAGGTCTAAGAGACAAGTTCGAGATTCCTGAGGCAGGCATTAGAGGCTACAGAGGAGACCGCTACTATCGTCTCCTCGAAGAGGACGGCATGATATCGCCCGAGGCAGAGACTACAGGAAACACAGTCCTAGTCGGTAGGACAAGTCCGCCGCGATTCCTAGAGGAGTATCGAGAGTTCGAGGTGAAGGGTCCAACTAAACGCGACTCGTCCGTGACCATGAGGCCTTCTGAGCAAGGCACGATAGACCAGATATTTGTCACAGAATCCATTGAAGGAAGCAAACTAGTCAAGGTGAAGGTCAGGGACTTGCGAGTCCCAGAGCTGGGTGACAAGTTCGCCTCACGCCATGGACAGAAGGGGGTCATCGGACTCCTTGTACCCCAGGAAGACATGCCCTTCACGGTCGACGGCGTTGTCCCGGACGTAATAATCAACCCCCACGCCATCCCATCCAGGATGACGATCGGCCAGTTCGTAGAGACGTTAGGGGGAAAGGCCGCGTCTCAGATGGGCGAAATAATGGATGGGACGGCCTTCGAGAACATCGGCCCCGAAGCCATCGGCGAGATCCTCACCAAGCTCGGATTCGAGAGTAGCGGCCGAGAAGCACTGTACAATGGAATCACGGGAGAAAAACTTGCAGCTGACCTGTTCATTGGCGTCGTATACTACCAGAAACTGCACCACATGGTCTCGGACAAGATGCACGCCCGAGCCCGCGGCCAGGTCCAAATGCTCACTCGACAGCCCACCGAGGGACGGGCTCGAGGCGGAGGTCTCAGATTCGGAGAAATGGAACGCGACTGCCTCATAGGACACGGAGCGAGCGCACTATTGCGAGACAGGCTTTTGGAGGAGTCTGACAAGTACATAGCCTACGTCTGCGAAGTCTGCGGAACCCTCGCATACCACGATATCAAACAGAACAAGTACATCTGCAGAATAGACGCAGAGAAAGCCCAGATATCCCCTGTAGCAATATCCTACGCGTTCAAACTACTAGTACAGGAACTCATGGCGCTCGGGATCGCACCTAGACTGAACCTCGAGGAGAGGGCCTAGCCATGGCCCTTGCAACCGTGGACGAAACAGCGAAGGTAATACAGAGCATACGCTTCACGCTATTATCTCCAACCGAGCTCCGAAAGCTATCAGCCGTGGAGGTACAGGCTGCAGACACTTACGACGAGGACGGAGTTCCCATCGTCTCAGGTCTAATGGATGGCCGACTCGGAACTCTAGAGCCACGGCAAAAGTGCAAGACATGCGGGAACACAGCCTCCGCATGTCCCGGCCATTTTGGACACATCGAACTCTCTGAGCCCGTAATTCACGTCAGCTTTGCAAAGCTGACGCATCGACTTCTATCAATAACTTGTAGGAACTGTGGAAGAATTCTGCTCACTGAAGAAAAGATCGAGAAATACAGGGCCCGATATGCGGAACTGAAAGAGAGGCTCAACACCGTACCGGACGCGTTTCTAGACGAGATTATCAGAGACGCGAAGAAAACCCAACAGTGCCCACACTGCAGCCAAAAACAGTATCCTATCGAGCATGGAAAACCTACGACATTCCACGAGATTGTTGCGGAGGGCGGAGCAGTCCGGCTTACCCCTAGCACAATTAGGGAGCGGCTTGAAAGGATAGCCGACGATGACCTCATCCTCTTGGGCTTGGACCCGAAGGCCGCGCGGCCAGAATGGGCTGTCCTCCAAGTGATGCCTGTCCCGCCTGTCTCAGTAAGACCCAGCATAACTCTCGAATCGGGAATCCGATCAGAAGACGACTTGACGCACAAGCTCGTTGACATCATACGGATCAATCAGAAACTTCGTGAGGCACTCGAATCAGGCGTGCCCATCAATATCATCCAGGAACTTCACGAGTTGCTCCAGTATCATGTAACGACCTACTTTGACAATGAAGTCTCAGGCCTCCCTCCCGCTAGACACAGATCAGGCAGAGCGCTCAAGACTCTGGTTCAGAGGTTGAAAGGTAAAGAGGGAAGATTCAGAGGAAACCTGTCCGGAAAGAGAGTCGATTTCTCAGCCAGGACAGTCGTGTCCCCTGATCCTAACCTCGACATTAACGAAGTTGGAGTCCCTCTGGATGTTGCGAGCAGGCTGACAATTCCCGACAAAGTTACCGGTCACAATATCGAAGAGATGAAACGGCTCATCGATAACGGCCCGGACAATTATCCAGGAGCACTCTATATTGTGCGGCCGGATGGAAGACGAGTTCGTCTCGAATTCGTAACCGACAGAAAAGTGGTCGCAGAAGCCATCCAGCCCGGGTTCGTCGTCGAAAGACATCTTCGAGACGGAGACATCGTACTGTTCAACCGCCAGCCAAGCCTCCACCGGATGTCAATAATGGCACACCGAGTCCGCGTACTGCCCTACAAGACGTTCAGACTCAATCCGACAGTATGCACGCCATACAATGCCGACTTCGACGGTGACGAGATGAACCTACATGTTCCACAAGGAGAAGAGGCGCGCACTGAAGCCCGACTCCTCATGCAGGTACAGGACCAGATTCTCTCACCAAGATATGGTGGACCAATAATCGCCGCAATACGTGACTCCCTGACGGCCGCGTTTCTGCTGACGCAAAAGTCTACAATGCTGAACCGTCAGGATGTTTCCAAGCTCATCGCCGCGGCAAACTACGAGGGTCCGATGCCGGAACCGGTCACTGTTAAAGGCGAAGAGCGATGGAGTGGGAAGCAGATCTTCAGTATCGTTTTGCCGAAAGGATTCAACTTCGTATCAAAATCAAATCTTTCGAGCTACTACAAGTGCGCAGACTGTGACAAGGGTGTCATGCACGACTGCCCTTACGACGCGTTCGTAGTCATCAAGGACGGAATCCTCGAACAGGGTGTGATCGACAAAGCCTCTATCGGCGCGGAAAAGTCTGAGAGTCTGTTCCATCGCATTGTCAAGGACTATGGCGCGGAGGAGGCAAGGAGGTTCCTCAACGCGGTCACGAGACTCTTGGACCGGTTCATGCTACTCCGCGGATTCACTTATGCCATGGACGAGCTCCAGCTAGCCCCAGCTACCAAGGAAAAGATCACCAAGGCGATTGCAAAGGCTGAGGAGAAGGTGGATGAGTATATTGAGAGTTATCGAAAGGAAACGCTGGAGCGGCTTCCTGGACAGTCTCTTGAAGAGTCGCTGGAAATCTACATCATGAACGAGCTCTCAAGAGCGCGCGACGTCGCGGGAGATTACGCAGACCAGTACTTCCAGATGGACAACAGCGGAGTCATAATGACGAGGGCGGGCGCCAGAGGCTCGTCGCTCAATATTGGACAGATGACTGCCAACGTGGGCCAGCAGTCTATCCGAGGAAAGAGAATCTTGAGGGGATACAGAGGAAGAGCCCTCAGCTTCTTCAAACCTGGAGACATGCGAGCTGCGCCGCGGGGCTTCGTCTATCACAGCTATCGAGACGGGCTGGATCCGATAGAGTTCTTCTTCCACGCAATGGGTGGAAGAGAGGGGCTTGTGGATACTGCGGTGAGGACTCAGCAGAGCGGATACATGCAGCGCCGTCTCATCAATGCCCTTGAGCATCTTAGAGTCGAGTATGACTCGACTGTGCGAGATTCTCGCGGCAACATAATCCAGGTACGATATGGTGAGGATGGAGTCGACGTCGCCAAGAGCGACCATGGCAAGTCAGTGAACATAGACAGGCTGGTAGAACGCGTACGTCTTACGATGAAGAAGGGAACCGCAGCTGGCAAAGAGTATGTGGAGGAACAGGTCGACACATCAAAGGAAGTGCTCTCACCTCTAACTCTCAACAAGCTGAGACAGACACTGCTCAACGCGAAGCTCACCAAGACGGGAGTAGACGAAGCAGTAGCTGGAACAATGGAGAACTACAAGCAAGCGCTGGTGGAGCCGGGAGAGGCAGCGGGAATAGTCTCAGCCCAGTCTATCGGCGAGCCCGGTACACAGATGACGCTGCGAACCTTCCACTTCGCGGGAGTCAGAGAACAGAATGTGACTCTTGGACTGCCGAGATTGATCGAGATAGTGGACGCTCGGAAGATTCCCTCGACGCCCAACATGACTGTCTTCTTGGAAGCGAAGCATCGCACGAGCCGGGAGAAGGCTCAAGAGGTCGCGACACTCTTGACTCACACGACTCTCGGGGACATCGCCAGCACCTTCGAGACGGATGTCACACGGATGAGGATTGATGTGAAGCTGAATCCTCAAGCGATGAGGGAGAGAGAGGTGAGCGTTCAAGAAGTCCGGGAGGCACTAGTCCTGGCGAACGCGGATGTGAAGGTCGAGTCGTACTCGGTTGAGATCAAGACGAAGGATCTCGAGATTCCCCAGTTCAGACGCTTGGCAGGTAAACTGACGGTCGCGCATATCAAGGGAATTCCCGCGGTGAAGCGGGCGTTGGTGATTGAGGAGAAGGGCGAATGGATCGTCCGGACTGAAGGCTCAAGCCTCGCACTCGCCCTAGAAGTTCCCGGAGTAGATACTTCACGGACGGTCAGTAATAACATCAACGAAACAGCCCTAGTGCTCGGAATAGAAGCAGCCCGAAACGTCATCGTCAAGGAAGCGTTGGGCGTACTGGAAGAGCAGGGTCTAGACGTTGATGTTCGGCATGTGATGCTCGTAGCAGATATGATGACCTCTTCCGGTGACGTGTTGCAGGTGGGACGTCACGGGGTCAGTGGTGAGAAGGCGAGCACTCTTGCGAAGGCGGCGTTCGAGATCACTATCCCGACGATTGTGGATGCTGCCGTCAAGGGTATTACTGATACTCTGCGGGGTGTTGCGGAGAATGTCATTGTTGGTCAGCAGATACCGATGGGCACTGGTCTGATAGAGGTGTCCATGATGATGCCGCGTAAGGGAGGAAAATAGGCGTTGGTCGATATCAACAAGCAGATACGCATGGCCGTGAAGACGGGTAAGGTCGGGTTTGGGAGTAAGGACGCGGTAGTGAGTACTGGCTTTGCTCGGGCGAAGATGATTATTCTGGCCAAGAACTGTCGTGAAGCTGAGCGGGACGATATTCTGCACAACGCTGAACGGTCAGAGATCCCAGTCTACATCTTTCCTGGATCTAGTCTAGACTTGGGCGCGGTCTGCGAGAAGCCCTTCCCGGTCTCCGCGATTGTTGTTAGAGAACCCGGTGATTCTGAGGTCTTGAAATTGGTCGCTGAGAAAAAGTGATGCTCCAGCCCAAAATCAAGCTGACGAGCGAGGAGATGAAGTACATGGCCCTGTTCGAAAGTATCACAGGCGCCACAACCCAGGATTGTATTATTGACGAGAAGTTGGAGAGGATCATTTTCGTCGCGAAACCCGGCGATATGGGCCTTGCGATTGGTAAGGCGGGGAAGAACATCAACATGCTGCGACGGATGACGAGCCGCCAGATAGAAGTGGTCGAGTACGCTGAGACTCCAGAGGCGCTAATAAGGAACAGTCTCGCGCCCGCTCGACTGAAGGAGATCCGGGTGACTGAGAGGCCGGACAAGAAGATTGTCGTGGTCGAGGTTGACCCTCGCGACAAGGCCATCGCCATAGGCAAGAACGGGCGAACCATCGACAAGACCCGAATGCTCGTGAAGCGATACTTCGACATAGACCACGTAGTAGTATCCTAACTCTTCCAGACTCGCACTCTGTGTCGCGAGAAGCAACTGCTTTTGAGATTTTTCGGGGAGAGGTCCCGCCAGTTGAAAATGAAATGGGTGAGTCTTGTTGTTCAGGGCGCAGAATCAGCTGGTCGGCTGTTTTCGACATGGTGTAGCTCAACGTGCAGGTCAACGTGCAAACTGCGTGATCTCAAATGGCCTGCCCCGATTTCGGATCAGGGCATGTTCTGCGCTTGTCAGGTTTGAAATAGAAAGGTCTGGAATTTCCTTTCTTCTCCCGCTTCTCTTCAAAGACGATTACCTTTTCTTAATTCCTTCAAGATCGCGAGTTTTGTGTCGCGGGAAATATTTTTTTTCCTAAATTCCAGGAAGGGTCCATTCTCCAGCTGAAACGTTTCCTGGCGAGATTACCGGTTTCTCGCGGAGAACAGCCGAATCAGCATTTTTCAAACGGCGCACCAACGGGATCATGCAAGCGTGAACTGGGCATCATACGGAATCCTCCTCCTAGAATCCGGATCAGGGTTGATTCTAGCCGATTCCTATGGGCTGTCCTCTCGATGTAGCGTCATGCTAAAAAGCAAGCGAGAGACTCCGCTCTCTATACCGGTTCAAGAGAGATCGAGCATGGTCAAGACCTCAAGCGGAATGTTCGCCGGCCGCAAACTGTGTAAGCGGCGTCAGAGCTTCAGGTGGGCCTATGCTCCCTACAAGCGACGCATGCTCGGACTAGACTACAAAGCAGACCCACTGGAAGGATCACCCCAGGCTCGAGCGATCGTCTTGGAGAAGGTGGGGGTTGAATGCCGCCAGCCCAACAGCGCAGTCAGAAAATGCGTACGCGCACAGATCATCAAAAATGGAAAGGTCATAACTGCATTCCTGCCCGGCGACGGCGCATTGAATTTTATCGACGAGCACGACGAGGTCCAGATTGAAGGTATCGGAGGAGCAGAGGGGAAAGCGTATGGTGATCTTCCTGGAACAAGATACCGAGTTTTCACCGTTAACGGTGTAAGCTTGGATGCGTTGCTAAAGGGTAAGAAAGAGAAGCCACGCCGATAAGCAATCATTACGAAAAATTGGGGCGTTTGCCTGTTACATGTCTTGTCAAGTCGAGGTTCGAGTATCCTTTTGAGTAAAAATAGTCCATACCTCTTTTCTAATCAGGGCTAATGGACCCAGTAAAATTACAGGAAGCGAAAAGAGAAAATTGGCGTTAGTATGGGGCGTCGTCTGTTCCGAGTGCCAGCTACTGGCCGTCGAGAACTGCCCCCACTGCACAAGAGACCTCTGCGAGAAACACAGCAGCCGACACGACTGCGAAAGACTCCGATCAAGAGAATTTGCAGTCGCCGGCTAAAAAAAGAGACTAGAAGTCGGCCAATACTCAGATACTGATTCTACACTTAGACCTCGCTCAACCGTGAACCGCGGCTGTCTCTCCAATACCATGTTTCATCCGGAAATCGCGGAGCCCCATCTCCTGACCCAGAACCACAACAGTGTCCTCTGATCGTCGTTGATAGAAAGGCAGCTTCACTACCTCGGCCGAAACATTTCGATCTCTAATCTTGATCTCGAACACGGTCCCAGCTTTCGAGATATTTGGCGGAACATAGCCCATGCCTATGCTTATTCCGAGAGTCGGAGAGAACGTCCCACTTGAAACCTTTCCAACTTTCTGATCTTCGAGAACGATTTCTTGACCTTGGCGAGGAATTCCTTTGCCTGTTATCTTGAAGCCGACTCGGACCCGAGCGGGTCCTTGTTCCTTCTCCTTTTGAATAGGTCCTCGTCCGACAAAATCACTCTTCTTGTCCAGTCGAACAGCGAAATTGAGTCTTGCTTCGACGGGCGTTGTCTTCTCGTCGATATCGTTTCCGTACAGGCACATTCCCGCCTCCAATCGCAAGACATCCCTGGCTCCGAGACCTGACGGTTTCAGTCCTTCATGCTTGCCTACTGAGAGGAGTCTGTCCCAGACTCTCAACGCCGGCTCAGGGTTTTGGCTGGTCGTGTTCCAGACATAGATCTCAAAACCGTCCTCACCAGTGTAGCCACTTCGCGTCACTAGACACGAAAGGTCTCCAACTCTGACCTCTTTGCCTGAGTACTTGTCGATCTCTTCCAGTCTAGCCCCCGAGATGCTGCGTAGTAATTGCCTGGCTTTCGGTCCTTGCACTGCAAACATGGCGGATTGGTCCGAGACATCTCTCAGCTCTGCTCCGGGATCTCGATGTTTTTCAAGCCAGGCCCAGTTTTTGTCTCGATTAGCAGCATTGTAGACAACAAGATACTTCGTCTGACTCGTTCGGAAGATCGTAAGATCGTCAATTATCCCTGCATCTGGATTGCAGAGAAGGGAATAATGTCCCTGGCCGATCGAAAGAGTGGAAACATCGTTGGTTACTAAGCGGTTGAGAAATGCCTCCGCGTTCTTGCCCTCAACCATAATTCTACCCATATGCGAGACATCGAATACCCCGGCGTGCGTCCGAACAGTCTTGCATTCGGGAATTATTCCCTCGAACCATACGGGAAGCTCGTAGCCAGCGTAATCAACGATGTTGCCGTGTTTCTTATGATAGTCGTAGACCTGTGTTCTCTTCCACATGGTCAGCCTTGTTGGAAGCCGTTAGCTGAGTAGAAAAAGGGCGATTATTCTTCCAAACTGAGGAAAAACTGCTTCCCTTTGGGGCTTGAAACAACCCGAGTTTTGGTGTTTCTATTCGGACGGAACTGTTCGTATAGCAAAGCAGTTCTCCAATATGGAATGTGATAGGCGTGCAAACAAGGAGAGTGGACAGAGCCCGGACTCATCTAATAAACGATGTCAGGGGAAGTGGCAGCTACTGTAGTGATATGAGTCATGGGTATCTCCCAAGCTAAAGGCGTAATCCTTTTCCGATTGATGCGCGATGTTTTTATTGACTGGGTGGAGCTTCCTGTACGTCGTGCGCAAACTTCTCGTTCCTCCTCTAGTCTTGGGACTAGTGTTGTTCCCTAGCGCATCAATCCTTGATGGATATACGACCAGCTTCACTTCAACCCAAAGCGGGAGCCAGAATGACTCCGGGGCGTCCGCGGTTGGGACCGTTCCAGTCGGGCTCAGTCCTCATGATCTCGTGTATGATGGTGGAAACGGGTATGCCTTCGTGACAAAAGGAGCGAACGCTATCAGTGAATCAGTAACAAATGCTAAGGCTTCCACATCCGTGGCTATGTCTTGCTCGCCATCCTCGATAAACGTTGGGAGGTTTACCATTTGCAATGCAAATGTGACAGGGCTTTCTCCGACTGGTAGCGTATCCTTCTTCAAGAGTAGCTCAACCGGAACCTTCACAAGCCCATACGCCGTCTGCGGAAATAATTGTCCAGGGACATATCACACTTCATACACAGATACGGCTACGTCGAGTATCACAGTTTCGATAACCGCCTCTTACTCCGGCGACACTAACAACAACCCCAGCACTGGAACATTCTCTCTCAGCATTGTCAGACCAGCAGGAGTCATTACAGTTGGCGTGGGGGAATCAAACATTGGCCTGGGTGGAATCAGTGGTGGGCTCACTTCAAACCAGAGCTCGAGGACGGGCATTTCCGTCACCATCACCGGGTCGACTGAGCCCTTTGGATTGCCAGTAGACGTCACAACCGAAACGCTCAGCGAACCAAACTCTGGCGTCTCAGCACCAGACTTAGCCAGTCCAGCATATTACGACGTGTTCGTAACAGGCATATCATCGGGGAACGCTCAAGTCTGCATCCGCTCCCTTACTGCGGTTTCCAGTACAACCATGCAGTACTGGACGGGAGCCAAATGGACGAATGCATCGGACATTAGATTAAGCGCGGGAATTGTATGCGGTACAATACCAGTATCAGCGTTGACTGGAACGAACCTCGTCCTCGGAACTCCAAAGCCGACGATCATTGGATTCGACCCTATAGTGTTCTACATAATTGTTGGAGTAATTGTGGCTGCAGTCGTCACAATCTCGATCGCCCTAGTGGCTCGCAGGCGGGAAAGATCAAGATCTGGCGCCTGAGCTGTTCAATGAACTAGTCGCAGCATTCCTGATTGTTGCTGGAGTATTCTCTAGCTTCGTAGTTAGATCACGCAGAAGGGCATATCAATCTAGAGTATGCGCGGACTTTCCTGCTGTTCATTGCATTTCTTCAGCGTCAGCTCGGAGCGAATCGAGCCAGAGAGAACTTCGATAGGTCGAAAACTATTCCTAAACTGAAACTCCTCCGCTCCATTCCTCGGATTATTCCCTCAGAACCGAGTAAGGGAGATTATTGCGTAGGCGGAGCTGTCTGGGGGCCTATCTTCAAAGTCTCAATCGTGAATCCGAGTTTCTTGCCGCACTTGGGACAGTAGCCACCGTTTCGCTGGATAATCTCACTGGGCGTTTCTAGTTCAAGCCCAGTGTAGAGGAGGTCCCCGCACTTCGAACATATTATTCTCTGAGGGGACAAATAGTCGCAAGACCTCGACGATGAGCGTAAATTCTCCGATCCGGTATTAAAACAGTTCCAGAAGACAGGCGAAGACGAACCGCGGGAAAGCAGGGCTTATTATTGGGACATCTCAAGAGCCACATAAGCAGAACTGAGAAACGAGGACTGGTCATTCATGGGTATGAAAACGAGTCTCTGGAAGCTGAAGAGGTCATTGAACAATCTGGCCTTCAGAATGAGCTTCATCAGACTCGCACCAGGATCCAGCAGACCCTTGTTACCGGTCGCCGAGTTCCTGATTGTTGGGTTCACCGTATTCGTGCTGGCAGGCGGATTATTCGTGCTCACCGAGGGAGGCCAAGGACTGTTGAATGTGCAAAGCGGCTACTCATTCGTCTATCCAGGAGACATCAACAACCAGACGACCCAGGAGGCAGTGTTCACAACGCTGATCTACGCGATGGGAATCCTAGGTCTCTACATGATGTTCATGAGCACACGCTATGCATATCGTCCGAAACGGGCGTACGGATACCTAGCGTTCGGAATGATCATGGCAGTAATCTTCATCGTATCACTATACGTCCTCATCTACGACAAGATCGGCCAACTCTAAGCAATCAGCAAGGATAGTCGTCGTACAGAATGGGCTGTTATGCCCATCTCCCGAGTAGTCTTCTACACTCAGGACAAAAACCGTGCTTAGCATTATCCGTCTTCTTTCCACAACGAGCGCAAATCCTCGGGCTGACTCTGCCATGAACCGTCAGAGTCTTGCGAAACCCGGGTCCACTATGATATCCACCGGGTTTAATCATGCGACGCTTTTTCATTAGTTTCTACTTGGACCAAGACATACTTAGCTTGCAAAAATCAATGCCTTACCTTGCCGGTTCGAGTGCAGGATACGCCCATTCTGACAGGTACGAGAAGTGTATTGGTCAGCTGGCCCCTGGTTGGGCGCAATATCCAGTCGGGGACGGGGCGGGGTTATAATCCACGCTAACGATCGGTTTCATAATACCGGTAGCCGACGCGACGTAGATGGCTACATAATCTCCGCACCCCTCGGCCAGCCTGAACACGGTCGTTTGCTGGGAGGTCGTAGGCGGGAGGGAGTCGTAAGATCCTGATAGGCAGGTCACATCACCGTTGCACACTCGGTATTGTACGAACTGTCCGAGTGTAAGAAAGTAGACAGTGATGGACACGTTACTAGTGAAATAGACGTAATAGTCATAGGTGTCAGGTATCGTTCCCTCTCTCCAGCCATTTGCTGACATACTGCAACCTTGACTTGGACTAGCTCCGCAGGCATTCCAGATTGTCTTAGACGACGGCGGCAGTGTTGATGGAGCGGGTAAAGGCTGCGTACTCTGAGGGTTGGGTGGGTTAGGGAGCGGATACCGATAACCTGCGAAAGAGAAGAGGTGTCCTGAAGAAGCAAACAACCCGACCCCGAGAAGTATGATGATAACTAGTAAAACGGCTATTACTGCCTTGTAAGCGCTCGTGGACACAACTGCTTGAGCTGGGCTTGCGGGAGGAAAGTAGCCCGGCGGCATTTGTTGTGGTTGATGATGCGCAGAGACAATTTTGGTGTCACAATTAGGGCAGAATACCGCGTTCTGTTGAACAGGTATGCCACAATTCGGGCAATAAGATTGTCCCATCGCCAACTTCAGCCACTCGAAGCGTTAGGAATCCAAACGATATTGCCGGGTTTCTAAAGGCCCCGGTGGAGCCTCATAACGCCAATCGTCCGCATCTATTTCTTGCTCTGATTTCCAAACGCGAGAGCGTCCCGCTGAAAAACTGGGCTCAAGATTTCTAGCTCATCTTTCTCGAAATGTCTGCGAACCAGAAGTAAGCTGCGGCAACCGCGATGGCAGGGATGGTGTAGGCGAGAAGAATCGCCACGGACAGGTCCAATGTTGGCACTATGGCGTTTCCCGAGCCGACGAACTGGAGAACTATCTCGACTGTTTGGGGCAGAAGAGGACTCGCGTATTGGATTGGAAGTGAGTTCGCCGGTGAGGTTGGCAGGTAGATCTGGATTGTCTTGTAGATCGTTTTTCCCGTTAGCGTGTAGATGAGGTCCATGTAGGCGCTGATTATGAAACTGGAGAAGAATACTGCTGAGGAGAAGATATACGCGAGGGAGGATCGTCGGACGAGCTCCCCAAGCATGAACGCGAGTGAGTAGAAGATGAGTGCGGCAAAGGCTTGTACCAGAAACAGACCTGGAAGAATTTCGAGGCCAAATTGTGTCCCGAAGAACGTGAAGGCTGAAGCAACGCTCAAGACGATGTTGAATGCGAGAATGGTGAGGAAGAGAGTGTATCCTCCCAGAAATTTTCCGGCGAAATAGTCGTTTCTCTCAACGGGCTTCGATAGGAGAAGTTCGGCGGTTCCCTGTTCATATTCCTCGGACATAGCGCCTGCGGCGATGAGGATCGCGGTGAAGTTGAGGAATAGTGGTTGGACGGCGAAGACTCCTGCGACCCAGATGTATGGATAGGCTGAGCCTGGGATGAGAGTAGTCCCGGCGGTTGAGAGTGCGTAGTAGGGCAGTGTGTCCAATAGTACTGTGAAGGCGATGAGCGCGAGAACTTTCCTTCTTGCTATCGCCCGTTTGATCTCATATCTCATGAAGGATAGGATAACGTCGGGACGGCTCATATCGTCCGCTCTCCTGGGTTGGTTTTGGAGAGGGCTTCGATGTATGCTCGCTCGAGCATGTTCTCCGCCTGTCTGATGGAGTATAGCTTTGCCCCCGACTTCACGACAAGGTCCGATATGTCCGGTCTAACGTCCGTATGGCCTTGAACTATGATTTCGAGAGAATCTCCATTCGGGACTATTTTTGACACATTGGCTATGTCGCGAATCTTACCGATCGTCTGCTCTGTGAGGCCTTGAGCCTCCAAGTAGACGACGGAATAATCAAGCACCTTCTGTATCACGTCCACTACTTTTCCATGGTAGAGGATTCTTCCACCGTGAATGATTGCGACAGAAGTGCAGAGCGATTCAACCTCGCTCATGATGTGGGAGGACATGAAGACGGTCCCGCCCTTCTGGCTCGCAAATTCTCTGAATACTTCTCTGAAGTGTGCCGAGCCTGCCGGGTCCAGGCCTATCATTGGCTCATCAAGAATCAAGACCTCAGGTGAGCCCAGCATCGCTTGAGCGACGCTCAGCCTCTGAACCATTCCCTTGCTGAGCTTAGCGATCTTTGTGTCAGCATACTCCAGAATTCCAACGAGCTCAAGGACCCGACGGATCTCGTCCCGTCTCCCATCCCACCCAGCTGGGAAACCTAGCTCATGGGAAACTAGAGAGAGTAGCTCGGTCGGAGTGAGGAATGTCTGGAGATTGGGAAGCTCCGGCGAATAAGCGACGTGTCTCAGAGCCCGGACGTGTTTTGAGACTGGATCGTAACCATTGACCCGCACTATGCCAGAGGACGCACGAATCAGCCCAAGTATCAATCTTATGCAAGTTGTCTTTCCAGACCCATTGGGTCCTAGGAAGCCCACAACCTGTCCTTTCTGGACTTCAAGATTTACGGGGCCTATCGTTTTGCTTCCGTAGTTTTTGCTCGTGTCAAGAAATTCGATTACGGATGGGCTTGTCTTGTTTGGATCTGATGCTTTAGAGAAAGCTGTGCGCCTCTATATTGCTGTCACTAGTCTACCCAGTAGGGAGGTTTCCCGTCAGTGTCAGGCTCGCCTGGGGTACTGGGAGTTGTGGCTGGTTTGCTCTTGAGTCTCTTGAAGATTGATGGAGCGGCAAACACAGCGGCGCCGAGCAGACCAAGGCTGACTAGTGCGATTCCTATGGGTAGGCTGCTGCTGTTTGAAGGATCGACAAGCGCGAGGTTTGTCTCTTCAAGCCGCATTTGGACAGAATAGAAACTGATGGATTCAAGCTGGACGGAGTAGATTAGCCCAGAGGGCATTGTGATGATCTTGCCGTTGGCAGAAACTGATGCAGACGCCGATGCGTAAGTGGCTGATGCTGCAACTTGATAGCTTGTTCCTTGGAAGGGCTGACCGTTGAATGTGATTTGCGCGTTACCTGTGTTGACGATGTGGAGAGTGAGTGAGATCCCGTACGCATGATAGGACAGGGATTGATTGCTAATTCCTAACAGATATGGAAAGACTTCAGGAAACGAACTCGTGTTTAGGAATCTCGAATAGGTAAAGTTTCTCAATGTCGATAGCAGATTGGCCGTGACGAGGACGATGCCATTTTGGCCTGTAGGCTCGGCGGATTCGTTCAGAAAGAAACTTGTGAGAACGGCGCCTTGATTGATGATAGTGACTTTGTATTCGACATGCCCTTGAGTGGGTCCGATTGTAATGTTCGCGCTGTGTACTACTCCTACCAACAGCAATGTCGAAAACACCAGGACAGCATAACTTGGGACGCGCATTCGTCGTTATCTTCGCATCAATCGAAAATCAATGATGCTCAATATAAGTGTGCCCAATTGACTATTGGTGGCCAGCTGAACTAGCGATATCTTGACAGTGAAGCATCGGGCGAAATCTATTATCCGTTGTCTAGATTAGCCAGATTGGTTCTATAATGCTAACAGGGAAACGCATCATTCTTCGAGCTCCAGAACGGGAGGATCTCAAGTCGTTTCACAAATGGCAGAATGATGAGGAAGTCATGACGCTTGCACGATCCATGCCCGACCATGTGAAGTCAATGGTGTCTATTGAGGCAGAGATGGAGAAGGATCTGAAGGGAGAAGACCCAGAAGTACGACGGTACATGATCCAAGAGAAATCCAGCGGGAAGGCCATAGGATGGTCTTCGATAAGATTCCACACATGGGCTCGCAGATACCACAACGCCGACCTCGGTTTGTGCATCGGAGAGAAGGACAAATGGGGCAAAGGATACGGGACAGAGGTTACGAAACTCCTACTCGAGGAGGCGTTCGAACAACTGAATCTTCACAAAGTCGGATGGTGGACCTTCGCGGAAAACAAAGCGAGCATCGCCCTGGCGAAGAAGCTTGGATTCAAAGAAGAAGGTCGGCTACGAGACCAGGTTTTCTTCAACAACCAGTTTCATGACAGCGTTGTTCTCGGGCTATTGAAGAGCCAGTACGACAAGCGACGCCACAGCTGATGGAGTCCAGAGTCTGGGATGTATAACAGAGCTTGCCACTATTGAAATCTGGAACAGCCTCCGCGTCTATTCGATCCTCACAAAATCACGACACCGCTTACGCCTTGAGATATCACGAATCTACGAAGCATTCCGAAATTAGCCTGCGAACATCCGGACACTATCTCGACTGGGCAAACAAGCCATCACAATTCAAGATATACGAGGATCTAACTTCAATATCTCTTCCAAAGAATTTTCCTCAGCCGGAAGCAGAACCGCTAATGGCGATCTCCGGGCGGGCGGTTCAGACAGAACCGCTGAACCTTGGACTCGTAGAACTTGCCGAACTACTCTACTTCTCTGCTGGACTTACCAGAAAGTATCGGTTCGGGGCCGAGCTTCACTACATGCGCGCCGCATCGGCTACAGGCGCTCTCTATCCAATCGAATTGTATGTGGTCACTGGAAATGTCACGGGACTCGAAGCGGGGATCTACCATTTTGATCCTCTAGGCTTTCAACTCTCACGAGTAAGGAAGGGCGATTACAGAGCAGAACTGGCCTCTGTAAGCGACGACGGCATCGCCCTCGCTCCCGCGACTATTGCGTTCACATCATTAGCTTGGAAGAATGCTTGGAAGTACGAGGCCCGATCGTACAGACACTGGTTCTGGGACGGCGGAGTAATCGCCGCGAATCTAATATCGCTGTCAGCGTCCTTGGGCTCACCGACAAGAATAGTCCAAGGCTTTGTAGATCAAACCGTCAACGAACTATTGGGCCTACAAGATGAGGAAGAGGCGACGATCTGTCTCTCACCCGTAGGTCCAGAAGGACACCGGTCCACAGATCGCCAGCTGAAAAGAGTCGACCCTATTCTACCGAAGGTCCAGCCTCTCTCAGACGAGGAGACGAAATACGCTGGTATCTGGGAGGCACATCGATCCTCTTTTCTCCACGGCAAGGAAGAGGTTGACAGCTGGACCAAAGCGAGCATAGAGACCTCGAATTCGCAACAAACGACCTACCCGAAGATTACTTTACCGCCTCAAATGATTGAGACTTCGAGGTCTAGGAGACTTGGAGAGGTCATTCTCCGACGAGGCTCAACTCGAAGGTTCTCCCGCTCACCTATCACACTCTCTCAGCTATCAACAATATTGAGAACTTCGACCGGACCGATTCCACGCGACTATCTTCCAGAAAGCGAGAACTTGGTCGAAACATACTTCATAGCGAATGCGGTTGAGGGGCTCGCTCCCGGATCATACTTCTACGGAGTGGAACAGAAATCTCTCGTGGAATTGAAACGGGGCGAGCTGAGACAAATGTCCGCGTACCTATGCCTCGGACAACCTCTCTTCGGAGATGCTAGCGTGGTGTTTTTCCTGATGGCTAGACTTCGAGAAGTTCTGGGAGCGCTTGGCAACCGTGGATATCGCACGGCTCAGCTTGAAGGTGGAATAGTGGCTGGAAGGATCTACCTGTCAGCATATTCGCTCGGTCTAGGCGCTTCAGGCTCCACGTTCTATGATGACGCGGTAACCGAGTTCTTCTCACCTCACGCGAAGGAGAAGAGCACGATGATCGCAGTCGGACTCGGGGTTCCTGCCTACAAAGCTAGATCGGGAAGAGTATTGCCTCAGTTCACCTAAGGTTGTTTTCTGATCCGGTGGATCGGCTTTTTCTGTTCTTGGACCAGCCAAGGGAGAGCGGTGTGAAAATTGCAAGTTTTGATTGACGACGTTCAGCTTTGGGATGGGACTGGTTCGCCTGCTCAGCCCAGAATGTCCGTGGAGATTCGCGATGGACGGATCCATTGGATAGGGCCCGCTTCACAGTGGCAAGGTAGCCGGGCTACTGTTCGAATTGTTGATGGAAGGGCGCGTACGCTGATCCCTGGGCTTATGGATTGTCACGTTCACTACAGTAGTCCAGGAGGACCTGACTGGATCGCACGATTTAGCGATCCTCTCCCTGAAATCTCGACGCGTGCAATTGAACTTGCCGAGGCCAGTTTACGAAGCGGCGTTACGACCGCACGAGATGTGGGCGCGCCTCAGGGTGTAAGCATAAGGCTAGCGCATATGGCACGGGCAGGCGAGATAAAAGCCCCAAACATTCGTGCAGCCGGGACCTGGATAGCCCACCGCGGCACATACGTTTCCTTCGCCAGACACTTTGGCAGGGCTCACGAGCTACGAGACGCGATTCGGATGGAGATTGAGGAGGGCGCAGAACTGATCAAGGTGGCGCTATCAGGCTGGAACGAAGATGCCCGTCCCAAAGACGCGGCGGAGGTTCCGTTCAACGAGAAACTACTCTCGGTAGCGGTTCAAGAGGCACACAAGGCTGGGTTCAAGATTGCATGCCACGCCAATGATCCAGCCAGCTGTCGAATAGCCGCCCGTGCCGGCGTTGATTCACTTGAACACGGAATGTTTCTCGAGCAAGGCGATCTCGAAGCCATGGTGAACAACAAGACCTTCCTCGTGCCAACAATGTCAGTCTGGGATGCAATGCTCTACTATGCCCACGCGGTTGATTGGCCCGAGGCCCGAAAGAAACGGGCTGAAGATCTAAGACAGGGATCGCGTGCAGCAGTCACAGGTGCGATCAGATCAGGCGTGCAGATAGCGCTGGGGACGGACGCCGGCGGCGGAGCCGCCCGTCATGGTCGAATCGCGAGAGAGGCTGAGTTGATGGTTGAATGCGGGCTGGAGCCACGCGACGCGCTAATAGCAGCAACCTCGACCGCATCGAAGTTAATAGGAGAAGATGAACGCGGAACGATAGAGAAAGGAAAAATCGCGGACCTAGTCTTGTTGGACGCGAACCCCCTAGAGAATGTTGGCGCACTGAGATTGATCGCGGCCGTGTTTCAAGGAGGACGACGAGTAGCATGACTCAAGCTCCGTAACTGAGCCGACCCCGGCCCTCGGAGTTGTTTTCAGCATGTTCAATTGCGTCCGCATGGTTTTTAGAGGGTCTTGGAAAGAGGTGCGGCTCTAAGTGTGAAAGCGAAAGTGAGCAATAAGATGAAGTTCATGCAGATGC
>Ga0209154_1000773_pt1 | contig 20092 bp, 16 predicted proteins | sample GraSoiAngelo_121_FD_185878 | JGI IMG/M metagenome (GOLD analysis project Ga0209154, IMG submission 185878) | Grasslands soil microbial communities from the Angelo Coastal Reserve, California, USA - 14_0919_12_20cm (SPAdes) (version 2) | ecosystem: Environmental > Terrestrial > Soil > Grasslands ... | reverse complement strand
TTTCAGCGCGCGCTGCCGGCTGCCCTGCGGCGGAATAAATACCCACCAGCTTACGGTTTCCTCGCTGCGCCGCTGCGCGAGGCGCGCGCCGAGCGCGAGCGGCTCGAGCGCCTTCTCGGCGCGCGGCGCGTCGGCCAGGGTGAAGCTGCCCCATTCAAGGCAAGCAATCGGCGCAGGCGCAGGAGGAGTCGGCGGCGGCGCAGGAGGAGCGGGCTTTTGCGCCACCGGCGCGGCCGGCAGGTCGGCCGGGGAGATGATCTTCAGCTTTTCCGGCTCGATCTGGCGACCGATCGGCAGCGGGTCGCCCCCGGCGTCGGGCGCCGCGGCGAAACGCGTCCAGGCGAAAAACGCCACGTTGGCGAGAACCAGCAGAAAAAACAGCGTTCTCATCGCGCCACGGCGCGCTCGCTCAGCGCGATGCGCGCCAAGCCGTCGAGCACCAGGTTCTCGATGTAGCGCGACGGCAGCGCCAGCAGCTCGAGCAGCGAGCGCCCGGCGCCCCCCGATACGATGCACAGGGCATTGCCACCCATTGCGCGGTGCATGCGCTCGACGGCACCGGCCTGCGCGTGCCGGCAGCCGGTCTCGATCGCGTCGAGGGTATTGCGCGGCGCGTCGCGCAGGCTGCCCTCCTGAATCGGCAGGCGGCCGGTGTGCTCGTGCAGCACGAAGCGCATCAGGTCGATGCCCGGGGAGATCGCGCCGCCGAGGAACACGCCATCGCCCGAGAGCATGTCGATGGTGGTGGCCGTGCCTGCGTTGACGACCAGGCACGGCCCCGCGTGCACGGCGCGCGCGGCCACCAGCGCCGCCCAGCGGTCGGGCCCGAGCTGCTCCGGGCGGTCATAGCGGCTGCGCACGCCGCAGCGCTGCGCTTCGCCGTGCAGCCACAGCGGCTCGGCGTCGAAGATGCTGGTCCAGTTCACGAGCAGCTGGTGCGCGCCGTCGCCCGCGACGTTGGAGATCACGATGCGCTCGGGGTCCTCGTGCGTGATCGAAAACGGGTTGATGTGGTCGCCCGAGGCGGCGAACTCGATGAGCGATACGGTGGCGATGCTGGTCCAGGCGGCGCCGTCATGCCAGCCCCACTTCACGCGCGAATTGCCGGCGTCGATGGCGAGGATCATGCGGGCCTTCGCAGAGGGCGACGCTCCTTCCTCTCTCCCAGCGATACGACCCGCCCGCTGCGTACCGCGCGCAAGCCGCCCCGCGTCGCGAGGCGCAAGCCGCCGTCGGCATCGAGGCCGCTCGCCAGCCCGGTCAGCACGCGTCCGTCGGCGAGCCGCACGCGCAGGCGCTGCCCGGCGTGCGCGTCCATCGCCTCCCAGTCGCGCCGCACGCTCTCCAGTCCTTTGATCTCGAATTCCTCGAGCGCATCGAGGAGCGATCGCGCAACGCGAGCGATGATTTCGTTGCGGTCTATTTTCTCGACGAATTGATCGAGCGCTCCCACCTTGCGGCGCAGGCGACGTTCAAGGCCAAGGTCATGCCGGCAGTTGAGGCCGACGCCGATCACCGCGTGCGTCGCGCGCCCTTGGCTGCGCGTCTCGACGAGGATGCCGCCGAGCTTCGCGCCCGCGGCGACGAGGTCGTTCGGCCATTTGAGAGCCGCCTGCGCCACGCCAAGGGCGTGCAGCGCGCGCGCCACGGCCACGCCGGCGACGAGCGACAGGCCCGCGGCCTCGCGCGCCGGGCGCCGCAGGCTGTGCGAGAGCGAAAACGTGATGCCCGCACCCGGCGCGCTGTGCCAGCGCCGGCCGCGCCGGCCGCGGCCCGCGGTCTGCTCCTCGGCAGCGAGCAGAACCGGGCCGGTATAGGGACCATTCAATAAAACGGAATTCGTCGAGGTGCAACGCTCGAGCACGCGCACCTGGACGCCGGGTACCACGATCGCGGCTGCGTCAAGACGGTCCATGCCCGCTAGTTTACGCGGCGCCGAAAGCCGGTAGCGCCCGGGCAAGGTTGTTCCGGTTCATGCGAGTATTCCTCTCGGTTGAACCCGAGGCAGGTTCCGCGCGGACTTCGAGGCCAGCCGAATTCAGCCGGAAAGGGATCGATTGGCGCTAATCAGAGAGCCGCTCAGGTTGCCGTTCGCCTTTTTCGCCTCGGGCGCGGCGGCGCTGCTATTCGAAGTGCTTTGGTTCCGCGCGCTTGGCCGTGTGCTCGGCAATACCGTGTGGGCGGGCGCGCTGGTGCTCACGGCGTTCATGCTCGGGATGGCAGCTGGGGGCGTGTTGGCCGCGCGCTGGGCGCGCTGGATCCGGCGTCCGGCGCGCGCCTTTGCGGCGGCCGAGATCACAGTCGCGGTCGCGGGATCCCTGCTCGTGTGGACCTTGCCCGAATCGGAGGCCTTGATCGGCCAGTGGCTCTCGCCTCTGGAGGAGCATTCCACGGCGCTTGCAGGGGTACGCCTGCTGCTGGCGCTTGCGGCGATGCTGGTGCCGACGAGCGCCATGGGCATGACACTGGCGTTCGGGGTGCGCATCCTCGCGCACAAGGACACGACGCGGGCATTGAGCATCCTGTATGCCGCCAATACCTTCGGGGCCTGCGTGGCACCGCTTCTTGCCGAGTACCACTTGATCGGTGCCCTGGGTCTGCGCGGAACAGCGCTGCTCGCCGCGTGCCTTAATCTGCTGGCGGCCGTCGTCGCCTTGCCATATCCGCAGCTTCCTCGTGCTGCGGAAGCGGGCATGGCGACGAGCGTTCGCTCGCCGGCCCGGCTGCTTGTCGCAGCGGCTGCCGCCGGTGCCCTGGCGCTCGGGTTGGAGGTCATCTGGTTTCGCTTGCTGATCCTCCATGTGACGGGAAACGATACCGCTTTCGCCCTCATGCTCACGATCGTGCTGCTCGGCATCGCGCTGGGCGGCGCGCTCGTGCCGCTGCTTGGTCGAGCGTCTCTCGCCTGGGTCGCGGCAGGAGGCAGCCTGGCCGTGGTCGCCGGTTACCTGGTCGCGGGGCCGCGACATATCCCCGGACGGCCCGAGCTGCTCCACTACGCCATTCCCCTGATGCTGCCGGCAGCTGTGCTGTCGGGTTCCCTATTTACCCTGCTCGGCGCGGGGCTGCGCGCCGGGTCGGATAATCCCCAACCGGCGATCGGCCGGCTAACGACCGCCAATGCGCTCGGCGCGGCCATGGGGGCTGCGTTGGCTGGCCTGGTTCTCCTGCCGCAGCTGGGCATCGAAGGGAGCCTGTTTCTCCTCGCCGCAGGCTACGCGCTGCTGCCCGTACTGTTGATCGACACCCGCGCCGCGTGGCGGAGCCTGTGGCCGGTCGTGCCGGCTGCGGCCGGACTGCTGTTTTTTCCATTCGGGCGCATCGAGATGCATCTCGCCGAGGCGGCTTTGCCCTATCGGCTGGGGAATAACGCCAAGGTCGTGCAGGTCACCGAGGGCCCGACGACGACGCTGCAGATTCTGCGCGAGGAACGCTTTGGCGAAGCCGCTGCCTGGCGGCTGCTGACCGACAGCTATTCGATGACCGCCATAGACCGTTACGCGCTCCGTTATATGCAGCTTTTCGCCTGGCTGCCTTTGAGCTTGCACCCGGAACCGAGGCGAGCGCTGCTCATCAGCTACGGGGCCGGCAACACCGCGCAGGCTCTATTGAGCGAGCCACGGCTGGCGCAACTCACGGTGGTCGACGTTTCTCCGGAGATCCTCGCCGCGAGCCGCGTCATCCACAGGGACCGCGACCCGCTGCAGGATCCGCGCGTGCGCCTCGTGAGGGAAGACGGCCGTCACTACCTGCGCACGCGGCGCGAGCAGTTCGACATCATCACCGCTGAGCCGCCGCCGCCCGTGATCGCGGGCGTGGTCAATCTCTACACCCGCGAATATTTCATGGCGCTCGCCGAGCGCCTTGCGCCGGGCGGGCTCGCGACCTACTGGTTGCCAGTCAGCCAGCTCGACCCTTCGGGCGCGCGCGCGGTCATTGCCGCTTTCTGCCACGCGTTCCCCGACTGCACGCTGTGGGTTGGCATTCACTACGACTGGATCCTGATGGGGGGCCGGGAGTTCAAACACCGTCCGGGCGCGCAGCACTTTGCGCGGTTATGGCGGGACCCGGTCGCGGCGCCTCGCATCGCCGCCAACGGCTTCGAGCAGCCTGCCCAGCTGGGCGCCGCCTTCCTCGCCGATGCCGCGCAGCTGCGCCGCTGGTACGGCGCGACGCCTGAGCTGACCGATGATCATCCCAAACGCCTCGCTGCAGAACCGCCGGCGTTCAATCAGCCCCTTGAAGAATACGAGCAATGGCTGCAACCCGAGCTCGCGCTGCGACGTTTTGAAGCCTCGAGCTGGGTTGCAGCGCACTGGCCTGCCGAACTGATCCGGCAGAGCCTGCCGTATTTCGCCGTGCAGCCGGTGCTCAATGGGCAGATTCCAGCCGACCCAGTGAAGAGCCTGCGCGACGTCGATACCTTGCTGCGCCATACGAACTTGCGCATACCGGTCCTGTGGTTGCTCGATAGCGACGTAACCGAACAGGAAATCGTGAATCGTCGCCTGGCGAACGATGGCGCTGAGCACAGCCTGCCCCCGGAGTACGCCTACCCGCTTGGCGTTCGGGCGCTCGCGGAACGCGACTATGCGCAGGCTGCGGCGCTGTTCGCCAAGGCCGCCAAGCGCAACCCCCGGCAGGCGGGCGCGCTCGCGGCTTATGCGCTGTGCCGCGCCGGATCGCCGCGGCGGGCTGCGGCGATGACAGGCGCAAACTTCCTGATGCCTGAGTTGCGCTGCTGGCCGTCGCCCTAGTGCTGTTCGAGTTCGGTCCGTGGAATCTCCGGGTTGTTGGGCACCGTGAAGGCGATGTGCGGCAACGCGTCCCTCGGTCGCAGGCTGCAGAGGCGCGATGAGAGCCCTCCGGCATGGCGCTTTTGCCGACGATCATGCGAGCTGCTTCGCGCACTCGCGCCGCTGGCGGTGCATCCTCGGGTTGCGGCGGGGCACTCGGGTAGCACGGGCACAGCCGACGATATACTCCAGCGCGTCATGCGCTGGCCCTACCCGAGAATCGTCGCTCACCGCGGCGGCGGGTCGCTCGCCCCCGAGAACACGCTCGCCGCAATTCGGCTCGGGGCGTCGCTCGGCTACCGCGGCGTTGAGTTCGACGTCATGCTGGCCGGCGACGGTACGCCGGTCCTGATCCACGACGAGACGCTCGAGCGCACGACCGGAGTCAGGGCTGAGGTTGCGCTTACGCCGTACCCGGAACTCGAGAAGCTCGATATCCCGCGTTTTGAGGATGCGGCCCGGCTGTGCCGCGAGCTCGGGGTTTGGGCGAACGTCGAGATCAAACCGGCGCAGGGGCGTGAGCGTGCCACGGGTGAGGCCGTCGCAGGCATGGCGAGCGAGCTCTGGCGCGGCGCGCCGCTGCAGCCGGTGCTGTCGTCTTTCTCGAGCGTCGCGCTCGAAGCCGCCCGCGCGGCGGCTCCGGATCTGCCGCGCGGTCTCCTCGTGGATGCGGTGCCCGCAGACTGGTTGGGTCGGTTGCGCGCACTTGACTGCGTGGCTCTTCATTGCAATCAGCGGCATCTGAGCGAGCGCGGGGCCCGGGCAATCAAGGAGGCGGGCTATGGCTTGCTTTGCTGGACGGTCAACGATCCTGTCGCCGCGCGACGACTGCTGGGCTGGGGAGTGGACTGCGTGGTGACCGACGCCCTTGGCTTGATCGGGCCCGATTGCAAGTAGCGTCATCGGCGCGGGGTCTCATGCGTTAACCGTCCCGCAGCAACCACCAATAAGGAGACGACGCATGAAATTCGTTAATTTCGTCACAGCCGCCGCATTCGCGGCGTTCACGCTGCCTGCCCTTTCGCAGACCAGCACGCCGCGCATCGACAAGCGGCAAGCCAACCAGGAGCAGCGCATCGAGCAGGGCGAGAAGTCCGGGGCGCTTACGAACAGAGAGGCAGCGCGGCTCGAAAAAGGCCAGGCGCGCGTGCAGAGGATGGAAAACAAGGCGCTCGCCGACGGCAAGGTGACGGCGAAGGAGCGCGCCCGCATCGAGAAGGCGCAGGACCGCCAAAGCAGGAAGATTTACCGCGATAAGCACGACTAGCAGACCGCGAAGTGGCGGTCTAACGGCCGGCGAGGAATTTCTCGATCGAGGAGACGAGGCGCGGGTCGGTCGGCTCGACCTGCGTCTCGAAGCTCAGGACCTGGCGGCCGCTGCGGTCGATCAGGTACTTGTGAAAGTTCCACCGCGGAGCCTTGCCGGTCGTTTTGGCGAGCTCGGCAAACAGCGGATTGGCCGCCGCGCCGCGCACGCTCGACTTGCCGAACATCGGGAAGTCGACCGCGTACTGGTTGACGCAGAAGCTCGCGATCTCCTTGTTGGAGCCGGGCTCCTGGCCGCCGAAGTCGTTCGACGGGAAGCCCAGAATCACCAGCCCGCGCGAGCGATATTTCCGGTAAAGGTCCTCGAGCCCCTCGTACTGCGGGGTATAGCCGCACCGGCTCGCGGTATTGACGATGAGCACCACGCTGCCGGCGAACTCGCACAGCGAGCGCGCTCGCTCGTCGATGCTTTCCACCGAGCGGTCGAGCAGCGCCGGGCAGGCGGCCATGACCGGGAGGTGAAATACAAACAGAAGGCTAGTAAGGCAGAGGCGCATTGGGCTTCAGCGGCTGCAGCGCCGCGCGAAAATCTCTCTTGATGCGCTCCAGGGCGGCGAGGTTGTCGGCTTCGAAGCGGATCACGATCACCGGGGTGGTATTGGAGGCTCGGGCGAGTCCGAAGCCGTCAGCATACTCCACGCGCACGCCGTCGATGGTGAGCACCCGCTCGGCCCCGGGGAAGGGCTTGGACGCTTGCAGCTTCGCCACCAGGGTATGGGGCTCGCCTTCCTCGAGCGCCCAGTGCAGCTCCGGGGTCGACGGCGCATTGGGCAGGCTCTTGAGCGCCCGATTGGCGTCGTTTTCCTTGGACAGGACCTCCAGCAGGCGCGCGCCGCCGTACAGAGCGTCGTCAAAGCCGTACCAGCGCTCGTTGAAGAACGTATGTCCGGACATCTCGCCCGCGAGCAGCGCACCGGTTTCCTTCAGCTTGGCCTTGATCAGCGAGTGCCCGGTCTTCCAGATGGTCGGCTTGCCGCCGTGGCGCTCGATCCACGGCGCGAGCAGCCGCGTGCTCTTCACGTCGTAGATGATCTCGGCCCCCGGATTGCGGCTGAGCACGTCCTTCGCCAGCAGCATCAGCTGACGGTCGGGATAGATGATCTCGCCGTCCTTGACGACGATGCCGAGCCGGTCGCCGTCGCCGTCGAAGGCGAGGCCGAGCTCGCTCTTTCCAGTTTTCAGTTTCTCTATTAACTCCCGAAGATTCCCGGGCTGCGAAGGATCAGGATGGTGGTTCGGAAAGCGCCCGTCCACTTCACAGTAGAGCTCCTCCACCTCGCAGCCCAGCCGCCGGTAAAGCCGCGGGGCGAGCATGCCGGCGACGCCGTTGCCGCAATCGACCGCGATGCGAAACGGCCGCGCCAGCCTCACGTCGCCCGCGATGCGCTCGACGTAGGCATCGAGGACGCTGGCGCTGCTGCGCTTGCCGTTTCCCTTGCTCAGCTTCCCCGTTTCGATCCTGCGGCGCAGCTCCTGCACGTCTTCGCCCCACAGCGTGTCGCCCGCGATCACCATCTTGAGGCCGTTGTAATCGGGCGGGTTATGGCTGCCGGTGATGGCGACGCAGCTGCCGCAGCCCAGGTGGTGGGCGGCGAAGTAGGCCACCGGCGTCGGCGCCATGCCGATGTCGATGACGTCGGCGCCCGCGCCGAGCAAGCCCTCGGTGAGCGCGGCGGCGAGCTCGGGTCCCGACAGCCGGCCGTCGCGCCCGAGCGCGAACGTTGGCGCGCCGCGCTCGCGAGCGAGCGAGCCGAGTCCCCGGCCGATCTCGCGCACGATCGCCGGCGTCAGGGTGCGGCCGACGATGCCGCGAATATCGTAGGTGCGAAAGATTTCGGCAGGAACGGTCACGGGCCTAGGAATTCGAGCAGGCGGCGCGGCAGCCAGTCATGCCTGCCCGGGAACGCCCCGGCGAGGAATCCGGCGTGGCCGCCAGTGCGCGGAAATTCTAGCACCAGCGATCGAGCGGCGTTTCGCGCCGCGGCGAGCAGCTCACGCTCGGGAAGGAAGGGGTCGTTGCGCGCATTGAGCAGGAGCGTCGGCACGCGCACGCGCTCAAGCCACGGCCCGCTCGATGCACGGCGCCAGTAGTCGTCGGCATCGCGGTAACCGTGCAGCGGCGCCGTCACGGTGTCGTCGAATTCCCGGAACGTGCGCGCAGCGCGCAGCTTGGCGCGGTCATAGAGCCCGGGAAACACCGCAAGCTTGGCGAGCGACTTCGGCTTCAGCGTGGACAGGAAATGGCGCGTATAGATCTCGCGGTTGATGCCGCGATCGAGCGCGCGCCCCGCGGCGCTCAAGTCGATCGGCGCGGAAACGGCGGCTGCGCGGCGCACGATCGAACGCGCCTCGTCGCCGCGCTCGCCGAGCCATTTGAGTAGCGCATTGCCTCCCAGGGAAATGCCGACGGCGTGCACCGGAGGAGAGAATTTCTTCAAGATCCAGTCCACTTCCTCGCTGTCGCCTGAGTGATAGGCCCGCGGCTTGCGATTGGGCTCGCCCGAGCAGCCGCGCCAATGCGGCATCGCCAGCCGCCAGCCGCTCGAGAGCGCATGCGCGGCGAACGCGCGCGCATAGTGGCTGTCGGAGCAGCCCTCGAGGCCGTGGAACAGCACCAGCAGGCGCGAGGCAGAGCGCTCACCGGCAAAGTCCACGTCGATGAAATCGCCGTCCGGCGTTTCCCAGCGCTCGCGTTGCAATGCGACGCGCTCCGGCGGATGCAGCACCGGGTAGACGGTCTGCAGGTGCCCGCCCGGCAGCCACCAGGGAGCCGCGTAGCCGTTCAATGAAGAATCTTCGGCGGCGCGTCGCGCGACCCGGCTTCGGGTTGCGCAGGCGCTGGCGAGGCGTGGTGCACGATCATGCGCCAGCCCGCCGGCGTGCGCAGGTAGACGTTGGTCGCAATGACCGGTGCACGGGGACGCGGGTCGCCTTCGACGGTGAAATTCTCGTGCACGCTGTGCACCGCGATCATCATCCCGGAAATGGCCACCTGAAGGCTGATCTGCACCCGGGCGCCGGGCCCGCCGGCAAAGATCTTGGCCCAGCCGCTGCGCACCTCGTCCTGCCCCGTGAGGCGCGCGCCGGTGGGATGGATGCAGACGATGTCCTCGTCCTCGGCCCACACCGCCATCATGCCGTCGAGGTCGCAGCGCTCGAGTGCCTCGTAGAAGGCGTTCTCGGCGTCCTGTGCGGCCGGAAAGATCTTGCTGCTCATAAGGCGCGGACTTCGGCGAGCACGCGTTCGACCGACAGGTCGTTCATGCAGCGGAAATGCCCGAGCGGGCACACTCGCGCGTAGCAGGGGCTGCAATCCAGGTGCAGCCATACGACCCGCGCGGCAGGCGAAGCGGGCGGCGTATGCTCCGGGTTCGACGAGCCGAACAGAGCCACCTGCGGCCGGCCCAGCGCCGCGGCGATGTGCATCAGGCCTGAATCGTTGCTGACGACGAATGCCGCGCCGGCGACGAGGTGGATGGCTTCATCGAGCGTCGTCTTGCCGATGAGATTGTTTCCAGGAATGCCGGCGCCCGACTCGCGGTCGTTGCGCGAACCCAGGAGAACGACCTCGATGCCGAGGCACTGCGCGAGCTCTTTGAAGTATGGCCAGCGCTTGGCCGGCCCGTAGTCCGCGCCCGGGCACAGCACGGCGTAGGGGGCTTCGAGCCCGAAGCGGCGCGCCGCAGCCCTCACCTCGCCCGGCGCGACGCGCAGCCGCGGCGCCGGCAGCGGCTGCTGCGGGGCTTTGCCAGGCGGCTCGGACAGGCGCGCGTAATGCAGCACCATCGCCGCCGCCTGCTTCTTGTAGAGCAGATTGAGCAGACCATAGCGCGATTCGCCGACGTAGCCGCTGCGCAGCGGAATATCGGCGAAAAAAGGCACCAGCGCCGACTTCCACGTGTTCGGCAGCACGATGGCCTGGTCGTAGCCGCGCAGCTTCAGCGCGCGGCCGAGCTTCCAGCGCTCGCGCAACTGCAGCGCGCCGTGGCGGAAAGGCGCTGCGATCACTTCGCTCACTTCGGGCATGCGCCGCGCGACCGACGCCACCCACTCCGGCGCGAGCAGATCGATCTCGGCGCCGGGCAGCTTCTCGCGCAGGCGGGCGAGAAGGGGCTGCGCCATGAGGGCGTCGCCGATCCAGCTGGGTGCGACGACGAGGATGCGGGGCAAACGCTTAGTGACCTCTTACGGGTGCGCCCTGATAGACGTATTTCGTCCCGCAGTACGGGCAGAGCACCTCGCGTTCCTTGGCAACGTCGAGGAACACGCGCGGATGACGCGACCAGAGCGGCGCTCCCGGCAGCGGGCAATGCAATGGCAGATCCTTCTGCGTCACCTCGACCACGCGGGCGCTGTCGGGGCTCACCGTTTCTTTGCCGCAACCGGAGTGAGCCAGTGGCGATGCTTCTGGTCCTTGCCGCTCACCACGTCGAAGAACGCTGTCTGGATTGCCTTGGTGACCGGCCCGGCCTTGCCTTCGCCGATGCTGCGGCCATCGAGCTCGCGGATCGGCGTCACCTCGGCCGCGGTGCCGGTGAAGAAGCATTCGTCGGCAATATAGATGTCGTCGCGCGTCAGCCGCTTCGCCCCGACCTCGTAGCCGAGCTCTTCGGCCAGCTCGATCACCGAGGAGCGGGTGATGCCGGTGAGCGCGGAGGTGAGCTCGGGCTCCCAGATTTTTCCATCCTTCACCAGGAAAATGTTTTCTCCCGCGCCTTCCGCGACGTAGCCCTCGACATCGAGCAGCAGTCCCTCGTCGTAGCCGTGCTGCGTCGCCTCCAGCGTCGCGAGCACCGAGTTCGGATACGTGCCCGACATCTTGGCGCGCGCCATGGTGACGTTGACGTGGTGGCGCGCGTACGAGGAGGTCTTCACGCGGATTCCCTGCGTGAGCGCGTCGGGCCCGAGATAGGCTCCCCAGGGCCATGCGGCGATGGCGACGTGCACCTTGGCGCCGACCGGCGACACGCCCATCTTTTCCGAGCCGTAGAACGCGATCGGGCGGATGTAGCAGGCGTCGTGCCGGTTGGCCCGCACGACCTCGATCTGCGCCTCCATCAGCTGCTCGCGCGTGAACGGGAGCTTCATCATGTAGATGTGCGCGGAATTGAACAGGCGATCGGTGTGCTCCTTCAGGCGGAAGATCGCCGTGCCGATCGCCGTCTGGTACGCGCGTACGCCCTCGAACACCGCGAGCCCGTAATGCAGCGAGTGCGTCAGGACGTGGGTGGTGGCCGAGCGCCACTCCACCAGTTTCCCGTCGTACCAGATCGAGCCGTCGCGGTCCGCCATGGAAAGCGGCCCGCTCGAGCCTTTGGCTTGCGGCATGAGTCGGTCTCCCTGCTCGCCCAAGGGGTTATTTTATATGCTGCCATAGCTCGCGCACCGCTGCGGCGTGCGCTGCCGCCTGCGCATGCGGCACTCGCGCGTATTGCGCGCCGTTCAGTCGCAGCGCGTGCTGGAGGCGGCGATACTCGCGATAGGCGACCCGGCAGCGCTCGGCGAGCTCTTGCCGCAGCAAGCCGAGCTCGGCCGCCATGCCGAGCAGCGCGATGTTCCCGAGATTTTTCGTAAGCGAAGGAAATTCATGCGAGTGGGCGAGCACCAGGTACTGTACCGTGAACTCGATGTCGATCATGCCGCCTGCGTCGTGCTTGACGTCGAACAGGCCCGACTTGTTCGGGTGCGCGGCGTGCATCCTTTCGCGCATCGCAAGAATTTCCCTCGCCGACAGGGCCGGCTCGCGCGAACGCCGCAGGATGCGTTCCCGGATTGATTCAAAAACCTGTCCCACCTGCTTGTCGCCGGCGGAAAAACGCGCGCGGCTGAGCGCCTGGTGCTCCCAGACCCAGGCGTCTTGCTCCTGGTAGCGCGCGAACGCCTCGATCGGGGACACCAGCAGCCCGGCAGCGCCGCTTGGCCGCAGCCTCAGGTCGGTGTCGAACAGCACGCCGGCCGAGGTGCGGCTGGTGAGCCAGTGGTTGAAGCGCTGCGCGAGCCGCGCGTACGTCTCGCTCGCCCGCTCGTGCGCATCGTCGTACAGAAAGATGATGTCGAGGTCCGAGGCATAGCCGAGCTCCTTGCCGCCCAGCTTGCCGTAGCTGATCACCGCAAAGCGCGGCGCGCCTTCGAGATGCCTGCCGCGCAGCTCGCTCCAGACCTGCTCCAGCGAGATCGCGAGAAGCAGGTCCGCCAGCGCGGACAGGTGGTCGGCGAGCCGCTCGACGCTGAGCAGCCCGGCCAGATCCTGCGCGAGCAGCCGGAACACCTGCGCCTGGTGCATCTCGCGCAGCAGATTCATGCGGCGCTCGGTGTCGCCTTGGTGCGCGGCGAGCTGGGAACGCAACTCTCGCGCGAAGGCGTCGAGGTCCGGCGGCGCGTAAAGCAGTCGATCGTCGAGCAGCTCGTCGAGCAGCAGCGGGTGGCGCGTCACGAACTCGGCCGCCCAGCTCGAGGCGCCGATGATCCGCGTGACGCGCTCGAGCGCATGCGGATTCTCGGCGAGCAGGGCGAGATAGGCGGCGCGGCTCGCGATCGCTTCGACGAGATCGACGCCGCGGGCGAGCGTGGCCTGCGGATCGGCGGTGGCGGCGCTTGCGCTTGCGAGCGCCGGCACCAGCACGTCGAGCCGGCGCCTGGACTCGGCAGGAAGCGCCGCGTAGCGCTGACTGGAGCGCAGTGCGTCGAGACGCCGATGCTCGGGCCACGGCGCGGCCTGCGCATCGCGTTCGGCGAATACATTCTCGAAATGGCGCGAGACCGCAGCGCGCACCGACTGCAGGCTTGCGGAAAAAGCCTCCCAGGAAGCGAAGCCCGCCATCTTTGCCAGCCGCGCGCGATCGTGTTCGTCCTCGGGCAGGTCGTGGCGCTGCGCGTCGTCGAGGTATTGCAGCCTGTGCTCGACCTCGCGCAGGAAAGCGTAGGCGTCGCAGAGCTCGCGCGCGGCTTCGGCAGGCAGCAGGCGCCGCTCCCCGAGCCGCTTGAGCGCTTCCCGCGTTCCCCGGGTGGTGAGCGCCGCGTCGCGCCCGCCGCGGACGAGCTGCAAGGCCTGCGCCACGAATTCGATCTCGCGGATACCCCCCGGGCCGAGCTTGACATGGTCGGCGAGCTCGCGCCGCGCCACCTCGCGGCGCACTTCGGCGTGTAAACGCCGCATCGCCCCGAGCGTTGCATAGTCGAGGTACCTGCGGAACACGAACGGTCGCACGATTTTCATCAGCTCTTCGTGATGCGAGCCGGTCAGCGGACGCGCCTTCAGCCAGGCATAGCGTTCCCACTCACGCCCATGCGCGATCAAATAGGTTTCCAGGGAGTCAAAGCTGCACACGAGCGGGCCCGAATCGCCGAACGGCCGCAGCCGCATGTCGACCCGGAAGGCGAAACCGTCCTCGGTGTGCTCCGCGAGCAGCCGGATCAGCTTCTTGCCGGCCCTCTCGTAGCGCTCGTGCTCGCCCATCGCGCCCGGGTAGAGAAACACCAGGTCGATATCGGAAGAGACGTTGAGCTCGCGGCCGCCGAGCTTGCCCAAGCCGACGACCACCAGGTCCTCGGCGCCGAGCCAGCGCAGCGCGCTCGAAATCTCGAGCTCAGCAAGATCGCTCATCGCGCCGCAAACCTCGTCCAGGTCCGCGCGCCGCGACAGGTCGCGCGCCATCACGCGCAGCACCACGCGCTGCCTCAGCTGACGAAAGCGGCGCTTCAGGCTCGCTTCGTCGTCGTGCTGCGCGCCCGCGAGCGCATGCGCCATTTCGTCGCGCGAGAAGGCCGCGGGATCGAGGAGTTGGGCGGTGAGCTCGGGACGCGCCGCGAGGAGCCGCGCGGCGTACCGTGAACTGGCAATTTCCTCAATCGGTTCCGACATCTACGGTTAAAATGGAGCTCTGAAAGTCAATTCCGCCATGAAGCCGTTGTGGCGAGCCGTTGAAGCGCTCGCCTGGATCGCGTTTTTCGTCTTCGCGACGCTGGTGCTCGCGCTGCGCTTTTGGCTGCTGCCGGACATCGAGCGCTATCGCGGCGACATCGTCGCGGCGCTCGAGCGCACCGTCGGCCTGCCGATCAAGATCGCCGGCATCGAGGCACGATGGCTCGGCCTGCGGCCGCAGATCAGCCTCTCGGACGTGCACCTCTACGACCACCAGGGCCGCGAGGTTCTGGCGCTGCCTTCGATCCATAACGTCGTCTCGTGGCGCTCGCTGCTGTACGGCGAGCTTCGGCTGTATTCGCTCGCCATCGACGGGCCGCGGCTCGAAGTGCGCCGCGACGCCGACGGCGCCTTGTACGTCGCCGGCATGAAGCTGGCGGCCGACGGCGAGCGCCGCTTCGCCGACTGGCTGCTCGGGCAGGAAGAGATCGTCATCAGCAATGCCGAGATCGAGTGGCGCGACGAGAAACGCGCCGCGCCGCCGCTGGCGCTTTCCGCGCTGAACCTGCGCCTGCGAAATTCTGGCGACCACCATTCTATCGGGCTCACGGCTCGTCCGCCGGAGGCGCTCGGCGCGAGTCTCGAATTGCGTGCCCAGCTGGAAGGCCGCAGCGCGACCGATCCCGCGGCCTGGAACGGCCGGCTCTACGCCCAGCTCGGCTACACCGACCTCGCGGCCTGGCGGGCGTGGATCGACTACCCGCTCGATGTGCGCGCAGGGCAGGGCGCGCTGCGCGTCTGGGCTACGCTCGAAAACGGCCGCGTGAAGGAGGGCACGGCGGACGTGGCGCTCTCGCGTGTCACCGCGCGCCTGGCGCGTGATCTTGCGCCGCTTGAGCTTGAGTCCGTGCGCGGCCGCCTGCAGGGAAGCACGCGCAGCGACGGCTATGAATTCAGCGGTCGCGGGGTAGCCCTCAGCGCTGAAAATGGACCGGCCATCCCCGCGACGGATTTCCAGCTCATGCTCAAGCCGGGAGCGACCGGCGCCGACGCCTCGGGCGCGGCGGCGGCCAACGTGGTCGATCTGGAGCCGCTTGCACAGCTCGCCGCCGCGCTGCCCTTGCCCGGGAACGTGCGCCAGCTCCTGGCCGATCTGGCGCCGCGCGGCCGGCTGCTCGATGCGAAGCTCGAGTGGAGCGGCGATCTTGCCGCGCCGGGGCACATTGCCGCGCGCGGCCGCTTTGCCGATCTCGGCATGCACGCGCGCGGCGAGGTGCCGGGGTTCTCCGGACTGTCGGGAACGATCGAGGCGACCGAGGCGAAAGGCAGCGTGTCCCTCGCCTCGCGCAAGGCCGCGCTCGATTTTCCGCGCATTTTCCCCGAGCCGGGCATCCCGCTCGAAACCCTCAACGGGCGCATCGACTGGGAGCGCCAGGGCGAGCGCCAGGTGACAGTGCGGTTCTCGTCGCTTAGCTTCTCCAACGCCCATCTCAGCGGCAACGCCTCCGGCGCTTATACCTACCCTGCCAGCGGCCCCGGTACGATCGACCTCTCGGCGCAGCTCAGCCGCGCCGACGGCGCGCAAATCACCCGCTACCTGCCGCTGCCGGAGATCATGGGCCAGGCGACGCGCGACTGGCTCGCGGGCGGGATTGTCTCCGGGCAGGCGAGCGACGTAAGGGTGCGCCTGCGGGGCGACTTGCGCGATTTTCCTTTTGCCGACCCTGCCAAAGGTCAATTTCTGGTTTCAGCACGCGTCGAAAAGGGCGTGCTGAACTACGCCAGCGCCTGGCCGCTCATCTATGACATCGACGCCGAGCTGCTGTTCGAGCGCGACAGGATGGAGATCGTCGGCCGCCGCGGCACGCTGCTCGGCGCGCAACTCACGAACGTGCGCGTCAGTATTCCGAACCTGGTCACGCGCGCGCCGCTGGTCGCCATCAGCGGCCAGGCCGACGGGGCTACGGGCGAGTTTCTCAAATTCATCGAAGCGACGCCGGTCAAGCGCATGACCGGCGGCTTCACCGAGTCGATGAGCGCGCTCGGCAGAGGCAGGCTCAGCCTCAAGCTGGAGCTGCCGATCACCAACCTCGCCGCGACGAAGGCCGCGGGCGAGTACGAGTTCGCCAACAACAGCCTCACCGTGTATCCGCAGCTGCCGCCGGTCGAGCGCGCCACCGGCAAGGTCAGCTTCACCGAGTCCACGCTCGCGGTGAACGGCGTGCGGGGGCGCCTGTTCGGCGGCCCGCTCGCCGTGAGCGGCGGTTCGCGCCCTGGCGGGGGCGCAATCGAGGTCGTGGCGAAAGGCGAGGCGACGCTCGCGGGGGTGCGCCCGGTCTTCGACCCTGCGTGGCGCCGCTACCTGAGTGGTGCGGCGGCCTACACCGCAACGCTGCAGGTGCGCGAGGGGCGCGCGCGCATCAGCGTGCAGTCTCCCCTGCGCGGCATCGCGAGCGCGCTTCCCGCGCCGCTCGCGAAAAGCGCGCTCGATACGCTGCCGTTGCGCATCGAGGTGATTCCCGCGGACGGCGGCGCGCGCGACCGCGTTTCGCTCAGGCTCGGGCGCCTTGCCGCCGCGGAATTCGACCGCCGGCGCGAGGGCGGGGCGATGCTCGTGCAGAAGGCGGCGATCTGGCTTACGCCGAGCCCCGGGCAAGCGGTGCGGCTTGCCGAGCAGCCGGGCACGCTGATCTACGGCTCGCTCGCCGCGCTCAACGTCGATCGCTGGATCGCGCTCGCGACCGGTGACGGCGCAGGCGCCGCTGCCATCGACCTGGATGTGAAGATCGGCGCGCTCGACGTCTACGGCAAGCGGATCAACGAGGTCTCAATGCGCGGCGGCGTCGATGCCGCCGGCTGGTCCGTGATGCTGACAGCCAAGGAACTCGCCGGGAACCTGTCCTACCGTAACGGCCAGCTGATCGCGCGCCTGACGCATTTGCAGGTCCCCGAAGACTATCCCGGCGCCAAGCCCCAGGAGAGAAGCCAGCCGAAGGATCTGCCTGCAGTCGACCTCCTCACCGAACGCTTCATCTACCACGACAAGGAGCTCGGCCGGCTCGAGGTGGTGGCGCAGCCCGCGGGTGAGGACTGGCGGCTCGAGAAGCTGGCGTGGGTGAATCCCGAAGCATCGCTCAGCGGAAAAGGCATCTGGCGCCCGGGGAGCCCGTCGCGCACCTCGGCGGACTTCGAGCTCAACGCGGCCGATTGCGGCAAGTTCCTCGAGCGCGTGGGCTATGCCAACCTCGTCAAGCGCGGCAAGGCGAGGCTGCAGGGCTCGCTCGCGTGGAACGGCGATCCGCTGGCAATCGACTACCCGAGCCTTTCCGGCCACGTGCAGATGCAGGCCGAGGACGGCCAGTTCCTCGAGGTCGATCCCGGCCTGGGCAAGCTCGTGTCCTTGATGAGCCTGCAGGCGCTGCCGCGGCACCTGACGCTCGACTTTCGCGACGTGTTCTCCAAGGGCTTCCAGTTCGACCACATCGCCGCCGACGCCCAGATCGATCACGGCCTGATGGCGATCAAGGAGTTCCGCATGCGCGGCTCGGCTGCCCAGGTCGAGATGAGCGGCGAGGCCGATCTGGCGAACGAGACGCAGAACCTGCGAGTACGAGTGGTGCCGAGCCTGGGCGACTCGGCGTCCACGGTGCTCGCCTTCCTCAATCCGCTGCTGGTATTTCCGGCCGCGCTGGCGCAGCGCATCCTGAAGGATCCGCTCGGCCACATTTTTGCTTTCGACTACTCGATCACCGGCACCTGGGTCGATCCGAAGGTCGCCAAAATGGGCATCAACGCCACGCGGGTCAACGACGAAGTCGTGCCCGACAGCAGGTAGCCATGCCGAGCTCGCGAGTCGCCGCGCTGCAGATGGTCTCGACGCCCGAGGTGGTGTCGAACCTCGAGTCGGCCGGCAGGCTGATCGCCGCGGCCGCGGCCGCCGGCGCGCGCCTGGTGGCGCTGCCCGAGAACTTCTATCTCATCGGCCGGCACGAAGCCGACAAGGTCAGGGTGCGCGAGCCCGAGGGTGAGGGACCGATCCAGAGCTTTCTCGCCGCCGCGGCGCGGCGCCACCGCGTCTGGATAGTCGGCGGCACCGCCCCCATATCGTGTCCGGACCCGGGCCGCATCCGCAGCGCCTGCCTGGTGTTCGACGATTCCGGGAGCCGGGTGGCACGCTACGACAAAATCCATCTGTTTCGCTTCGAGGCGAGCGACGAGCGCTACGACGAGTCGCGCACGCTTGAGCGGGGGGAGGGCGCGGTCGCGCTGCAAAGCCCCTTCGGGCGTCTCGCGCTGTCGGTTTGCTACGATGTGCGCTTTCCCGAGCTGTATCGCGAGCTCGGCGATTTCGACGCCATGTTCGTTCCTTCGGCCTTTACCGTGCCGACCGGCGCTGCCCACTGGGAAACGCTGCTGCGCGCCCGCGCCATCGAGAACCAGGCGTACGTCATTGCCCCTGCGCAGGGCGGGCTGCATGCGAGCGGCCGGCGCACCTACGGGCACAGCATGATCGTCGACCCATGGGGCCAGGTTCTGGCGGTGCGTCCCGAAGGCGAAGGGGTGGTGCTCGCCGAAATGGACACCGAACGGGTGCGCGAGGTACGCGCGTCGCTGCCCGCGGTTGCCAACAGGAGACTGAATTGATTCTCGAAACAGCAAAGACCACGTTACTTACCCCCTTCGAGCTGGAAACCGGCAAGCTCGAGCGGGTGTTCGGCACGCTCGCCGCCCGCAAAGTGGATTACGCCGATCTGTATTTCCAGTACTCGCGCTTCGAGGGCTGGAGCCTGGAGGAAGGCATCGTCAAGTCGGGCAGCTTCAACATCGAGCAGGGCGTGGGCGTGCGGGCGATTTCCGGCGAGAAGACCGCTTTCGCCTATTCCGATGAGATCAGCTTCAATGCGCTGCAGGATGCCGCAAGAGCGACGCGCGCCATCGCGGCCGCGGGACAGGTGAAACGCGTCAAGGCAAACGCAGGCTCGCTCCCGGTGCCGCTTTATCCGGCGCTCGATCCGCTCGCCTCGCTGCCCTCGGAGGCCAAAGTCGCGTTGCTGGAGAAGCTGGAGGGGAAATGCCGCGCGCTCGACCCGCGCGTCACGCAGGTGATGGCGAGCCTGGGCGGGGAGTACGAGGTGGTGCTGATCGCGCGCGGCGACGGCAGCATCGCCGCCGACGTGCGGCCGCTGGTGCGCCTGTCGGTGCAGGTGATCGCCGAGCAGAACGGCAGGCGCGAGACCGGTTCGGCGGGCGGCGGCGGACGCGGCGACTATTCGCACTTCAGCGCGGCCAGGCTCGACGAATACGCGCGCCAGGCGGTATCACAGGCGCTCGCCAACCTGGCGGCGCGACCCGCACCGGCCGGAGCGATGACCGTGGTGCTCGGTCCGGGCTGGCCGGGGGTGCTGTTGCACGAGGCGGTCGGCCATGGGCTCGAAGGCGATTTCAACCGCAAGGGCAGCTCGGCATTCGCAGGGCGCATGGGGCAGCGCGTCGCCGCGCCCGGTGTCACGGTGGTCGACGACGGCACGCTGCCCGGGCGACGCGGCTCGCTCACCGTCGACGACGAAGGCAATCCGACGCGGCGCACGGTACTGATCGAGGACGGCGTGCTGCGCGGCTACATGCAGGACAGCCTGAATGCGCGGCTGATGAAGATGCCGCTCACCGGCAACGCCCGGCGCGAGTCCTTTGCGCACGTCACGCTGCCGCGCATGACCAATACCTACATGCTCGCCGGCACGCACGATCCCAAGGAGATCATCGCCAGCGTCAAGCAAGGCCTTTACGCGACCAACTTCGGCGGCGGGCAGGTCGACATCACCAACGGCAAGTTCGTGTTCTCGGCGGCAGAGGCCTACCTGATCGAAGACGGCAAGGTCACGCACCCCGTGAGGGGCGCGACGCTGATCGGCAACGGGCCCGACGCGCTCACGCGCGTGCGCATGATCGGCAACGATCTCGCGCTCGACTCGGGAATCGGCACCTGCGGCAAGGAAGGCCAGAGCGTTCCGGTGGGCGTCGGGCAGCCGACGCTGAAGATCGAGGGCCTCACGGTCGGGGGAACTGCCTGACGCGTTTTCTCCCGGACGCGGAGTCCGTCGCGCGCGAG
>Ga0209154_1000770_pt1 | contig 20143 bp, 35 predicted proteins | sample GraSoiAngelo_121_FD_185878 | JGI IMG/M metagenome (GOLD analysis project Ga0209154, IMG submission 185878) | Grasslands soil microbial communities from the Angelo Coastal Reserve, California, USA - 14_0919_12_20cm (SPAdes) (version 2) | ecosystem: Environmental > Terrestrial > Soil > Grasslands ... | reverse complement strand
CCACCCGTGCAGAATCCAGCTCGATCGGAAGCCAGGAACGCTGCGAGTTCAGCGACCTCTTCCGGGGCACCGTTTCTCCGCAGTGGATGAGCCGCGGCAAAGCGTTCGAGTACCTGTCCGAGAGGCAGACCTTGACCGAAGTGCGCTGCGGATCGTTCGAGCATCGGCGTTCGAATTGAACCAGGACTGATCGAGTTGACACGAATTTTGTCAGAAGCGTGGTCGAGAGCCAGGGCTCGAGTCAGACTGTGAACCGCTCCCTTCGATGTGGCATAGGCCGCCACACCTCGCTGGCACGCGTATCCCTGCACGGAAGCGATATTGATGATCGACCCACCACCCCGCTTCCTCATTTCCGGAATGCCCCACTTGGCTAGAAGATAGATGCTCGCGACATTCACCAGCATGCATTGATTCCAGGTGTCGAAGTCTGTTTCGAGAACAGTTCCGAAGGGATGAATGCCAGCCGCATTAACAATAATGTCGAGTCCACCAAGTGCGCTCACGGCCTTCTGAACCACTGAGCGCACGTCATCGAGTTTGCTAACGTCACATTTCTCTAACTGCAAAGTCAGGCCAAGAGCGGCCGCTTCTTTTGCCAACTCCTCATTGCCAGCCGTCTCTATGCCGCATGCCATAACCGACGCACCGCCCTCAGCGAATCGCTTCGCCACTGCTCGGCCAATTCCCGTGGTGCCCGTGACCAGGGCAACTTTTCCAGAAAAATCCCTCATGTGGGTTTGGTCCCCTCATTGGGCATAGGCAGGGAACTGCTATAGGAGGTTAACTCCATCCTAAAAATTGAGGACCTTCTTATACCACAAGGGCGGTTCACGCGTGCGTTCGATAGGCAGGCACCACATCCACCCATCCCTCCCGCGCACAAGTTCACGAGATTCATGTGAATGCGGCGCAATTGGAAGGGGGATCCCTCCTACAAGGGAGTGAATGGTGGCTCTGCGACCCGGACGCGCTTTGGCGGTCGGGTTCCCAAAATCACGGAGAAGAAGCACACAACCGCGCTCCCTCAGTCGGCTGCTCCCGCGTTGTGCTCCTCTTCGACTGCAGTGGCATAAGCAACGTTGCGGCCACCGTATCGCCGGACGCGTATATTGGCCTGCTCGGCATGACCATAGAAGCCTTCCAACACACAAAGCCGTGAGCAATATTCGCCGATCGCGGCCGATGCTTGATCCGTGAGGACCCTCTGATACGTGCAGGTCTTGATGAACTTGCCCACCCAGAGGCCACCGGTGTAGCGAGCCGCTTTGCCGGTTGGCAGCGTGTGGTTGGTGCCGATTACCTTGTCGCCATAGGCTACGTTGGTTCGCGGACCTAGGAACAACGCGCCATAGTTTTTCATGTTCTTGAGAAAGTACTCTGGCTCACGAGTCATAACCTGGACGTGCTCCGAGGCAATACGATCAGCTTCGCGGACCATCTCTTCCACGGAATCGCACACGATCACCTCGCCGAAGTCACGCCAGGAAACCGACGCCAGCTCCGCTGTCGGCAAAATAGCGAGCAGACGCTCCACTTCCGCCATGCTCTCGTGGGCAAGCTTTTCCGACGTCGTAAGGAGAATCGCAGGCGTATTGTAGCCGTGTTCCGCCTGCCCCAGGAGATCGGTGGCGCAGATCTCACCATCCACTGTGTCATCGGCGATGATAAGCGTCTCAGTGGGACCAGCAATGAGGTCAATACCGACACGGCCGAAAAGCTGGCGCTTGGCCTCGGCCACAAAGGCATTGCCGGGTCCTACGATCATTGAGACGGGGGCAATGCTCTCGGTACCAAGAGCCAGGGCAGCGATGGCCTGAACTCCACCAATGCAGTAAATCTCGTCCGCTCCTCCGAGGTGCATGGCAGCCACCACTGCTGGACTCGGTTTTCCATGATAAGGAGGAGAGGCCGCGATCACTCGCGGAACCCCGGCGACCTTCGCGGTCACCACACTCATGTGGGCCGAGGCAACCAGCGGGTATTTCCCGCCGGGAACATAACAGCCCACGGAATCCACCGGCATATTCTTGTGGCCAAGCACAACCCCGGGCAGAGTCTCCGTCTCGATGTCTTTAATTGTTGATCGCTGGACCTGGGCGAAGTTACGCACCTGAGCTTGCGCAAACTTGATGTCGTCAAGGTTACGCTGCGAAAGTTGGGCTAAACAAGCTTCGATTTCATGAGGCGACAACCGGAAGCTGGCTGGGTTCCACTTGTCAAATTTCTCCGAGATCTCGCGCAAAGCGGCGTCGCCACGTGCTTCGATGTCTTCGATGATTCCCGTCACGATGTCGCGGACTTTCTTCGCGTCGGCCCTGGCCTGTTTGGGCATGCGCCCGGTCTTCAGATGGCGCACCATGATGGCCTCCTATCGCAATTTTGAATGAAAAAGAACGGCCTTGATGTTCAGGAAACCTGAGCGTGCGGCCGTGGCTATCCCACAGCCGACATAGGTTCACTCAGTTCATCATCACTTGCGCGCCAGCGATGCTGCTCGGCGGCATAGCCCGCTTTGTAATCCGCCTTGACCGCGGCTGATGCCGTCGGAAGCACCGGGAAATCCCACCAGCCCACAACTTCTGCCGCTGCTATAGAAACGTCTCTGGTGATCGGCACTTCGACCAATGCCGGTGCGTTTGAGTCGAGCGCTCGCTGGATGCTTGAGCCGATGTCATCCGTGCGCTGCACCTTCGTCGCAACGTTGAACCCGAAAGATTTCGCCAGCGCCGCGAAATCGACAGAGTAGGGCTGTCCATCCCCGGCATGCCTGCTGAACTCGGACCCGATCTGCCGGCCAATCAGATAGTTTTGACCATCGCGGATCGAGATATAGCCCGAATTATTAAGGATCAAAAATACGACTGGAATATCGTACATGGCACACACGGCGAGTTCCTGCACACACATCATGAAGTCGCCATCCCCGATGATGCACACAACGGGCACATCGGGCTTGGCCAGCTTCGCGCCGATAGCGGCGGGCAGGGCAAAACCCATCGACGAAAACGAACCCGATGTAATGTGAGTTCTTGGCTCATAAATCGGAAAAGCCTGCTTCGTGGTGCTCTGCGGATGTCCGGATCCCACCGTCACGATCCCATTCCGGGGCAGAACTTTTCGCAACTCGCGCAACGTGCGCAGCATGGTCGTGGGCATACCATTGAACGAACGCCGGCGTTCCAGCTGTTTGTCCCATTCCTGCTTTAATCCCTCGATTTTGTTGAGATAGGAGGCCCGCGCTTCTCGCGCTTTGAGTGCTTGCTCGTCCGAGATTCCCGCGAGGATGTCAGCAAGAACAACCTTGCAATCGGCCGCGATGCCAACCTCGGCTGGATAATTCTTGCCAATCTCACGCGGATCGACATCGACCTGAATGAGCTTGGCCTCGGGAATTGAGAATGTGACCCCCTTGCGGTAAGAAGAAGCGGACCAATCTGTGAACCGGCAACCCAGCGACATGATGACGTCAGCATTCGCGGCAGTATTGTTGCCCGGTAGTGATCCTGGCCAGCCGGCCGTGCCTGCACACATGGGATGGTCCTCCGCCAAGGCGCCCTTGCCATTCCAGGTGAAGACGACCGGAATGCCCAGTTTCGCGACCAGGCTGGTCAACTCCGGGGTCGCATTCGCGCTGATCGCGCCTCCGCCAGCGACGATGCAAGGGCGTTTTGCGGAAAGGAGCAGAGTGGTAGCAGCCTCGATTGCGCGAGCGTCCGCGCGAGGTCTCCCAACGGGCAACCGCTGCGACAGCTCCGCGACCTCAGTCTCCGTCGTTTCCACCTGCACATCGAGCGGCACCTCCATGTGCACCGGTCCCGGACGGCCGGTCAGCATGGCGTTCCAAGCACGATGCAAAACAAAGGGCACCTGGTCGGCGCGGATGACATCGAAGGTCCGTTTGGTGACGGGCGCAACGATATGGGGAAAATCCGGAGAGGCAAAGCGATCCAGTTCCTGCATGACGCCGTGGCCACGCATGTGTGTGGCGGCGCTGCCGCTGATGAGGAGCAGGGCTGTCGAATCGCAATGCGCCGTTGCCAATCCGATGATGGTGTTTGTCGCCCCGGGCCCGATTGAAGTGCAAGCGGCGATCGGCTGGCCGGTGACGCGATAGTGCGCGTCGGCGATATGGACAGCGCTCTGCTCGTGCATCACTTGGATGAAAGGCAGCTTCGAAACCGGATCATTGAAGGCGTCTATCATGCTCCAGTTACCGTGTCCCGGAAGTCCGGTAATATACGGAACGCCGTAGGCCTTGAGAGCCTTTCCGATGATCTGGCCAACCGTGAGCTTCATAGGCCACCTCCTCGTGGACTCTATCGTGCCGCACATTCTACTCCCGAAAGGAACGGCATACACTGGCTACATCGATAGCAACCTGCCATTCAGACCCGATAGTTGTATAATCCCGCTCGCCTGTCGGCAACAGACCATAAGATGAATCGGCGTGGCTTTCTCTCGCGTTCAGGCCGGCTTCTACTGACGGCAGGAGTAGCTCCAATGGTGTTCGCGGCCAATGCTGTCCCTGAAACTAACCAGCGTCGTTCTCTCGCATTTTCGAACAACTGGATTGAGAGCACCCTGCTCAGAGCGGTGAAGGACGTTCCGGTTGAGAATGAAATTGTCGTAAACGTTTCCACCTCACCCCTGTACTACATCGCTGAAGGAAGCCGCGGAACAATTCCTGCTTGGAAATCCACCATGCTCCGCCGCTGCACTCTTGAAAAAGGCGAAATGGCTGCACTTGTTCACATCCGAAAGCGTATTAATTTAGGTGCACTGGCGCTGGACTGGGAATGGTATGGTCGTCGCAATCCCGAGTTTCCCCGCGGCGTACCTCTTTATATCTCGGCGCAGGACGATATCGTCGACATTGAATTTGACCCACTGGTCTCCTTCGCCGCCCAGCCCGCGGTCTCGGCTTCACCACGAAGGTATCGGCTCAAGCTGAACCTCTGGTACACACCCGAGGAGACCGATTGCGGCATCCATACCGGACATAAATTCCTAGAAGTGCATACGCAATTGTGGGGGACGGGTCACATGCAGAAGTTTCGACAGAACAATGTCGATACCCTTTATGAAGACGTCCTCATGCCTCCCGGATTCACGCATGACCCGTTCTTCACTCTCGCGATTGACCGCACCTTCAGCTATCCGTGGCATCGTTATTATGCGGATACGGACTGCATCTGGATGGCGATCGAACTGCATCCTCTTTAAGAGCCCTCAAGAACGGTTGTTCCAGCGGAGCGCCGCAAGTACCTCGCTCGCTACGACGCAAAATCCAGCCATTACGAAGTGGTATCACATCAACTGCAAGTAGGCTGAACGGCCTTGTTTTTCACATCAAACCGATGCGGTCCCAACCACCGGGATAGGTAGTGACCAAACCAAGGTCGTCCACCACGATCTCAGCCGAGAATCCAGTGTTGCTTTCGTAGCGATAGGTGTCTTTCCCAAGCCGTGTGTAGTGTTGTGACAACGGTTGAACCGTAAGCTCAGGGAACTTGACCCAAGCAGCGATAACGGATTCGCTTCGCCCAACTTGTAGGTTGAGACGCCTGATAGGGAGGGTGTTGGTCGCGGGCGTCAACGCGAGATCAACATCGTCCCGAACTGCGCCAGGTTCCGCGACTCTCAACACTCAGTGCGAGGCTCTTAACATCGCTTCCGATTGTGCGCTCGACTTGGATTCGGTGGGTCACCCAATTCTCGTCACAATAGATTTCGTAGCTTGCTTGCATCGGTCGGTGATCTTTGAGGACTCCGACGACTGTGCCCTTCAGCAGCCATCCTTCAGCGGTATGCCAGAGGCAGCAATAATCCCTGCCATCCAGCAATAGGTTTTTCCAGACAACAGCACGCTTAAGTTCGTCTGCCACGTGGCGTCTCCAAGCTACCCGAATTGTACAATCAGTGCTAAAGGCAACATGCTTTATGGAAACGACCGAACTTGCGCGACTGAGGCGGGTAGCCGGAAAGCAGACGACACGGCTTACCCATTATGGACGCAAGACCGGGAAACCCCACGAAGTTACCATCTGGTTCGTTCTGGATGGCGACAAGCTTTACATTGGCACCGCAAACGTCAATCGCCAGTGGGTGCGTAACGTCCAGAAGACACCCAAAATCAAGCTGTCCATGGGAGACGAGAGCTTCAGCGGTACGGTGCGCTTCCTGACCGACCGTGCCGAGCACGAGCGAGTCATGACTGCGATTCGACGGAAGTACTGGATGTTTCGACCTATCCTGGAGATTGGGCGCATCCTCAGCGCAAAGGGTCTGATGCGCGACAATGCAGGATCGTTCGAGGTCACGCTGCTAGGCTAGACATCGTTTCGATGGTGTCTTCGTTTGTCAGACGCTTCATTTCGAATCTATTGCTGCTGGGTGCTTGGGCTGATAAAGGCCAACCTTCCCACCACTGGGAAGCCGCATCTTCGTAACGGAACCCCATCGCCTCAACTTTGGAGCACTTAACACCCTTCTTCGCGAGCGAAGCCATCTCGGTCTTCAGGTCGTCGCACATGAAGTAGAGTTCGTGGACATCCCCCTCAGAAGGATGGAACGCGGCTTCTGTTGGCGGCAGGGCGAAGATCAACCAGCCGTGACCCGCATCCACCGATTTGAACCCGAGAATATCGCGGAAAAAGGCGCGATCCGCCTCAGCGTTCTTGCTGTAGACCACTATGTGAGCGCCGGAAATCATTTCTTCCTCCCTATGATTCGGCAGTCTTCGAGGTCACGGAGGTTCTCATGAATCGCCTCAAGATGAGCGGTTTTGCCGCTCCGGGGTACGAAGTTCTTAGCTTTCCTTCTTGCATCGGCCACAATCGCGCTGGCACAGTAAGCGAAGGCCCCAAAGCCGAGGGTCAGAGAAGTTCAGGATCCTTATTCATCAATGTGTTCTCGACGCTCTTATGGTCATGAGGGTGGGCTCGAAGAGCCATGAGAGGCCGCTGTGCTACGCGGCGTCTCGTTCCTGGAAACAAAGCAAACCCTGTGATTTGATTTTATCCAGCGAAGGTTTCACATCGATGTGGAGCATGGCTTGTTCTCGCGCCAGCTTCGGAGGAATCACGCTGCTCAACTTCTCAAGCGTAGTGGTCAAGTCCTTGGCGTACAACTGCTGCAACTCGACTGTGATCGTGATGTCGAACAATGCGTGTTCGCCTTCTTGAGACTGGTGTTCACGGTGCGCGAACAAACTGCCGGCAAAAATCCGGGCAAGGCTCACGAGCGACCGACCATTACAGACCGGGCATTTGTCGCTACGGCTGCTGCTGATCACCTCACAATCAAGGCAGAAAACCGCATTCAAGAGGGGAAGGCCACCTGCGTCTAACCGGTTCTTTGCTGGGTCAACCATTCACACCAACCTTATCGCGGGAAATGGGCAACTGCCATTCGAGAAGAGTATGGCATCAATTACAAGGGTGCACAGACTGTCAAAAGTTTCAGCCGACCGGTCTGAGAAGGCGTCCGCTTGATCTCAGGGTCGGGCCGGACTCGGTCTGGGCGACTTGGCCACGGACAAAGTATTCACGGACGAAGCACTAGCTGGACGCGCTGCGATCACCGGAGGCGTGCAGCTGTCTGCTGTCAAAACCGTGTTTCGCGCGTTGAAGAATGTGTTTGAACCAATACTGTTGGGTCCATGATCTTCTCGTCCTTCGGCAACCAGTCTCCGAAAATTGTGTGGACATGCATGTCCCACGGGCCGGGTATCACAAACTTGCCGCTACCATCGACCACCTGTGCACCCTTCAGCGGCTTCGCCTTTGCACTGTCAGTCACAGCCGAGATGAGATCGCCTGTGATCACGACCGCCATGTTGCGAAGCAGGGAACCGTCATTCACATTGACGACTGTTGCGTGGTCGATGACGAGCGCTTGTTCTGCGGCCAGCGCCGAGCCTGCTGTGCCAGCGACCATCAACGAGCAGAGCAACGCGCACGCCAGCCAACGCAGCGCAGTACGCAGATCTGCCTGCAGCGAGGCAACTGGAGGGAACAAGGTTTCATTGGTCCCGCATTATACGTACCACGGCAAGTCTTGAGGACGGCATTGCGGAGTCTCGACCCGATCGGACCGGCGTCGGGATCCGTGGTATGCGACAACGGATCCACGAATTCGGAGGTCAGTACCGTCTATCCAGCACGAATCCAGGGACGCTAGCCTGCTGGCAAAGCGTGGGTTTGTGTTCTGCTAAAGGCGTAACACTTCTGTGATCTTCATCGTACGCATGCCAACGCGTACTCTAGAGGTGAATTTTCCACAATGATTCGGAAATGATGAACTCTTTGACACGTACGCTCTTTAGGATTGCCTCACACTGGAGAACGGCTGCGGCAGTGGCTGGCTTTGTAGGGATTGCACTCACATGTCGACGATGCCTTGAGACAGGTGAGGCACACGCCGAACGTGCGCAACGAAAAAGGCAAGAAGAGATTCGGGCAGTTGCAGACAGAATCTCCAGGTATGCACGCAAAGTCCATAATCGGTACCCAACTGGAAATGTGGTGGTTGGTGAGAAAGATTTGGCGGAACAGCTTCGAAAACGCCCGGACATAATCGGCACAGCGCTAACTCTGCTGCTCGGCGAACAGAAAGTCCAGAAGGCTCCGCTCAGCGGCTATTGGAAGTTGAACGTGTGATTTGTGCGACAAAGAGAACGTTCGACTGGCATGACACATCATACGGAGTCAAGTGCCGCCTAATCTGCGCGTCCGAGTCCGCTTCCACAACAACATCAACCTCTGCTCCAGGCTTGAGCTTCGCCTTGTCTCGATTTCGCCCGTCAAGACATTCTCCACACGCCCAAAGCCGAGGGTCAGAGAAGTTCAGGATCCTTATTCATCAATGTGTTCTCGACGCTCTTATGGTCATGAGGGTGGGCTCGAAAGACCCATGAGAGGCCACTGCGTTACGCGGCGTCTCGTTCCTGGAAACAAAGCAAACCCTGTGATTTGATTTTATCCAGCGAAGGTTGGCTTAACGTGATTGGCTGGACGGCGACAGCAGTCTTCTCGAGTTCGTATTTCTTCAAAGAGGCGGCAACCTGAGCTCAATTGTGGGCTCGCATCCCGTCGCGGGAGCCTTGCTGTTACGCGTCCACGAAAGGCGCCATCGAAACACTGACAAAGGGATTGGCGCTCGAACTTGCCCCGCGCAAGATCCGGGTCAACGCCATCTCTCCGGGTCATACAGAAACTGAAGGCAACGTAGCCGCGGAAACCTTTGAGGGTGGTGCCGGCGCCGTTCTGGCTGCGAAGACGCCACTCGGTCGGCTCGGTCGCGTCACCGATATCGCCCCGCTGGCAGTGTTCCTGGCGTCAGACGAATCAGCCTGGATCACCGGGGAGGTCATTCGTGCCGCAGGCGGTCTCGTCGTGGCCACCTGAGTGCATGTACTGCCCTCGTTGTTGGCACGCGCTGTCGATCGATTTTGATTTAAGAAGCTTGGTTTGTAGTTTTCCGGTTTAGGCGCGAGGAGCAGCTCATGCGAAAGATTATTTATGGCGTGGGGACTAGCCTGGATGGCTATATCGCACGGCTGCACGGGTCGCTGGAGTTTTTGCACCTGAGGCCCTCGAACTACTCGATGGGGCCTTTCTTCAAGACCATTGATGTGGGACTGATGGGGCGGAAGACGTACGAGGCCGGGGTGCGCATGAGTGGAGGAAAGTTTGAGAGTCATGGCTTGCGCTGCTACATTTTTTCCCGGTCGTTGCCGGAGGGGGAACGCGACGGGGCTATTTTTGTGCGCGAAGAGCCCAAGAGATTTGTGGAAGAGCTGCGCAAGAAGAAGGGGAAGGACATTTGGTTGATAGGCGGTGGGGAATTGACACGGGAGTTCTTGAAGGAAGACTTGGTGGATGAGCTCCATTTGGGTATCGTGCCGGTGTTGGTTGGTGAAGGGATTCCGTTGTTCGCGGCGGGGTTTCCGCAGCGGGAATTCGCGTTGACGGAGAGTAAAGCTCATTCGGGCGGCCTGATTGCGCTGAAGTATGAGCGGGTGCGGGGAAGGCTGCGGTTGAAGCTAAGAGTACAAGTAAAAATAAGCGCAAGCGCTAGGAGCTTGCAGGGCTTCGCGAGCGGCCCGGGTTAGATTCAGTGGGATTTCACCACAGAGTTCGCAGAGTGGCCGCAGAGGACACAGAGGAAAGAAAGTCTAAGAGCTACGAGACAGCGGGCAGAGTCATTTCGTTATTTTCTGCTGCTACCATCGCCGTCGGCTATTTATCGCGGACGCATGCCGACAAATCTTCCAGTCAGCCCCTGACCACACGTCACGCCAAGGCTCCACAACAGAGCATCTAAGGACTCGAAGCGGGCGTGAGCCAATGGTTTCGCTCAAAGGAGAAGTACATGTCGGACAAGATCACTCTTGTTGTTCGTTTTCGTATGAACAAGTCTGCGAAGCAGGAGTTCACTGCGAGGCTGCAGGAAGTCTTCACACACATCGTGAAGGAAGATAAAAAGTCTTTAGCGCGGTACGAACACGGCGCCTGAGAAACCTGCGCCCGTCTGAATCGGCAGTGCGTGGCCAGAGGATGACCTGTTAAAGGGTGGCGGACCATGTCAATTGCTTTCTGTCTTTGAGTCTGCCAATGAAAAGCTGTTTAGAGGTGCCACGGGACAGTCAAATGTTTACCCTTTCAGGTTAGAAAAACGACTTCTTGAAGCTGTCGTGCCGTAGTCGCGCAGTCTGCACCGTCGCAAGAAATTCGGGCGGTTTTACCGAGTGCAAATGCATCGCCCACGTGCCCCTGCCGTTCCAATAGGCACCCGGATCATCGCGGATGTGATCTTTGGGGCAACAAAATCGACTACGTAGATAACGGGGTCTTCAAGTATCACGACAAGGGGGTGGGCGAGTGGGACCTTTCCGGACGCCAGGCAAATGTGAAGGAATTTCATACCACGAAAGAGATGTATGCGCAGAGAAACTTCTGATGCAGCACGGCGACATGTCGGGCACGTGGATCGCAGAGCAGAAGGAAATCATCAAACCGATGGGGATGAAACTGGAGTGAACGGCAACGATCATCCAGTTCAACAAGGAATGTGCTGCTGAGCGAGCAATCGGTCACCCGGGCCCGCCGTACAGGTCATCGCCGGGGGAGAGACCTACGGCTTCGAATATAAGGCGGCTCCGGGTTGTCATTCCCTTTTGGCTGGAAGTACGAAGCACCGGAGGAAAGGGGCACGCGCAGGCTTACGTCATCGTCAAATGACACCAGACTTTTGCATCAGGAACACGGTGCATCCCGCTGCTGACCCTTACGTACTGATCGCGGAGGGACGACACGTGCCAAGCGATACGTCCGGATGTGCGCTTGCTATCATAGGCACGTGTCTGCGGCCAAACTCTTCACTCTAGTCGTAGTCTTCTTTGTCACGAGCGTCATCAGCGTCGTGACTGGCAGCACATCTCTCATCACCGTTCCCGTCATGATTGCTCTGGGCATCGAAGCCCACGTTGCAATTGCAACCAACATGCTGGCTTTGACCTTCATGAGCGTGGGTGGCTCCTTGCCTTTCATGGGGAAAGGCGTCCTGAGGCGCAGCCGTTTGCTGCCTTCAATCTTTCTTACGATCATCGGTTCCGGCTTAGGTGCATGGCTATTGCTCGCGGTTCCGCTCAAGGCGTTGCAAATCACGATAGCTGTGGCGATGATTGGCGTAGCCATTTTCTCCCTCCTGAAGAAGGATCTGGGACAAAGCACTCAGGATGCTCCCATGTCACCCGTTGGGGTACGCGCTGGCTATGCGGCCACCTTCCTTCTAGCAATCTACGGCGGCTTTTTTAGCGGTGTTACGTCACGATGCTCACTGCCATTTTTGTTCTGCTTTTCGGCATGACCTTTCTCGAAGCCGTTGCTACCACGAAAGTCATCAACGTATTTTCTTCAGGTGTTGCGACTGTAGTGTTTGTTTGGCGGGGTGTTGTGGATTTGAAGCTGGGTATCATTGTGGGCATTTCCATGTTTTTAGGGGCGTTGCTTGGCGCCCGCGTCGCCCTGATTCTGAGCACAATCTGGCTGAGGCGTTTGTTTATTGCGGCAGTGCTTGGCCTAGCGGTCAAGCTGCTCTTGCCCGCGAATTAGTGAAAATCCGCTATTCCGGTGGTTCGGCCGGCAACGTCCGGGCGCAGAGCCCGTTTTTTCATCAAGACAAAGAAGATCAAAGCCAAGATCAGTACATGAATTGTCGATGTAATCATTCCTCCGACCATGGGAGGCACAAAGCATCTCATCACATCGGAACCGATAGCACCGCCCTCGTCTATCGACCCTAGCAGCGCGTTCAACCCTGCGGAATTATTTGTTAATCTGCGGCGCAATTGGTGCTTAAAGTCTTAGACCCGTCAGTTCGTCACTTGTTACTTGTTTCTGTGAGTTCCTCAATCACACGATGCGCTTCCGTCAAAACCCTATACTCCTGTGGAGGAAAGCAGGTGACGTTGGTAACTTGGTCCGAGCGCCAATCGCCTTAGAATTTCAGCTGTGAAGGTGTGTTTATCCACGAACCACAGAACATGGCTGGCCATCTCTTCGACGGTCCTTAGTCTTGCGCTGGTCGGGGCAATCATGTCCCCGCCTTCCTTCCTCCTTACTGCAGCTGGAGATGTGACGCAAAGCTTGCTGTTGTTGTGGCTCTTGGTGGCCGTGATCGCAAACTTGTGGACTCCGGCTCGATGCGCCAGGATGTTCTGGATCTTCATGGCCGGTGGCGTCGGACTGTGGCTGATTGCACAGTTCCTGTGGACCTATTTCGAGGTCATTCAGCGAAAAGAGGTGCCCAATCCATTTGTTGGCGACATTGCGATCGTCTTGCACCTCATACCGATCGTGGCTGCATTGGTTTTGCGTCCGGATAAGGATCGACAAGCGTCGCGTCTGCGGTCACTCGACTTCGCCCTGCTCTTCAGTTGGTGGCTTTACCTCTACCTGTTCTTCGTCATTCCTTGGCAGTACGTTTCTCTCGAGGCACGCAACTACGGCATCAATTTTGACGTGCTGTATTTTGCCGGTCATGTAGTCGTACTCTTTGCCGCAACCATGGCTTGGCGCGACAGTAGCGGGTTGTGGCGAGCCACATATTGGCAGATTCTGATTACCTCCTTTATCTACGCGGTCACGTCAATCGCGGCGAGCATCGCCATTGACTACGGCAAGTACTACACCGGAAGTCTTTACGATGTGCCCCTCATCGCCTCTGTCCTTCTGTTTGTGCGGATGGCGCTGCTATGGCGAAACACGAGAGCTACACCACACTTTGAGGGCGAGCATTCCCCATCAGCGCATTCCTGGGTGCCAGTCTTGGTTATGGTCGCTGCTGGAAGCCTTCCTGTGCTTGCCGCATGGGCAATGTTTTTCAGTGACGCGCCCACGATCGTTCAGCAATATCGATTGGCCCTGACCTTGGCCATGATCGTTTTCGTGGGTGCTTTGCGATCCATTCGGCAGCACAGCCTGGACAAGGAACTGGCACGTGCGAATCGGGAACTTCAGGAGGCTTCTGTGACCGACGAGCTAACCGGAATCCGCAATCGACGTTTTCTGGCAACCATCCTGAATAAGGATGCGGAACAGGCGGTTCGCATCTACGGGACAGGCGACAACGCCAATCGAAACCGCGACCTGATCTTTTATCTCATCGATATTGATCATTTCAAAATGGTCAACGATCAATTTGGGCACCAGCAGGGTGATGACGTTCTTGTGCAGGTCGCCGCACGCATAAGCTCTGCAATCCGCTATTCGGATGTCCTGATCCGTTGGGGTGGCGAAGAGTTTCTGGTGGTTTCCCGATTTACCGATCGGGAAAACGCGGAAGTTCTTGCGAAACGCGTCTTGCACGCCGTTGGAAGTGAACCGTTTCGCCTTAAATCCGGCAGTATTACTAGGACTTGCTCAGTTGGATGGGCCGCATTTCCATGGTGGCCGGATCGTCCTGACGCTCTTTCCTGCGATGTTGTCCTCCGATGTGCCGACCACGCTCTCTATGAGGCTAAGAATCGAGGCCGCAATAGGGCGGTTGGGATCGTTCCCGAACTTCTAGACGAGCGTGCCGTGGCGCGAGATGAGTTGCACAATCCCTTGCTGCTCGATGATCCGCCGGGAAAAGCGGTGTTAACGCTAGGCCCTTGAGGCTTTGATGTTTTGGAGTTCTGTCCATGAAGCTAAACGAGTTGACGATTGCTCAGGCGAAATCAGTGTCCTGCCCACGATGCGGAGTCGAAGCGGGAAAAGACTGCAAATACACCTACATGGGCGAATCGCGAGATGGCTTGCACAGGCAGCGCCGTATACTGGCAAAAAGTGTGCTCGACAGTCCTCAACGGCAACGTGGCGGATCATCCACGAATCTGAAAATAGTCAGGGAGGTCTCGGACTAGTTTCAAGCCCCTTGCATCCTCCCTTCCGGATCGCCGGGGCGTGAATCTCAATCTGCTTGGCGATGGTAAGTCTGCCTGTAACGAACCGAAAAGACTGGCGCAAGCATGACTACGGGAATGTCAATGCCGGTCGAGATCATTCGCCGCCTGAGGATGACTGCTTTGTGGCTCATCATTTTACTTGTTGCTCGTCCATCACAACGACTGCTCAAGATGCTGCCCGACGCATTTATTTTTTACCTATGGAGAACGCCGTGGCGATCGGGTGCAGCTGGTTTTCCGGCCGAATCCGGCCTGCTGGTCGCGAAGAGCAAGTCCTTCACGCAATGAAAGGTAGCCTCTGGGTGGACGACAACCAGAACAGGTTGACCGAGATCAGCGGACAATTGATGGACGAAGTGAGATTTGGTGGCGGGTTTCTAGGCCATCTCGACAAGAGCGGCACTTTTGACGTGAAGCAGGAGCCCGTTCGTTGGCAATCGTCTTTGGGTAGTGCCGCCCACTGATTCCGATGGCTACCGCATTGAGTTCGCAAGTCCCACCGATGCGCCAGAGGAAAGCGAATCGGAAGAATAGCGGCGGAAAAATAGGAGGCACCATGCGTCGTGAACGGGCACTTAAGATCGTGTTGGTGGTGGTGGGATTGTTGTTTACGGCGGGAGTCGTTCCGCTGACAATGTTTTTCTCGCGAGAATCTGCGGTGCCAATGATAATGAGCATCTATGTCACACTCGGAGTTTTCTTGCTGCTGGCAGTGCGTGACCCAGCGGCGAACCGCAGTCTGATCGCCTTCGGCGGATGGGCAAATCTTGCGCATGCTGGGATAATGGCTGCTCAGGAATACCGGAATGTGATCGAGCGCCGAGAACTCGCAGGAGCGGTTGTGTTCGCGCCGTCGTCAGCATAGCTCTGGTCGCTCTGGCTCCGGCAAAGAAGTCAGTGGGGCGAGCCTCTCCTGTGATGGCGCAGGTCGGCAGTTGACAACCAAGACCCCATGATCGCCGGAGCCATCATAGTCATCGTCATCGCCGCCTCAGGCGTTTTGATGATGCGGTTTCGAAAACGATGGCTCGCGAAAATCAACATTGCCTTCACGAACCGGATCACCGGGCTGTTCGCAGGCTGGCTTCCCGGCTTCGGCATCCTCACGCATGGGGGAAGAAAGTCCGGCAAGGTCTACCGTACACCCATAAACGTCTTTCGAGCGTCGAACGGCTTCATCATCGCGCTCACGTACAGCAGCCAATCGGAGTGGGTGAAGAACGTCCTTGCAGCGGGCGGCTGCGATCTAGAGACTCGCGGGAAGAAATATCAGCTTTCCGCACCGAAGGTCGTCGGTGACCCTACTCGTCGTCGATTCCCCATTCCGGTGCGGATTGTCTTGAAGTTGGTAGGCGCGGACGAATACATGGAGCTTTCGACTCGTTAAGGTGCACTTATGATGAAACAACATCTTCGGTGTGCACTCGTGTGCGCGATGTTGGTCACAATCGCTCTTGCGAATTTCGCACAGAGCGGCGACAACCGCGCTCGACAAAATGACTCTGTTAAAGTCGAGAGCGACAAAATGGAACTCATCATCTTTGCCCGTTTCCATGCGCGTGAAGGAAAGGAAGCAGCGGTCGAGGCGGAACTGCGCGATGCCATTGCCCGTGTGAGGAAAGAGCCGGGTTGCCTCGGTATGGAGGTGTACCGCTCCGTGCGCGATTCGCGGCTGTTCTTCCTCCATTCCCGTTGGGTCAATGAGGCGGCATTCGACAAGCACGTGGAGCGACCCGAAACGAATCAATTCGTGGATCGTGTCCAGCCGCTAATCGACCATCCTTTCGATGTGACGCGAACGCACCTGCTCTTCGAGTGACGGGGCGTCTGAGTGACTCGGTAGTACCTGTAGGAGGGCACCATGAAGCGAGGCGAAGCAGCAGGTAAGGGCAGCAATCCAAAATACATTCCAAAGTTTTATGCTCGTAATTGGACGGATACGTCGGCCACATTCACCAATTCCACGACTGCGAGAAACCGGAAAGTGGGATTCTCCATCGCCAGATTGCAGCGAGATAAAGTCATCTCGGCTCCTGCGAAGAAAACCGATCTGTTCACGGTTCCAGGCATGTCATTAATCACCGAACGCCGATACAATCGGATTCCATTGCTGTACTTTCGCGCCCGGCGGGGAGTCTGGGGCTCTTGGCCGAAGATCACTCGGTTATGGGGTTCACGGCTGGTTTTCGCTCTGAATGCTGATTCGCCTTAGCTCGCTGATGGCGCTCTGCGGCGCCTGACGTTCACTTTCAGTGCTCTCGGGATTCGAAACTAGCGGCGCAAGTTGACTCGACCGAAAAGGACCGCCCATGCTGCATCTTGCCAGAGCCTGCAACTCGCGAGACATCCGTCCGATCCTATGAGTTTGAGGTATACAAAGACGACGGCAGTGCTCCGCGGTTTAAGGCCGCAATTTGTAGCTTTCGCCTAACGTGCCCGCCTGCCGCCAATGCATGCGGGCGCGCACCAATTCCGCGATCTGCCGGATGTGTCCGAGGTCGTGCATGGCCCACTCGTGGAGCATTTGCTGCAGCGTGATTTCGCCCGCCTCCTTGTGCATGGCGCGGCGCTCGCCGGCGGCGCGTGGCAGCGTCCGCAGAAAGTCCATGTTGGTGTCGCGCTGCTCCTCGAAGTGGTCGAAGGAATCTTCGGCGTCAGCTTCGCGATAGAGGTCGAGGTACATCTGCGCATCGTCCGGCTCGAACTCCGGCATCTCTTCGTTCAAAAACCGGTCGACGCGCATGCGGTAGCAATGGCCTTCACTGTGTGACAGGTGCGCCAGCACCTCCGCCACGGAAAAGCGATCGGGCGCGGGCTTCCATGCGGCGTCCTCGTGAGAGAGTTCGCGCATGAGGCCGCGCAGAGTCCCAGGCGTTTCTTCGAGCAGGTCGAGGCAGTCCAGTCCTTCATCTTCCATCATGCGACCATCCTACGATATTTTCTCCTCCGCCCACCTGGAGCACACTTCCAGTGAGCCAGTATGTGGCGGGGTGGCACAGTGCGGCGATGTTGCGGGCGACATCTTTGGAGCAGCGTGAGACGACGGCTGGGATTACCCTGGCGTGCGTTTTCGCGAATTTTCTCGTAGCCTGGAATTTGCGGCGGCGCGGATGCCCGCGAGGATGGCATTCGACGTAATGCCGGCGGGCGCGAGTTCCACGGCGAGCTGGCGGATGTGCACTTCCAAGGGACGCCTGATAAGGCACCGAGAGTTGCTGTCTCCAATATTCTCTCGTTGAAATCCGAGGTCAGGAGGACAGTCAGCTCTCACGCAAAATATCGCTACGCTCGCCGGTCCAGGAAGATGCGGCATCTGTCTCATCCTCACTGTACTGCCGAGGCGAGCCCGCCAGTATTCGTGGCAACTGTTGAGAACAGGCCAACTCGCAACCAAATCGTTCAGGACAGAATATCAGCGAAATCCACTCGTCTCTGCGTCCAGAAAGCGGGCTCCGGGAGGTTGGCACGCCAACTCAAGCGTGCAGGGTTTTAAGGCAGCGCTTATGAGTGGGAGCGGGCCGTGATCTTTCCTCTACAAGAGAAAGCAGGGGCAGGGGAAAGGGGCTGCACGTACTGCTTTCAATTAGCACCCATTGTCCTGCCAACTTTTGCCGGTTTGTCGAAGGCGGTCCGTACGCAAAGAGGTGCTACTGCTTTCGCGCGCCTGATGAATAGAGACTATATATTGCTAAATATTGCTACAAAACGGGACAGCTCAGTGGCATCCTGCCGGAACTTCAAGTTGACCTCTGACATGCGCGGTCTTAGACTAGTCTAACACTAGTTTAATCGGGAGATTCTTTATGGCCACACTGCAGGACAGCAACACGGTCGGCGCGTACGAGGCAAAAACGCATTTGTCGGAACTGCTCGAAAAAGTTGAGGCGGGTGAGGAAATCACGATCACGAAACATGGGGCGCCTGTAGCCAAGCTCGTGCCCGTGAAAAAGGGATTAAGACCAGAGGAGCGCGTCGCCGCCATTGATCGGATCCAGAAGCTGGCCACTCGTTTGTCCTTAAGCGGATTAAAGGTCAAGGACCTCATTCGGGAGGGCCGGCGATGAGTGCGGCGTTTGTGGTGGATTGCTCCATCGCCATGGCCTGGCTGTTCCACGACGAAGCAACACCGAAGACGGCAGCTTTACTGAATCGATTGGCCACCGAGACAGCGCTTGTGCCTGCCTGGTGGTTCATCGAAATTGCTAATGTCCTCGCGATGGCGGAGCGCAAGGGGCGTATCACTCCTACACAGTCTGACGCTTTTATCGCAGACCTAAGCAAGCTCGGAATCGAGAGAGACAACGAAGCTCCTGATCGCGCCTTTACGCACCTTCTTGTGTTGTCCCGAAGACATCGACTGACTAGTTACGACGCGATCTATCTTGAATTGGCCATCCGTCGAAGCTTACCGTTGGCTACTCTTGACCACGACTTGCGCAAAACAGCAAAGAAATTGGGTGTCGGCCTCTTGGGTTAAAGGGGGCAGAGCCCTTCCTGTTTTTGGAAACATAAACGGCTACCCTTCATCGTCACCCACTTGGTATTCGACCCTGCCGCTGCCGCCGCCGATGTTTGATGCGCTCCGGCGAGCGGGGTCACGAGCGGCTCGCGGCGTTGCAGAAAGTCCGTTGTCAGACTAGACGGCACCTTGTAGATTGGACACATGGCGCTCAAACGAACGGACAACGTAGGAATCGTCGTCGATGACCTCGGAGGGACGATTGATTTCTTTCGCGAGCTCGGCCTCGAGCTCGAAGGGCGGAGCACGATCGAAGGAGAATGGGCCGGACGTGTCACTGGACTGGGCGATCAGCGCGTCGAGATTGCCATGATGCGCACGCCGGACGGCCACAGCCGACTCGAGCTCTCCCGCTTCCTCACGCCGCCTGCCGTCGCGGATCACCGCAACGCCCCGGTGAATGCTCTAGGCTACCTCCGCGTCATGTTCGCCGTGGACGACATCGACGAGACGCTTGAAAAGCTCCGCAAGCGCGGCGCGCAGCTCGTAGGCGAAGTAGTCCAGTATAAAGACGCGTATCGGCTCTGCTACATCCGCGGGCCTGAAGGGCTTCTCATCGGACTCGCCCAAGAACTCAGCTGAGCGCAATACAAAGACGTCGGAGAGACCGTCGCTTTCAGCCACCGAGTGGATCGTCGGCAACACGGAAACTACCAGACCAGAACCAATTTCAGTACAATCTCACCCAATCGGGCAAACTCAGAACAGCGAGAGAACGTACCTATGAAAATCGTGGCCATTATCGCAAGAATCCTGCTCGGTCTGATGTTTTTTGTCTTTGGGCTTAATCCCTTTCTGAAGTTTCTGCCGATGCCTCCGATGCAAGGAGTCTGGGGGCAGTTTCTAGGCGCGCTGATCGTTTCACACTACGTATGGTTTGTCGGTGCGGTGCAGGTCATCAGCGGATCGCTGTTTTTGATTGGGCGGTACGTTCCTTTGGCGATTGCATTGAGCGGCCCAGTGATCGCCAACATAATCGTCTACCACCTGACGATGCAGCACATTGGTGCACAGTTGGCGGTTCTGGCAACCATATGCTGGGTGATTCTGTTCTGGCGTTACCGCGCTTCGTTTGCGCCCCTGTGGGTGGAAAAAGGCTAGTGTAGTGCGTCATTCAGATTGACGTTTATGGAGAGTGCGGCGAGCACGTTTGACCTTCTCCAAGATAT
>Ga0209154_1000765_pt1 | contig 20194 bp, 16 predicted proteins | sample GraSoiAngelo_121_FD_185878 | JGI IMG/M metagenome (GOLD analysis project Ga0209154, IMG submission 185878) | Grasslands soil microbial communities from the Angelo Coastal Reserve, California, USA - 14_0919_12_20cm (SPAdes) (version 2) | ecosystem: Environmental > Terrestrial > Soil > Grasslands ... | reverse complement strand
CGTCCGCAAACCATGTCAGAACTGTACTCGCATCTTCACGAAGAATTGCAGTTACGGCTCGATGAAGCTGAGCGGGTCGGTTACGGATTCGTTCTTCCGGCGTCCAAAGATGTCTCTGTTGTACCGATTGTCCCGAAATCACAGCAAAAAAATGGAGCAGAAGTTGCAGCGTAAGTGCCGTAGAATGTTAGTAGTGCCATAGAAGTGGGCGTGTAGCTCAGCTGGGAGAGCACCTGCTTTGCAAGCAGGGGGTCAGGGGTTCAAATCCCCTCACGTCCACCAACTTTTTCTCTGATTGCAAAGCACTTACGGGATTCATCTCTACTCCAATCTCTCACTTTTGGTCCCGACTGTGCACGAACTGTGCACGAATGGGACTATTGCACCGCGACTGTGCACATTGGACCCACCATCAAAGCGTCAGCGGCTGCCGGCGGTGCCATCTCGTTGGCTCGACGGTTGAGCTTTTCCAGAGCTTCGCGCTTCATCTGCAGCTTCATCTGGGAAATCAAGACTCGCGTCGCCCAGATCCCAAAAATCCTGCAGGACCTTCAACACAAGGATTCCCACACGGACATTGTCGGCGACATCCTTTCTCACGCAAGCGACGCTCAGCAGGTTGTCGATTTCGCGGACCGCGCGTTCTACGAAGATAACCCGGCAAAGGTTAAGGCGCTCAACGAGATTGTCGCGACTCTTGAGCAAGTTCAAAACCTCTACGCCTCGGTGAAAAACATCCTCGCCGGGGCCGCGGCCGTTAGTGTGCCGGTTGCGTCGTTGCGTCCCAACCCCTTGCAGACAGAGTTAGAACTCCTGCGCGTCGAACAAGAGCACTTAAAGACTTTGGGTCTGCTCCGTGCTCGGCAGGCGCTCGAAGTGGGCCAGATCAAGAAAATAGTCGACGATGCCAGGACCTATGTAAGTCATTTTTCGGCCGATGAGCCCATTGAGACTACGTTGACGCGTCTTAAGACGGCCGGTGGACGCGACCACCTTGAATTTGCGCTCTATGCCTTGCATTACGCGGCCGCCGTCGCCGCGCAGCAGGAGACGAGTGCGGATTTGGCGTCCCTGCGGAAGAGTCTCGAAGAGCGCCGATACTCGATCCAACGAAGCGCGGTGAATGCCACCACGTATGAGCAGACGGCGCGTGCGGCGGCGAATCGTCTCACTCTCTACTGGCAATCTGGGCTAAAGCCCAAAGACTTGGCGGAACTGCTCTATCATGTCTCCACTGCGGCGTCTTTGCCGATTCTTGCGGCCAAACAATGAGGGCCAATCCATGAAATCCAGACTTGCAATCGGTTCAGTCATCGCACTCGGGCTCGCCGGATGCGACGAGAATGCTCTGCGCATGGCAAAAGAGGCCCACAATGTCCTAAGTGCGTACGAACAGGAATTGGAGCACAAGCTCGCTTCAGAGGAAAAAGCCTACACGCAGCAGTCGCAAATCGAGGCGGAGGCCGGGCGCGAGCAAATGTACTCGAATCTCGAACAGGAACGCATTGAGCGCTCCCGCTCCTTGGCTCTGGACCTCATCGAGGGCAAACAGGACGTCAGCAGGTGGCGCGAACAAATTCGAGAATATGCAAAAGCCGACTATGCCATTCAGCGGGATATCTTGCTGGCGGACATGAACAGCCAGTTTCAGTTCCTCGAGAAAATCCAGGCTCTCGCCGTCGACAAACAGAAGATTGTCGCGCTGAGTAAAGCGTTCGACTTGCTGTCTGAAAAGCCGGCCCTGGCCGACCAGCTGAAGGACCTCGCCGATTTTGCGAAGGAATCCAAAGACGGCTTCGACAAAGCCGTTTGCGACGGTTTGGCTGCACAGATCAAGGACAAGGAAACGCAGGTTGCGACCGCTGGCACCGATGCCGACAAGAAGAAGGCGCAAACGGCGCTGGGCGCACTCACAGACAACCAGAAGTCAAAAGGCTGCCCCACATCCAACTAGGAAGGAGTAAAAGGGCATGACAAGGGAAGAAAGAATCGCCGCTATACAGGCGGAGCTTGCCGACATAGAAAGATCCATTGCGGAAACAGAGGCCAGAAAAAGGACAGCGACGTCGGTGGATGAGATTGCGAGGCTCAATGACGAATTGGTGGCACTGAAAGCACGGAGGACGACGCTGCAGCTGGAACTTACGAACCTTCAGGCTGCCGGTGACGAAGTCGCACCGGTCCGTCCTAACGGCAAGGTCACGCAATAGTGCCCTGCAATTGAAGCGTAATTTGTCGCTGCTCTGGGCGATTCCCACAGGGCCAGGCCCTGTGCACAGGCGAATCTGGTGACGGTGTTTAGTCGATCACACCGGTGAAGAATTCTTGCGATTCGACAGCGCGTCGCTCCTCGCCTTTTTTGAACGTTCCCAGACATTTGCATCAAGTAATCCGCGGTTGAGCGCCTGGATTGTCCGGCGGGTGGTCCGGTTTCTTGGGAGCGACTGCGACGATGTAGTCTTTGATCTCGTTCCGAATCAATTGTTCTACGTTGGCTGCAAACCGCTTCAGCGCGTCTTTGTGGGCTGTGTAGTCCTTGTAGTCACCGGTCATCTGGAGAAAGTTGAAACCTTCACTCTTGATGAGTTCCGCCGCGGCACGTTTTCACGCCAGATGTCGCCGAAACTGAAGAGGCTTTCGACTCCCGCACATATGGCCACAACCAGGCTTGCCAGAATCGATGCGACCGCAAAAATCCAGGCGTGTTCGCCCCACACTTGCAACTCGCGAAGGCCGACCAGGGCCGGGATCAATGCTCCGGCGATCACCACTGCGCTGCGCAACGCATGATATTTCCGTTTAGCGTCGCTAGCACGCGAGTCCCACCATTCGACGTAGTTCAGCCAGCGAGCCTCGATGTACTCATTCCACCGTGTGTCGCCCAGATCGAGTCCGGCGATGAGCGACCGCAATTTCTCCAAATCGACGAGGACAGGCTTCTTTTTCATTTAGACCCTCCCTCATACTGTCGGCATCTACGATCGCGTGGCAGCTTGCTTTGAGATGTTGCGAGGGGTTGACCCTGAACCAATTCCCTGCCCGTATAGGCCGCAAGAGGGGTAAGAACGCGGAAGCCATATACACTCCAGATCAGGTCGTTCGAAGGAAACACATCGCGGGTGACAACTGTCCGCAACTAAAGCAACGGCCCGGCTTTCCAATTCATTCGCGATCCTTCGCCCGTGCCGAACCCTATGTAAGCGCGCATGAGGATGCGATTTTGCACCGAGAGCGTAACGCCCACTCCGACGTCGTGGTGCAATCCGCTGAACCCAAGATCGGAAGCACGATTTCCAACCCGGCCAGTCTCATAGAACACCAAGATACCGAGCGGCCCCCAAATATTGTGTCCGTATTCGCCTTGCAACACCATGCGATCGGGAGCGCGGAAGCGCAAATCCAGAAAGCCCCGAAGCGTGTCGCGGTCCGCGAGGTCGGCGCCGCCAATGGTTGGCTGGAAATAGAACGGGATCTGCTGTTGCGCGGCGGTCTCCAGGGTCAGTAAGCCATTGATCGCGATGTACCCTAACGTGCAAACCTTGCCGGCGCCTTGAGGGGTGCAAAACCAGTCACGGGCCGCATTGGGGCTGGCCGGAACAGCTTTCCGTCGCCAGCGCAGCGGACGCATGTTGATGAGATCGGCTTCGAATTTGTGAAACGAAAATCGGTGGACGTCCAGATCCTGGTAATACTCATAGCCGATTTGGTAGTCGAGCTTGAAGGGGAGGATCGCAGGATAGTGCGGCAAAGCCAGGATCTTGTAGTGCATGAAGCCGGGCTGCTCGGTGAGCCCCGGTGCCTGGGTATCGTTGAATAGACTCTCGATTGATGGAATCGAGGAATTCGGGATCGGTCCGATATGCGGCACAACATAGCCCACCTCTCCCCCGATGTCTAGCCAGGACAAGACCGGGTCGAGAACCTTCACGCCTCCCTCGAACCAGCGCTCGCCAAATTGCACGTGCGTCTGTTGCGTGGTTGCATTTCCGTGCCCGTAGTAAGCAAGCCCGGGAAGCTCCACGCGGCGCGTATAAAGCTCAATCTGAAAATTATCCTTGACCGGACATTCCGATTTTCCCGTACACGCAAACGCCGGCCGTTCGAACAGGATGTCGCCTTCGAGAAACAAAAACCGGTTTGTCGAGACCGCCGCCGTGCCCGAAATCTCCTTATTCCACCGCGCTTTCGGGGTGAAGTCGTGAATGGCACGCAGACCGCCGCCAAAACCTCCGCCTGGGGCGATCGTCTTGATAACCGGACGGACCGGCATTGCCAAATAGACCCGGCCGCAGTCTTCAATCCGGAACCGGTTGGGGTGTTCCACGGCATCGCCGCAGGTCTGCTTCAAATCACTCCAGGTTTGTGCGTGAACAAGAGCAGCACAGAGCATGATGACCAGGGGGAAGACAAGCCGCAGCAGCTGGAGAACTTTTTTCATGCTCAGTCCTTGGCCGGTTGCCTGGCAAGCGCTGCGGCTTTGATCTGCGTGGCTCACTCGCCTGCTCGGGGTCCGGCGCGACCGCGGGGTGGTTCAGCTTTTGGCCGACGAAGCTCGCATGGCTCAAAAGTTCCCTTTGCAAGGACGAAAGCGAACTCGCGCTATTCGCGGCGACGGCCGGGGGGACAGCCGCAGGAGGAGGATTCGGGAAATTGGCGATTACGGCCGTTGGTGCGTCGCGTGTCGGAACCCTTTCGAGCTTTCCCCAGGCCGGATCGGTCGAAGCTTGCCGGTCGCGGTCACTGAGGAAACTGGTCTGTGCGTCTTTTGTGAAGAGCCGGCGCGCCGCCCCAAGAAAAGACGTGTGATCGAAGATCTGGCTGACGATGGTGCCAGGTTCAATATAGGGAGAGACTAGGACGGCCGGAACACGCACACCCAGCCGGTCGAAACCAAAATTCTCGGGATTGTCGATTTTGTTGTCGGGAGGAGCGGCCGCCGGAGGACGAACGTGATCGAACAATCCGCCATGCTCATCGTAGACAATCACCAAAAGGCTCTTTTGCCAGACGTCCCGGTTCTTGGTCAGCGCCCTGTAGACATCCGCGATTAACGCTTCGCCGTCGTAGACGTCGTGGTCCGGATGCTGATCATTCGGGGAAAACGACTGGCCGTGGGGAGCGGTTTCCCGATTGTAACGTGGCTCGATGAAGCAGTAGGCAGGAACATTATCGTCTTTGCAGTCGCCTGCAAAATCGGAATAGTCCTCAAAGAAGCGGGCCTGATTGCTGAAAAGGAGACGTTCAAAGGTCAGCGCGGAAGAGAAGTCGTGGAAGTAGATCTTGGCGCTGACGTTGCGTGCCTGAAGAAATTGATAGATGGTGACGAAACCGTCAAAACTGAAATCGGGCGACATGTCCAGGCGGCCCCGCGACGTACCGGCATGCGCAAACGTTCGATTGGGAAGCGTTGGTCCTGGAACCGAGGAATACCAGTGATCGCAGACGGCGTACTGCTTGGCAAGTGTCGTCAGCACGGGAAGGCGGGCGGGCGTCCAGCACTTCATAATGTTGGCTGCACGGTCCCGGTCCCCGCCACAAACGGTTTGGTAGTTCTGCAGGAAGCCCGACATCTGAGGCGGTCCCGCCGCCGCACCCGCTTCACTTCCAAAGATCTGCACATTGACTGAACGGAAGTCGTGGCTCGGATCCGGCGTCAAATCCCCCGTCGGAGCGGCATCTCGAGAAACGAGGACTGGCTCATTCGTGAGATCGTCGTTCGACTCGCTGCCGTCCAAACCCTCGATGTCGTAACCGGGTGCCTTCAAAAAGCCCAGCATGTGGTCGAACGAACGGTTCTCCATCATAAGCACGATTAGATGTTCGATAGTTGGAAGCATCGTTTGTATCGAACTATGGATTAGAAAGTTATGGAAAGCAAGAATGTTTCATGCTGCGCATGCTGCGGTGGCCCGCCCGCATAGGACCGCTTGATTCCTCGTCAAGTAAACTCCTTCGGGCCATCCTGTCGCGAAGTGGAACGGCGAAATGACGTGGTGATCTGGACAGAACGTGAGGCCATAGACGACTTGGGATTGGCAGGCGGGATCAGAAAGATGACTTAGGAGCGCACGCGCCTCTCTTCCACGTGCTATATTGACCGGCACGTTGCCAGAAATTCCACCTATTTGCTGAGATAGCAGGTATGCAAAACAACCTTCTCATTGCCGGGATTGCCTGCATTATTGCCGCATTGGTCTGTGGTGGTCTCAGAGCATTCACGATTGAAATCCCGCTTCTGAGTTCCATGCGTCGTCAAATTATGCTGGGCATATCGGCACAGTCTTGCTGGTCCTGAGCTTCGCTCTGTGGAGGAAAAGCGAATCTTCGGCCTCGCCAGTGCCCGCACCGCATCGCAATGATTCATCCCGAACCTCTCCCAGCCCATCGCCCCCCCGCGGAGCCACCACGAACTCAGGGGATCTCGTTGGCGAAAACCAGTTTCTCACTCCCAGATGACGGTGTTGAAATGAAGAACGCGAAGGTGGGTCCTTTCTGCTGCACGGGAAATTTCGTCATCGTGCGATCCTCCGACGGTGACGCTGTCGGTTACATCTACTTCTATTCGTGGAAGGGTCAAGCCTATAACGTCGAAGGCGATTCCATCGTACCGGACATATCCATAGGATTCCTGGTTTGAGAGGCTCTACTTCCGCGCCGCGTTCGCACTAGGGGTCTGCTATCCAGGCCCAAAGATGGATTGAAATTCCGCCTGTGAGAGTTCCCGCGATCCGTCCCCGTAATCGTAAAGACGCGAGAGTTCGCCACCAAGGTCCGAGTCTTTTGTCGAACGCATCGCTGGCTTTTCTGCCACGGGCATCCATTCGGCCGGCAGGTAAAAGTTCTCACTCACCTGTTCTCCACGGACAACGATATAGAAGGGTTTTTGTTGGTCGGTGACGTTGTTGAGTGTGAAAGGAGCATGATAGTGGGCCGCAAGTCGCGCACGGGAAAAGCGCAACAAATCAGCGAAGGATGCCGACATGGCATTGCGCTTCCCCGCTTTCGCCTGGTCAAGATCGAAGATCTGGTCCAGGCGCAACGCCTTTGTCAGCAGGCGTTTGCTGTCACCTTTCGAGTCACGCGGATCACTAAAGAAATGAAGCACAACCTCATAGCGCGACTTGTCCCAGGGAATGTAGTCGGCTTTAGCAGTCCGTGCTCGCTGCATCTCCTGCCACCCCGCAAGCTTTGTCACGTCGACTCCGCCATCCGTCCGCACTATCGCCAGTTGTCCCCCTTCGACGCCATACTTGCCCGTGAAATTGCTGTAGCGTATCGAAATGGGTGTCGCATTCTGAAAGATCCAATATCCGTGCGACTTGGAAGTTGCATCGCTGAGCGCGCTGCAGAAATCATCCATCGCCTTCTTCAGGCGGCGCTGCGCTTCCAAGGCGTCGTTCTTTTGCTGGAAATCCACAAGACTTTGCATTGCGATCACGATTGCTTGCGAGCCGGCGGACGAGGGAGTTTTCGTCGCCGCAGTTGCCTGATCCGCGGGACCTTTCTTGAGTGCATCCGGCGACAGTGCATCGGGCGACAGTGCATTCGCGGGCGCCGCGTGCAAAACGCTCCGAGCGCCAGCGAGCGCGACGGGTTTGCCGAATGTCGGGGAACCCTTGACGGGATCGATTGGGAAACGATGATAGGCGTTCAAATCCGTCAGCAGGCTCGGCGACCGGCGCAGTTGAGCGTTGCTGATTCCCATCTTGCCGATCATTACGCCTTGCGTCTTGGCCCCCTCGATATCCGCTGCGTCAACGAACACCCGGCGCTCAGGAGGAAGGTAGTTGTACCAAATCTGTATGTCCACCGTGTAGCTCGGACGAAGCCGCGCGATATCCACGTTGATCCGGTCCGGCGACCACTCTAGGCTTCGTGCTTTTTCACGTTCTTCGTTCACAGCCACGTCATATACCGAGTCTGCCGCTTTGAATTCCGCCGTGAAGTTTTCTACGACGGCCACCTCGTACACCACACCCGGATATGCAAAAACTAGTTGTCATGCAGACGGTTACTAAATGCTGTACGTAACTAGCTTTCGCGAATTTTTGTAGTACACTCCTGCGCATTCACTCCGGTGTGGGCTTTCCTCTAGGCACGAAGGAGGTCCGGATGGGGTCGCCTTTCTCTCTCTCCTTTTTCACCTATCCCGTTTGTCTTTCAAATCGCGTCTCGGCTTCCTGCTCGACCCGGTACACCGAACGCAACTAACAAGGTATGCCTTGGGAAATTCCACCCACAACAAGAATCGGGGTGTTCAGCAACGGGGAGTGGATGGATTTCGACAATTTGCCGTAACCCGAACAAGACACTCAAATCGAAGGAGTCACCCATGGGAGCCTCTGACCCGATTAAGCACGTAGTCGTCCTTATGATGGAGAATCACTCGTTTGACCAACTGCTGGGATGCATGCAGCAGGTTTACGCTGAACTCGAGGGCATCGACGAGAAGAAGTTGCGTTCCAATCCTGATTATCCGAATGCAAACAACGTTGTACAGCAGGCAGCGACGAAGCTGACCTCCATTTCCCTCGATCCGGTTCACGAACACGTAAATGTGCTGCGTCAAATTGCGGATAACTGCAGCGGATTCGTTTCTGATTTTGTCCAGTGCTACAGCCAATGCGGAGAGACCCGCCAGCAGGTGATGTCTTACTATCAACTCGGCTCGTTGCCTGTACTTCATCAATTGGCCCAAAATTTTACGGTTTGCGACCATTGGTTTTCATCGCTCCCGGGACCCACCTGGCCCAACCGCTTCTTCGTACATACCGGCACCTCCAAAGGCCACGTCAAAATGCCTTCGGGCATGTACATAAAGAACGAGTATTTTTACGATCAGAATACGATTTATGACGAGCTCGACAACAAGCACATCACCTGGGGCATTTACCACCACGGAATGCCACACACCTTGCTGCTCGCACGTCTATGGGACAGACCCGGTCAGTTCCACCGTATGGACAACTTTTTCAAAGACGCGACTCGTCCAGAAGAAGAATTTCCGCAGTATGTCTTTATTGAGCCTTCCTACGGCGGAACCGACGAGAATGACCAGCACCCACCGACGGACATGCGGAAGGGCGAATATCTAATCGCCCAGATATACAACGCTTTAAGACGGAACGAGGCACTCTGGAACTCCACGCTCTTTGTGCTTCTTTATGACGAACACGGGGGATTCTATGACCACGTCTGTCCCCCGAAGGCCATCCCACCGGACCGCGACACGATGGAGTTTGCATTTGACCAATACGGCGTCCGAGTTCCGGCCATTTTGATTTCACCCTGGGTCGACAAGGGCTTCGATTCGGGTATTTACGACCATACATCGCTGCTGAAATATCTGATTATGAAATGGAATTTACGGCCAGACACGCTTGGCGCGCGGGTCGCCGCCGCTGATACCTTTGTTTCCCTACTTCAACGGAGGCAGGTCCCCCGGCCCGGCACGCCTGGTCCCTTCGATATTGATGTCTTCGCAAGTCTCGAACCGGCACTTCCCAAGGCCACCAACGAACATCAAAACGCGCTCATCACGTTCGCTCACTTTCTCGAACAGAAGATGTCCCATGTCGAGGAACTGGCGGCTGTCGGCTACCGATCACTGAAGAGCCTGGGTAGTCCTTTAGACCAGCTTACGGTCGCGAAAGACCGTTTCCTGCTTTTTCTGCACCACGGACAAGCCGGTCGCCTTGATGATTAATGGTGTGGTCAATGCGAGCCACTTACTTCTCCTGATCCGGTCTCGGCTGCAGTAGAAACAGCGAGAGGTGAACGATGGATTTTGACGTGATCGTTATCGGAAGTGGTTTTGGCGGCGCCATCACCGGCTGTCGGCTAGCCCAAAAAAATAAGAAGGTTTTGATCCTCGAACGCGGGAAAGAGTGGACCAAAGACACCTACCCTCGAAACATAGAGGACGAATGGATTTGGAGCAACACCTCGCCGGAGAAATATCACGGGTGGACCGATCTCAGAACCTTCAAAGGAATGGCTGTCATCACCGGCGCTGGTGTTGGCAGCGGTTCTTTGATTTACGCGAATGTATCCGCCATTCCACCCAAATCCGTTTTTCAGGCAGGCTGGCCACCCGAAATTACCTACGACGAGATGCAACCTTACTACAGCACCGTCGGGGATGTTCTCGATCTGCAAGAGGTTCCGGCAAAGCAGCGCAGCCCACGCGTGCAATTGATGCAGGAGGGTGCAGCCAAATTGGGGCAGGTTTCGCCCCGCCCCGGTCGCCGTGTCCTTTGACCAGCAACTCGCTTACGACTTCAATGACGAGCCGGACATAAAAAAAGCCGGACCTTCACCAACAAGCACGGCGCCGAACAGGGCTATTGCGCACAGTTGGGAGAATGCGACGTCGGGTGTCGGGCCGGCGCAAAAAATACTCTGGACAAGAATTATCTGTTTCTCGCACAGAAGAAGGGCGCCTAGGTCCGGCCGCTCCATCTGGTGGCGAATATCGAGCCTATTCCCGGGGGATATCGCGTCCACCATGATGAACTGCGCGACGGCGGCCGCATCTCCGCGACAACGACCGCTGCGATCGTGGTTGTCGCGGCAGGCTCCTTGGGATCCACGGAACTCCTACTGCGATGTCGCGACGTAACCGGAACACTTCCGCAGATCAGCCGCTTTCTGGGAAGGAACTGGAGCAGCAATGGCGACTTCCTGACACCCGCCTTTTACTTACACCGAGAAGTTTGGCCCGACCGCGGCGTCGCTATCGGATCGGTCATCGATTACCTGGATGACAGCATCAACGGTAAAACCTTTTGGATTCAGGATGGCGTCATTCCCGGTGTTATGACCAAGTACTTCGAAGCGGTCATGGACCGCCTGCGTAAAGCTCCAGAAGACGAGCACCTTCTGCATCAATTTAGCATGCAGTCTCTGCACCTCACCCTGCTTTCCGCCAACATTGACCTGTTCAAGCACATCATGCCCTGGTTCGCGCAAGGGGTGGACGCCGGTGACGGCGAGTTGCGCTTGAGCAATGGCACCCTCGATTTGAAGTGGGACATCGCTCAATCGCGTGAACTGTTCACGACGATACTGGACAAGCAGAACGAACTGGCCAAAGTCACCGGTGGACATCCATTTCCCCTGCCTACTTGGTCGCTCTCTCAAGAGCTAATTACGCCGCACCCGTTGGGTGGCTGCAACATCGGCCCGTCTCCAGCCATGGGGGTCGTTGACCATGCCGGGAAAGTGTTCGGCTACGACAACCTGTACGTTGCCGACGGCGCGATCGTGCCGCGGCCGCTCGGCGTGAATCCTTCGCGCACCATCGGCGCGTTAGCCGAACGAATTGCCAGTCTCATCCCTGCGTAGGGCGGAAATTTCTGAAATTCGGGAGATGGATGCTCGCAAGCAATTTGTCATCGCTTGTGGAAGGTTGGTCGAACAGCTCACGAACTGGATGCTTGATTGGCTGCACAAAGCTACATGCAATAGCCAGTGCAGGGCCAATCGACCCAGGCAACCACGAATTCATTTGACACCGACAATTCGAGGACTATAATCGCGCCATAACGCGTGAGGTACGTCCTCAGAGCAGTATTCAACAAACGATAGATAACGTCCGGCTATCTCCTGATTTGGTCTCCAGGTTCTGAGATGGCTTCACACTCAGGCCAAAACACCTATCGATGAACGTCGGCCGTCGCCGTGTCGGCTCGTTGAGGAGAAATTGATGATCAACCCTGCTATCAGTGCAAAAAAACGTCAGCCCGCTGCTCACGGAGGTGGCGTCCGCGGCGACAACTCCGTTCCGCGATCGTCGCAGTTCGAAGGACGCTTCGGACGGATGTTTCGGTCTTTGCCATCCGCCGAGTGGCCCAAGAAAGCGCTTCTCGATCTGGGGCTGGCCATGACTGCGGACCCGGAGCACTTGGACACAGACAAGAATGCGCCCACCGCCGCATTCGAGGCAGACGACAAGCGCATTCAGGATGACGAAGAGAACGTGGCTATCGCCGCCGGCTATACGTACCTCGGTCAGTTCATTGATCACGACATCACGTTCGACCCCGCGTCGAGCCTGCAGCAGCAGAACGATCCTGATGCGCTGATCGATTTCCGCACTCCGCGGCTGGACCTGGATTCGTTGTACGGCCGCGGGCCCGGAGACCAGCCATGGATGTATCTTGGGAAGAAGTTTCGACTTGGGCGCCCTTTGTTCGAAAACAAAAAAGCCAGCAAGGCACGGGACCTGCCCCGATTCGATGATCCCATCAACAAAGGAGCCAAACGGGCGCTTATCGGCGACAAGCGTAATGACGAGAACGTGATCGTGGCACAACTCCATTCGGCCATGCTGCAGTTTCATAACAAACTGGTCGATAAGCATCCCGACGACGCCTTCGAGCGCGTGCAACAGCGAGTGCGATGGCACTATCAATGGATCGTCGTGAACGATTTCCTCAAGACCATTTGCGGGGAAGAGGTTGTCGAGAACATCCTCCCTGATTTTGGAAAAAACAAGCCGATTTGGAAACTGAAGCCCAATTTGTCGATCTTCAAATGGCGCAACGATCCGTTCATGCCCATCGAATTTTCGGCAGCTGCATATCGCTTCGGTCATTCGATGGTGCGACCCATCTACCGCCTGAACACTGAACTCAACGGGGGCGATAACCCCGACATGGCCACTCCCGAAGAACAAAAGCGAGGCTTGGCCGGGCGCTTCTTTATTTTTGCGGGCGTGCAAAAGCGCGGCCTGAACGGATTCGACGAATTTCCCCAGCAGTGGGCGATCGATTGGAGCTTGTTCTTCGATATCGGTGGCTCGATCAATAACGTAGGCAAGAAACGAGTACAGCCAGCCTATAAGATCGATACTTCACTCGTGAACCCCATGGGATTTCTGCCGGAATTTTCGAAGCCGCCGCAGCCGCTGGTTCCCCCATTTAGTGTCCGTCAGCTGCAATCGATAGCTGTGGATCCTGATGGCGATCCGTCGAACCTTGCACAACGGAACTTGCTTCGCGGCTTGGCGATGGGGCTGCCGAGCGGTCAGAGTGTCGCCCTAGCTCTGGGCGTCGACCCGATCGAGGACAGCGAATTGCGCGTGGGAAAGGCTGTCACGGGCGACCTCCCGAACAATCCGTTGCTGACTTCTTTTGATAAAGAAAACAACAGCTTCAAAGGGAACGCACCGCTCTGGTACTACGTCCTGGCGGAAGCGCAAGTCGAATGGGCCAAACGAGCCACGGCAAAGGGCAGCAAAGGCAATGAGGAACCAATTCGTCTGGGAACGGTGGGCGGACGTATCGTCGCAGAGACCATCATCGGACTGATCTGGGGAGATGGCCACTCGTACTTGCGCCAGGCACCAAACTGGAAACCGGATACCATTCGCAGCATGGGAGATCTCATTCATTTCGTTCTGAGTTGAATCGCTCCTTCTAATCCGAGCGAATCTGACAATTTTTTGGAATCCGTAGCGGGTGACGAAAAGGGTCGTCGTGAATTCCATCGGCAACTCGTGGCACATCCCGACCTCCTCCGAGCCTCGCAGCACGATGCGCGATCCGGTGACAGGCATTTCCGCGGCGACCAGCGTGTCTATTTTCTGCGGCAACCAGTATCAGGGGCCGGGAGAACCCGGGAACCAACTGGAAGCCGGCAGCGCAGTGTTCTTCAGACGGCGCGGCGAAACCTCATGGTCGTCCGTGCCCATGAAGTTCGACAGCGCGCAAGCCAACAACAAATACTACGTGGCCAGACTGCCCACGAATACCTTCGCGACCGGCGACGTCATTGAATACTACTTGCGAATCCCTTACAGCGATCACCCAACCACTTTCGTTCACGGAAGCGACAACCAGTCCTCAGCGACGGCAACGGAAACGGCTGCCCAGGGAAACCCATTCTCGTTCACGGTGGAGGCTTCGGAAAACTTCGTATCTTTCGATTCCGGAGCACTTCAGGCGCGTGTGACCCTGGACTCCGGGCAATTTACGTTGACGGGCCCGGACCTTCACGGAGCGGCGCACGCGAACGTCATCACCTTCTTTGCGCCGACGGTGCGCGTGGCCGGCAAATCCTTCCCCCTGCAACCGATACGAGATACGAAGAAACTGGCCAACGGCTTGGAGCTTACCTGCGATCTTGGAGGGACAACACTCACCGCCCAACTGACATTTCCAAGCGACAACGTCATGCAGTACGAGATCGTGCGATGGAACGGCATCGTCGCCGAGCAAACCATGGTGACAGCGACTTCTGATGGAGGCGAGCACTTCTTCGGTTTTGGCGAGAAGTTCGACAGCCTGGATCAGGCCGGCAAGAGGGTCCGCACCTTGACGATCGATGACCCCGGCACAAAGGGCGGTCACTCGTACAAAACCGCGCCGTGGTTTCTCAGTACGCGGGGTTACGGTTTCCATCTCGATTCGTCCGCGGAAAGCCACTTCGACATGCGTGCCAGCCAGCCGGACCGCTACGTGATTACGAATTTGTTTTCCACGCTGAAATTCAAAGTGGTTTACGGACCTGATCTATCCGACGCGCTGACCCGGTTCACGGCATACTCTGGCCGACCCTTTTTGCCCCCGCCCTGGGTTTTCGGGCCATGGATCTCGTCGGATATTTGGCGAAGTGGTGGCGAGATCCGCTATGCGGTACAGAATTTCGCCGGCAATCTGAAGGGAAGGGGGATCCCTGCGTCTGCAATCGTTTTTGATTCGCCTTGGGAGACGGCCTACAACGATTTGCAGTTCAACATGACGCAATTCGGTAAGGGAGAAGACTTTGAGGGCGACCACTACGACGGATTCGCTACCCTGCCGGAAATGACGGCGTTTCTGCAAAAAAACGGTTTGAAGGTCATCTGCTGGATGGCGCCGTTTGTCAACCTGCAGTCGGAGGCAGAAACGCTGCCCAACCGTTTTCAACCCAACGGTGCGTTGCAAAGGGTGCCGGGTCAGAATATCGGCAAGGCGTCGAACTATGACGAAGGCGAGAGCAAAGGTTTTTTCGTTCGCAAGGCTGCTGGCGGACCTCCGCTGGTCGTGCCTTGGTGGAAGGGACGCGGCAGCCCGATCGATTTCACGAATCCGGCAGCCCGCAAGTGGTTTAACGATCAGCTTCTGAGACTGTTGAAGCAAAGCGAGGTCGTTACAGCGAGCGGCAAGGAGCCCGCAATAGGCGGATTCAAAACGGACGACGGTGAGACGCAAAACACCGCGCAACCGCCCAACGTGTATATACCGCTTACGGCAACCTACGCCGACGGCCGCACGGGGACGGAGATGCGCAATGCGTATTGCTTCGAATATCAGCGCTGTGTTTCCGGCGTTTTGGGAGGCAACGGGGTGCTCTTCGCGCGGAGCGGTTTCGTGGGTTGCCAGGCCTTTCCTGGACACTGGCCCGGCGACAACGAACCGAACTTTGGGCCGAATGGTTTGCCCGGTGTAATCACCGCCGGTCTATCGTCCGCAATGTCAGGTTACGCGATTTGGGGCCCGGACGTCGGCGGATACCAGGACTCGAACTTCGCGGCAACCGCCTCGGAACGCGCCGATCTGTTCATGCGTTGGAGCCAGTTTGCCTGCTTCTCTCCGATCATGCAGATGCACAGGCAGGTCCATAGGCAGAAAAACCAGGACTTCACATTGGGCAAGACGGAGGAGCTTCGGCAGTATCCGTGGGGCTACGGAGCGGAGGCTCTCGCGAACTATCAATTCTTCGCGAGATTGCACACGCGCTTATTTCCGTACATCTATACCTATGCCAAGGAATCGGCCGCAACGGGCTTGGCGATTTTGCGGCCGCTGATTTTGATCAATCAAAGCGACCCCCAAGCCCTCGGTGTGGAGCATGCCTATCATTTCGGCAATGAGTTCCTGGTGGCCCCCATCGTCGCCTTAAACGCGAATTCGCGGCAAGTGTATTTGCCAGCGGGAAACTGGGTAGATTTTTGGACTGGCGCTGTTCACGCGGGCGGCCAGACCATCCCGTGGAGCAGCCCAGACCGCATGCAATTTCCGCTGTTCGTGCGGGAAGGCGCGATCGTGCCGTTGCTTCCGAAAAACGTGCAAACCCTGTGTGACGCCGCCTATGTCAACAACAGTGCAATTGCCGCGGCAAGTCAGGACCTGACGTTTCTGATCTATCCGGGCAGTGGGACATCTCAATTTTCGGTCTACGACCAGACCCAGATTGAGTGCCAGCGCTCCGGTAGCGCTCGAATGGTTATCCTCAATTCGATTCCCCGCGCGGTGACGTTGCAAGTCTTCGGAGACGAGCCGCCCAACGTCACTCGCAACGGATCGAGTTTGCCAAAACGAGCGAAACTTGCGGAGTTCGAGGCATCGGATGATGGATGGCGATTCGATGCGCCGACCCGGTTCGCGTTCATCAAGTTCCGCCACGCGGGAGGTTCGGTTCAAATACGGTGCTAGGCGTCCCCACCAGGAATTTTTCGCAGCTCGAGTCCAATTTCAGGAGAGGTCCCCATGCCGGTCAGCGTTCTGACGCAACACAACGACAACATTCGTTCGGGTGCCAATCTGCAGGAGACCAAGCTCAATACTACGAATGTGAACGTGAATGATTTTGGCTTGCTGGCGTCCCGCGACGTCGAGGGTCAAATCTACGCGCAGCCGCTGTATGTCCCAGGAATCGAGATAGCCGGCAAGGCGCGAAACGTGGTCTACGTCGTGACGATGCACAACTGGGTGTATGCGTTTGACGCAGACGATTTGAGTCTCGGCGCCGGGCCTCTTTGGAAACGGCAAGTCGATCCTCATCCTGTCCCGTCCGGCTTCTACCGCCTGAGCTACCACGACATCAGTAACAACACCAATGACCCTATCGGCATTCTCAGTACGCCGGTTGTCGATCTGACGGCGAATGTGATCTATTTGGTTGCTGCCACATTCGACCCCGCGATTCTGGCAGGACCCGTTGCAGCGGCGCCAAATGCTTTCAAGCAACTTTTGTTTGCGCTTGACCTTTCCACGGGTAACCTTCGACCAGCCGTCGCCGGGTCGTCGAATCCGGTGCCGATCGGTGGATCGATTGCTGGGGTCGGGTACCGCGACGGTAAGGAAGTAGGCGCCGGCGTTACCGTGCACAAGACGGCGCAGGGCGCGAGCGTGGACGTCACCATCGACGGCAAGGCGATGACCGTTGTCGATGCCAATGGCGGCAAAGTCTTCTTCAGTCCCATGCAGCACATGCAACGGCCGGGACTGTTGCTACAAGATGGATTGCTGTACATCGCGTTCGGCTCTCACGGCGACTTTGATCCTTACCACGGCTGGGTTTTTGCCTACGAAGCCTCTTCTCTGAAACAGAAAGGTGTCTTCTGCACTACACCGGGAGGTGCGGAGGGAGGAATTTGGCAGGCCGGTGAGGGGCCGGTGGGTGACGGCAAGGGCAACGTATATTTTGGGAGCGGGAACGGCGACTCCGACCCCGCGGCTGTGGGAGGCCCGAACCTTGGTCAGAGTTTCGTTCGCTTGCGCGCCAGTGCAACATCGCTCGACTTGGACGCATACAGGAAAATCATTCAAGATCCTGGAGTTCCTGACGAGGATCTGGGGGCCGCGTCTCCCACCATTCTTCCAGACGGTTTTTTGGTCGGTGGCGGCAAGGATGGCAACTTTTACCTGCTCGATCCGGCCCAGATGACGAAAACGAATGCTGCCGCCTCACTTGTGCAGGCCTTCCTTGCGACCCGGGGACGCGGAAGCCGTACCGAGAAACCTTTGAGCACTCATCACATTCATGGGTCGCCGGTTGTCTACGACTCGCCCAATCAGGGCGTGCTGGTTTACGTGTGGGGCGAAAACGAAGTGCTCCGAACCTTTCAATATGACCCGATCTCTCACGGCTTTTCCGGCCAACCTAACGCGAGAAACGTGCCCGGACAGAGCAGGGCGATCGGGACTATGTATGCATCGAACGATGAGCGCGATCGAGACGGAATGCCGGGAGCCATGCTGTCGCTCAGTGCGAACGGCAAGAACCCCGGCACGGCGATTCTCTGGGCTTCGCTTCCACCTTTCCTCAATGCCAACCATGGCAGCGTGGATGGCATCCTGACCGCCTATGATGCGACGCACTTCGACACGCAGGGCCGTCTTGTGCAGCTGTGGCACAGCCATCAAAACCCCGCCGATGATCCCGGCAACTTTGCCAAGTTTTGCTGTCCGACTGTCGCGGACGGCAAGGTGTTCTTGGCGACCTTCAGCAACAAGTTACGAATTTATGGCCCGCGCTCTGCGTCCGACGGCGGGTATAACGTAGGATTTGGAGGGCACAACGGGCTGACCCTCAACGGAAGCGCTCGAAGCGCCGGTGGGCCGCTGCGGCTTACGGGAAAGCACGACTTGCAGGCGGGAAGCGTGTTTTGCGCGAAGCCAGTGAACGTCAAAACCTTCAATGCTTCTTTCCGGTTTCGGACCACAGCCGGGAATGCAACCGCCGACGGGATGACCTTCTGCATTCAGAGCGAAGGTCCACATGCACTGGGCGGCCCGGGAGGCGGCTTGGGATACGGGCCTGATTCGAACAACCCCAATGATCCGGGCTTCAAAATCATTCAGAGTGTCGCTCTCAAGTTCGACCTCTTCGATAATGAAACCATTCAAGCGGGCAGCTTCCTCGGTTTATACAAGAACGGCGACTCTCCGACTGCCGCGAATGCCATCGGAGGTGAAATCCAGCTTGTCCCCCTCGGCATGGATTTGCATTCGGGGCATCAGTTTCTTGTAACACTGACCTACGATGGCGCGACCCTGCAGATGGTCTTGAAGGACCGCACCTTGAAAACGCAGATCACGCACTCGTTTCCGATCGATATTCCGTCCATCACGGGGAATACGGCGCATGTCGGCTTCACTGCCGGAACCGGTCTTTCCAGCGCAGACCAGGACATTCTCAGTTGGCTATTTAGTTCATGACAACCAAGCTTGCTGAGACCGAGAGTGAAGCAAGTCGCCGATGCTGTATCTGCCGTTGGAGGAGAATCAAGGATGCCTTCTAAGCCGCGGTCGTGCATTGTTATCGGTGCCGGTTTGGCTGGACTGTCGGCTGCCTATCGGCTGAGAACGCGTGGATGGAACGTGACCGTGCTGGAAGCCCTGCAGAAGGTGGGAGGCAGGGTCTTTTCATACCGATTCAAACAAGCTCCGAAATTGGTCTGTGAACTGGGAGGGGAGTGGATTGGCGTACGTCACAAGGCCATCCGGAGGCTTTGTGCCGAATTAGGCTTGAAGCTTCAGCGCCACCGGTACGCCTTTTCCTTCTGGAATGGGGGCGAGGCCCTTTCACGGATTTTCAGGCCGGGCACCTGGTGTTTTTCCACGAAAGCCCACAAGAACTTTGAAGCTTTCAAAACACGGTTTGCCAAATACGATCCTGCGCAGATTCGAGATCTGGACCAGTTCGACTGGTGGACCGTGCTTCGCTCGCTCGGCTTCACGACCGAGGAACTCCAGCAACGCGACCTGATGGACAGTACGGATTTCGGCGAGACCATTCGCTTGACCTCTGCCTACAGCGCGGCGGCCGAGTATACCGACGGCACCGGATACGCTGCTGGCCTGGTACCGAAAAGCTCATCGCCAACAAGTTCGACGGATCGAAGTTTCGCAAATCCTGGGGTCGTCCCCGAGTTGACGAGGAAACCAAGCGGTTGGTGGTGCGGATCCTTGCCCACTTTGCGAGCGTGGTCCTTTCATCGTCCGAAATGCTCAAAAGATTTGTCGTGCCTTCGATTAGTGGTTTGAGAAGCTCTCTCGTTTGTTTTTCCAAATTATTCATCCAGCCGTTGTTGCAATCTCCACAGACGCGGCCCTCAACAAAATTTCCGGCGACGTGCGTCCGATCTTTCACAATGGTGTCGTCTTGTGAATTTGCAACTGCTAGGTAAAGCTGATCGTCCGTTACTCCGAGATACTCCATTAGCCATCGTGGAATGACATGTTCCTCCGCGCGGAGTCCAGTGAGCGGATTGTCGCAGAAAATGCAGGTGCGAGGCATTTGTGTAAGAATACCGCACTATGAATGGGCCTCCATTCATTGGCCCGATTCTGGTAAGTCGTACTCAGAACATATGGTTCGAGTTTTTTGATATTTGACCTCAACCACAGTATTCGTGAGATCTCTTGCGCCGATATGTTTGAGGGCCGCGCTGAAGAGTTCTCGCTGACGAGAAGGCGTGACG
>Ga0209154_1000764_pt1 | contig 20203 bp, 22 predicted proteins | sample GraSoiAngelo_121_FD_185878 | JGI IMG/M metagenome (GOLD analysis project Ga0209154, IMG submission 185878) | Grasslands soil microbial communities from the Angelo Coastal Reserve, California, USA - 14_0919_12_20cm (SPAdes) (version 2) | ecosystem: Environmental > Terrestrial > Soil > Grasslands ... | reverse complement strand
ACCATGGGGAAGATCGTCCTGCCGCAGGCCTTCCGCAACATGCTGCCGGTGCTGCTGACGCAAACCATCATCCTGTTCCAAGATACTTCGCTGGTGTACGTGATCTCCGCCACCGACTTCCTGGGCGCAGCTTCCAAGATCGCGAACCGCGACTACCGCCTGGTCGAGATGTATAGCTTCGCTGCCATCGTGTACTTTGTGGTGTCGTACGGACTGTCGATGCTCGTCAAGCGCCTACAACTACGCATTGCAATCATTCGGTAGGGTCCCATGATCTCGATGAAGAACGTGAGCAAGTGGTACGGCAGCTTCCAGGTGCTCACCGAGTGCTCCACCGAGGTGGCCAAGGGCGAGGTGGTGGTGGTGTGCGGCCCTTCGGGCAGCGGCAAGTCGACGCTGATCAAGTGCGTGAACGCGCTAGAGCCTTTCCAGAAGGGCAGCATCACGGTCGAAGGCATCTCGGTCGGCGACCCGAAGACCAATCTGCCGAGGCTGCGCTCGCGCATCGGCATGGTGTTCCAGAATTTCGAGCTGTTTCCGCACATGACGGTGACCGAGAACCTGACCCTCGGCCAAGTCAAGGTGCTGGGGCGCTCCACCGGCGAGGCGACGGAAAAAGGGCTCAAGCTCCTCGAGCGCGTCGGCCTGCTCGGCCACAAGGACAAGTACCCCGGTCAGCTCTCCGGCGGGCAGCAGCAGCGCGTGGCCATCGCGCGAGCGCTGTCGATGGACCCGATCGCCATGCTGTTCGACGAGCCGACCTCGGCGCTCGATCCCGAGATGATCAACGAAGTACTGGACGTGATGGTCGAGCTCGCCAAGGAAGGCATGACCATGATGGTCGTCACGCACGAGATGGGATTCGCGCGCAAGGTGGCGCATCGCGTCATCTTCATGGACGCCGGCAGGATCGTCGAGGACGCGAAGAAGGAAGAGTTCTTCGGCACGCCGCGCTCAGAGCGCGCGCAACTGTTCCTCTCCAAGATCCTGCAACACTAAATCTGGGGCAGACCGGCGCAGACCGCTTTTTCGCGGCGGAAAGCGGCGGTCGAAACCGCGGTCTGTCCGGGTCTGTCCAGGTCTGCCCCCGATTTAGCCTAAGGTCGCTCGACTTTCTTCAGCATCTGCGCCGCGATCCGGTAGTCTGGATAGCGACGCCTGAACTCGGCGAGCGCCTTGTCCGCCTCGTCGTGTTTTCCCTGCCTGCGCAGCTCGGCGATGCGCTCCAGCGCGGCTTCGGGGGATTGCGCTTTCGCGATCCGCCCGAGCAGCCGTGCCGGCGCCCCGGAGGGCGCTTCGCGCGGCACAGCCTGTGGCTGAGACGATTGGTCAGCACGCGCCCTGGATTCGCGCCGAGCCCCCGCGGAACTCCCCTGCTCGATCGTGTCGGCCGCCTGCGATGAGTGCTGCGGCATCGCCAGCGGCTCGGCGGGCTTCGCGGCCTGCGAATTAAGCGAGCCGCCATCCGGTTGCCGCGCAAACTCGCGCGGCGCGCTCGGCTTGGCGGGCGATTCTTGAGGCGGTGCAGCAGCGAGCGGCTCTTTTTTCGCTTCCGGCGGCTCCGGGCGCAACCCGGAAAACTCAGGATCCAATTGCTGCCGCTCCATGTGCAGCGTCACAGCGACGGCGAGGGTAATGATGGCAGCCGCGGCAGCCGGGAAATACCAGTGGCGCCGGCCGGTGGGCGGCACGAGCGGCGCCAGGCGCGTTTTGGCGGCGCGACGCGAGGCCGCGAGAATTCCCGCGTCGAGCTCGCCCGGCGGTTCTTCGCGCCCGAGCTCTCGGTAGCGCTGCGAAACCCTCGGGTCGCGCTCGTCAGTCATCTTCCACCGCAGCCTTCAGCTTTGCGACAGCGTAGCGCAGACGGCTCTTGGCGGCTTCCGCATTCGATCCGGTGGCGGCCGCAATCTCGGCAATCGACAAGCCCGCCTCCTCGTGCAGCAGGAATGCCTCGCGCTGCGCGACCGGCAGCGCCTCCAGGGCCTGCGCGAAGCGCGCAAGAGCTTCGCGGGCTTCAAGCTGCCGCGCCGGGTCCGGCGAATCGCCCGGCGGATCCTGCTCGTCGAGCTCGACCAGGGAAAGACCGCCTCGGCGCCAGTGATCGACCATGCGGTGGTGCGCGATTGTGTACAGCCAGGTCGTGAAGCGCGCCTGCGGCGCATAGCGCTCGCGTGCTTCGATGACTCGCATCCAGATTTCCTGGAACAGCTCCTCGGCCGTGGCGCGGCTCTTCACGCCGCGCAGCACGAAGCGGAAGACCCGTTCCCTGTGCCGCAAATAGAGCGTCTCGAAGGCGCCGGCGTTCCCATCCCGATAGGCGAGCATGAGCTGTTCGTCCGGGGCCTCCATGCCCTGCGATTATCCTCGCCGATCGTCTTGCCGACCACGTACGCACGCCCTTCATGCCCTGCACCCCAAGCTGCCCCCTTCGGTGCGCGCTCGTAGACGAAGGATCGATCTTCTCGCTTCCCAAAGACAGTGAAACGCAAGCGCTCTGGAAAAGGGTTAAGGTGAGAAAATGCAGAAATGAAAAAAGCTTTTCCGATCCCGGTGCGCGTCAAGTATTCGTGCGCCAAGTGCCCCGCCTACTGCTGCAGCTATCCCGAAATCGAAGTGACGCCGCGCGACATCGAGCGCCTGGCGCGGCACTTCGGCCTCGGCCGCCAGGAGGCCGAAGAACGCTTCACCCACTGCGACCCGGCAGACAAAGTGCGGCTGCTGCGCCACCGCAAGGACCGGATCTTCGATTCGGTGTGCATCCTGCTCGACCGGGAGACGCGCCGCTGCACGGCATACGGGTCGCGTCCCGCGGTCTGCCGCGAATATCCCGACAGCGCGCACTGCGGCTATTACGATTTCCTGAAGTTCGAGCGCGCGCACCAGGACGATCCCGAGTTCATCGCCTTGACTTGAGCGCCTTTTCCCGGATCGCCGAGAGCGTGGTGGACGGGGTGATGGCATCGGGGTCGATGCGCAGCTCGAGGATCGCCGGCTTGCCCGAGGTGCTGGCACGCTCGAACGCCGGCGCGAAGTCCTCGGTGCGCTCCACGACCGCGCCGTGCGCGCCGAATGCGCGCGCGTAGGCGGCGAAATCCGGATTCTTCAGCTCGGTGCCGAACACGCGCCCGGGGAACTCGCGCTCCTGGTGCATGCGGATCGTGCCGTAAAGCCCGTTATTGACGACCAGCGCCACGAACGCCGCGCCGTACTGCACTGCAGTCGCGATTTCCTGTCCCGTCATCAAGAAATCACCGTCGCCGCACAACGCGATCACGTTTCGCTCCGGCATGGCGAGCTTGGCGGCGACTGCGGCCGGATAGCCATAGCCCATCGAGCCGTTGGTCGATCCGAGCTGGGTGCGGAAGCCCTTGTAGCGGAAGTGCCGGTGCAGCCAGCCGGCGAAGTTGCCCGCGCCGCCGGCGACGATCGTGTCCTCGGGAAGCCGCGAGCTGAGCCACTTGATGACCTCGCCGTATTGCAGCTTGCCGGACATCGGCTGCGGCTCGGTCCACTCCAGGTAGTTTTTGCGCAGAGCTTCGGTGTCCTCGCGCCATTCGGGCTTCGAAAAGGAAAGCTTTTCGATGGCATGCACAAACTCCGCATAGCCTGAGTTGATCGGCAGCGCGGGGCGATAGACGCGCCCGAGCTCCTCGGCGCCCGCGTGAACATGGATCAGCGTCTGCTGCGGCACCGGCGCCTGGAGCAACGTGTAGCCGCTGGTGGTCATCTCGCCCAGCCGCGCGCCGATGACGAGAAGCACATCGGCCTGCTTCACGCGCTGCGCGAGCTGCGGGTTGATGCCGATGCCGACATCGCCCGCGTAGTTCGGGCTGCGGTTGTCGAACAGATCCTGGCACCGGAACGAAGTGCCCACCGGCAGGCCGGCGGCTTCGATCCAGCGCTGCAGCTTCAGGCAGGCGTCGCGGTTCCAGCCTCCACCACCGATCAGAACGAAAGGTCTGCGCGCTGTCAAGAGAAGCTCTCTTAACGAAGAAACTTGAGCAGGCGAAGGCGCCGGCCGCACGGTGTGGTGTCGCGGCGCGTCAGCGACTGCTGCCTGCGAGAACAGCGTGTCCTCGGGAAGCGCGAGCACCACGGGGCCGGGACGGCCCGCGCTCGCAGTATGGAAAGCGTGGCTCACGTACTCGGGGATGCGCTCGACGCGGTCGATCTGCGCTACCCACTTGGCGATCTGGCCGTACATGCGCCGGTAGTCGATCTCCTGGAACGCCTCGCGTTCGGCAAACTCGTTGGGGACCTGGCCGATGAACACCACCATCGGCGTGGAATCCTGAAATCCCGTATGCGTGCCGATCGCGCCGTTAGCGGCTCCCGGGCCTCGCGTCACGAACAGCACGCCCGGCTCGCCGGTCAGCTTGCCGTAGGCCTCGGCCATGTACGAGGCGCCGCCTTCCTGGCGGCAGACGATGAAGGACAGCTGGTCGCGCACGTCGTACAGGCCGTCGAGCACCGGCAGGTAGCTCTCACCCGGCACGCCGAAAGCGAGCTTTGCACCCTGTGCCACCAGCGCGTCGGCGAGGATCCTGCCGCCGTGGCGCGTCTTTAGATCGGATTTCATGCCGGCACCTTTTCGAACGCGCCGCGCAGTGCGGCGCAACAGTCGGCCACCGCGGTGTTGGCGGTGTCGAGGACGCCGCCGAACAGCACGAAGCCGTGCACCATGTCGCTGTAGTCGCGATACGCCACCTCGACGCCGGCCTGCGCCAGGCGTTCAGCGTATTGGCGCCCCTCGTCGCGCAGCGGGTCATAGCCCGCGGTGATGACGAAGGCCGGCGGCAGCCCGGCGTGGCTTGCCGCGAGCAGCGGCGAAGCCCGCCAATCGGTCCAATGCTCTTTTTCAGGCAGATAACAGCGGCGGAAGAACTCTATTGCTTCCCGGGTAAGGAGGTAGCCCTCGCCGTTTCGCCGGTGGGAGTCGGTGTTGCAACGCTGGTCGGTTGCCGGATAGATCAGCAGCTGAAACGCAAGCGCCCGGTGTCGATGCAGGGCCACCACCGCGGCGAGGTTGCCGCCCGCGCTATCTCCGCCAACGGCAATCTGGCTTGGATTCACCTTCAGTTTTTCGGCATTGGAAAAGACATGGCGCGTTGCAGCCAGGCAATCCTCCACTGCCGCGGGAAAAGGCGCTTCCGGCGCAAGGCGATAGTCGACCGAGAAAACGGCGCAGCGCGCGCCGTTGGCCAGCTGCCGGCAAAGGACGTCGTGCGTATCGAGATCGCCGATCGTCCAGCCGCCGCCGTGAAAGTACACCAGGGCCGGGAGCACTTCGCCGGACACCGGGCGATAAGCCCGCACCGCGATTCGATCGAAAATGAGCAACCTGCTCTGCGCCACCGGGGGCGCAGCGCAAGACAGCGCGGCGCGCGTATCGCGATAGATGCGGCGCGCCACGAACGGCGCCACGGTGTGGTACGGCGGCAGCGGCGAGCGCGCGACGCGCTCCAGAAGCGCGGCCACCTGGGGATGCACGTTCATTTCGCTGCCGCCAGCATCTGGGCTTCGATTATAGTATCCGGGCGATGGACGACATCAACGCGCTGCGCCGCATCCTGAGGGAGAACCACGTCATCGCCGTCGTCGGCCTCTCAGGCGACTGGTACCGGCCGAGCTACTTCGCGGCGAAGTACATGCAGGAGCACGGTTACCGCGTGATCCCCGTGAACCCGAAGTACGGCGAGATCCTTGGCCAGAAGTGCTATAAGTCCTTGCGCGAGGTGCCGGAGAAGATCGACATTGTCGACGTCTTCCGCAAGACGCAGGACGTCATGCCGATCGCCGAAGAGGCGATCGCCATCGGTGCAAAGGTGCTATGGCAGCAGCTCGGAGTGAAAAACGAGGCGGCGGCGGCCAAGGCTCGCGCCGCAGGGCTGGACGCGGTGCTGAACCGCTGCGTCAAGATCGAGCATGGGCGCCTCTTCGGGGGACTCAACTGGGTGGGGGTGAACACCCGCGTGATCTCGGCCAAGCGTCCCCGCTGGCTGGCTTACTAAGGTATCCTTCCCGCATGGGGAAACTGCTTCGCTTGTTCGAAGGCAGGTTCGGCCGGCTAATGCTGATGGAGCTCGCGCCAGGCAAGATCCTCGAGGCGCTGGCCGACCCGGTCATCGTACTGCAGCAGAAGGACGGCGAGCTGCTGTTCCTCAATCCCGGCGAGGTCCACGTCTACCACGAAGCCACGCGCGCGCTCGTGTTCCACGCTGCGGGGGGCTGGCTGCATGCCGGCTTTCCGGCGGTGTTCGGGCCGGAGGACCCGCGACCGTTCGCGCTGCTGCGCGAGCAGGTCACGCCGCGCATCCGACGGCTCGCCGAGACCCTCGCGGTCGAGGTGCTGAACGACCGGTTCCTGTCCGCCGAGCGCCTGGAATTCATGCTGCAGGAGCTGGTGCTCCTGATCGTCGAGACCTACCTCGCCAAGCGGCGCGCCGCGGCGCACTTGTGGCGCGGCTCGCGTTTCGAGGACAGCCGCGTCCGGCAGGCGATCGCGCTGCTGCGCGCGCGGCCGAACAAGGAGCTCAGCATGGACGAGCTGGCGAACCGCGTCGGCCTGTCGCGTTCGCGCTTCTACGACCTGTTCCAGCTGTGCACCGGGTTCTCGCCGCGTGCCTACCTCGACATGCTGTGCGTCGAGACCGCCATTTCGCGTCTGTCCTCCGGCGAAGGCAAAATTTCCGAGGTCTCCGCGGAGCTCGGCTTCTCGGCGCAAAGCAACTTCACGCGCTTTTTCCTGAATCAGGTCGGCGTCGCGCCATCCGAGTACCGCCGTGCGAGCAGCCGAGCCGAAGATCCGGACAGCCCAGAAGGAAGCGCTGCGGGTTAATGGCCGACCGCAAGTTCGGCATCGAGACGCTCTGCCTGCACGCAGGGCAGATTCCCGATCCCGCCACCGGCGCGCGCGCCGCGCCGATCTACCAGACCACCTCGTTCGTCTTCGACTCGGCGGACCACGCGGCGAGCCTGTTCAACCTGCAGACGTTCGGCAACGTCTACTCGCGCATCTCCAACCCGACGGTGGCAGTGCTCGAGGAGCGCATGGCGGCGGTCGAGGGCGGGCGCTCGGGGCTCGCGGCAGCGACCGGCCAGGCAGCCGAGGTGACGGCGATCCTGACCCTGTGCAGCGCAGGCGATCACATCGTCTCTGCGTTGACGCTCTACGGCGGGACGCACACGCTGCTCGACGTGAACCTGAAGAAATTGGGGATCGAAACGACTTTCGTCCACCCGGACAACCCGGATGAGTTCAAGAAAGCGCTAAAGGCCAATACAAAGCTTATCTACGCCGAAACCCTCGGCAATCCGCTGATCAACATCGTCGACATCGAAGCGCTCGCCGCCATCGCGCACGATGCCGGCATCCCGCTGGTGCTCGACAACACCGTGCCATCGCCCTATCTATGCCGCCCGATCGAATGGGGCGCCGACATCGTCGTGCACTCGGCCACCAAGTACATCGGCGGACATGGCACCACGATGGGCGGCGTGATCGTCGAGTCGGGCAAGTTCGACTGGGGCAACGGCAGATTTCCGGAATTTACCTCGCCGTCCCGGGGGTACCACGGCGTCATCTTTCACGAGACCTTCGGCGACTTCGGCTACACCATGAAGGCGCGCATGGAGATCATGCGCACGTTCGGCCCGGCGCTCTCGCCGATGAACGCGTGGCTGCTACTTCAGGGGCTCGAGTCGCTGCACGTGCGCATGGACCGGCACTGCGCGAACGCACTCGCGGTAGCGAAATTCCTCAAAGACCACCCGCGGGTCGCGTGGGTCAACTACCCGGGCTTGCCGGATAACAGGTATTTTTCATTGGCAGAAAAATACCTTCCGAAAGGCGCGTCCGGCCTGCTGAGTTTCGGCGTGAAGGGCGGGGCGAAGGCCGGCGAGCGCTTCATCGAGGCGGCGCAGTTCATGAGTCACCTCGCCAACATCGGCGACGCTAAAACGCTGATCATCCATCCCGCCTCGACCACGCACCGGCAAATGAGCGAGGCCGACCAGCTGAAGGCAGGCGTGACGCCGGACATGATCCGCATCTCGGTGGGCATCGAGACGCTCGACGACATCCTCTGGGACATCGACCAGGCGCTGCACGAGGCGGGCAAGGCGTGATCAGTTACGACATCATCGAGCACGGCAAACCGCTGCAAAGAGTAATAAAGGAAACACCGAAACCGCAGGCAAGCGAGGTGCTCGTGCGCGTGACGCGCTCTGGCGTGTGTCATTCGGACCTGCATATCTGGGATGGCTATTTCGACTGGGGCGGCGGCAAGCGCTTCTACGTGAAGGAGCGCGGCTGCGTGCCGCCCTTCACGCCGGGACATGAACCCTTCGGCATCGTCGAGGCAGCCGGTCCGCGCGCGAGGGGAGTGAAGCCAGGACAGAAGCGTCTGGTGTATCCGTGGATCGGCTGCGGCCAGTGTGCGGTGTGCAAGGCCGGGCAGGATAATTACTGCCTGAAATCGAGATTCCTGGGCGTGAATCGCGCCGGAGCCTACTCCACGCACGTGCTCGTGCCGGACGCGAAGTACCTGGTGGACGCGAGCGGGATCGACGAATCGTTCGCCGCCACGCTCGCCTGCTCGGCGCTGACTGCCTACAGCGCGAGCGCGAAGCTTCCCGCGCTGGGCGCGAAGGACCGGGTAGCGGTGATCGGCTGCGGCGGGGTCGGTCTCGTGGGCATCTCGGTCCTGCGTGCCAAGGGAGTGAAGAACATCATCGCGTGCGACATCGACGAAACAAAACTCGCCGCAGCCGCCAGGCTCGGCGCGAACACGACGCTCGATACCCGATCGCCGCACACGGTGCAAAACCTGCAAGGCATTGCCGGAGCGATCGACTTCGTCGGCAGCCCCGTCACAGCCGCCTTGGGCATCGCCGCCCTGCGAAAGGGCGGGCGCTACGTGCTGGTCGGCCTCTATGGCGGTGAGCTCGCCCATCCGCTGCCGCCGATCGCGCAGCGCGCCATCGGCATCGTCGGCTCGTACGTCGGCAGCCTCCAGGAGCTGAAGCTGGTGGTGGCGCTCGCGAGGAAGGGGAAACTGAAGCCGATTCCGGTCGAGACGCGCGCGGCGGATCAGGCGAACCGCGCGCTCGAAGACCTGAAAGCCGGCAAGGTGCTCGGCCGCGTGGTGCTGGATTTCGGGTCGGTGGTCACTGCTCGAGCGAGCGCACGCTGACTGCGAGGCGCACCCGCGTCTCGTGCTGGATCGCGGCAAGGATCGCGGCGAAATTCTCCAGCGTCGGATTGCCGTCCTCGGAGAGCATGCGATGCAGGCTTTTCGCCGGCCTGCCGACCAGCATCGACAGCGCGTCGAAGCCGATGGTGGCATTGACCAGCAGGCGCAGCGTCGACCTCGAGCGCCGCGTGTCGCCCTCGAGGCAGGCGTTCACCGCCTGCGCAAGGAGCAGCTCGAAGCCCCTCGGCTGCTCGCGCAGGCTGAGGCGCATCTGCTCGATGGCTTTGCGCTCGCCCGCCACGGCCGAGATAGTAACATCTATGTTACCAGCCGCACCTTGTAAAATTCCGCCATGACGCCTTTTTCCTGGAGCAATTCCTACGCCTGGCCACGCCGGCCGGTGCTCGCCGAAAATGCCGTGGCCACCTCGCAGCCGCTAGCCGCGCAGGCCGGGCTGCAGATGCTCGCCGCCGGCGGCAGTGCACTCGACGCCGCCCTCGCCGCCGCCATCACCCTCACGCTGGTCGAGCCGGTGTCCAACGGCATCGGCTCCGACGCCTACGCCATCGTCTGGGACGGCAGGCAGCTGCACGGCCTCAACGCCTCCGGTCGCTCCCCGGCCGGCTGGACGCCCGAGTTCTTCGGCGGCCAGAAAGCGATGCCGGCGCGCGGCTGGAATACCGTCACCGTTCCTGGCTGCGTGTCGGCGTGGGTGGAGCTGCATCGCAAATTCGGCAAGCTCGCATTCGAAAAGCCCTTTGAGAGAGCAATCCGCTACGGGCGAGAAGGCTTTCTCGTCTCGCCCACCATCGCCGGCCAGTGGGCGAAGCAGGTGCCGGAGCTGATGGCGCAACCTGGGTTCGCCCAAGCCTTCATGCCGGACGGCCGCGCGCCGCGGCCAGGCGAACTCTTTCGTTTCCCGGAGCATGCGCAGGCTCTCGAGCAGATCGCGACATCCAGGGGAGCGGCGTTCTACCAGGGAGCCCTGGCCGAAAAACTCGAAGCGCACGCCAGAAAGCACGGCGGCGCGATGCGCGCCGCGGACCTGGCGGCCCACCGAGCGGACTGGGTCGCGCCGCTCACCATCGACTATCGCGGCTACACGCTGCATGAGCTGCCGCCCAACGGCCAGGGGATCGTCGCGCTGATCGCGCTCGGCATCCTGCAGCACTTCGATGTCGCCTCGCTCAGGCTCGACGGCGCCGACAGCCTGCACCTGCAGATCGAGGCGATGAAGCTCGCCTTCGCCGATGCGCGCCGCTACGTGGGCGATCTCGACTACATGGACGTGCGGCCGCAGCAGCTGCTCGAGCCGGGCTACCTCAAATCGCGCGCCGCGCTCATCGACACGAAGCGCGCGCAGGACTTCGGCCACGGCACCCCGCCCAAGGGCGGCACGGTCTATCTCACGGCGGCCGATGCCTCCGGCATGATGGTGTCGTTCATCCAGTCCAATTACATGGGGTTCGGCTCGGGCGTGGTGGTGGACGGCATCTCGCTGCAGAACCGCGGCGGGACTTTCGTCATGACGAGCGCCCATCCCAATCGGGTCGGCCCGCGCAAACGCCCCTACCAGACGATCATCCCCGGCTTCGTCACGAAGAGCGGCGAGCCCGTGATGAGCTTCGGCGTGATGGGCGGCACCATGCAGCCGCAAGGCCACGCCCAGGTGATGGTGCGCATCGCCGACTACGGCCAGAATCCGCAGGCGGCGAGCGACGGGCCGCGCTACCGCATCGTGCAGGGCCTGGAAGTGAGCGTCGAATCGGGGTTCGCGCCGGCAGTGCTGGAGGACCTCGCGCGCCGCGGCCACAACATCGTTCCGGTGTCCGATGACTACAACCAGTTCGGCTGCGCGCAATTGATCTGGAAGCTCGACGGCGGTTATTTCGCCGCGAGCGATCCGCGCCGTGACGGACAAGCCGTGGGGTTCTAAATGCTGAAGATCTGGGGCAGGACCAATTCGGTGAATGTGAAGAAGGCGCTATGGGCCGCGGAAGAGCTGGGACTGAAATACGAGCGCGTCGACGCCGGCATGCAATACGGCGTGGTGCAGTCGCCCGAATACAAGAAGATGAATCCCAACTCGCTGGTGCCGACCCTGCAGGACGACGGCTTCGTGCTGTGGGAGTCGCACGCCATCGTGCGCTATCTTGCCGCCAAGCACGGCGCCGGCACGCTATGGCCGAACGACCTGCGCGTGCGCGCCGACGCCGACCGCTGGATGGACTGGGCGTTCACCTTCCAGGCCTCGTTGCGCACCGTGTTCTGGGGGCTGGTGCGCACGCCGGCGGAGAAGCGCGACATGAACGCGATCGCTGAGGCAAGAAAGAAATGCGCCGAACTGCTCGCCATTCCCGACGCGGCGCTGCATGCACGCCAATACCTGGCCGGCAACTTCAGCATGGGCGACATTCCGCTCGGCTGCCATGTGCAGCTGTGGATGCGCCTGCCGATCGAGCGTCCGGCGCTGCCTAACCTGAAGGCCTGGTTCGAGCGGCTGTGCGGCCGTCCTGCGTTCGGGAAAATCGTCGATATTCCGCTTTCGTAGCGGCGAGCTCGCGCGCCCGTACGTAGAACTTCTCCAGACTGCCGCTTTCGGCAAGCAGCCGCTCGAACTCGGGCACGAGCTGCGTGTAGAGTGAGATCGAAGCGAGGAACGCGTTGTTGGGCTCCGCCGGCACGATGGCGCCAGCCTCGGCGCGCAGCCGCGCGAACTCGTCGCGCTTGAGCTCCAGCATGGCCTCTTTCGACAGGCTGCCGCCGTAGATCGACCTCAGTCGTTCGCGCACCTCCTCCACGCGAGCGGCGAATTCGCGCCTTGTCGCCTGCGCGGCGCGGAACGCCGCCAGCTCCGCGGAGCGGCCCCCGGCCTCGAGCCAGCGCCGCACGCCTTCTTCCTCGACCACCACGGCGAACGATTCGTTGAACGTGCTGTCGCCGCGCGCGTAAACCACCTGATGCGCGAGCTCGTGGAAAATCAGGCGCGCGAGCTGGGCGTCGGAATACTGGATGAAGCTCGACAGCAGCGGATCGTTGAACCAGCCGAGCGTCGAATAGGCCGGCACGCCGCCGACATACACGTCGTAACCGGCTCCCCGCAATTGCGCGGCGTGCCGGCGGGCGTCCGCCTCCGAGAAGAAGCCGCGGTAGCTGACGCAGCCGGTGAACGGGAAGCATTGCTTCTTCGGCTCGACGGAGAATTGATCGGCGGCAAAAACGTTCCACACCACGAACGGCCGGCCGAGGTCAGCGTACGAAAGGTAGCTGCCGTTGTCGGGAAGACCGAGCTCGCGGGATGCGTACTGCCGGATGCGGCGCGCGGTCTCGAGCCGCGCGCGCAGCGCGGGTGAACTTGACGGGTCAGCAAGCCATGCGTCGATCGGCCGCGCGGAAGCCATGACGCTGAGTTGGCCCTCGATCGCCTGCTGGTAATAGCCGATCGACTCGCAGCCGCTCGCGAGCAGAAAAAGCAGAGCGGCGAGGCCCCGGCGCGAGCTCACTCGAAGCGCCCGCCAGCAAGAAACTGCCCAACGAGCCGCGCGACGCGCCGGGAGGCGATCAGCGCGCTGTGGGAGAGCGGCACGGCCACCTGCTGCGACATGCCCTCGACAAGCGTTTCTTCCACCCGCACCACGCCGTCGCTGCGTCCGGGCAGTCTGCCAGTCATCCATCCCAGCCCGATGGGCAGCGTACCGGCGATGATGCCGAGCGGCTCGGGGCGCCGCCAGATCGCGTCGCGCTCGCCCCAGCGCGGCGTCGTCGCGCCCATCATCCAGCGTCCGAACCGCGAAATGGCGAGCCGGCGCCCGGCCAGGCAGCCGCGCACCGGAGCGCCGATGAGCACCGCCGTCGCCACGTCGAGTTCGGGGTGAGCGTTGAGCGCGTCGAACACCAGCACGCCGCCCAGACTATGGCCCACGAAGTGCGCCCTTCCATGAGCGTGTGCGTGGCGCACCAGCCGCTCGACATTGCCCTCGAGCGAATCGCGCCCGGAATAGTGAAACACGTGGGTCGGGTAGCCGTGCCTGCCGAGCCGCGCGCCGAGAAGCGCCATGGCCATGCCGGGCATCCACAACCCGCCCGAGAGCACCACCGCGTTCATTTCGCCGCTTTTTGCATCGCATCGAGGAGCGCCTGCGCACGGTAAACGATGGGGTAGTCGATCATCTGGCCGTCTACCTGAATGGCGGCCTCTCCCCTCGCCTCCGCCTGCTTGAATGCGGCGACGATGCGCTCGGCGCGCGCCAACTCCTCGGTTGAGGGCAGGTAGGCGCTGTTCACCGGGCCGATCTGATCGGGGTGCACGCACAGCCGGCCCTGGAAGCCGCCGCGCCGGCTGCGCTCGAGCGCCCGAGCGAAGGCTTCAGCTTCCTTGAAATGAAACCACGGGCTGTCGATCGGGTTCTCCATGCGAGCGGCGCGCGAGGCGAGCACGAGGCGCGCGCGGGCATCTGCGAGCTCTGCCTCCTCGAGGCCGGGCTCGAGTCCGAGATCGTTGCCGTAGTCGCCCGCGCCAAAGGCGACGCGCTTGACGCGCCAGGGGCCGGAATAGGGCCGCAGGTTTCTCGCCTGCAGGACGCGGTCGATGCGCTGCACCCCGGCAGCGGTCTCCACCAGCGGCATCAGGTCGATCGAGCCCTCGGTGAGGCCGTGCTCGCGCTCGAGCGCCGCGAGCAACCAGTCGATGGCATGAAGGTCGGCGGCGCTTTCGACCTTAGGCAGCACCACGCCGTCGACGTGCCCGTGGATCGTTTCCACAAGGTCGCGGTAGCAAAACGCTGTGGATGGAGCATTCACCCGCACGTAACCGCGCACCCGCCGCGGCAGCCGCAGGGCCTCCGCCACCCGCTTGCGCGTCGCCGGTTTGTCCGATGGAGCCACCGAATCCTCGAGATCGAGGATCACCGCGTCGGCTTCGAGGCTAAACGCCTTCTCCACGCGCCGCGCGACGTTGCCCGGGGCAAAAAGGAAAGAACGGTTCAACGCCATGTCATGCCTTTCCCTCGCTAATTCAGCAGCCGCCGCTCGCGCCACTGCGGATAGGGCAGCGCTGGTTTCGCCGCCTGCAGCTCGGGCGGCCATACCGCGAGCGGCCTGCCGCGCTCGATCTGCACGACCGCCGGCCTGATCCCCGTCTGCTCTCCCGTCTTCGGGTCGACCTTGTAGCGCCCGAGCACCGTGTCGAGCTCGAGCGCCGCGAGCGCCGCGCGCAGCTTCTCCTGGTCCGCGCTTGCCGCTCGCCGCAGCGCCTCGCCGAGCACCGTTCCCGCGGCATAGCCTTGCGCGGCCGCGGCATTAGGCAGGCTCGACCATTTTTGTGAATACCGCTTCACGAAGGCGTCATTTCCATTCGTCTTCAGCCGCGGTTGGTATTCGGCCGCGGCGAGGCTGAATTCCGCGTCCTGGCCGACCAGCTCGATGAACTTCGGATCCGCCGCCGCGCGCGCGAAGAACAGCTTCGGCGCGAAGCCTACCCTTTTCAACGTTTTTACCATGTCCGCCGCGTCGCGCGCCTGGCCAAACGCGATCCACGCATCGGCTTCGGCGTTGATCGCTTTGACCACCTGGGGCACATAGTTATCCGTCTCGCCACCGTAGATTTCCAGCGGGGGGACCGTGAACCCCTGCTTGAGCGCGCTCTCGCGCGCCGCTTCGGCCATTTCCTGCGACGCCATGTCGTCGCGCGCGAGCATGAGCAGCGAGCGGTAGCCTTGCTCCCTGGCGATTTCCAGCACGCCCGCGCCGAACGCGGCGTAAGGCACGGCGCTCTGGAACACGTAGCGCGGCAGCCGGCGGTGCACGGCGAGCGAGGCGCCCGCTCCGTTGACCATGACGTGACGCGTTTTCTCCGCCTCGGCTGCGGCCATGAGCGTGGCCGCAGTTCCATAGGGGCCGATCAACGCATCGGCCTTGTCGTCGCGAATCAGCTGCTGGTAGAGGGCCGAGTTGCGCGCCGCCTCGGAGCCATCGTCGAGCAGCCGCAGTTCTATGTTGCGGCCAAGCACGCCGCCGGCGGCGTTCACTTCGTCCTGCCACGCGAGGAGCCCCTTGCGGTACCCGTCGGCGAGGTCGGCGAGCATCCCGGACTGCGAAATCACCGCTCCCACCACGATGGGCGGCTCGGCCGCGAACGCCGGCGCGAGGACGAACAGCGCGAAGAAGACTCTAGTGACCCAGCTCGCCATCTTCCTTTGCGCGGCCGACCATAAGAAAATCCTGCTCAAGGATGAAACTTCCCGCTCTCCTGCGCGACATTGTAGGCGCTGCCAACGTCCTCACCGATCCGCAGGATACCGCCCCGTACTTCACCGACTGGCGCAAGCAGTACTCGGCCGCCGCCGAGTGCGTGGTGCGCCCGGCGAGCACGGCCGAAGCCGCCCGCGTGGTCGCGCTCTGTGCGCGCGAGAACGCCGCGCTCGTGCCGCAGGGCGGCAATACCGGCCTCTCCGGCGGCTCGGTGCCGACGGGCTCCAGGCGCGAGGTCGTACTGTCGCTCGCGCGCATGAACCGGATCCGCAGCCTCGACACCCTGAATGACACGGTGACCGTCGAGGCAGGCTGCGTGCTCGCCGCGGTGCAGAAAGCGGCCGACGAGGCGGGGCGGCTGTTCCCGCTTTCGCTCGCCGCCGAGGGCAGCTGCCAGATCGGCGGCAATCTCTCGACCAACGCCGGCGGGGTGAACGTGCTGCGTTACGGCACCGCGCGCGACCAAGTCCTCGGCCTGGAGGTCGTGCTGCCCGACGGGCGCGTCTGGAACGGGCTGCGCGGATTGCGCAAGGACAATACCGGTTACGACCTCAAGCAGCTCTTTGTCGGCGCCGAGGGAACGCTCGGCGTCATTACCGCCGCCGTGCTCCGGCTCCACCCCAGGCCGAGCGCGACGGCGACGGCGTGGATCGCGCTCGACAGCCCGCGGCGCGCGGTCGAGCTGCTCGCGCTGCTGCGTGAGCGGCTCGGCGAGCGGCTCACGGCTTTCGAGTTGATCTCGCGCATCTGCCTCGAGGCGGTGCTCGCGCATTCGCCTGACAATCACGATCCGCTCGCTTCGCCGCACCCCTGGTACGTGCTCGCCGACCTCGCCGACAGCGGCGAGCAGATGATGCTGCACGCGAATCTCGAGCGCTCGCTGTTCGAATGCGCCGAGCGCGGTGCGCTGCGCGACGCGGTGCTCGCCCAAAGCGGCGAGCAGGCGCGTTCGCTGTGGCGCCTGCGCGAAACAATTCCGGAGGCGCAATTTACCAACGTCAAGCACGACGTCTCGGTGCCGGTGTCGAGGACCCCTGAGCTGATCGAGCGCGCCGGAGCCGCCCTGCAAAGCGCGTTCCCCGGCGCGCGGCCGTACGTCTTCGGCCACGTGGGCGACGGCAACGTGCATTACAACGTCGGCCCCGAGGCGCTGATCGCGCAGCGCGAAGCGGTGAACCGCATCGTCTACGACACGGTGGCGAGCCTCGGCGGCTCGATCTCGGCCGAGCATGGCCTGGGGCAGCTCAAGCGCGACGAAATCCGCCGCCACAAGGACCTCCTCGAGCTCGAGCTCATGCGCGCGCTCAAGCAGACTCTGGATCCGCGCGGACTGATGAATCCGGGAAAGCTGCTCTAGCGCGCCCGCGTCAGCACAAGGGGCGCGCCGTCTAACTCGCCCAAGATCCGCTCTCCATGGATGCGGCCGTGAAAGCGCCCGCTCGCGCTTTGCCAGGCAATGTCGCTTCCCGTGAGCGCAGCCCGGCCGACCGCGACGGGCTGGCCGGCCTGCGTGCCTTCGACTTCAATGTCCTGGTAGTTCTGGTGGATCCTCAGGCGCAGATCGCCCCCCTGCCAAAGGCCGCGCGCCTCGGCCGGCACGACCCAGAGGTAAAGCGTGCTCTCGTCGCCCTGCCCCGGATGAGGCTGCGTCACGCGCACGGTCTGCGCGCGGTCGGGCTTCCACCCCGCCATTGCAAAAGCGTGCGAGACGATGCGCGTGCCGGGCTTGAGCTCATCGACGAAGCGCGGCTGCAGCCGGTCGATGAGCGAAGGCAGCAGATACAGCGTCACCACGCTCGCCTTCGAGATATCGGACACCAGCACGTCGCCGTGCACGAAGGACACGCGGTCGGCCACTTTCGCGAGACGCGCGTTGTGGCGCGACTTCTCGAGCAGCTTCTCGTCGAGCTCGATGCCCAGCCCTCGCGCGCCGAATTTCTGCGCCGCCGCGATCACGATCCGGCCATCGCCCGAGCCGAGATCGACGACCAGGTCTCCCGGCTGCGTGCCGGCAAGCTGCAGCATGCGCTCCACCACGTCGCCCGGGGTGCTGATGAACGGCGGCCTGCGTTCACCCTCCTCCGCAGTGCTTTCAACACAGACCAGAGCGAGGAGAAGAAATGCGATTCGGAGCTTCACTTCATGACGCCTTGAATCGTCTTGCGCACCTCGGCGCTCGACCAGTCGAGCGCGCCGAGCGCGCTATAGCGGATGGCGCCGTCCGGTCCGACGAGGTAGCTCGCTGGCAGGACGCGCGCGCGCCAGGCCTTCGCCGTATGCGTGTCGCGGTCGAGGAGCCAGGTAAAGCGCGCCGGCATCGTGTCGACGAACGCGCGCGCGGCGCGAGCGCTCTCGCCGACGTTGACGGCGAGCACGGCGAAGGGCTTGCCCTCCAGAGAGCGGCGCAGGCGCTCGATGCTCGGCATCTCCTCGCGGCAGGGCGCGCACCAGGTCGCCCAGAAATTGACCAGCACCGTCTTGCCGCGGTAATCGGCAAGCCGGTGCGCCGCGCCGTCAAGATCTTGCAGCTCCAGCAGCGGCGCAGTGCCTGCGCTCCACGCTCGCAGCCCCTGTGCCTGAGCAAGCGCCGCCCAGGCGAGCAGCAGCGCAGCGAGCAAACCTCGCCGCATCAGGTGATCTCGCGGGCACTGATCGTGTATGTGAACGCATCCGGGTCGAGCTGGTCGAGCCTCTCATTACCGGTCTCGCCGTTCGGGTACATGAGATACGGCAGTTTCGGGCCCTTGGAATGCGGCAGCGCGATGTCGTGACCCGTGTTGTAGGCGAGCCAGTTCATCTCCCAGCTGCCGAACAGGCGCTTGCGCGCCGCCACGACCTTGGGATCGCTTAGCGCGAGCTGGCCCGGCGGCTCCTCGAGCACCACTTTGCGCACGTCGGCGGGATCGACCGGCACCCAGCCTGCGCCCTGCGCGTAAAACTCGGCGCGGCAGTGCTGCGCCTTGCTGATCATCGGCGTGCCCACGCCCAGGCTGCGGTAACCGCGCGCCGAGGCCGCAACGCGAACGCCGTAGACATCGCGGGCTGGCACGCCCACCGAGCGCGCCAGGCCGACAAACAGCGCGCTCAGATCGCCGCATTTGCCGCCGAGGTTGCCGGTCTCGAGCATCGTCTTGATGTCGCCCCAGCCGCAGCCGCGCACCTTGGGATCGCGGAACGTGTTGTCGACGACCCATTCGTAGATCGCGCGCGCCTTTTCGACGTCGCTGCGCGCAGCTTTCACGATGCCGCGCGCGGTGTCCTGCACGATGCCGTCGGTGGGGATCCACTCGGTCGGCGCAGTGTAGAGGACACGCTCCGCCGGGCTCAGCGCTTCTGCATGCGCATCGGTGCGGCTGACATCGACCGTCCGGTCGCGCGTGGAGAACTTGCTGGTGAGCTCGAGGCGCGGCGAGCGATGACCCGCCGGCCACTCCGCGTACAGCATCGCGACGCCATACTTGCCGTCACGCAGGACCTCGGCGCGTGCGGCGTTGCCGCTCCACGCGCTGCCGAGGCTGCGCTGCCACTCGGTGTCGGCGGTGAGCGGCAGCGGCAGCCAAACTCGCGACACGCCCTCCGCAAAATCGACTTCGGCCCGCGTAGTGACCTCGAAACTGCGCCACTGCGACTGAGAAAAAGCGATTCGCCACGGCAGAACGGCGGCTGCAGCGCCGGTTACGAAGGCTCTACGGTCCATGGTCGCTCCTTGGAAGTGCGGAGGAATCTCGAGGAACTACGGAAAGCGGGGAGGGCACAGCGGGGAGGGGGAAGGCAAACGCGCAACGCGCCGGCCGGCCGTCCGCGCGCCTCACCCCGACCCCGGCCTGAACTGGATTGGGCAAAACCGATCATCACCGCGAGCGAACGCGAACTGCGGCACACCAGCCGCTCCAGGATCAGCATGGCGAGTACTCTACTCCAAAAAAAAGCCCGGCCGAGCCCGGGCTTGCGATCTGCGAAACGACTACTTGCTGGCCTTGCCGGTGTCCTTCTTCTCGCCGGCCTTGGCTTTCGCCTTGCCCTTCGTGGACTTGGCCTTGGCTTTGGCTTTCTTCGCGGTCTTGCTGTCGGCCTTCTTTTCCACCTTGGTCGCCGGTTTCACCGTTTCATTCGGCGCCTGGGCGTAGGCACCCGCCGCGAACGCAGCGACGACCAACGTCACGAGCAGCTTCTTCAGCATGATTTCTCCTGTATTGATGGATGATCCGTAGTGGACCTAGTGCGAAAAACGCGCCAGCAGCAGGCGCGTTGACGCGCAGTCAGCCGCGCACCGTGACAAAGATCCTGTGCACCGCGTTATTACCGAACCCGGACAGGTCCCACACCGGCTCGAGCGGCTGCACCCGGCCGGCGGCATCGGTGGCGCGGCAGGCAAGCTCGTGCTCTCCTGCGCTTGCGTGCCACGTCGCCTGCCAGGACTGCCAGGCGTGCGGCGCCTCGGGCTTTGCGAGCACGGCATCGGTCCATTTGCCATCGACGGCAAATTCAACGCGCTCAACCGGCGCGACCCCTGACCATGCGCGCCCGCTCATTTGAATTGCGCCGGCGTTCACCATCCGCCGGCGCGTGTAGAAATCGACGATCCCGGGCGGCGCCATCAGCGAGTTCACGCGCACCAGGGTGCAGGGCTCGCCTTTCTCCCCGTGCACGCGGCGAAAGTGATAAGCCACCGCTTGCTGAAAGCCGTCGAAGGGACGCTCGATCGCCTCGATGGCGCGCAGCCACTTGACGCTCGCCATGCCGTACCAGCGCGGCACCAC
>Ga0209154_1000762_pt1 | contig 20232 bp, 12 predicted proteins | sample GraSoiAngelo_121_FD_185878 | JGI IMG/M metagenome (GOLD analysis project Ga0209154, IMG submission 185878) | Grasslands soil microbial communities from the Angelo Coastal Reserve, California, USA - 14_0919_12_20cm (SPAdes) (version 2) | ecosystem: Environmental > Terrestrial > Soil > Grasslands ... | reverse complement strand
CTCCGGATCAGCGGCGCCTCGCGGGGATCCTCGCGGATATCATCATCCCGGCCGACGAGAGCTCGCCGAGCGCCTCGGCAGCGGGAGTGGTCGAGTTCATCGATGAGTGGGTGAGCGCGCCCTATCCCCGCCACCAGCGGGACCGGGGGATCGTGCTCGACGGGTTCAAGTGGCTCGAGACGGAAGCGGCACGGCGTTCCGGGACGGCGTTCGCGGAGCTCGGTGCGACCGGCCAGCACGCGATCTGCGATGAGATCTGTGACGTTTCGCGGGCGGCCGATGCCAAGCGCGATGCTGCCCGCTTCTTCGCGCTCTATCGCGACCTCACCGCCGGCGGGTTCTACTCGACTCCGGTAGGACGAAAGGACCTGGGCTATATCGGCAACGTGCCGCAGGCGCGTTTCGACGGGCCGCCGCCCGAGCTCCTGAAGAAGCTCAACCTCCCGTGAAAGGCAATTCCGTAACAGGTAGGAGCCATGAACAAGACGCCTCTCTACACCATGCTGCTTCTGGCCTGCGGTGCGGCCCCGCCCCTCGTTGGCGCAGATGCGGGCGCTCCGGGACCCTGGCGCTCGCTGCTGAAAGACGACAGTGCCCCTGACTGGCGCGGCTGGAAGGAGGCGGGATTCCCCGCGGGCTGGCATGTCGCCGGCGGGGTGCTCTCGAAGGACGGTGAGGTCGATGATCTCGTGACGAAGGAGAATTTCGGGGATTTCGAGCTCGAGCTCGAGTGGAAGATCGGCAAGGGCGGCAACAGCGGCATCTTTTACCGGGGCACGCGCGGCTACGATCATGTCTACTGGAGTGGTCCGGAATATCAGCTCCTCGATGACGCGAACGCCCCCGACGGCCGCAGCCGCCTCACGGCCGCAGCCTCCGCCTACGCGCTCTACGCTGCGCCTGAGGGTGTGGTGCTGCCTTTCGATCACTGGAACAAGACGCGGGTGGTGGTGAAGGGCATGCACGTCGAGCATTGGCTCAACGGCCGCAAGGTCGTCGAATACGAGCTTCAGAGCCCCGACTGGAAGAGCCGGGTTGCGGCGAGCAAGTTTGCGGCATATCCCGATTACGGGCTGGCGAAGAGCGGACTGATCGGGCTGCAGGGGGATCACCCTGGAGCGCTGGCGATCCGGCACATCCGGATACGCAAGTTCCCGTAACCACCACGGTGGTGAAGCGTTGACCCTCTTCAATCGGCGCGCGTCGGCTCCCTGAGGCTATCGAGGCCCAGAAAAGCGCTGGAAAAATTGGGTGTTTTCCCGACTATTGCGAGGTTCCGCGGACGGGCGGACCGGGTTAAGGTCGGATGAATCGACGGACGGAACCCGCCATTGACGCTGGCGGTTCGGAGTCTATGATCGATGTCCATGCAGGTCGCATCGCTCGAGGTACTGGAAAAGGCCAACCTGCCGGCCCCGCAGGCGCGCGCCATCGTGCAGGCGATCGAGATTGAGATCGCGGGCGCACGCGATACGCTCGCGACGAAGCAGGATACGCTGCTGCTGCGTCAGGACATGGCGGAACTGGGGCATGACCTGCGGAAGGAGATGTCCGAACTGGGGCATGACCTGCGGCAGGAGATGTCCAAACTGGGACATGACGTGCGGCAGGAGATGCTGGACATGCGCCATGGACTGGAGCTCAAAATCGAGGCTGTGCGCAGCGAGATCCATGCGAGTGCCAGCCGCATCTCGCGCCACATGTACGGGGCGCTCCTCGGGCAGATGGCGGTGCTGCTGGGAATTGCCTATTTTTTCGTAGCACAGGTCGGGCGTTAAGCCGAGCGCCGCGGAACGGCTGCTAGCGCTCAGGCACCGCATCGAACGCAACGGTCAGCCGCGCCTGGTCGCTATGAAAAGGCACCGTACCGTGCCAGAAATGCGACGGAAACAGCACCAGCATCCCAACCGTGGGACGCACCGAGTACTCGGCGCCGAGCGCGGGCGTGGTCAGGAGGCTCGGCTCGCCGAAGGTGAGCACGCCCTCGCCGCTCTGGGGATCGCTCATGCTGGCGGGCAGCTCGATATAGCAGGCCGAGGAAATCCAGCCGCGCGGATGCACGTGGTTGGTATGAAACCCCGAGGTGCGCAGCCGCACCGACCAGCTGCCGTTGAAGCGCCAGCGGCCCTTGTTCCGGCGGCGCAAGGGGTCGGAGCCGTGGCCGATGTGCTCGAGGTAGCGCTGAATGGGCGCGGCAAAGGCACTGAACAGTGCGCGGATCGCCGGGTCGGTGCTGCGCGTGAGGTCGGCCGTGGTCTCGGTGCCGTGGCGCAGCGACTGAAAGAGCAGTGCATGGCCCTTGGGGTCGTGCAGACGGTTGAGGCTCGCGCTGACGTCGGCCAGAAAGCTGGCCAGATCGCGCCACGGCTGCGGCGGCTCGAGCTCGAACGGCATGACCAGATTCCGGTAGTCGCAGAGCTGCGCGTAGCGCTCATCGCCAAGCAGCCGCCAGGCAGTAGTTTGCAGCGCGATGAGATATTGGTCGTCGGGCGCAGTCGCCAACAGCCTCTCGCAGTGGGTCAGAGCGGTGCGGGCGTCGCCGACGCCGAGCTGGGCGGCCGCCAGCAGGTTTCGGGCCGGCGCATTATCCGGCAGGAGCCGCAACGCCCGCTCGGCGAGACCGACCGCGGTCGCCGGATCGAACTCGAGCGCCGCGAGGCCTGCGCGGATGAGCAGCATCGGCGGAGCCTGCGCGCGCGCAGCCGCGGGAGCGAGACATGCGTAGGCCCCGCGTGGATCCCCGGCACCCTGCAGGATGGCCGCCTTGGCTGCCCGGAGCGTGTCGTCGCCGGGGAAGCGCTGTATGGCCTGATCGAGCGCTGCGGTCGCCTGCGCGAGGTCCCCGGTCCGCAGCCATATCAATTGCGCAAGACTGTTTTGTGCCTCGATGAGACGGGGCTCGAGCTGCAGGCAGTCGCGCAACACCGCCTCGGCACGGTCGAGGGCGCCTTGCGCGATGAGGCTGCGGGCGTAGGTGTTGCATAACGCCGCCGTCTTGTGTCCTCGCGAGAGCGTGTGATGTCCGACGCGCTCGGCTTCCTCATGCTGACCTGTCGCATTCAGGGCAATCGCCAGCGCATGAGCCGCCACAAGGTTGTGCGGTGCCGCCGCCACGAGATTCCGGTATCCGGAGACCGCTTCCTCCTGACGGCCCAATGCGACGAGCGCACCGATGTGCTGTGCCGCCAATTCCGCGTCGGCCTGGCCGCTGACGCAGACGGGCGCGGCCACTGCGAGCGCCTCCCCCGGGCGGCCCGTGTCGTTGTAGTAACGGGCGAGCAGCAACGCCGCGCGGGGATAGGGCGGCGAGCCCGCGGTCGCGCGCTGCAGCAGCGCCTCGGCTTCGCTGCCGCGCCCGTTCGCGAGCAGCAGCTCGCCCAGGGTCGCAAGCGTAGGCGTCCAGTCTGGGTCCAGCGTGAGTGCCCGGCGCAGGAGCTCTTCCGCCGCCGCCGCATCGCCCAACGCCTGCTTGGTGCCGGCGAGCAGGCGCAGCGCTTCCACGAAGCCGGGGTTGGCGGCGAGGATCGTCTCGAGCTGATCGTGGGCGGCGCGAAAACTGCCTGCCCGCAGCAGCTCATTGATGCGGCGCATGGCGTCGAGGAGCGCGGGAGTCATCGCGGCCATTTAATCAAGTCCAGCAGGCCGGCGCCCTTGTGTCTCTGCGCTATGATTTCGAACGCCTCACTTTCATCGCGCGCCAGATCAAGAAAGGCAGCCGCCTGCGCCTAGTTTTAGGCCCAGTGTCCGAAGTTTACCCGATCTATCCTGATGTGAATGAATGTGGTGCATAGGGGAGCTCACCGCCGAGTATCGCAGACGCATGTACGAGCTGCTGGCGCTGTATGCTCGGCCCTACGATGCCCGCGAGCCGGTGATTTGTGTGGACGAGAAATGCAAACAATTGCTGCGCGAGACGCGCCATGAGTACGAGCGCGCGCGAATGTCTTTGAAACACTTTGCCGCAATGGGACTCGCAACCGGATGGACGCTTGGGTTGACGGCCGTTGCGAACGCTCAAAAAGCAGACGGCGCCGCCGCAACGCAGAAAATCACTGCTGCCGCGGGCAATCCTCATTCGGTAGCGCCGGCGTCGTCTGAGCCCGTCACTGATCCAGTGGCCGACCCCAGAGCCGTTGTAACCTTGGGCAAAGCGCGGTTTACCGTGCTCGCGCCCGAGTTGATCCGCATGGAGTGGGCGGCGGACGGCAAGTTTGAGGATCACGCTTCCTTCGTGTTTCTCAATCGGCGCCTACCGGTGCCGCCGTTCGAACACGAAGTGGCGGGCGCGGGCCAGAAGCTGACCATCAAAACCAGCGCGCTTGCGCTGACATACACGCCCGGCGCGGACGGCCGGTTCAGGCCGGATAACCTCGCCATTGAACTCGCCGTGAATGGCAAGCGGGTGGACTGGCATCCGGGATTGGTCGATCCTGAAAACCTGCGGGGCACGACGCGAACGCTGGACGGCGCGCTGGGCGACAAGACTAAGGAACCCATTGAGCCGGGGCTTGTGTCGCGCTCGGGCTGGGCGTTGGTGGACGACTCCACGCGGCCGCTCTTTGACTCAGCCGACTTCCGCTTCCTGCAGGGCGAAGAGAGTCCCTGGCCGTGGGTCATGGAGCGGCCCGCCGGCGAGCGCCAGGATTGGTACTTCTTCGGCTATGGGCACGACTATTACAAGGCGCTGGGTGACTATGTGCGCGTGGCGGGTCGAATCCCGCTGCCGCCGCGCTTTGCTTTCGGCGCATGGTGGTCGCGCTACTGGGCCTATAGCGACCAGGAGATCGAGGAGATCATCCGCGGCTTTCACGAGAACGGCATACCGTTGGATGTGTTTGTCATCGACATGGATTGGCACCCGACGTTCTCGGGTGAGCGCGGCAAGTCGGACGCGAGCGGTCACCCAAAGGGCTGGACCGGCTATAGCTGGAACCGGCTGCTCTTCCCGGACCCCGACCAGTTCCTGGTCACGCTGCACGCCGACGGGCTAAAGACCAGCCTGAACCTGCACCCGGCCTCGGGTATTCAGCCGTGGGAGGACCGCTACCCTGAGATCGCAAAGGCGATGGGCGTTGATCCGGCCACCAAGCAGTACATTCCCTTCGATATTACCGACAAGCGCTTTGCCAGAAATTATCTGGACATCATCCATCATCCGCTGGAGAAGCAGGGCATCGACTTCTGGTGGCTCGACTGGCAGCAGGAGCCCAAAACCAAACTGCCTGGCGTAACACCGACCTGGTGGCTCAATTACGTGCACTTTACCGATCAGCAGCGTGAGGGTAAGCGGCCGCTGCTCTTTCATCGGTGGGGGGGCCTCGGCAACCACCGCTACCAGATTGGCTTCTCTGGTGACACGGTATCAGTGTGGGATTCGCTGGCCTTCCAGCCGTGGTTCACGGCCACCGCGGCCAACGTGGGCTATGCCTACTGGAGTCACGACATCGGCGGGCACATGCCGGGCGCCGTAGAGCCGGAACTCTACACACGCTGGGTGCAGTTTGGCGCGCTCAGCCCCATTCTGCGCACCCACACCACCAAGAATCCCGATTCGGAGCGACGCATCTGGGCCTATCCAGAGCCGTACTCGTCGATCCTGCGCTCGACATTCCAGCTTCGCTATGCACTGCAGCCGTATATCTACACGGAGGCGCGCCGCACGTACGACACCGGCGTTGCCTTCTTCCGCCCCCTGTACTACGACTGGCCGCAAGAAGACGCAGCCTACACCACCAAAGGCGAGTATGTGTTTGGCGACCAAATGCTGGCGGCCCCGGTAACCCGGCCAATGGATAAGGCGACAGGCCTCGCCACGGAAAAGGTGTGGCTACCCGCCGGCGAATGGATCGAGTGGCCCACGGGCAAGCATCTCATTGGCCCGGCCACGGTGGAGCGTAGTTTCTCAATCGAGCAGACGCCCGTGTACCTGCGCACCGGAGCGATAGTGCCCATGCAGCCGCCGATGCGCTACACCGGTGAAAAACCCGTTGACCCACTGATTGTGACTGTGTGGCCGCTGGCGCCGGGACAGACTTCCAACTATGAGGTTTATGAGGACTCGGGCGCCTCGGTCGAGTACCAGCGCGGCGTCTTTGCGCGCACGCCGATCAAGGCGACGCAAACCGGCGACATGCTGCAGGTGGAGATCGGACCCGCGGAAGGCAGCTATCCGGGCATGCCGAATACGCGCAGCTACCAGTTGCGGCTGCCGGCTGACTGGCCGCCAGTAACCGTGACCGTAAACGGCGTGCCGGTGGCCCATGCAGGAGCGACAGGCAAGGGCGGATGGTCCTTCGAGGGCAATGCGCTGACCACTGTGATTCCAGTCGCGAGAGGGAGCGTCGAAGAAAGGATCACGGTGGAGGTGCGCCGGGCTGTCGGCCTCGCAGCTGCCCGCAATGAGCTGGATGGCTTTGCCGGCGCCATGACACGGCTGCGCGGCGCTTATGACGCCCTGCGCCAGACCTTCCCCCTCTCGGACGCGCCCGACATTCTGGTGGCTGCGATGCAGGCCGGCGATCGCCTCGGCTACCACCCCGAGCAAGCTCAGGAGGAGATTGTCCACTTCCATAGGGTGCTGCCGCAAGCTCAGGCCGCGGTTGCCGAGATTGATGAAGGCTTGGCCCAGCGTACGAAGGAGACGGACACGGATGCGCAGAACCAACACCGCCTGGACGCCGCGGCGCGGGCTCACCGGCAAGCTAACGAAGCCGGCGAGTAAAATCCGCTGCCGAAGGGCGAGAAGCTGCGTGATCGAATGTTAGAAGCACGGCAGCGCGGCGGTAAAGCAGAGCTCGATCGGATCACGGCCGTAAGTCGAGGCCGCTAATGGTATAGAGCAGACCCAGCGAGCGGCTGGAACGCCCCTCCCGAGCCTACCCAACTCACTCGCAGCGTCGCCCCACCCTGCGCCTGGAAATACCTCAACTTGAACTTGTGAGCGCCCTGCCGCAGAGGAATGTGGCCTGTCACCACGCGGCTCCCGTGGATTCCGTCGTTGTCGACGACGACTTCATCGTCGATCTCCAAGACTGATCCGTCGTCCGATTCCACGGCAAACTGGTAGAAGTCATCCGACTGGACCGTGACGTACCCGTCGAAGCTGATCCCATAGTCGAACGCCCGGCTGAACTGTTGCAGGTCAAACGAGCTTGTAATCCCTCTCGCTGCCGGGGTGCCCTGCTCGATCCCTTGCGCGCTCGTGAACTTCCCTTCATATAGCGCGAACGTCAGCCCAGGTTGTCTGGCGTCGACGCGGATCGCGTCTCGATACGAGCGCCGCAGAAACGTGGCTCCATAAACGGCGCTGCGCCGGCCTCCGGGCGCAACCACAACAAGGTTCAGAATGCTTTTCCGGTTAAGCTGAAGCGGTATTTGCAAGGCCGTTTGATAACGCGACGAGTCATCTGTCGGTTGGCTGCCATCGAGCGTGTAGTAAATCCGGGCGCCCGGAACCACAGAGCTGAGTGCGACGAGCGCATGATCCTCCGTTGTCGTGTAGAAATCCTTCAGTCCATCGGGCTCAGGAATCCGGAAGTGTACATCCTGCTTCTCCAGGCGATCGAAGTGATAAGCCAGCCGTCGCCGAAAATCGTCGTAGTCATTGCCCGCTACAGGCGACCACACCACTTCGGAAAACGCCAGCAAACGTGGGAACAGCATGTACTCGAGGTATTCGGGCGTACTGATATATTCCGTCCACACACTAGCTTGTGCGCCAAGGATGTATTTCCTCTCATTCCCCTTCAACTCCTTCGGGATGGGATCATAGCCATAGACCTTTTCGAGTGGGGTAAAGCCGCCGATACTCGCAGGCTCGCGCTTCGGATCGCCCTGGTTGTAATCGAAATAGCAATAGTCGGACGGAGTCATTATGACTTTGTGCTTTTGTCGTGCGGCCTCGATGCCGCCGCCCTCTCCGCGCCACGACATCACAATCGCATTCGGAGCCAGGCCTCCTTCCAGAATCTCGTCCCATCCGATGGTCAGTTTTCCTTTGGTCCTCAGGAATCGCTCTATGCGCCGCACGAAGTAACTCTGCAGCTGATCCTCGTCTTTCAAGCCCTCGCGCTTCATGATGGCTTGCGCCTCGGCACTTTCTCTCCAGCTGTCTTTCTGCACCTCGTCCCCGCCGATGTGAACGTAACGACCCGGAAACAGCGCAGCGACCTCGCTGAGTACGTTCTGCAGGAATTTGAAGGTCTCTTCCTTGGGGCAGAGGACATTGGCATGCACGCTGTGCGTACACGCCAATTGCGGGTATGCCGTCACCGCGGCTCCCGAGTGTCCTGGCATCTCGATCTCCGGAACCACTGTGATGAAACGTGCCTGGGCGTAGGCCACGATGTCCTTGACCTGCTCTTGCGTGTAGTACTCACCGTGGCGGGCGTCGTCGGAACTGACATCAGTGAGCCTCGGGTATTTCTTGATCTCGATGCGCCATCCTTCATCGTCAGTGAGGTGCCAGTGAAATCGACTAATTTTGTATTGCGCTGCCAGGTCGAGCAGCTTCTTGAGGTATGTGGCCGAGAAGAAGTGTCGACCGACATCGAGCAATACTCCGCGATAGCCGAACCGGGGATAGTCTGTGATGTCCAGATCAGGCAGTTCTATGGTCGGCTGGGGACCCGAAGGCAACAGTTGCGTCAGGGTCTGCATACCATAGAACAACCCGGCAGGTTGCCCGATGAGACGGATGCTTTTTGCACCAATTACCAGCCGGTAACCTTCCTCCGGCAAACCCCGGCTGCCGATCTGGCCGAACGAGATGAAGTTTTCACGCTTCGGCCGATTGACGGTGCTGCGTAGACGCAAGCCGTTCTGTTTGAGCAGGAAATCGTTCAATAAGCCGGCAATTTTACGGGACTCTCGGTCGACAGCCACGATTCGCGTCTGACCGTTGACCACGAAGGTACCGGCCAATGACTTTACCGCCACTGGCCGGGGCACGATGTTGACGCTTGGCAACACGGAATGCTCCGCACGAACGAGAGCCGCAGCCGGCAGCAGGAACAAAATCCAGACGGCACGACTACTGGCCTTCATTCAACAGATGCCGATGATCTGGTCACAAATGAAGGCTTTGGAAATTTCGAACTTGACCGAATGGAAGATCGGGAAGGGCGGCAACAGCGGTATCTTCCACCGCACCGCCGTATCCGTATACGCTGGATAGAAGGGTTCTACGGATTCCGCGAATATCGAATATCAAGAATCAGAGTCTCCCCTCACGTCGCCGTGAGGGGAGAGAGTTTCCGTCGTGCTACTTCGCTAGTAGGAGTACTTGACCGTCAAGTTGACTTCGCGGCCCAGGATCGACCGGCCCATCCCCACGCTGTTTTGTACGGCGTTCCCTCCAAATCGGGCATTACCCTCGGTCAAGCCGAGCTCGTTCGTGAGGTTCGAGCCGAGCAGCCGGAACTCCCAGCTCTCCCCGACCTTGGCATCGATACCAGCAGCCAGGTCGTAATAGGTGCCCAACGGATTCAAGCCCGTGCCGTCCTGATAGTGTTGACCGATATACTCGTAGGTCACCTGCTCGGTCAGCGTGCCCCAGCTCATGTTCTGCGTGTCGCTCGGTGTGAGCCGGTACTGAAACTTTGGCAGACGCGCGAGCTGCACCCCATTGATGCTGCCGCAGATCGTGTTGTTGTTGATGTCCTGGTACAGGAAGCAGCCCTGGAAGTCCTTGTAGTGAGCCTTTTCGTAAATGCCGTTGACCGTTATCTTGAAGGCACCGACGGCCTGGTTATCGTTGGACGCGAAGGGATTCACGCTGCCGACGACCCGCAGTCCCCTGGCTGTCGATCCATAGGTGCTGGCTGGGCCGAGCGGCTTGCGATTGATGTCAAAGGGCTGATACGCCAACCCCTGGAACTCCTTGTCGTAAACCGATGCGTCGATGTACGTCCAGCGATTCTGAACCTTGAAACCCGCCTCGTAGTTCTGCACGCTCGATTGGGGCACAAGACTGGGGCAGCTGTTGCTGGTGTTATAGATCTGGCAACGGACGTCGTCGAAGACGCGGAAAGAATGGCCGTTGTTGACGCGCCCGTAGGCGCTCATATGGTCGGTGAACTCGTAGTTGGCGCCACCTGAGAAGGCGGGCATCGTGTTGTTTGCGTGGCCGTGCGAGTACGTGCCGTCGGGGAGTTCCACGGCGTTGTCCCACAGGTCGTACGTCGGGTTCCCCATCGGGATCGGCTTCAGGTTGGTTGTCTCCTGACTCAGGCTGAGGTGAGCGAGACGAGCCGAGGCGTCCAGCAGCCAGCGATCGATCTTCCATGAGTCGGAAATATAGACGGCAACTTGCGAGGCGTTGCCGTCCTGCAGGATCTGGTAGCCCCCGTTGGCACTCACGATGCCCTGTGAACTGGTCACGTGGTAGATATTTCCACCTGCGTTGCCGGTCAAGATGATCGGACTTGCGTTCGGCTGATTGGTGATCAGTACATTCGAGCCCAGCGACCAGTTATCGTTCATCGTGTAGTAGTTTGCATACACACCCAAGGTCAAGGTATTGCCGCTGCCGATGTCCTTGATCACGCGGAACTCATCGCCGAGGCTCATGAGCTTCTTCTGTACGAACCAGACTTGGTTCGTGACGATGCTTTGATTGGGATCCACTGCCCCGCCGGCTGCAAAGTTGGCCTGGACAGCGGCCGCTGTCAGTGGGGCCGGCAAAGTCAGCGTCGAGATGTAGGACGACAGCGTCTGGGGGTTGCCGTTGTTGATCATCGCGTGCGTATCCAGGTACCCGCCGTCGAAGATGAAGCTGTTGCTGATCGACCAGCCGTTGCCGAATGCCTGGGTGAGCTGTGAACCGAAATAGCTCAGGTCAGCGCCACGACCAGAGCTGATATCGTCGTTCTCAAAGCAGTTGCAGGCTGGATCCGGTACCTGAAAATTCTGCAGTTGCTTGCTGTTCCAGACGGAGTTGAGCTGGTTGAAACCGGGATACGGATGATTCGAGCCGCCGTAAACGACGTAAGGAAAATCGGCGATCCATAGATTATGGTCATGCAGGGTTCTGGCCCAGAACATGACCGACCCATTGTCGAGATCGTGCTTTAACGTGGCGGTCAGCTGCCCGCCGACATCGGATAGATACTGCGGGTCTCGCACACCCTCGGAGGCTCGGTAAAAGCCGCCGATGCTGCCGTACCATCCCTCCGCCACCTTGCCGCCCTGGAACAGATCCACCCGATACAGTCCCTCATTCCCGTAGGTGACACCGACCGACCCTTGGCGCTCCGCCCTGCCGGTCCTCAAGATGAAGTTTGCGGTCGCACCCTCCTGACCCGGGCCGAAGATTGCGCTGGTTCCGCCCTGGACAATCTCGATGCGCTCGACGGTGTCGTCCAAGCGTATAAACGAGCTGTTATCCATGAAGGACAGGAACGGGGAACCGTAGACGGGCGCACCCTGGATCATGGTCGTGAAATACGGAGAATCGCCGCCGCCGTTGGGAAACCCGGCGACGTCGATATTGACGCCGGTCTGTCCGCCGGAGTTTTCCGGCCAAACGCCTGGCGAGAGCTTATAAGCGTCGGACGCACTACCAGGATTCGCCATTTGAATATCCTGGAGAGACGCCGACACGATGTTGTAGCTGGCATCGAGTTTCTTCACGCCCTGCGCATTGGCAGTCACCACGACTTCCTGCAGTGGTGCCTCGGCCGCCTGACCGCCCGCGGGAGCCGGTTCCTGCGCGTAGGCCGCGCCGCCGGAGCCCCAGAGAATCCCGGCCACCGCGACGGCTACACCGTTTGCGGCGCCGACTCGCAGCGCCGGCCGTCGCAGGATCGATGCATGCGCAGGCAGCGCAGCGACTGCCGACATGGACCCTCGTCGAGCCAACCGGGCACTCCCGTGGAGCGCTTTGTTGCTTTTCACTCTCATGGAGATCCCCCTCCCCGATGCTGGTTGATAAAGCGAATCGGACCTGCAAGTCGACGTAATAAGGAGTGCTGGCTGCTTGTGCTCTACGTCCTCGTCGCGACCGTCGCCGGACGTAGGCTCGTCACAGACCTGGCACGTCGCGAAACTGTAATGTGAACGGTTAACGATAACAAGCCTTGTTGTGAATTTGCAACAAGATTCGGCACCGCGCAGAGCCTGCATTGGCTGAGCTTCAGCACCTGAATCGGCTCGCGGCGACGCCGCGGCGCTACATGCCGCGCGTCGGTGTCATGGGCCCGGGCGGGGTATCGCGGGAGGAGATTCGTTCGAAGAAGACCAGCTCTGAAGAGAGGGGCCGCTCCAGTGTCACTGCGACACCCTGCTGCATCAGCACCTCGCCGGTCTGCACGCGGTCGGCGGCCGCACCACGATCATGGAACCTGAGCGTGTAGCGGCTCCCTGGAGTAAGCGCGAGCAGGTGAAATCGATGTGTAGGCTCATCAGGCGCGGAGCCACGGAATGCGTACAGCACGCCCCGGCCGAGCCGGGCTGAGTAGTATTCGATACCGTCCCACTGTACCCCGTCGGGGCGCTCCGACACGTGGTACAGATCCGCCGTGCGGATCAGCGGGCGCAGCGCCGACTTGTAGAGCGCGAACTGCACGCGAGCCTCGGCGCTCTGCTCTGCGCTCCAGTGGCTAGTATCGAGCATCAGCGAAAACCAGCCGAGCATGCCGCTGCGCAGCAGGTAGCGGAAATTCTCGATGCGCGGCGCCGGCCACTCTGCCACGTAGCTTTCCAGCATCGCCGGCGGCAACACATGACTCGCGTCGTAGAAAGCGCGCCGGTTGGAGAGCGGATCATAGGTATCGGTGATGGAAAAATAGTCTCCGTGAGCCGCGCTGCCGAAATCCACCATGCGGCCGCCGTCGTTGCACACCTCGAGCAACAGCTGCGGGTGACGCGCACGTAACCGCTCGTAGATCTCATAGTACGCACGGGTCGCGTGATAGCTGACGTCGGTCGAGTTGGAGCCGTCGACCCACAGGTATCCGGAATCCTCGTAGACGCGCTCACTCGACGCTTCGGGCGGCGCGGCCAGGTGGTCGACGCGCGAGCTGCCCTGTGCCACCAGGTAGCCGTCATGCTCGAGCATATCGAGGTGATAATCGCTGACGATGCGTTCGAGCTCGTTTTCCGCCCACGCCTTGGCTGCCGGCACAGCCAGGTCGATCGTGATGCCCTTGAAGGGTTCGCTGTGCTTCCAGCCGGCCGGCGGGTCCGCGATCAGCCAGTCACGTTTGGCGGGATCGTAAATATTGAGCGCGCCGGGCTCATTCGAGGCGCCGGCCTGCGTCCAGTCGATCCACAGACCGAACTTGAGCCCGTGTCGGCGGGCAAAGTCGGCGACCCTCGCGATGCCGTGCGGAAACTTTGCCGGATCCGCCTGCCAGTCCCCGACGTCGCGAAACCAGCCCGCATCCAGATGAAACATCTCCAGTCCGAGCTGCGCCGAATCCACGATCATGCGACGTGCGAGCGTCTCGTTCACCGCCATGCCGCTGCCCCAGCTGTTGTTGACCGTCAGCGGGTAGGACGGGTCGGCGAGCGTGCGCGGATTGTTGAGCACTTCGCGCACCCAGCGATGCAGGATATTGCCGGCGCCGTCCGGTCCCCCTGCGAATGCGCCAATGAATATCGTCGGCGTGGCAAAAGTATCGCCGGGCAGCAGGCGGGTTCGGTACGGGCCCGGCACCGGGTTGAGACCGGCATCGCCACGCAGTGAAGCTCCGTCACGCCGCAGCGCGATCCGCGTGCGCCCGCTGAACTCGATGCCGACATACCAGCCGCGGCGCGCGCCGCCAGACTCTTCGACCAGAAGATAGGGAATCATCTCCCGCGGTTGGTTGGCGATCGGGCGAGCGTAGGTGCTGGAGGTTCCCTCCCAGGCATCGGCGTCGCGCAGCGCATCGAGGTGCGTGCCCTGAGCGGACGGCGAGTCGGCGCCCTTTTCCACCCAGAAGCGCTCCAGAGGGGCCTGCGGATCGATCAGCCAGTCAAAACGAAAGCTCGGCTGCAGCGGCAACCATAGCGTTTCCTTGCCCAGGTTCTGAATCAAGAGGGTATGTTCGATCGGGCCATACGCGGCGCGTACGCGCCAGATCCAGACCACCATGAGCCGTGGCGATTTGGTGGTGTACACGAGCTCAATCTGCCGTGATTCGAAGCGGCTCGAAGCGCGATCCAACCGCCACACCAGCGGCTGCGCCGCGCCGCGAACTTCGACGTGATCGGGCAGCGCTTCGTCGGTCCGATTCTTCCAGACGCTTGCGCCGCGGAGCCTGAGTGTGGTCAGTCGCGGAGCCTGCTCGCCGGCCTCCACCGCAATCGCCGTGTCAGCGCTGGCCAGTTCTCCCGCAACGCTGCGCGAATCGTACGCCTGTGCGACATGCAGCTTGCAAAAACCGACGATGATCGTCGACGAATAGCCGAGGATGCGGCAGGCCACTCGCCGATTTCGGGTGCTTCGCGCTATCGGCATGGGAGACAAGTCTGCTGCCGATTGCACGCGCCGTGCGTCAATGCACCTGGCGCGTCAGCCGCACGAGGCCCGCGGCATCGCGCGCGATGCGGATATCCAGGCGCTGGCCGCGGAAGCTCAGGTTGCGCAAGGTGAGCGAATTCCAGCCCGGCGGCAGGACGGGCGCATACGCTTCGACGAGCCCCGGCTCTCGGATGCGCAATCCACTGAAGCCGTAGATGAGGCTCTGCAAGTATCCCCCGGAGCCCGTAAGAAAATACCCGACATTGTTGCCGGCCGTCTCCGTGCGCACGTTGAACGGCGGCTTGAGCGTACCGCCGGTGAAATTGGTGGCGAACCAGGCTGCGGCATCGGTCGCGTCACCGATCGTGACCGCGGCGATGGACCGCGGTCCCATGTTCATGCTGCCTGCACCGACCCGCGCCAGCGGAGCCGGGCGAATGCCGAACTCGTAATCATTGCGCCGCAACTCCGCGCTCATGGCGAGGTCCAGCGACGGCAGGAATAACAGTGCGATCGGGCCGCCGCCGAAGTCTTCGCGACGCACGACCACGGAGGGGTCGAAGGCCAGGTGATGCTGGCCGCCCGGGGCGAACGGGATATACAGCTCCCCGCGCAATGCGGCTCGGTGCCTCGCGGCGCGCTCAGGGTCGAGATGTAGCCGTTGGCGAGGTAAGCCGGGAAATAGGCGGGCAGATCCTCGAGCCCGGCGCTCAGGCGGAAGCTGGCATCGGTCTCGGCGCGGGCGCTCGCGGCGGCAACCAGGAAAAGCGCGTGCAGCAGGGCGCTGATCCGACTCATGGCTGGAACTACCTCTCCGGCAACTGCCGGGGCGCGGAGTCTGTCCGCAACACCCCAGCCTGCGCATCCGAGGATGAGTTCAGCGCGGTGTGCGGATGCTGAACGGCCAGGTACACCGTGCTCCAGAGCTGCGCGGCGTTGGACTCGTCGGCGTCCGCGGCCGCAGCCCCGAATGGCGCCACCCGATAATGGCCGGCTTCGAACGACCACGACCACAATTCGGAATTGTTCATGGAGCGGGTCGCGTTGATCACGGACCACACGGCCTGCTGCGCCTCGAGGAGGTGAGCGCGCACGCCGGGCGGAAGGTCGGGGCGCTGCAGTTGCCGCTCCAGCCCCGCGGCGAACAGGGCTTGCTGCCACGACCACACGACGGTGCCGTGGTAGGCGTTGCGGGTGAATCGCGCCTGCAACGCCGGCGCGCAAAATGTGGGGTTGGCGACCAGCATGCCTGCGTCGGTCATCAGGCCGGCGGGAAACGGGCGCATCAGCACGGTGACGGCCCGCTCGACAAGTTCCGCGTCCGGTTCTGCGAATAACAGCGCAAATCCCTCATCCGAATGCATGACCGGGATCGGCGTTCCCGAGGCATCGAGCGCGATCGCATGAAAGCGCAAATCCTCGGGCCCCAGCGCTGTGAGGACCGGCTGCGCCGGGATGGCCTGTGAGGCGGCATAGGTCTCGATGGCTCGGCCGGCCGCCTGGCGAGGTATGACAACATCGAACAGGTGCGGCGCCTGCGCGCGCCAGACACGCGCCATCTGTGATGCGCCACTGAACAGGGCACGATCAGCCGCGTTCAGATACGGTGACAAGAGACCACTGTCATTGAGCTGCGCCGCGGCCTCCAGCGCCGCCGGCACCAGCACGGCATCGACGTCGTAGGGATATCGGCCCCGCCCGATACCGTCCTCGCTGTCGCGCCATTCACCCACCGAGATACCAGGCTTCAAACCGATGAGATGCGCCACGTCGGGGTGTGCGGCGAACGCCGCGGCGCTCTGCAGCACGAACCGCAGATTGTCGACCAACGCCGCGCCGCGGGTGCCGCGGCGCTCGCTTGGGCCCCCGGCGGCTGCGGCCAGGAATGCGACGGCCCGCCCCCGCGCGCGCTCATCGTGCACCAGCCAGGAGCTGACCACCGGGGCGAGCAGATAGTTGCCGTCGATCATCTTGTAGTCGAACACCGGCGCCGCGGAGCGCGAGCCATCGCTTTGCAGGTGATCCAGCACCGCGCGCTCGCCGATGTCCTCCTCGTGCGCAACCTCTCCCTGCACTGACAGCCGCGCGAGCACCGAGGACAGCCCAGCCTCCACGGCCGTCGCGCTGAGAGCGGGCATCAGCAGGCGCACCGCCATCAGGGTGTCCCGCCCGAAGTAAGTGTCGAAGCGCCACGAGCCGGCGAGCAGCTTTTCCCGATAGGTCAGAAACGTCAGCGTGTCACGAGTCGCGCGGTCGGATGCGGCCGAGTCGTTGAGCAGCTCACGGCCGAATAGCGGAGTAAGGGGTGTCTCGCCCGTGAGGCCCGTGATCCGCAAACCGATCTTGCCGTCGGGGCCTGCGCGGATGTGCCCGTCGCGCAGCTGTCCATGGGTGACTTCGAGCACCAGCCGGTATCCCGCCGCTCCGTCGAGCCGGTCGCGGGACCAGGTGATCGTGCGCCCGTGCACAGATGCGGCCACGGTAACCGCGGACGGCACGGCCCCGAGCGACTGGTAATCGCGCAGTACTCGAATACTGGAGAGCACAGCCTGCCGGACTTGCAGATCCTGCGCCTCGAGGGTGGCGTCCGCCGAGATGCCGTACAGCGCGCGGCCGCGGCTGTCGGAGTCATGGATGGCCGCTGGCGGAGCGCGAAGCGTCCACCTCGCCCTGCCGGGGCGGTGCACAAACCACAGGCCCACGCCGCTGTTGCCGGCGGGAAAAGCGATCAGGATGCGCGGGTCGGTTCCGGAGCGAAGCAGCAGATGCGCCGCGACGTTGCCCTCGCGCACGAAGCGGTTGATGTTCAGACCTTCCTGAACTACGAAGTCGAGGCGCGGCGGCGCCGGCTGCGGCGCGGCACCTGTCGCTGTCACCAGCAAGCAGGCGGCGACGACCATGGCCGAGGCAGATTGCAACACGGCCATGGTGTTCACGGACGGCCACCCCTCGAAGCCCCGAAGAGATCCCTGGGTAGCGAAGCGCCTCCGACGCTCCGGCCGCGTTGCTACCGCATGACCTGGAGACTATACATGAGGAGCCGTTGAACACCTGAGCCTCGGCCCCTGGCGGGGATTGCACTCAGTGAGCCGCAAATGCCGCAGTCGAAGCCGAAGCTCGGGCAGGCTCTTCTGGAGATGCAAGCCCCGCCCGCGACGGCCACCGATTCCAACGGAGCTGAGGCAACTCATCCGCCGGATGGCGCTGGAGAATCCACTGCCGTCCTCAAGGCACGCCTCGGCACGACGCCGGCGCGGCTGCGCCGCGTCAGGTCGTCGGCCTGGATCCCGATGGCACGTTGAGCTGGATGCTCTCCAGGCTCTTGTGGATCGTCTCCCGCATCTGGCGCTCGCCCTCGCCGAACAGCCCCGGCACGAACACTTCGACCTGACCGGTGACGGAGCGGCGCACGAAGGCCACGGCGACGTTGCGCTCGCCGTCCCGGCGGCCGTCATAGGTCTGCGAGTACCTCGAGGAATAACCGGAAGAACGATTCTCTTCGTGGCAGGTCTCACGGTGGGCGGCATACACCGGCCAACCGCCGGATTGCTCCGCATACTCTCCGATGCGGACCTCATCGAGTTGCTCGAGCGTCATCGACCCGGAGCAGTTCTGCGACCCGGGCGATGACAGGTAGACGCGTAGCGCCGACTCGACCTCGCGGGCGGACGGCGCCGCGTGACTCCTGTAGTGCACGAACGCAACGGCCACGATGGCGACGAGCAGGAGCCACCTTAAGCGCTTCATAATGGTCACACTACCTCACCACCCGGCGCCCGCGTGAGGGAGCGCGCGCGGGACTGTGACGCAGTGCGCGGCGGCGGAGCCACGCCGCGCGCCGGGACTCAGGCGGTTCCGGTGTCACATGAGCGCAACGATTCGAGGAGATAAGATGCGCGGGGTTTGCGACTGAACTCGATGATGACCGTACGCATCCGTCCCTATCGTCCCGAGGACCGCGAGGCGGTTCGCCGCATTTGCGCCGACACGGGCTTTCTAGGGCGGCCGATCGACCCGGTGTTTGAAGACCGCGAGTTGTTTGCCGACTACCTCACCGGGTACTACACGCGGGTCGAGCCCGCGTCGCTCCTCGTCTGCGAGCTGGACGGAGTCGTCAAGGGCTACCTGATGGGCTGCCGACGCCCGCTGATCAAGCAGGCGTATCAGGCCTTCGCCAATGTGGCGGTCGCCGCCAAGGCGATCTACCGGTGTTATGCGCGGCCGTACAACGAGTCCTCGCGAACCTTCCTTCGGTGGGTGCTGCGCAATGCCTGGCGCGAATTACCGGTCGCGCCGCGCAACACGCCGCACTTCCATATCAACATCCTCCCCGAGGCGAAGAGTGTCGCGAGCACCCGCGCCCTGATCCAGGCGTTCCTCACCGTCCTGCACGAGCGCGGTCACCGCAGCGTCTGCGGTCAGATGGTCACGTTCGCGACCCGACGCACGGAGGCTCTCTTCAGCCGTCATGGCTTTCGGGTCGTCGACCAGGTGGAAGTGACCAAGTACCGGGGGCTCTATCCCGGCCGCGTGCTGCTCTCGACGGTGGTCAAGGACCTGAACGGCGGGCCGGCGCTTCGGCCGGCGGCCGACTGATCACACGCACTCGCGCAGCGGTCGCGGCTACGTTTTCATGACGGTCACTCGACTTTGAGCACCACGCGGAACCGCGCTTTGCCGCTCATCATGCGCTCGTAGGCTGCCTGGGCCTGCTCGAGCGGGAAGACCTCGTTCACCGAGGCGATCTTGTTTTTCTGGCTGAAGAGCAGCGTGTCCTCGGAGTCCACGCTCGTGCCCGAGTACCAGCCCTTCACGCTGGCGCGCTTGCGCAGCAGATCGAGCGAGTCGACCGTGATGGCCCCTGCGGCTCCGATCACCATCATCGTGCCGTTCGCCCCGAGACCGCCCAGCACTGCTTGCATCGCGCCGGCATCGGTCACGGTGGTGAGGATCGCGCAGGCACCGCCCAATTCGCGCAGCGCCACGGCGGGGTCGGCGCTCGAGCTGTCGATGTACTCATGCGCCCCGAGCGTGCGCGCGAGCGTTTCCTTGTCGCGGCCTCGATTGACGGCCACCACACGAAATCCAAGACGGGCTGCGAACTGAATGCCGAGATGCCCGAGGCCGCCGATCCCGTGAATCGCGACCAGATCGCCCGGGCCGGCGCCGCAGTGGCGCAGCGCATTGAACGTGGTGATGCCGGCGCACAAGAGCGGCGCCGACTGCACCGCGTCGAGCTGCGTGGGGACACGCGCCAGCGCCGACACGTGCGCGAGCATGTGCGTCGCATAGCCCCCGTCGCGGGTCACACCGGTTGCGCCCTGGACGTACTCGCAGGCGAACAAATTGCCGCGACGGCACTGCCGGCAGTAGCCGCAGTTGCCCGGGAACCAGCCCACTCCCACGCGTGTGCCGGTCTGCCATCCGTCGATATCGGGCCCGACGGCCTCGACGGTGCCGATCACCTCGTGACCCGGAACCCGGGGGTACTTGAGCCCGGGCATGTGTCCCTGCACGGTCAGGGCATCGCTGTGACACACACCGCACGCCTGAACCCGGACTCGCACCTCGTGACGCCCGGGCTCCGGGATGCTGCGCTCCTCGAGCCGGAGCTTTGCTCCGGCCGCAGGGACAGTCATTGCACGCATCTTCACCATGGTTAGCGCTCCAGATAAAGAGTCCGCATGTCGTTCAGCATCACCTGCGGCTGCAGGTAGGCGAGTGAATAGATCTCCCGCACCTTGCCGCGACCATCGATCAGAAAGACCTTGAGCATGTGGTGAAGT
>Ga0209154_1000760_pt1 | contig 20280 bp, 19 predicted proteins | sample GraSoiAngelo_121_FD_185878 | JGI IMG/M metagenome (GOLD analysis project Ga0209154, IMG submission 185878) | Grasslands soil microbial communities from the Angelo Coastal Reserve, California, USA - 14_0919_12_20cm (SPAdes) (version 2) | ecosystem: Environmental > Terrestrial > Soil > Grasslands ... | reverse complement strand
GCGTTGAGCATCGCGATGTGCGCCATCGCATAGGCACGCATCTCGACCATCGGGGTCAGAGCAAATAGCGGCAGGCCAGCCGAGAAATCGGTCATGGCGATATTCCAACGCTCGATGCTATCGGCGCCGCCGGTCGCAAAGGCGCGCGCCGGCATGAGCAGGGCGAGGCCAATCAGTACGGCGGAAAAGAGGGCAATGATCTGGAATGGACTACGTTTGATCTTCATGTCGTTCTCCTTGTGTCCTGAGATGTGAAGTGCATTCAAAGGGTCGCCGGGGAAGTCCGGTGGAGCGCCACTCCCGGAGGCAGAGCCGGCGTCACGGCATAGTGTTCGACGGTGCCTGCGACTGTTGGAACCAATGGCGCGAAGGGCATTCCCACAATACTTGCGGCCGGGCTGGGGTAAGAAAGATGGTTCGGGGGCTCGGTCATGGTCAGCACCAACGGAAACGAGGCGCCCACTCCGGCGCCACGGGCGCTCACCACGAAGGTCGCCGGCCCACTGGCCTGCGTCGGCGTACCGGGAATGACCCCACTTTGCCCATCGAGCGAGAGGCCCGGCGGCAAAGGGGGGCTGACCGTGTAGTGGCCGATGGTCCCGGACACTACGGGCGTCAGTGCGATCGGCTCGCCGATCACCGCCGGAAAAGGAGCCTGCCGGCCCTGGCTGCAGGCGACCAGTGCGCACAAGGTCATGAACACGCCGGTGAGTCGCATCGACCTAACTCGGGCCGAGCTGGAGCCAGGCTCCGAGCCAGGCAGCCTGTTCGTGAATGGTGCGCGATTCCATATTTGAGTTTCCCCGGGCTTTCAAAATGTCGCGAAGAAGTCCGCTGACTTCCCCACGGCAAAGGGCGAGCCGGGCATGGGGGTCAGCTCGCCCGTTGCAGCGTTCAGCTCGAAGCCGATAACTGTTCCGGCGCTACCGTTCCTCACATAAAGGAACTGATTCGTTGGATCGATGCCGATGGAATCCGCATTGGCGCCAACGGCAACGGGGAAGCCGGGGAGTGGGCTAAGTGCTCCGGTCTGCCTATCGATGCTGTAACCGAGCACGTTCGTCCCTGCTGTCGCGTACAGGTACGTGCTCGTTTGGTCGGTAGCGATGTAATTGCAGGAGGGCAATGCAAAGGGAAAACCGGGGAGGCTGGTCAACGCGGCGGTATTCGGGTCAATGCTGAAACCTGAAATGGTGGCGTCGACACCATTGGCGTTGGCAGCGTATAGAACCCTTCCGCCGGCGGCTGCGCCAAAGGCCAAACTGGTTACGCTGCTGCCTGAGCGAAAGGGTGACCCTACTACTGATTCCAAAGCTTGTTCCGGACCGTGCGCCCCGAGTAACCAGAATGCGGAGATATCGTTTGAGCCAGCGTTTGCGATGTAGAGGATTGGAGTGAAGCCCCCAAACGTGGCGTTTCCGGGCTCAATAGCCATCACCGACGGGCCAGTACCGGTTGCGTAGGAGGCGGGTGACCAGGGGGTAGGGACGCCGGACTTTTGATCGACCCGGTAGACGGACAGGTTGTCGGAGCCGGCGTTCGCGACGAAGAGAGTCGAGCGAAAGAGCGCGAGGGCGCGGGGTCTCGTTCCCGCAGCAAACGGCGAGCCGGGAACTGTCGTCAGTTCTCCGCTACTTCGGTCGACGGCGAATGCCGATACGTCATTGCTGTCGGTATTGGCGACGTACAGATGCTGCTTGTCGCCCGAACTGACTAGTGCGTACGGCGACCGGCCAGCGGCCACCGGAGGGCCGACCGAAACGAGTGCTCCTGTGTATGCATCGACAGAAAATCCGGAAATCGCGTTGTCAGCTGTATTCGTCGAATACGAGAATTCCCCGCAAACGACGCCCACATCGGTGACATTGGCCGTGATCGCGAAGTTCCTATATGAGTCGCTCACCACACACCGCTGCGTAGGTGAATGGGGCTGCAGGGCGATTTCTACGCCGTAATCAAAGGTGGCGGGATAAAAGCTGCCGGCGACTGAGGCATTGGGGCCGTTTGTGCCAATGGTGGTTGTAAAGTCGTAATGCCCATTGCTGCTGATTGGAAGCTGATCGAGGGACTGCGGGCGCACGTAATTTAGCCCGTAGAGCTTGAGTACGAGACCCTGACCCACTAGGCCCGATATTGTTCCGCTGACCGTATACCCGACGAAGGGGGGAGGCGGTGGGGGAGGCGGGGGGGCTGAGCCGGTGCCGCCTGAGCCTGTTCCGCCGACAGAGGGAGGCGTAGAGCTTTCTCCACCGCACGCAGTGACGGCGACCAGCGCGACTGTAAGGGTGGAGACTCGTGCGATGTGGCGACTTAGCAAATGCATGGTCTTTCTCCTGGCAAAAGCGACGGCAGCGAGTCAATGACTCGTTGCCGACTCGCGCTGGCGACTGCCGGGGACCACCGGCCCGGTGCGACCCGGCAAAGCTCGAGGGGAGCAGTCGGCGAGGTCTTTACAGTGACGGAGTAACTCGTGCCGCTGAGCATCCGTGTGGCAAAGGTGAATGTGCCCGCCGCGCTGACTGGGAGAGCATTGCCAAAGCCGGGGTGCAAAAAAAGACCTGAGCCGGTAAGCCCGGTGACTGTGCCGCCGATCGTGTAGGTGGCTGGAGGGGGTGGAGGGGGTGGGCCAGAATCACCACCGCCGCACGCTGTAAGCACTGCAAGCACGGCCGCGGCACAGCCGCATCGAGCCATGTTACGGATACGTGATTTCATCTTGATCCCCTCTCAGGTGATAAATGCGAACGGCGGAGCTCACTGCGCGATGGCGGCCACCGCGACGAGCACTGCACGCAAATGCACCCCAAACCGAGTCCCCACTTGGCATTAGAGGGCTCACGTGCTTTGGACCGACGTCGCGACCTCCCCGTGCAGCTGCGCGGCAAGCTATCGTCGGGCGCCTCATCGCCCGTAGCCGGGTCCGAGCCGACCGACGGCCGCCGTCACTTCGCTGCTATCTGCGCAGGCACGTCGATCCCATGCGCCGCCGCTTCCCGAAGCGTATGCGTTGCAAGATAGTTCTGAGTGAGCAGCGGTTGATTGGCAGACCGGATCGCATCTCCGAGCGCCTTCTCATAGCAACCTTCTGGATCCGCGGCGGGCGCCAAGTCAACCCGGTTGCCATGTGTGCAGGCCACCCGCGCAGCACGCTGAAGGCGCGTATAGAACTCGTGCGCGCCGGCAGGCTGACTGAGATCAAGTCCCCGGGTGCTGACGTGAATAGCCACGGTGACCGTTCGATCCTCAGCTGCAACATTGCCGGCGAAGAGCGTGCACGCAACTGCGGCGGCGCCAAGGACGGACCGGGCCCTCAAGACAGCTGTCTTGGTGTACATGCGAATCTCCTCGTGAATCCACGTTGATCGTTGGGTTCATTGACAACGAGTCCCCGGGCGAGGAATTGGACACCCCTGAATGACGATAACGGGTGTGGTGGTCGCTCGGGGTGGGCGCGCTCGGGTGCCGCAAGTTTTGGTTGCCAATTTTGGGCTGGGGGACTCATATACAAGGAGAGGGAAATTTTATGCGTCGCGGTGGCTGTGGCTGACTCGAAACCATCCCTGGTCGAGCGGCTGTTTGCCGAGCACCGGGGGGCCCTGCAGACGTTTTTCCAGCGGCGCATCCGGAGCAAGGCCGATGCGCCGGATCTGGCGCAGGAGGTGTACGTACGGATGCTGCGCATCAGCGACCAGGAGGCGATCCGCAATCCTGTCCACTACCTCTACACGGTCGCCAACAATCTCGTGAAGGAGCACGCGGTGCTCGACCGTCGGCAGGCGAGCGGCATCGACATCGACGAGGCTCCAGCGCACGAGCAGCTCGAGACGCTGCCCGCGTTCGATGGGGACCTCGATGCGAGGCAGCGGGTCGCCCGGCTCGGCGTCGTGCTGAAGCAGCTGCGTCCGAAATGCCGCGCCGCGGTGGTCCTGCGCTTCACGCACGAACTCACCTACCGGGAGATCGCCATCCACCTCGGGGTGTCCCCGCAGATGGCGAAGAAGTACGTGACGCAGGCGCTCGCTCATTGTCGACGCCGCATGGCGCGGCTGGGTTGACTCCATGATCCCCAACGAAGATAAGGTCCGTGCCGCGATCGCCGAACAGGCGGGCGAGTGGCTCGTGGCGAACGACGACGGGCCGCTGGAGGCGCGGGACTGCGCGGCGCTCACCGCCTGGCTGAAGGCCTCGCCGGTTCACGTCGAGGAGTTCCTCGGCGTGTCGGTGATCGCGCGCGATCTGCGGGAGGCCCGCAGCGATCCTGAGTACTCCCTCGAGACGGTTCTCGCACACGCACGGACCGAGGACGACACTCCGGTCCAACCCCTCTGGCCGCGCGTTATCACAGCTGTCAGAGACCTACCCTCACGCCGCTGGCTAACAGCCGCAGCAGCGATGGCTGCGGTCGCTGTGTTGAGTCTTGGCTTGTTCTCGTTGTGGAACGTTAGGCCCATCGCGCAGGTATCGGCCCCCGGCATCATTGCGGCACTGCACTTTGAGACACGTCACGGCGAACAGCTGAGTCGTCGCCTGGTGGATGATTCGGTACTGCACCTGAACACCGACAGTGCGGTCACGGTCCGCTACGACAAGAAGCAACGGCTCGTCACGCTCACGGCCGGCCAGGCAGACTTCGAAGTCGCCCATGACCCCACTCGCCCATTTCGGGTGTTCGCCGGAGCGGCTGAGGTCGTCGCGATCGGAACCAAATTCGATGTGCGCCTGGAGGGTGACGCGACCATGGTGACGGTGGTCGAGGGGCGAGTCGCGGTCGGGCCGTCCCCGCTGTTGAAAAAACTCGGCCCGCACTCGGGCCAGAACCACCCACCACGATTTGTCCAGCTGGGCGCCGACCAGCAGATCAGGGTGGCCGCGGATGAGTGGCCGGCCACGCCCGCAGCCGTCGACGCGCAGCGCACCACGGCCTGGCTGCATCGACAAATTGTGTTTGACCAGGAACCGCTGGAGCGTGTCGCGGCCGAATTCAATCGCTACGCTCCGAAGCCGATCGAGATCGCCACACCCGCGCTACGGAATCTGGAAATCAGTGGGGTTTTCGCCACCGACGACACCGAAGCATTCATTGCCTTCCTGCGCAGCCTCACGGGTGTGCGGGTCGAAGTGACCACGACGCGGATTCGCGTGTCGCAAGACCCAGGCGTCGCCGCGCCCGACTACACCTAGCTGGTGCCTTGCGTTATGCTTCTGGTCAGGGCACGCGAACATGCCCGACTGGCAAGCATATGGGGGGTCGCTCGGGTCACCGTTCAGCGGACATCGCGACAGTGGTGTCCGGGATGTTTCGTGCGCTCTCGATCTGCGCTCCCGTCGCGCTCCTTGATGCTCCACCGACGCTAGCCCAGGTCTTCGAACCCACTTCGCTCGCTGCCGACATTCCCGCGCGGCCTCTCGCGGAGGCGCTTGCAACGTTCGCCCGTCAGACCGGCCTGCAGCTCATCTATGTCTCGGGTCTCGTGCGTAACCGCAGATCCCACGCTGCTCCCGCGGGACTGAGCGCCGATGAAACGCTCGCTCGCCTGCTCCAGGGTACCGGACTGCGCTTCGAGTACCTCACATCGCACAGCATCCGCATCCTCGCCGCCGAGGGTGTGCTGCGCAAGACCGCGATGAACATTCCCGGGCAAGCTGAACTGAGCGAGGTGATTGTCACCGCCAACCGCCGCGAGGAGGACCTCCAGGACGTACCGATCACGATTCAAGTGTTAACTGGGGACGCACTTGCCAGGCTGAACGCCACGACTTTTGATGACTTCGTAAGCTACCTGCCCGGTGTTACCGCGCACGGAGTGGGCCCCGGTCAGAGCAATATCTACGTGCGCGGCCTGGCGACGGCCGTAGGGGGGATACAGTCGTCGGGTAGTCTCGGTACTTTCCCGAGCGTCGCGGTGTACCTCGATGATCAATCCGCGCAGCTTCCCGGCCGCAATCTTGACATCTACGCCGCCGATCTCGAGCGCATTGAGATACTTGAAGGCCCGCAGGGCACCGTGTTCGGAGCGGGCGCCGAGGCGGGTGTTGTGCGTTACATCACAAACAAGCCGAAGCTCAATGTGCCTGAAGCAACGATGAACGCTGGCTACGCAACGACGGCGCACGGTGCGCCGAGCAGCAATCTCGACGCGACGGTCAACTTGCCGATCATTACCGACCAACTCGCCGTGCGCGGCGTGATCTACAACGAACAGCGCGGCGGATACATCCATAACCTCTCCGCGACCTTTGCACGTGCCGATACTGACCTCGGCATCCACTACGCTGACGCGGGCGGCCAAGTTCCTGCCAACAGCGTCGTCATCAATAACTTCAACATCGCGGCTAACGATATCAATCCGGTCACCTACAAGGGCATGCGTGTAGAGTCCCTGTACCAGTTCAACGAGGACTGGAGCGCATTACTCGCACAGTCCTACCAGAGTATCGAGGCGGACGGCGTCTTCGCCGAGATGGCGGCGAATTCGCTGGGTGAGCCGCAACCCGACCTCAGCGTGCAGCTGTACAACCCCTCGCACAGCAAGGACAGGTTTGAGAACACCGCACTCACGATTGACGGCCGTGTCGGTGCCCTGAAGCTCGTCTATGCGGGCGCCTATTTCGTGCGCAACGTCGAGCAGGTTCAGGACTACACGAACTACGCGCGCTCCACGTACCTGGACTTCTATCAGTGCGCAAATCCAAATCCGGCGACTCCTGCGACGGCACAATGCTTCACGCCAGGCTCGAGCTGGCGCGATCTCGAGCGCAACACTCACCAAAGCCATGAGCTGCGCGTGAGCACCCCCGGTGATTGGCCAATCCGCGGCATCGGCGGCCTGTTTTATGAAAACTACCTGATTCAGGAGCAGGTCGACTGGTTCTATCTCACCGCGCTCCCGTACTTCAACCCGATCGGCCCGCCCACCGGCTACTACAGCCTAAACGGATCACAGTTTCAACCGGACGGTAGCCCGGTCCATTTCTACACACCGGGCGCTGTGTTCGTACCCGCACCCGTCACCTCGGGCAACCCGAACATCCGGCCGCCGGGCGTCGGCTTCTTCAACGACATTACCCGCGGGTACCAACAGCGGGCCGCGTACGCTTCGGTCGACTTCGACCTCATTCCGACAAAGCTGACGTTGACCGGCGGCACGCGCTACTCGCGTACCGATACCTCGGAGGTCGGCTCGAGCGTGGGGGGTTTCGGTTGCCGGCTCACCGCCGGTGCACCCAATCCGTGTCTGAATCACTCCAACTTCGTCAATCTCAATGCAGAAGGCCTTGACCGGACCTTTTCCGGCTTCAGGAGTCGCGCGAACCTCAGCTGGAAAGTCACCGAGGATGCGCTGCTCTACTACACCTGGTCGCAGGGTTTCCGCGCGGGCGGCTTCAACCGGGCACCGTCCCCGCCATCGGATAACTCACCGCTGACAAAAGGCCCCGATCTGTCGCAAGCGCAGGCCAGCCTGCACGGGAGCTGGACCCCGCCACTGGTCTTCGCGCCCGACAGCCTCACCAACAACGAGTTGGGCTGGAAGACGAGGTGGTTGAACCACCGTGTCCAATGGAATGGGGCGATCTATCAGGAGGACTGGAACCAAGCACAGATCGATGTATTCGCTAACGATGTCATCAACAACGGCGTGATCCTCAACGGTGGTAACTACAGAGTGCGGGGCATTGAAACCTCCGGCGTGGCGCACGTCACCACCGGGCTCAACATCGAGGCCGGCGCCGCCTGGAATCACAGCGAGTTGGTGAAGGAAGCGACATTCCTGTGGGCGGACGGAATACCGATCGACTTTGGCACGCTGCAGACCGCGCGCGGACGGAAAGTTTCGAATCCAGGCGGGGTACTCGGCAGCCCGCTCGCCGGGGCGCCCCCCTTTCAGGGCAGCATCCGCGCGCGATATGAGTTCGCTTTCAACGGGTATAACGCGTTCGCGCAGCTCGGCGCTGCGCATCAGTCGCACTCCCTCTCTACGACTGATCAGCTCAGGGTTGACCTGCAGCGCAAGTCCATTGCTTACGACCTACCTGCGTTCACAACATATGATGCGGCGCTCGGTGTGGGAAAGAACGCGTGGCTCGTGCAAGTCTACGCAGAGAACCTGACCGACACGCGGGCTGAACTGTATGGAAACTACGCGCAGTGGTACAAAGCCATAACGGTCAGTCGTCCGCGAACCATCGGCTTGCACTTCAGCTATAAGTTCGGCGGTAGCTAGCGCGAGCCTCTGCGTTTGCCGTCCCCCAAGGTGACAAGCCGGCTCATCCGAGCCCAGCAGATGCCAACCGGTCCCATCCCAGCGCGCCATTAGCGTGGGTAACTTTCTGGGTAACTCGAAAAGTCCCACCGTGTTAAGGCTTTGATTGCGGAGGAATTCTCTGACGGGGTTCGAGTCCTCTCCCGGGCCTTTGTTTATTATTTTTCCGTAACATAGACGATATTATTACAGTTAATTCTATCTGCTTACGCGCTGCCATTTCTGCCCGGCACTATAGTGTATCCGTGCGTCTGATTCGCCACTGATCACGCGTCCCACCTTCGTAGCGACTTTCATGCCGACTGGCAGCGTCTCCTTCCGATCTACTTCGCATTCGTGCGCTTAGATGACCCACTTGTTCAGCGATCATTTTCTACTGGAACTACGGGGGGCTGCCGCCTTCGTGAGGCGATAGAAGGACTGATCGACGATCGATGGCAATAGAAGGCGCCTTCGGAGCGATCGCCGGCGTCGAGTTCGACGCCGGCTCGTCTTTTCTTGATTGCATTCATGGTGTGTTACTTTGCGTGTCGCTGTGACGCTCGTCAGCCGCAGGCCGCGTGAATCATGTCTGTGATGTGGAGCGAGCAAGCCAGCTTTCGAATCGCGTCGTGCCGATTCGCGGGGCGGTGCTGGCGGGTACCAGGGACTGATCGTTCAGCTCTGTGCCGAAGTAGCGAGCGTGAACATCGGAGGTGACCTTGCGTGCGTCGCGGTTGTTGGCCAGGACGCGACGGATAAGCTCGTCAAATCGAAGTTTCTCGGGGCCCGCTACCTCAAGCGTGTCATTGGCTGGCGCGCCGAGCACGAGATCAGCCAAGGCGGTGACGACATCATTCGAAGAGATCGGCTGCACCAGGGCCGGCGGGACGCGAACCGTCTTTCCGTCGCTGAAAGAATCGGCGACGCGGCCCATGAACTCGAAGAACTGCGTGGAGCGCAGAATCGTGTAGGGAATTCCAGAGGCCTTGATAAGGCGTTCTTGGGCCAGTTTTGCGCGGAGGTACCCGCTATCGGGCAGCCGGTCCGTGCCGACGATAGAGAGTGCTACGTGATGGCGCACGCCAGTAGCGGCTTCGGCGGCAAGCAGATTGCGACTCGACGTCTCGAAGAACTTCATGACGGCCGTGTCTTCGAACGAGGGCGAGTTCGTCAGGTCGACGACGACCTGAGCCCCGCCCAGCGCTTCCGCCAGCCCTTCGCCCGTCAGCGTGTTGACACCCGAATCCGGTGATGCCGCCAACACCTCCTGACCGCGTTTACGAAGAAGAGCCACGAGCTTGGATCCGATAAGTCCGGTGCCACCAATCACTACGATCTTCATATGATAACTCCCGAGTCTATCCAGCGACGTGCTGGTTGATTTTCCGACTGAGTGCCGATCTTCTTGCGATGAGCGGGCTGCCTGAAGTGGTGATCGTGCGCGCGTTTTGTCTCGTTCTTGATGAGACGGGCGGAACGTTGAAGAAGACAGCGGCGGCGTTTGTTGCCCTCGGGTTGCAGGCAATGTGAAGCGGCGGAGCTGTGGCGACAGGGCGGACTCAATGTGGCGCACGCAGGCGGACGCCAATGGCGCCGCTTTTGGAGATTTTCGCGAGTTGGTGCTCGTTGGGCCAAATGCGGCTAGCCTGCTCGATCGCGTACAGGCCTGCACCGCTCCGACCATCAGGAAGTGGGTAAGATACCGCTCGCACCTGAAACATCCTCCGCCGATACGGCACGGACGATGCGGCTCACGGCGCATCAACTCACTATTGATAGCCAACGCCCATCACATAGTCGCGCAGCAATAACTCCTCATAATTGACCTCGTCGAGGAGCGCGATCGCAACGTCGCGCGCGTGCACGACGCCTTGGGCTCGCCCATCGTCATCCAGAATGGGAGCACATGGCAGGGTCCGCGAGTTCATGACCGCCCATACCTGTTGCAATGTCTCGTCAACGTGACAAGAAAGCTCGGGTTTGGTCATTATCGCGCCCGCGTTGAAACCCAAGGCATCAACCCCCGCGGTGGCGAGTACTTTGATGACGTGGCTACTCGAGATCACGCCAACCGCGATTCCGTCGCTATCGCACACCACGACGAGGGGCGTATCCCGATTCGCTAGAATCCGGGCGGCGTCAAGAAGCGACGCCTCCCGACTCAGCACCGCCAGCCGTTTTCGCGCAGAATCTAAGATGTTCTTGACCAGGATCATAAGCATCGCTCCTCATCTGTCGTTCGTGCGCGGCTCGCCGCCACGATCTGATCACTCGCCCATTTTGGCCTACGCCTGCATTGCTGTCGCCTTTCATCAGTACTTGTCCATCGCAACGGACGCCGATGCGTCGCCGTAAACCACCGATGCCGACCGGCCTTCGGCCTGACGAACACGCGGCAACCCGAGTCGACAGCCGCGGGCCGATTTCACGCGTCTTTTAGCAGGGTCAGCGCCGCTTCGACCGGATCATCCGGCACCAGCAATTGCACACCTGCCACTCCGCCTTCCATGCCCGCACTTATTCCGACGACGATCGAGGGTATTCCGGCGGCCTCCAGCGTGATCCTCGCCAGATCGGCCTCGACCGTGGTCGGGTAGCTCTTGATGATTTTCATCGATTGAGATTGGTCACGATTTAGGTCCGAAACAGGCACTCGAAATGACCTTCCCGGCGAGCGATCCGATTGCAGTTCATGCGTCGGACCCCCTGCCCACTCGTCCTCCGCAACCTCACGAGGAGACTCTTTAGTTAACGCGACGGGATCGGGAGTCGCGTCACATCCTGCTGTGTACCGCTCCTCGATCCATAAAACGGCGCGATACTACCTATGTAGCGTTTCGGAGCGCATACTCTGTCCGCACTGTTGGTCGTTGTGGCTTTGACTGCTTCCCTCGGCAATTGCCGTTGCGGAGAACATCTTGACGAACCACTATCACGCTGCCGTCTGGATCGATCACCATGAAGCGCGGGTGTTTCATTTCAACGCGACGGATGTTGACGAGATCGTCGTGCATCCGGAGCATCCCACTCGACACATTCATCACAGAGCCAACTCGATCGGCAGCGGGCACACCTCCGAAGATCATGCCTTCTTTCAGGACGTGATCAGTGCAATCGGTACCGCCAGCGCAATACTGGTCACCGGTCCGGCCAATGCGAAGACCGAATTGATCAAGCACATCCACCGCCACAACCCCCAGCTCATCGAGCGGATCGCGGCGGTTGAGACCGTCGACCATCCCACCGATGGTGCATTCGTCGCCCACGCGCGCCGTTATTTCCGGGCCGCCGACCGAATGAGTGCGCAGAGATCTTGAGGGTATGTTACCACGACGAGGACGCGCCCGTAGCGTGCTGGCTGATCCAGATTAGCAATGGATCAGTGACTCGGAAGTAGCCGCTCGGCTTCCGTAAACAGCGAAGGCTCCACATGCGCGCCCGAAGCGGCTGCGTTATCGTTTATCTGCTCGGGACGCGATGCCCCAACAATCGCCGAAGTGACGTTCGGCTGTCTCAGAACCCACGCAAGCGCGAATTGGGCCACAGTAAGCTTCGCATTGGCCGCCAGCTGTCCCACCTCTTGCACCGCCTCAAGAGTCGCTGGTGCCAACCAGTCCGGATTTAGGAACGCGCCCATCGAAGGGTCCGCCGCACGACTGTTCGCGGGAACCGGCGAGTTTGGCAAATACTTTCCGGTCAGAACTCCTTGTGCAAGCGGCGACCAGACCACCTGCGAAATCCCGGCTTTCGCCGATAGAGACAGCAACCCGTTCTCCGGTTCGCGATGTAGCAGAGAATATTGCGGTTGACTTGAGACAAAGCGGACAACGTTCTTCAGCTCCAGAGCTGCCTCGATCCGGTCGAGAGGCCATTCGGAAAAGCCAATGTAGCGTACTTTTCCTGACGTCACCGCCCGCGTCAGCGCCTCCATGGTCTCTTCCAGCGGTGTGTCGAAGTCGTAGCGATGGCACTGGTACAGGTCAACGTAGTGGACCTTCAGTCGCTTCAGTGATGCATCCAGCTGCTTTTGGATCTGCTCTCGCGACAAACCGCGGTCGGCATTACTCATTGGGAAGAACAGCTTGGTAGCCAGCACATAGCTTTCGCGTTTGACGCCTGTCAGTGCCTCGCCGAGAACCGTCTCGGCCGCGCCCCCGCCATAGACGTTCGCCGTATCCAGGAAATTGATTCCGAGATCGAGCGCGCGATGGACGCACGAGATGGCGAGCCGCTTGCGCTGCGGATCGGTAAACGTCAGCCACGAGCCGAAGCCAACCTCTGAAATTAGAAGTTCACTATTCCCCAGTTTCCGATATTTCATAAGAGTTTGGAGGGGTTCTCTCGTTGCCCTATTTCCCGGACGACTCGGGAAGAGGGTCACGCTGAGTATGAAGAATCGCGCCTAGTCTGCGAGGCCCATGACGAATGCCAAGGCGACATTCAGTCGCGCGATGTCGCCATCGTCAAGGCGGCCGATCTTCCGACCAAGGCGGGCGCGCCTAATCGTGACCAGCTTGTCAGCCATCACGTGCGACCGCGTGCGCAGACCGTTTCGAGTACTGGGGCCGTTCGCGCATGGCCTTCATTCGTTCAGCTGCTTGCACCATATGAATAAACCTTGGTGGCACGCGTTACAGCGTGACGCGTTACAGGCCAATGGGCAAGTAAGAGATTGACCCGAGAATTACCCGCTACGGAGCGATTGAAACGCCCCTTCAAGTCCCCAGGGTGACAAGGTGGGTCATGCGAGCCCAACCGATGCCGAGGGCAGCGGCGGAGTGAGGGCGAGGAGTAGTACGCCCCCGTCTTCATGATTGGCGACGCCTCGCAGGACGCAGTCCGTCAGGCGCGCAAAACCAGCCGCAGGGCCCGGCTATCGGCTCAGCCCGCGAGTCCCTCGAGGAATCTGGCGATGCTCATCCAGGTTTGAGTCGCTGAAACGGGTACGGTCAGCAACTGGTCGGCCAGGAGAGTCAGACCGCCATAGACGTACACGTGATGCGGCCGTCCCCGTGTTCGCCAGTCGTAGATCATGGCTACGACGATCAGCAGATCGGCGATCAAGCCCGGTGGCACCGCAACGAACACCGGCGGCGGTCCTTGCGCCCCCGGCGGGGCGAAGAGCGTCAGCATTACGCGCGCGATGGCTGGATGCATGAACCCCACCATGATGAGGTACATCAGCCGCTTGTGCGTTTCCGGTCGTCGCACGTTGGCGATCGCCAGGGAAAAGAATCCTATCAACACCGGTAAACCGCAAAGCGCCACGGCAGCGAATCGGCGTCCCGCGTCCCCGTACCCGTGCGCGTCGGCCAGGCGCACGACGGTTATCTGCGCGACGACGATCGAACACATCATGACGCTGAACAGGCCTATTCCCGCCAGGCCCCACGCGCGGTGGGTGGGCGTGTGCCCCGATGCGATCCATGCGGTTTGCATGAGATAGAATAGTGTCCAGCTGAAGAGCAGCGCGCCATGAATGTGAAGGATCGGCGGCCCATGGAAAGTACCGCTGGCGACGCGGGCCCAATAGGTAGGCGTGAAGCCGCCGAATGCGATCAGCACAAAGACGCCGGCCATCCACAAATAGAAATGGCGCACGCTGGAGCGCAGGACAGAGTTGCTGGCCACCGTCGACTGCAATGTGCTACGTGCTTCCACGGCGCGCTCCCCACTGTGTGGTATCTTTTGCTGCATTGTCCCCGCATTCGGGCTCATAGGCACGCGCGGTTGCATTTCAAATTACACTTCCGCGCCGACTGTCTCCAAAAGTCCTCGGGTTAAGACACGACACGGCCATTGGTGATGGGCCGCTTAGGTCAGTTAGCGACCTTGCGTGGATTGGCCACGGTCGGGGGGCGCTGACCGGCCATGACCGGACTTTCGGCATCGCGTCTGGCCTTCCCCGAAGCAGTCAGTCGGCCGGGTCTTTGGTTCAAGGTTCTTCGCCCGCAACAGCTTCCGCTTCTTCAACTTCGGACCCAACCGCCTTGAATTCCGGCTGAAACCACAAGGACCGTGTACTGGCTTTGGTCAATGATCTTGTTTGTCAGTCCAAACAGTGCGGAGATTGACCCGAATGTGAGTTCAGTAGACATCAGCAGCGTCGTGTAGAGTCCCTCGCGCCTGTCAAATTCGTGATAGACCGTCAGTGGCAAGATGCCGATGAACTTGGTGGCCATCTTAAATGCCAAGGAATATGACTATCAGCCCGAACGCTGCCGCTACGGCATGAACCTCAACAAGCGATCCTGCCTTCAGAAAGTAGAAGGGCGTGAGAATTGAGAACGCAATGATCCGCATGCGGTGGGGCAATCAGGCTCGGACAGGAAGGTCGGTGCGAGCGCTATCCCAACTAGATACGCAGGCAGAACCGCCTCGCTGCCCGCGACGCTCGCGAGCCCACCGAGCCCGAGCAGAATCAGCGCGACAAACTTTGTCTGTGGCTCACTGAGGCGCGCGCCCAAGCGCTTAAGTATCCAAGGCGCATAACGCCCCAGGAGAATCAGTACAGCCGCGGTGATGGCGCCGAACAGCAACAGCCAAAGGTCGTAGTGCGCGAATACGATCGCGAGCGCCAGGACCGTACCGAGGTCATTGATGAAGCAAGCGGCCAGAATAGCCTTCCCGATCTCTGTCCTGTTGAAGCCGGTTTCGATCATTACTGCGTAGACAACCGCGACCGAAGTGGTGGACAGAGCGATGCCGGCTATCTGCGCCTGTGGCCAATCCCACCCGACGCCGTAGTGAGCGTAAGCGAGCACACCGAGGTACGGGGCAACAAACCCCATGACGCCAATCGTCATGCTGGACCAGAAGTGCTTTCGCACGATGCGCGGGTCGATCTCGGTTCCGGCGAGGAAGGTCAGCAGGATGGCACCAAAGCCTGCGAGGAAATTGACCCAGTCTGTAATCTGGAGTGCGACGAGGTTGCCCGCGACGGCGCCCACCACGATCTCGATGAGTGCGACGGAAATCGCAACGCAAATTGAAATAAGGGATGCGAGAAGAGCCAACCCGAGCCAGAGGGCCGAGTGGAGCCATACACTTGCCATTTTCCGCCCTCTCCGTCCTCAGCCAACGACGCCTACCGCAGCGCCAAGCTGCGCCTGTAGGGGTCATCAGCCGTCTGGCTTGTCAGCCACCGGGCGGTTTTAGGGGAACCCCATCCCCTGTAGAGGCGACAAAGCTACGGCGATTGTCGCGAAGGAGTCAACCGTTTAGTTCTGTGGATTGAACCAGAACCCGCACCAGCGCCCATGGTCAACGTCCGAAACCCCAGATGTGGCGACCTCCAGATCGATGTGCCGAAGAGCGGACGGTCCCGACTTCCGTTTTTGTGTCAACACCGGCCCAACACGGGCCCATCCATTCCGGCCTCGGCCACATTGTTGGTGGTCGATTGCGCTGCCCGCGTTGGTGTGGACAGCCCTTTCTGACGGTCACTTTGACTTCCTCGGATTACTCGCTACCGGGCGCTGAAAACGCCGCACACGCACACAACGGATGTCCTTGTGCTTTCGCGGGAAGCGCAGCGGTTGCGCTGCTGCGAGAAGTACCGCAGCGTCCACCTCGGCTCGAAATTGGGCTCCAAGGCCCAAGCGCCGTTCTTCGTACCAGAGGGCTGCGTCCTCAAAATCACCACGCGCTGCGCGGCGAAACGCGACACGCAGGGTCATTTCTTGAGGCGTTCGTCCAGCGAGACCTTGACATCGTCCCATGAAAGAACGTCATTCGGATGCGCAGCGTGATCAGCCAGCCGGCGATCGAGTTCATCGCGTTGAGGTGTGGTCAAAGGCACCGCTGCGCTGTCGGCGGCGATGCTGTCCCAGATCTCTTCCACTAGCGCGATGCGCTCCTCCAGACCGAGGCGATCTATTCCCAAGGATCTCAGCGAGACGCCGGCAGTACCAAGCCTCGCATTTGCGCTGGGAACGCTGCATATTGAACCTATCGACCCTTGCGCGAGGCATCTGAGCATGAGTCGCGTTCGCGATGACGACGATTTGAGGTGTGAGGGGGGTTCCTCGCCGTGTTTCATGCACGAGCTCGAGGCAGACGGTACATCGGTGGTCGACGCGCAGCAGGCAAGAGACGTCGCTCGCTGGCGCAAGGCCGAGCGCGAGCGCCTGCTCGGCCTGCGTCTTGCGTTGAGCGCTGAGTTCCGAGCAACACAGGCCGTCGCAATTGCAGCCGACCTCGATGCCCTCATACCAAGCCGTGAGCCTCAGATCGTGAGCGTGTACTGGCCAATACGCGCTGAACCGGATCTGCGTCCCTGGATGCGTACCCGTTCAGAACGCGGCATGCGCATCGCATTGCCCGTTGCGTTAGCACACGGACAGCCACTTACCTTTCGCGAGTGGCGCCCTGGTGCGCGACTTGCACACGGCCTCTGGAGGATTCCGTATCCGGCCGATGGCACGGAAGTCACGCCAACCGTCGTGCTCGCCCCCGTCGTCGGTTTTGACCCGCAAGGCTATCGACTCGGGTATGGCGGAGGATTCTTCGATCGTACGTTAGCCGTGCTCAGTCCACCACCGCTCGTCATTGGTCTTGGTTATCCTTGTACCGCAATCACGACAATCTTCCCCCAGCCACACGACATCCCGATGGACTGGATTGTCACGGGGACCTTACCCGCCTATCGACGCGCGTCTTCAAGAATGGCCGTCAGTTCGTAGCCTGGCTGGGTTTGACGCCGCCCAGTACTCCGGCGGCTCGAGTGTCGATCGCGCTGCGAGCGTCCGAGCGTCGACAACCTAGGTGACCTCTGCAGGCAGAGATAGGAACCCGCGAAACCGCGCGCGCTTGGACCGCGTTGCGCCGCCGGCCAAGCGCAGCCGCGGGAGCCTGTGCACCGCGCGCAACAAGGCAATCTGTGCTTCCAGTCGCGCAACTCCCATGCCCGCGCATGCGTGCGCTCCCGCGGCGAAGGCGAGATGGCGATTTGGCCTGCGAGCAACATCGAACCGATCCGGGTCGGGGAACTCTTCCGGATCGCGGTTAGCTGCGCCGATACACAGCGTCAGGTACGTATTGGGCTCAAGCGCCACACCGCGGATGGTAACTCGCTCACTGACGAGTCGGTTGCCGAGTTGGTTGGGACTCTCCAGGCGTAGACACTCCTCGACGGCGGTTCCGATCAGTTGTGGATCGCATCTGAGACGGTCGAACGACTCGGGGTGGTTCAGCAGCAGATACAATCCGTTGCCAATGAGATTCGTGGTCGTCTCATGCCCGGCATTCAGGAGAAACACGCAGTTCTGCAGCAGCTCGGACTCCGTCAATTCAGCTTCCTGCAGCACCCGGGTCAACAGATCGGTCTCCCCCAGAGGACGGCGCCGGCGGTCGGAAATCAGGCCCCGCAGATAAGCCGTAAACTCAACCACCGCCTTGTTGCCGCGCGCGTGCTGTTCGGGAGTGAGCTCGGTTTCCAGGGCGCCAAGAATCGCCAGGGACCAGCCGCGCAGCGGACCGCGATCCTCACGCGGTACGCGCAGCAGGTTGCCAATCACCTCGATCGGGATGGCGGCGGCGAAGTCCTCGATGAGATCGAAGTGTTGCCGCTCCTGCAGCTGCTCGAGCAGCCTGTCGACCAGTGCCGTGATACCGGGCTGCAGGGCTCGCAGTGCGTTGGGACTCAGCGCACCGACGATCTGGCGTCGCACGCGGGTGTGGTACGGGGGGTCATTGAATACCAGACTCGTCGTGTGATGCTCGTACAGTGGCGAGCCCAGGCCGAATTTGGGGCCAAATACCGCCTTCTTGTCGGAACTGAAGTGGCTCCGGTCGCGGTAGACCTGGTCAAGATCGGCAAACCGGCTGAGAAAGTAGCTCCCATCCGGACAGCGATGCACGGGTTCGAAGGTGCGCAAGGCGGCGTAAATGTCGTACGGATTCTCATAAAAGCCTGCGTTCAATCGGTTCGGATCGAACGCTTGAGCGATGACCTGGGCCTGCTCGGTGTCCATGGCGCTGTTCAGACACGTGCAACCAGCTGCTCGAGTAACGCAACCACTGCCCCAGGATCTTCGATGTGGGCGTTGTGGCCGGCGCCGGGGATATCACAGGCCTGCGGCGCGTGCATCCGTAACTCCTGCAGAGACACCATCGGATCACGCTCGCCGCGTGCGAGCAAGACGGGGACGGTTGCGCTCGCCACAAGCGAGGCAAAGGGCGCGCCCGCCACGGCGAAGGTGCGCGGGTCCTGCGCGAGACGCCAACCGCGCTCTGCGTGGACCGAACCGCGCGCGAGCCACTCCTCGCCCGGGGCGATGTCCATCCCCAGGCCCGAGACGCGTCGATAGCGAGTCAAGGCCTCCTCGCCAGTCTGATACCAGCGCACCGGGCGTGTTGCGAGCTCCCGGGCAGCCTGTAGGTCGGCGGCTGACCAGCTGACTTTCGGGCCAATGCCGAGCACGCCGCGAACCTGTATGCCGGACCAGGCGCTCGCAAGCGCCAGGCCCACATAGGCGCCGAGTGAATGTCCGACCACGAAAAACTCGCCGATCATTTGCTGCTGGACCAGCTCCGCCAGCTGCGCCGCAAGCTGTCCGACGCTGTAAGACGACCGCCAGTCCGAGCCGCCGTGACCGCTGAGATCGGCGGCCAGCCAACGCACGTTTCCGCGCTCCTGCAGTGCCCGCTCGACTGACTTCCATACCGCGGCCGTTGCGCCCAGGCCGTGCAGCAGCAGGGCCGTGCGACTACCCTCGCCGCCACTCTCGTACCACGTCATGTATAAGCTCCCGGGCGAACTGTACTTGCATCCTCGCTCGGGCGGTCGCGCACGATGTGCCCGGGTCGGCCCCCGGCCGCATAGATCGAACGTGGATCGCACGCGCGATCCAGCTCATGTTACTGCCGGTCCACAGGCCGTCAATTGCCTGGCCCACGTGCCGTGGCTCCGCAGCTTGCGCAGTCACGTTATCCAGGGGTCGTTTACTCGTCAGGTACTGAGGACTGAGACACGACCGCAGCGTCCATGAACGCGGCCCGCAGATCGTTCGCTGCGCGAACTAACAAGGTCGTGTCGACTCCCACTGCAACGAACCGGGCGCCCAGTGCGAGATATTTCCGCGCGACAGTTGGATCCGTGCTCAGAACGCCTGCGGCCTTAGCGGCACCGCGGATTGTCTTGATACCCTGGGCGATTGCATCCTGCACACGCTGATCGGCTGTCCTTCCCAGCAGCCCCATCGATGCTGCGAGGTCCGCGGGTCCGAAGAAGACCCCGTCTACGCCCTCGGTTGAGGCGATCGCCTGAAGATTGCTGAGACCAGCGGCGGATTCCACCTGGACCAGAACACAGGTTTCCTGCGCACAACGGTGCAGGTAGTCGGCGATTTGATTCCAGCGCGAAGCACGCGCCAGCGCGCTGCCCACGCCTCGGATGCCCGCAGGTGGATAGCGAGTGGCCGCGACGACGCGCTGCGCCTGCTCGGCGGACTCGACCATCGGGATCAGCAGGGTCTGTGCCCCGATGTCAAGATACTGTTTGATGAGCGTCGCATCACCCGAGGCGGTGCGGACCACGGCGTGCACTGGGTACGGCGCCATGGCCTGCAACTGTGCCAGGATGCTGCGCGGATCATTCGGCGCGTGCTCGGCGTCGAGCCCGAGCCAGTCGAACCCCGAGGTGGCGAGCAGCTCCGTCACATAGGCATCAGCCAGGCCTACCCACAGGCCGATCTGCGGGCGGCTCGCACGCAGCGCATCTTTGAAGGCGTTTTGCCGCAGCTGCATGAGCGTTCCGTCCTTCACACGAAGCGAACCGAGATGGTTCCCAGGGAGCCGAAATCCGCGCGCAGCACGTCTCCTCGTTTTACGGTCGTCGGACGCGTGAACGAGCCACTCAGCACGATATCGTCGGGGTTGAGCTGCTCGTCATAGCGAGCGATCTTGTTAGCGAGCCAGGCAACGCCGTTGGCCGGGTGGTCCAGTACTCCCGCCGCGAGGCCGGTCTCCTCGATCACCTCGTTCTTGTAGAGCAGCGCGCCCACCCAGCGCAGGTCGAGCGCGTCGGGGGGCGTGC